>Ga0307516_10002524_pt1 | contig 24367 bp, 31 predicted proteins | sample 19_EM_MG_FD_203310 | JGI IMG/M metagenome (GOLD analysis project Ga0307516, IMG submission 203310) | Populus trichocarpa ectomycorrhiza microbial communities from riparian zone in the Pacific Northwest, United States - 19_EM | ecosystem: Host-associated > Plants > Roots > Unclassified | place...
CGAAGGACCCCCGAATATATGATTTGAGGTTACTCGTGGCAGTCCGTACGAATTTCCTCCCAAAAGACAGCTTTTCCCGCAGTGTCGTAGTGTGCGTCCATACATTTTGCCAGAATTTCCAGGAGTAACCTCGCCCCGTATAGGGTCCTTCAGCCGAGCGGTCGTCGGTTTGCGCACGACCATCACTCGCCCAGACCCTCAATCAGACGAGAGAGAGGAAGAATCCGCGGCTCTGGCTTCACTCTTCTAACTCGTCAAATGAAAACTGACGTGAATTAACTTCCCTCCCAGTTATTTTCTATCCCCGTGGGTCTTGAGTGGGAAAAGATCGTAGGGAACGAAGCGCGACCCCCCCGTCGGGACAATAAGTGCTCGCCTCGGGACCCGATCGCTCTTCGAGCGGACGTCCCTTCGTTGGATCCCCTCACTCTCTTTTGTCTTGCGCTCTCTCGGTGATGGCGATGATCCGCCACTTCTGCTTTTTGGAGCAGGGTCGCGCCTTGTCGGGCTGATTCTACACAGTCCAGCTATTGTCTTCGCTCGCCGTCATCACCCGTGCGCCAGCGAGTAACTCAGTACACTCCATCAACCCGCATGGCCCCTGACGACATGCTTTGGCCCCGCTGAGATCTGTACAGGACCTCTCTCTCCGTATTGTCGGATCCAAACGCACCGGATGCTCGACGTGTATATAACCTGAACCTGCCGTGGTCGGAAAAATATCAACGCCTTCGTCCTTCTTCCACAGCTCTCGAGCTTTCCCAACGCACCTTCTCCAAAACCCCCCACCTCCCCTCTACAACAAACCCGATTGAAATGGACGCTTTCTCTTTCTTCGACTTTGCCGCTCAATACCCCTCCACCGCTGGGTCTGAGGAAGTTGACATCCCCGTGGAGTTCGAAACCAGCGGGAAGACATCCGGTGGTGGCTGCGTTATAGCCTGAACGACTCCTCCCCACCTCACCTCGTTGACATCATGTGGCCCTTCTGGTGAGCTATCCTCCCCGTTCCCTCGATCACGGCGATCTTTACTAATGGAACGAGACTAACCTCAGATGGCAACACGCGAAACCAACTGCCTCCTCCATTGTCTCCTGCTCCGTCGACGGCCTGGTCCCGTCTACTGTCCTCTACCTCCTCACCTCTCCCCCTTCCCATTTGTAATCTCAACACCGCTCCTGGCGTGCACAATTCCGCTTTTCTGTTTCCTTTCCCCGCAAACTAGCAACTGTTGTATTTTGGCAATCAGTATTAGCACCACCTATCTCCCCCTCTTTATCGTTAATAATCTCTGCACAGTATCCGGACAATTTACTCCGAATAAAGTTCTCACGGACCGTACACCGCAGAACCGCCTCCTGTATTTAAACATCCTTTTTGTTGTTGTGCTCCTTCCTTGTGTTCTTCGTACTCTGATTTCATGCGGCGATTTGATTGGGAAATGTGTCCGAGCTGAGTTTTGGGACAGTAGAAGTACTCTCGAGTCTTCGTTCCATTATCCACCCACAAAACAGGAGAAACTAATCCGCCGAATACTTGTGCACGCACTCAAAGAAGAACCTGAGGTCCTCGGGGTCAACTCCGGGCGTGATACCATGCCCCAAGTTCGCGATCCACCCTTTTGTCTTCTCACCGCCTTTGAAACTTGCGCACATCCTCTCGACCTCCCGCTCAATCGCTTCTCTCCCGCCATACAATACGTTGGGATCCAGGTTGCCTTGGACCGCAACACTTGGACCGATGGTTTCCCGAGCAACGGATGGGTCGATGCACCAGTCCAGCCCGACCACGTCGTACCCGCTGGTCTGAGCGATATTTTTCAGGGAGCTGTTCGCTCCCTTGGGGAAGAGGGTGAGAGGGACAATGGGAAGCCCCTGGGCCTTCAGTTGGCGATGAAGCCCCGTGGCGATGTATTGGAGGGATGGCAACGAGAACTCGGCGAAATCGTGGGGCGCGAGTTCGCCGGCCCAAGAGTCGAAAACTTGGAGGAGCTAAGGAGTAGAAGGGCGTGAGTCAATTGAAGCCCAATCACCCACAGCTCCCCACCTGTGCCCCGGCCTTCACTTGACCGACGAGGTATTCCGCGCAGACCTCCGCTATCCTGTGAAGCAGCTGCTTCGATTCCGAAGGGTACAGGTACAGCCAACTCTTGGCCTTTTGCAGAGTTTTGCTTCCTCCACCTTCAATCATGTAGGCAAACAAGGTCCATGGCGCACCAGAAAATCCAATCAAGGGCACTTCACCCTTGAGTTCTTTCCTGGTCAGCGTTATAGCCTCGAATACGTATCCCAACTCCTTCTCTACATCCACAACCTTGTGTAGCTTCGTGTGGACATCTTCGGGGGTGTTCAAGGGGTCCGGGAAGTGTGGGCCGGGGTTCATGATCACCTCCATACCCATCGCTTGTGGAACGACGAGGATATCGGAGAAGATGATCGCCGCATCCACCAAGCCGGAGTATCTGTGGATCGGTTGGAGGGTGATCTCGCACGCGAGGCGAGGGGTTCTGCAGATTTCGAAAAACCCGTGTACCTCACGGACAGCGCGGAACTCTAGGCGAGAAAGAAATCCACGACGTTATGTCAATCAATAGATCGGAGACGGTGACGGGGGCCCGCACCGGGCAGATAACGACCGGCTTGTCTCATAACCCAAACCGGTGCCCTTTCCGTCACTTCACCTAAATCATGTTCAGATTCTGCAGCTATATTAGCATACTATCAGAACACGATACCTCGTGCGGCTCGTAAGAGCAGGTCGTTCTTCAACTCTGGGAAATCATGGGGGGTGGTCATCCTTTCGTGATCTTCCGTTCCTGTCTCCAAATCTGCTTCAGATTCCTGTTTCGACTGAATCTGCGAGATCCGAGATCCGGCTATAAGTCTGACGAGTGCAGCAGTGGCACATACGATCAGCAAAACGTGTGGTCCCGGATTCGGAGAGTGGGAGGAGGGGCGAAGTGGGAGAGGGGGGGAGAGGCGTCGCGCCGATTACGGCCGAGGCGCCGATCACTCCTGGCGCTTTGGCTTTCGGCGATCTCCATCACGACTTGAACCGTGTCGCCTCACATGAACGCGGGATCCAGCTGGAGGTCATCGTCGCAACCAGCATGTCCATAACGAACCCAGCACAGCTCGTCTCAGAGTAACGTCCGACCCACCGGTTTGTCAACTATCGCTGACGCGTCGGATGTTTTAGGTACAAGAAATCTGGCGAATTCGACCGCCTCAGACGAGAGATCCTATCGGATTTCCAGAGGAGCGTAAGTTTCCACGTCCTACCCCACTTTGGAATAAGAGAACTAATATACGGTGTATAGGAGGCTGTTCGACCTCTTCTCTCTCGAGTTGAGGATATCGCACGCCAAAAGCTACAGGCGGATCGTAAACTCGAGTACCTGCCCCAAGAGGCGGTTCACCGGGAGCTCATAGCGGAACTCGATAGGTAAGGATATAAGTGTGTGCCTCGCTTGGGTCCAGGAAACTCCATGCTCACAACCAAACGAGGTATCCCGTCGTCGAACGCGCCATTGGCGAGTTCCGCGCAAAGGCAGAGAGACTGTACCCTTCCGAAGTGAGGGCTAGCTTGAAGAGCCTCATCAGGGATACCACAAAGCGAGAGACAAAGGGTGAATCTGGTCAGCATGAGAACGTTTTCTGATCGCGTGAGACCTGATCATTTCGTTATGTTGCAGCGAGGAAAGTCGAGGAGCCCTCAAAACCTCCTACAACGGTAGCGGCCAGCGTAGTACCACCACCACCCATTGAAGAGCGGATGAGGAAGAGAGAGGTCGAAGACACCAAAGTAGAAGACGCAGAGATGAACGAGGATGCCATGGACGCCGAGCGGACCCAACCTCTCAGAGAGACCACCAAACACCCAAACGAACATCCCCTACGCCAACCCACATCTACACCTACAGATAGGAAGGAGGCAGGAGGCGTCTCCCACATGCTCTAACTACCATCCACAGAGTATAATATATCCACAAATTCTTGTGGACGGCGTCCGAGGGGGGGTCACTCACGGGACACGTACTGTTGATGACCCCCGTAAACCAGACGGGGCGATTAGAATACAAGGATGATTGTTCTTCATTCGCACCTAATCCCGTCATCGCTAATGCTAATGGTACATCGAGCGGTTTATCTATTTTACTCCAGCGGGAAAACGAGAATCAAGGAAATAAAAACGATAGGTAAGACGACGTGAGCAACATGATTTAAGCGTAGAGGTCGTCATCTGCACCGTCGTCACCGAACGTGGCGTTTCCGCCGGTGCCAGCGGTACCAACGCCAGCGGCGTCACCCGGACCATCAGGGAACTTGAAGTTGTTGCCAAACGAGCGGGATTGTTGGAGATTCTGGGCGAACATCTCATACCGCCTGATGTCGGCATCTGAGACGGAACGACGAGCGTACTTCATAGCCTCCTCGAAGTGCTCCCTAGACAAAGATGGGATCAGTGAGACGGCGAGCCATGAGGTACAAAGAATGTGAACCTGGTGATGACTGGAACAGGGTCCTCTTCTTCCTCATCCTCCTCCATCTTCACCTCGTCTCCGGCGGCCTCTTCGCGCTCTTTCCTCTCCCGAGCCCTTCGGATGTCAGCCTCGATACTTTCCCTGATTGCCAACTTGGCGGCTCTCTGGCAAACCTCAGTGAGATCGGCGCCAGAGAACCCGTGGGTCGATTTGGACAGGAAGCCAAGGTCAACGTTGGGAGCAACGGGAGAATTCCTGAGAGCGGCCTTCAAGATGGAGAGACGTGAAGGTTCATCGGGAAGCGGAATGTAGATGAGCTGATCAAGACGACCGGGACGAAGGAGTGCGGTGTCGATCTGGTCGGGCCTGTTGGTAGCCCCGATGATGAAGACATTCTTCTTCTGGTTCATACCATCCATCTCCGTAAGAATTTGGTTGAGAACGCGGTCTCCGGCACCTCCAGCATCACCAGCGGAATTGCCACGGGCCTTGGCAATCGAATCCAACTCATCGAAGAACATCACGCAAGGAGCAGCGGCACGGGCCTTATCGAAAACATCGCGGACGTTGGCTTCGGACTCACCAAACCACATGGTGAGCAGTTCGGGGCCCTAAAGTTGCGGGTCAGAATGAAAGCCTCGAAACGTGCGAGGATGCGGGCGGCTGACCTTGATACTGATGAAGTTCGCCTGGGTCTCGTTGGCGATGGCCTTTGCAAGCAGCGTCTTACCAGTACCCGGGGGGCCATAGAATAAGACACCCTTTGATGGAGACATGCCGTACTTGAGGAACTTATCCGGGTGCTCGACTGGATACTGCACAGTTTCCTGCAGCTCCTGCTTAACCTTGTCCAGCCCACCAACGTCGTTCCAGGTAACGGTAGGGATCTCCACAACGGTCTCGCGCAGGGCAGAGGGGTTTGATGTTCCCAGGGCAAAGCGGAAGTTCTCCATCGTGACACCCAGCGAATCCAAAACCTCGGCATCGATTGTGTCTTCCTCGAGGTCGATGAGGTCCATCTTCTCTCGAATCTGTTGCATGGCTGCTTCCGAACAGAGGGCAGCAAGGTCGGAACCGACGTAACCGTGGGTATCGGCGGCGATCTGCTCGAGGTCAACGTCATCACCGAGTTTCATGTTCTTGGTATGGATTCGGAGGATCTCGAGACGGCCAGTAGGATCGGGGATACCAATGTCGACTTCACGATCGAATCGACCAAAACGACGAAGGGCAGGGTCAATCGAGTTTGGCCTGTTGGTGGCGGCCATGACGACGACGTTTGACCGAGCCTTGAGGCCATCCATGAGGGTCAAAAGTTGGGAAACCACGCGACGTTCGACTTCTCCATTGGTCTGACAAAAATTAGACCTAAGAAGCGTGGGGGGGATAATAGAGCTACTGACCTTTTCACGCTTTGGGGCGATCGAGTCGATCTCATCAATGAAGATGATCGCCGGTGAGTTCTTCTCCGCTTCCTCGAAAGCCTTTCGCAGATTACTCTCACTTTCTCCGGCCATCTTACTCATGATTTCTGGACCGTTTATGAGGAAGAAGAAAGCACCAGTCTCGTTGGCAACGGCTCGGGCCATCAGGGTTTTACCTGTACCGGGTGGGCCGTACATGAGGATGCCTCGGGGCGGTTTGATGCCAATCGACTTGAAAAGCTGCGGATGACGAAGAGGGAGTTCGACCAATTCACGGATCTGTGCCATCTGTTTTCTGCAGCCACCGATGTCATCATATCCAACATCGTTCAAGTTCGACTCTTCGTCCTCTCGCTTCACAGGATCACCCTCTGGAGTGAGTGTTAGCGAGTGAGATGAGCCTGGTGTCAGGATACGTACCAGTGTGGATGACGGTGTCTTGGGCAACAATACAGTACTCGGCCGGATCAGTTTCAACAACTTTGAACTCCACGGTCCTCATTCCACCACGAACGAGGAAGGTGTCTCCCTTACGGACAGGTCGATATGCTAAAGTCCGCGTAAGAGCCTTGTTCTAGATTCATACATAAAATGCCTACCCTCCAGGAAGTATGGTTTTAGGTAAACATCGAAGATGTTTCCACTGAGGCCCTCGACGGAGTCGTCGAAAGGGAGAACGTGGACCCGTTTGCCATATTTGATGTCGGGGCACTGGTGGACGACCGCGACATCTCCCAGCTTCACTCGAAGGTTGTTTCGGGCGACCTTGTTCATTTGGATCTTTCCTTCTTCAACATCATCGGAACTGAGAACGATGAGGACGGTGTCGCGCCTCTTCTTTCCACTGAAAACACTGTCAAAAAGGACCTTCGGGTTTGTGAAGGCCAACATACCGGACGATAATAGTGTCTCCTCGGAAGAGCTGAAGTGTCTCCATTGTGGCTGGGTTGAGGGTGGCGACTACGACGCGCTGTCAGCATACATCCAGCATTCAGGCAGAAGGAAAACCGACCAGAGTTGTCATCTGAGGAGGCCTCGTCTACAAGGAGACGATGGGGGCTACGGAAAAGGATGTCAGACGTGTTGCTGGGTGCGATGAGTGCGGAGCTCCATACGATTTCTTTGTCCGCAAGATAGCGGTCGCGGTGTCGTTTGGGCCAGGTTGAGGAGGGGCGCCACTTGGATCGGCCATGGTAGGAGTATTAAGATGTTGGTTGTAGTGGGTTAACGGCAACTGGACGCGAGGACGAACGACCCGAGCTTATATACCACTGCGAAGTCGGGACAAGAGAGGAATGGGTACGCGCGTCGCCCACGTGGCTCGTGGGAAGGTTTGCACTCGGTTTCCCAGGCTTCCAGAAGGACTGATACGATTCCAGAAAACTCTTTGTGGGTGCACGGGTGGGTGTCAGCCCGGGACCACCTCGCCTGCCGCACCAAGGTATTGAAGAGATGGTGGTCGTGGTGCCCTGGAAGGTCTCGGTGTTTTGCCCCATGTCATCCCCGATGTCCTCAACGCCCCACCCCGCATCTCGCGGTACGTGCGGAGGAGTCAAGAGCGACTACTATACACCCCCAGTGTCGCCCACTTGGCCCACGGTCGAAACGGAGCGGGCACGGTATCCCCCCATTGGGGACGTTCCAAGCCAACTGCCTCGGCGCTCTCGATGGTTCCCTGGATCCGCTTCAAGGAACTCCAGTTGGGACAACCGCCTGAGGTCCATCGTCTCGCAGTCGTATCTCGTGGATTATATGGGCGGCTCAAACCAATCTCCTGGGAGTCTACGCCTGTCCGACCCTTTCCAGGAACCACTATCTAAAGGTTGCATTATTACCGAAGAATACTGTACCATTCCGACCACCCCGGCGACGGGGTGGTCGATGACAAAAAAAATAGAGCCGGCGAAAGCGGCGGCAGGCCTAATGATGATGACAGTTGTCTCTGGGCGGCGGCACTGGTGGCGGTGACACCCCGCCGCCTGTGCTCCCCAGTGACAGGTTCCCCTCCACTTTGTTAGAAATTTTCACTCATCCCGGGTGACAACTCCAAAAAAATTATGACCGATCTGAGCTGGCGGCGGACCCCCTGATGACCGATGACCCCTGCCGAAAATCCGGCGGGCGGACCCCCCGATGACAATGACCAACCGGGTTGGTCGGAATGGTACAGTATAGAGGAAACGCGACTCTCGAAACTCTGGGTATCGGAGAGGGGCAGTAGTAAAGATCGACTGAAGAAAGCATATTGTCCAAGCCACCGCACAATGCGTCTCAACGACCCATCGATGGTGGGCGTAGGGATAGGGAGCAGATGGGGACTGGGGAGGGTATGAGGATGCCAAGAGAGCCGAGATCGGGCTCGATCAAAGGCAGGGAATACTTATGTAGTACTGGAGGTAGAGGGAGGGGCATGAAGCTAGCGTATGAGAGGAAAAATGACACCCCGGCACTACGTGCTGCTGCTCTTCATGTTCTCGTTCTCGGTACCCGCCTCGGCATCCTGGCCTTCTCAACGGGGGGCAGGTCCTTCACTTGTGCCAACGAATCCGCAGTATCAGATTCTTCAGCGAGCGGCATAACCTTCGAACTCCCTAGCGACATGTCCGAACCCTGGATCGCGAGCCGGTGTTTTTGATCATCCCCCGCACCCAGATTGCCCGTGTCTCGTTGCCGAGACGCCACCGTGCCGAGGACACTCTCGGAATCGCCGCCATCCGTAACCGTCATGCTACGGGTCTGAAGACCAAGTTCGATTCCTGTTGAAGCTGTACGAGCCATCTCAATGGTACTGAAGTTCGGGTCGAAGGTCACGGTGTCTTCCTGCATGAACGGGTCACCAACACCCAGAGCGCGAAATATTGCTGGGATGATGACGGACATGTTGCACACGATGATTGTCACCGCCACGCTCACGGTCGCTGTGAAGGAATGCATACGCGGTAAGGAGATGTGTAACATGGGGGAGGCAACGAGGGCCATCGTACCGGAAATTCCTTCCCAAACACCTGGGCTGACAATCACCAGGACGGCGTGCACCAGCGACGCCAGTGTTGTTGCGATTGAGACGGAAAAGATGGAGAATAAGCGGAAACGCAACGCCCGGTTAGTGACATTCCTGCAGATTTAAGTACATAGGTGAAAAACAGCCCGGGCTCACGGGGGAAGCTTGTCATACCATCAAGGGGGTGGCGACCAAGATGGCGTCCGAAACGACCGTCACTGAGAATCGACCAGATGAACAAACGGGCGAGAGTACGAGAGGGAGGGGAACTCACTAACAACCATGGAGATGGGAATGAAACGTGGGAGGAGGCAGAAGGATCCGGGGACCTGCTTCCACCCAGTGTCTATCAACTCACACACCAGGAAGGCTTGCGCGGTCATCACGGTGAACTCTAGGATAAAAAATCCGGTGATCCCTAAGAGCAAAGGATTAGCTTAACACAGGTCCCCGGGTGTTGAAGGCGGGATTCTCGCACATCGCAGGATCTTCTTTTGAAGATCCCATGGGGTAACCCGAATTACACAAGCTTGGACAGATGGCCACCTTGTTGCCGCGTGACCCTGGGTTTGGAACGTCCCAGCGCCAGCGATGGCATGACCTGGACACCTCTCTCCGTTGTAACCATCCCCATTCCCGGAGGCTAGACCAAGTCTGGAATGCCCTTTGACAGTGTGTGGACACGACGCACGACGCCCTTGTGGCCAGCGAGGAGGAACCGAGGCTTCATTTCTAGGGTTCCCCGTTCGGCGGATGCCAGAGCCTCAGGTGGATTGGCGCGTTGTGCGAGTGACGCCGGCCGATCCAAGGTCCTGACCCAAAAAGGGGCATGATTCTAGGGCACCATTGCCGCCTTTGACTTTTGCCTCCGTTCGGGACATCTGCACAAGCTATAAGGTTCAACTCCGCTCACTCCCTCGGTGTCCATCGACGTCATCCGGTAGTTTGGCGGGGGAGGCCTGAGAGGTCCCGCTAACCCGGGGGGAATTGCAACGGTGGTGCTGGTGTTCCCGACCTGCGATTTCTCGAGATCAGGGCCATGGCGCAATACCACCGATTGACAGCACACAGTCGAGTGGCGTATTCACTTTCTTTTTTCGTTCGTTCTTCGGCGCAGTAAACTCCCACCACGGTTGGGCGCTGGACGTCGGACGTCTGGACCCTGGTGCATGGCGGCTAAGAGTCCGCGAACGGAACGGCGGTCGGCGCCGGCGGAGATCTCCCCCGACCCAGGATGTTGGGGTTCTGGGGGTGTCACAAGAAAACCATCCATACTTGACACCAACCGCACTTGGCGTGAATGTTCCGCCCGCTAGCCTATTGAGATTGAGGCCCTCGAAACTAGCCCCCGTAGAATGGAGACCGACCATGTAATCACCACCGGCAGGGGTAGAGTGCTGCCGGTGGAAAATCTTACGAGCCCCGCACGGAGTCGAACAGACCAGTGAGTGTGCCGGCGACGTGAAATCCACCTCTCACGGACCCTGTGTCTTCCCGAGTGAACGACCGGTACGAGGGGGATAAACAAACGAGATCTTGAATCAAGGGCGTTCCCACCTGCGAAGAAACGACCTACCAAACCCAGGATACATGGAGCAGGGAGGTAAGGTAGAGTCAGGTCCCCCAAGTGCTGGTGGGGGGTAAACGGCGCGATGTTGGATCTCGATGATCGATCTCCAGTACTGAGTCCAGCGCCGGCGATCGGGTGTTGCTGGAACTGTCCCAGTGAAATGCGCAAGTGCAACTTCCATTGAGTTTGAGAGACATACACCTGCAAACTGGATACTAAACCTCAACACTGTACAATAGATCACGTAGAGAATACACCAAGTCCCCCCCCCAAGCCACTCGAAATCCCCTCGCCATCGGCGTAGTTGCTCCCAAAGAGCAACAGCACGACGATCCATCGTCCCAGCCGGCCGGACATAATCCAATTCGACTGGGTCACCTTGACCTCAGCCGAATGCCAAGCGGCGTCCAGTCCACCATAAAAGCAGGCGGAGTAACGGGTCACGATCACAGCCTCGTCGCCCAACTCCAGTTCCATCTCTGCTCCTCGGGGTCGCGCTCGCACAACCTGCGCGTTTCAATGTCCGGTCTCCAAACCCTGACAGCCCTATCATGACAAGCCGCAAAGATATCATGACCCCAATCCACAGCCCCAACCTCAGAACGGTTTCCCCCCAACTCTACCACGCTGCACTTCCCCTCCCATGAGGAGATCTCGAGGTTCCTCGGCGCATTGCTGACATCGTACAGGAAAGCCTTTCGGTCCGATGAACCCGTCGCGATCCACCTACCACAGGGTGAAATCGCGGACTTGACATAAAACGAATTCGTCCGCATCGTCTCATGGGAGAATGTGGATGAGATCGGAAGTAGAGTATCGGCGCTGAAGGTGTGGATATTCGAATCGTTGGCCAAGGCGAACAACAAGCCCTCAGTGGACCCGGTGCCAACAGAAACACTAGTGATACCCCGCGCACGTCGACTGGAAGAATCGAGCTGAATGGTGGGATCGAGAGGGGACACATTTATGGGGCGCGTCTGCCGTTTTGGAAGTTTGGACTTCTGACCAGGGAGTCGAATGTCCCATTCTCGTAGAATCCTGCCGAGGTTGGTAAGCGGTCGGTCAACAGGCAAAGCAAATCCAACGTACCCATCGAACGAGCCGCTGCTAATGACGGAATACGGCTTTCCGATGGCATATGTGAGACTGGTGATACTCCTTGCTACCTTCCGCCCATTGGGGGTACACCTCGTCCCAACATCTTTGTGTGCCTGCGGGATGGCCAAGGACGGTCCAAGTTCCCCAGCCTTCCAGTTCTCACCTACCCGAAGGTCCCAGACAAGGATCGAGCCGTCTCTGCCACCACTACATAGCACATTTCCATTCTCCGGTTCCCACGCAACACACTTGACAGATTGCGTGTGTCCAGCCAACGTGGTGAGCCTGTTCTCGTGGCGAACGGAATAGATGACGATGGACTGGTCGCCTGAGGCGGTCGCAATATAGTCATCGTTTGGGTGCCACTTCAAGTCGAATATGGCATTGCAGTGAGCAGTGAGGACGGTTCGTTGCGGTTCTGGGTGGGTGATCAGTGCAAATACGCGAATAGCTGTGGAGGTCCATACCGGAGTCCCAGTCTTCCCGCTTGGTTGTGTTTAGGATGTGAACTGCACCATCTTCGGCTGCCACGGCCAACAAAAAACTGTTCCCGCATTTCGAGCCTAGGAGTGATACTCAGTCTGAAACGTGACTTCCAAAACGGTCGACCGCCTACCGTTGGAAAAGGCACAGGTATATGGTGGCGAGATTGTGACACCGTCCCTCACAGAGTGGCAGTAAAACGTGTCCGCCTTCTCTGATGAGACGAAGCTCTCCAGTATCCTGTTCGTTGGTACTAGCGGCAGGCGTTAGCTTCCCCCCACTACTCCACCAGAAACGGGATACGACGCACTCGATGGCTGCGCGAACACATTTCTCGCCCGGCGGATGTTCCGTAACATCTTGAACGTATTTGACCTGGGCACCCGCACATCCTCCACGGCATCCTCAACGATGCTCTGCGGCTCAGTTTCCTGGTCCCCCATGTCCGTAGCCACCTCTATCCTCGGCTTCTTGCTGAGTGGCCCAGTCGTGCCATCATCTGAAGGGCGTTTATGGCGTTGAAAAAACGCGTGAAGCGTAGATCCGTCGTATGTATTTGTGGTGTTTTGCAGAACCGTGTTCGGCTGGTTATCCATCGGGAGTGTGGAGGGTGAGAGTCGCGTAATTACCCTTGGGCGGCAGAGTCACCGAAGCGCGAGTAACCTGGTCACGTGTTCGCGTTTCGGAACAAAGTTCCCGTGTCTTGGCAAACGACGGAGGCATGGTGGGTATCGGGATTATCTACGATATTGGTACTAATATGCACGACGGGGCTTATCATTAATTAAGGGTTTTCCCTGGTTCCAAACAGCCACTGCATGCTCTGGAACCCAGCCTAGTGGAACGGGGAGTAATCAGCCTCGCTCAACAGGAAGGAAACGATATTCGGGAGCTCTCACCTGAGGAACAAACTGTGGGACCATATGACCACTAAGCGCGACCTCGAAATACCCAAGCCCTCGTTCATTCTGAACGGTACCCATCGCGCCCATGCCGTCGATGAGGAAGCTATCTAGTTTCGGCGCGTGCTGGAATCCTTGCTTGCCGCCCCCTGAAAGTCCACGGAGCTCAAAAACCTCCTATCTAAAGAAGCCAACGTAGGAACTTACAGGTCATGCTGCGATGGAGGAAAAAGAAACGTCAGCCTCGGGGACTCACGGTGTTCGTGACCGCGCTCACTTCTGTAATACGACCCTCGCTCCTTCCGCGATCAATACAAAGTCAGCCAAACCATGAATGATAACGCTCCGTTTGCTCTTCTCAATGACGTCCGGAAGCACGGTGAACGCAGGTGGCAAACTGCCATCTCCGTTAGGGAAGACGTTAGCATCAGCGCACTCGTACCAGGTCTGGTTAAGGGGGGCATGTATGGCCTTCTTCACGTCCTCACGATCGAAGTAAACTGGGGATTGCACGTTGGGGAAGGAACCCCTGGAATGAGTTTTATCAGCAACGAACGTCGTACCAGGGATTTAAAAAATATTACGGGAAACCCAGGACATCCCACAAGACGGGATACTGTAGGCGGATGGGTCACTTACGCGGAACGGCCAGGGACAGTAACATACTAACCACGTCGAAGATCCTGTAGATGTTGAACGCTGGGTTCACCAAAAGAGCGGCACCGAATATCTCCGACCAGAGATCACATCCCGGGTCAGCGGTCGTATTCTTTCCAGGCAAAGGAAGCAGCCCTCCAGGTGGGTATTTGACGTGTTTCTTCATATACCCAGCGTATCCGCACTCCTTGTTCTTTTTCTTGAGGTGGCTCATGAATGTTTGACTATCGGAGAACAGCTCAAAATTGAATGTTAGACCGCGTGGGGGTAAAAACGCACTTGAACGCAAACACATGTTCGTATTTGCGAACGAAGTCGACGGCAGGTATCTGGGTTTGCGCAACATCCCACCCAAGCACAGCTGGAGAAAACGAAGGTAAAACACGTGGTGGGATAGGGGCAGACAGACCACTTACGGTCGGCAATCCAAATTCCTTGCAACGCCAAATCAAGCGGTGCCTTCTTTTTGTAAATGTAGTCGGCGATATCTACTAGAGATCAGCGCACGATCCCGAGCACCCAAAAATCTACAACTGACAGGGGACATACATCCCGGCATACTATGTGACGCCCGGGAGGTATTCAGTACCCACCACCCCAGAGATGACAATTCAAAACGTACGCTCTCTCCACTGAGATAAGTCTTTTTACCCTTCAATTCTGGAAACACCTCCAAGAACTGTTGCAAGAATCCAACAAACTGCGCAGCCAAATCATCCTCGTTCTTGATGTTCGGTGTGCCCTGAGAGAACCCAGTCCCGACAGGTTGTTCGATATACAACACGCTTGAGAGGTTCGTCCAACTGTACTGGTTCACAGTGGGCTTGTATTGACCCCAAGACCAGGAGAAAGGCTGCCAAGAGGCAAACCGTCAATACCGGGCACAGCGGTTTACTCGGAACAGAACGCGAGGGTTTTCTTACCCCATTTTCCTGAAGTAACCCTTCAAACGAAGAGCATCCGGGACCTCCGTTCGTCCAAATCGTCAAGGAGTCGTCTCTTCCCGCCGGCCCGGGTGGGAAAAACCAGAAGAACAACTACAAAGGTACACCTCAGCATTAACTAAGACGAAATATATGATGACCATGCCTTCCGCGTTTCGTTCTTGTCCCCACTGATGGGCAGCAACCCTGCCCAACTGGGGCCAACGTCCCAATCGACTTCCGGGATGGTCTTGCCATCAACATAAAACGCTAATCCGCAGTTAATACACAACCCAATTTCCAATCGTACAAAACACTCGCGGGGCACTCACCAGACGCAGCAGGGTTCGAGAACGTGAAATTCTTCACACCCGCACTCAACTGAACGTTTCCAACGGCGGGCGCCACCAGCCTATTCGTATTGAACCTATCCACCGCTTCTCGTTGAAGAGCCTGAATGTGCTTCTTGTCGATTTGTCTTGCCGAGACCGTCCAGACCGCAGGGTACAACGCCGTGCACGCGAGCGCTGAGAAGAGGTAAGAAAGCAGAAGCATAACTCGAGCTCAACGCGACTAGGATCGGGCTGGCAGAGGTCAGAGGGAAACGAGGTTGACACGTGGTGATGGCATCTTGCAACCTTATGGAGGGTGGAACGGCAGACATCGAGTACTTATGCCTGGGATGGCAACGCCAAACTCCGACCCACCCTTCGGGAATCACTGCTAACCAAGGATCACCATATGGCGCAGCACCCGGAAGGTACTTTAAAACTGTCCACTGCCACCAACTCACGGCCCGACTTACGATCCTCGTGGCGCCGAGTAGCAGCCATCTCATTGATAGCCTCCCGTAAGCACGCGCGCCGACTTACCTAACCATGTAGGACCAGTCGGAGACCAGCCCAAGGGTCGCCATCAGTCGGTTACCGGTTAAACACAGAGCATGCGATGGGACTTGAGGTCAAAACCCGAACTGATAGTTTAGCCGGAATCAAACAAACAAAAAGTCGTGGCATTCGTTCGAGTAATTACTCGGAGGAAGCTGATCGAGGAAAGGTTGATTATTGTACGAGAAAAGAGGTTGCGCCTTTGGGGTTATGCTACATGATTGCGGAGGAGAGTGAAGGAAGAAAATAGAGAGGACAGCTGTGAACAAGAAACGGGGAGGGGGGGCGGGGGTGGGGGGATGTGAGAGGGATCATGGGAGAATTGACCTGGCGAAAACAAAGTGGCGCATATGAACGCGAAGCTAGCTCTATGGGTGATGCGTATGTGCGACATAGAATTAGAAATGTACACAGGGCAGGAAGGGGGAGAGGAATGCGAGAGATTGTTGGCAACAACAGGGTAGAAGCACAACAAACGCTGATGAGGGAGGGGTGGGGGAGCGCGCGCGCCACACAGAAAAGACAGGGAGAATAGTTCGTGGACACCAGTTCCAGCGAGGGATGGTTGGAGCGCAGAGAACAACGGCATGACATGGGGGAAGGTGTGATTGGAGAGCGGAATCTGCAGGCGACAGCATATTGAGGTACTTTCTGGTTGGCAGGCATGGTCGTGACCAGGAACCAAAGGCGCGTTTCGACGAGACGACGCAACAGTAAGGGGGAAAGTGGGTGGGATCTGGAAGCAGAGGGGGAAAAACTCATAAAGACCGCTCGAGTTTAACTCGAAATATACCCAAGATCCTTGTTGTTTTCTCCGAAGATCTCCGCGAAGATCTCCTTGCCGTAGGTGGAAAGCGGGGGCAACTGTTCTGGCTCGCAGACCGGATGGAGGGAAGGTCCAGAAGACATCGAAGAACCCGAAGAGGAACTCGGTCCCGGTCCCTTCATCCGTCTCACCCTCTCCTGGTTCCAAATGCTCTCCAACGTCTCGGCCACGTTCTTCAATCCCCACAAGAACCCACGATCAGGCTGATCCGGATGATGGGGCGGGAACCTAGCGTAGATGCATCCAGTCTCTGGGTCCAAGTCAGCGACGTAACCCTTCCCACTGGCAACTTCTTCGACCTTGGGGTGGTGGGCGTTGAAGTACGCTGGGGAGTACTTGTCCATCGATGGATCAGGGTAGGGTAACCAGTCCTGGCCGGTGGTCGTGTGGGCAAAATCGACGATCCGGAGGTTGACCTCTCCGCGCTTCCGTGGCCGAGAGTTGTGGCAACGTTTGGCGGCAGGCCCAACCATGAGATCCTCGCTGTGGGACCGACGAAGAGGAGTTGGGTGTGGCGAGTTGGGGGGATATTCCTGATCCGACTTCTCGCCCTCAGCGTCAGAGTGTTGCTGAACCCCCGGAGCCGAAGTGGGATTCTTTCCAGAAGAGGAACCGGACAGATGCCTTTGGTGGTTCTTCCCCCTCTCCAACGACTCTCCTCTCTGCCTCTGGGAACTCGGCTGCTCGCAGGTCTGGGAGATGAGCACGTCCTGAATTTCATTATCCCCGTCATAGATCAACAGTACGGAGCAGCCGTAGAAGCGATAACCCTTGAGCCGGTTGACGATTTTGGCCAGCGAGTATATCTTGGAAAGCAAGGTCGGGATCTGGTGAACCAGAAGGCGCTCGCCGTCGTGGAGGAAAGAGGCCAGGACAGAAGCAAAGACGTCCGTCTTGATCTCCCGACCGTTGTACTTGTTTTGGGTAACGTAAGATCGGGTCGCGTTGTTCCAAACCTAATGAGAATAACGCCGCGGATGCGCAGCGGCGACGGGAATCAGTAACTTGGCATCTGACAGAGAGGTAGGGACATCGAAGGGAAGGAGGCTGTGTATGAGAAACCAATACAGGTACGGGAACTCGGCGAACAGTGAAACCAACCAACGACTGGAGTATAAAGAGTCTAGGTCAACTCACCTGCATGCCACAAACCCTGACACCCAACGGCCTGCTAGTCGTCCTGTCACATTTCTTCCTCTGACTCTTTTTCTTTGATGGCGTCGCATCCATCCCGTACTGTCTCGTCCCCATCTTAAGGTCCAACACGCAAGGTTTCTTGAGTTTCCCAGTAAGGTCCTCCATCAGAATGAAATGGTTCTGGCGCGGGGGAGAAGAGGCAGCCCCCATGGGAGATGACTCGGGGGTGAGGGGCGCGGGTGCTGGGTGAGTAGAGAGTTCACGCGAGACAGGCAGAGGTGTCTTCGAGTCACATCGCCCACGAGGAATCGTGAGGGAGAGACGAGAAGGAAGAATCGACGCACGAGGGCCGGGTCCGAGCGATCTGGATCGACTCCTCTTCCTGACTAGCGGGAGGAACGAGCTACCAAGGGTTTGCCTCATGTGAGCGTCCTCCTCCGAGCTATCGAGCTCCATATGGAAGACATCGACATGCTCAAGGGAGGGGGGATCGTCACACTTCCTAAGTTCAGCCATCATCCTCATCCTTTCCACACTAACTAACATATCCTCGCTGTGGGTCCTTCTGATTGTCCCATACCCATCAGCCGAGCGGTCTCGAGAGCTGGTGGCCTCGTCGACGCGAATTGTAGAATGGCTTGCCCGCTTGCTCGGACTCCTGCTGCTTTCGCCCTCTGTATCCGCGGCATCCCCCTCTTCGACGACCCTCCACCTTCTGCCTTTCAGGTTAAGCGGAGGCTTGTCCGTCGAGGCGGAGTCGGACACAACGGCAGACCCCGATGAATGAGACGGCTTCCTCAAGGATCCAGGAGAAAGCCGTTGGCGCCTCGACAGCCGCTTCAAGATCGTGCTGAAGATGTGGTCCTTCAACCTGGTGTTCACCGTCGTCGACCCCGTGCCCCCGAAACCCCAAGCAGGCTTGGGACCCGTGGGACCGGGTGTCATTGGAGAGGAGTGGAAGGGACGGCAATTGTGTTCCCCATCCGTGGAGATGAATCGACCAGACATCTTTGGCGAGTTGACCGGTGTGGGAGCGACGCTCTCTAAGGTGGTATGCCTCGATAACGGACTCGGCTGTGGGCAAAACCTTGGCTCGACGCCTAGATCTGGGGTCGAGGCGGTCGCATCACCAAATTTACGCCTTGCCATAGCGGCTAACCCGACGCCAGGAGCGGAATAGGACCTCTTATCCGAGGGGGACATGGATTGCGACATCGAGGCGGCTCGGGATCTCTTCCTATCAGCATTGTTGTACGTCAACAACCAATGAGGGACGATGTGGGTATTGCGGCCCAATGCAACCTCAGGCAACTCAGTCTCGGTATCTCCGCCATCATCTTCCACGAATGGGGGTTCTGACTCCTCGATGGTGCGGGAAGCCACGGAAAGGGTGTTGGACGTCAGCCGATTGTGGGGAGATGTCGGCACAAGAGAAGCGACGGTAGTTGCCTTGCGTAACACCGGCCGAGCCTTCCGGTCATCCGAAGATGCGGGAGAGTGCTCGCTCGACTTGACACGACGGTAGGTTACGAGCATGACCCCGAGGTATCGTGGGATGAACCCGAGAAGTGGAGGAGCCTCGCGCTCGACGGCTTCGTAGAATAGATTTTCCCGGGAGACCAGAGGCTTTGTAAATCCGCGGGACGGGAATAGAAATCGAGAGATGATCAGAAATGTTGTATGAACCAAGGCGATCAAGAAGTCAGCGTACCTTGCACACGGCCCGTTTGGTGAACTTGTAGATGGCGCTGTGGCCTCCAACTTGATTGCGAAATGGTCGGAGTGGTATGTGCGGCAAGCTCTCCTGAGAAAGGTTGGCAAACTTTCCCAAGGAGAAGGTCCCGTTGTCAGAGCTGCCCTCCTCGCCTTGCACGTCATCGTCGTGAAAGTTGGAGAGGAAAGAAGGAAAGTCCGAGAGTTCCGGGGGGGGAACAGGCGACTGGCGAATACGCGAGGGAAACACCAGCCCAGTGTCTTCGTCGTCTGCGTCACCGTCGTGGTCATCGTGATGAGCGGAGTGCTTGAGCATCGGGGAAGAGGTGTTGCCCTGTGATGGAGAGCGCGGCCATTGGGAGTTGGTAGAAGCGGTGGTACCAGAATCAGAGGCGGTATCATCGTCCCAGTTGGAAGATTCGTCGTCCTCGTCCTCTGTTGTGTATGGAGAGTTGGGGGCGTTCGCTGGGGGAAGGGCGTCTCGGTGCGATAAGGGTGAGTCTGCGATGATTGCTGATGGGACGATCGGTGACGTCAAAGCGATATCAGTTAGAGAAACAGGTGATGACGAGGAAGAGGTGGGCTGGAAGTCGCGGGGATTCCTGAAAGAGGATCCATTCCGGCCTGAGCCCTGGTGATCGACAGGGTCTATATGCTGATTAGAGTCCAAGGAACGTTTTCGAGGGCGCCCGCGATCCTGATATGAATCACCGAGGACATCTTTCCGCCAATTAACAAGCTCGCTGATGACGTTTTCACGAACAGAGTGGGGACGGTCTTTACGCCTTTGGACGTCTGTAGGATCCCGAGAAACGGAGTTTGAGTAACTACCGTCTCTAGTACGGGCGTGCTCGCGGGTACCACCAGACTGTTCTCGCCGTGCGACGACACTCTCACGGTCTGGCCACTCGGATCGTTTGAAAAAGGAGAACTCTGGCTCGGCGGTGGTCTGAGCGTGGTGCTTGGACGATACTCTCCTCTTTGTGGGTGTGACGAGAGGTATTGAGGGCTTTTCGAGTTCGTCGGCGGAGGAGGAGGTCTCCCGAAAAAGATCGAGCGAGGCAGCGACCTTGCGACCCATGCCATGTTGTGGCGGTTGCTGAGGGCCGGAACCGGAAGAGGAGGACGATTCGGTAGAAGAGCGGGAGCGTGATCTTGGGATGGGGACGGGTGAACTTGAGCGGTAAGTGGGTGTTATTTGGGGGAAGGTGTGTCTTGAGGTACCTGTTGTCGGTGTCCGACTCTTTGGGGAGGAGTCAGAGGGAGGGGAGGGGAATTCGACAGTTTTGAGCGCTCGCGGGATAGGCTGAGGTTTGCGAGAAGTTATGCGCCGGATGGTCGGGGTGGTGGAGAGACAGCGGTCATTGTCGTCGAGGTGGTCGTCTGGGGTGGCCGTCGAGGGGCCGAAGGGGAGAAAATACGAGAGGGAGGATGGACGGGAAGAGTCCATGGAGGGAAGCGACAGACGGGGAGGGGAGGAGCTGGAGGATATATGAGGGGGAAGTAAATGATCCGCAAGCGAGAGACTCCCGACAGTCAACCCAAATGAAATCGTCGTCGGGAAAAGGAAAGAGGTCGGTGCACGTGCTCGCAACGCTGACTAATCGGTTGGTCAACCATTTTCTTCAACATTTCCCGCCCACTCACCTGTAATCCAGAGGGGTAAGTCAGCAGGAGAACCAACAAGGAGGTAAAATCTCCGGCGACTGGGTTTATAAAACGCTTATAGAGCGTGACGAACGTTTGATCTGTACGTATTCAACAGACGTAAATCAAAACGCATCCCATGCCCAAGGGGCGACCCAGCTCATGAGGTGATGTCCACCCATCCCCGTTATCTGGTCCCAATGAGAATTTTGGCGCATTCAATCTTATCGACTCTTTCCTTTTCCGTCGATCCCCCCCACACATTCCTGTGTGTCCAGCTCCAATTGCATTCCGGCCTAGGGCGGGCGGGAGCCCGCTGTAAACATACTACAGGTAAGCGGGGCCGGCAACTCCTGGCGTCTCTTCATTTTGCCGTTGCAAATGTCGTGATCACCATCGCCTAACACCACCCCGACGCCCCCTCCCACTCCAGCGGTCCTCTCGATCGTATCACACCTTCCTCCAATCTGAGTTCAGAACGCCATGGTCAAGACAGGTCCTCCATACAAGATCCCAGATGACGCCCAGTGGATCGTGGTCCTGAGACCCCCTCACACGAAGAGTGGCGGCCAGATCGACTACACCCCCCTCGAATACTGGCTCCGTGCCCTCTTCGAAGATCAGAAACAAGTCGCCAAGTTCATCTTCGAGATCGCGATACCCCCGGATTCAGCAGTCATCGTCGAACTCCCCTCTCCTGAGGAGTTACCCATCCCAGATGCTATATACGGCGAACACTCCTTGCGTTTTGGGCTCAGAAGGCGACCGTGGTTTGAACACGCCACTGGCTTCACCGCCGTCCTCCCGTACAACTTTAAAAACGCTGGCCATCCCGAGGACACTCGAAGTATGTATACCGGAAACCCGGTACATTCTTTGGATTAACGCGAGGTTCCAGAGTTGATTCCGATGATATCTGGTGCCTGCGAGGATGAATGGCTAAAGTTCGATCTGACCATCCCGTACCCAACCCCGCAACCATTTGATTTCAACCGTATACCGCCGAAGGCGAAAATGTTTTGCCTGCGTTCCCCTGTTGTGGCGCCTCCACCCCCAGACCCTATGGACATCGAACGTTACCCGACACCACCCCAACAACAAGGACAACGGGCTCAACCACCCCTACGAGCGCCACAGTCGGGGACCAACGAACCTCTCTTCTCTCCAGAAGTTGATTGTGCGTTCCCTTCCTAGCTTTTTCTCCAACGTCGCGCCTGACCCCAAACAGCTAAACCCAAGATCGAGATCAAGAACCTAGACTCACATCAACAAGGTCCGTCCGCTCCGCTCTCCCCAGACCCCAAGTGCACGCGTACACGGATGCTGACCACTAGGAACCGCCCTTCTACTTTACTGGTCCAACCATTACCGTTGACCTTCTTCTCGCCTCTCTGACACCCGCCGATCTGATACTCCTAGAGGGGTCGTCTTCTCTCCGAGGCTCTTCCCAACAATATTCGATCGAGGGGTCTACACCCCGCAATGTGAATACGACCCATAGAGAACCCAGTGCATTGACCTCCAGAGGTAAGCTTGCCCTTAAATTGACCTTCTGCAACTTTACTGTTTCCCTCCGCTACGAATTGCTTCCATCCTTCTATTCATCGGGCTTCCCCAGGATGTGGGTGATCTATTCCCCTTTGATGGGTTCACCCGGCGATTGGCTGGCGCGGTACGACCGTGCGCCACGCCTGACAATACGCACCTAATGCTTCCACGCATTCCGTGTCGTCGTCTTACCTGGCACCAGCGTAACCCAGCCAACGATCATCCATCTTTTTGGCTTGTTGGTTGTGTCTACTCGTTCGTTTCTACGACCCATCCGTCCGCAGCGACGCAAGCTAAATACGGGACCTCAACTTTCTCACTTTCATATCCCGATGGCGAGAGTGTGGGTTGACATAGCTGACGTTGTTTCATTTCCCCCATTGTATTGGATGGGGTTCAGGCCGATCGACCACACTCAATGATGAACGTGCGTGATATTTCATATCAAACTCCCATCCACTCTCCCTCTCTACGCACGGCTCGGAAAGAGAAAAACACACACACACACTGCGAACGCGCAGTTTGGCACGCAGTGCCAATTAGGGATCACGTTTGATTTCTCGTCATTTTATGACGAGATACGCGCCATGCGTGTATCGTGCGTGGAGTTGGGCACGCGTAAATGGGAACGTTGGATGCTGTGTGCATTGGAAGCTGACTCCCAACTTTTCATCTTTCGCTTCAATACCTTCGCTTGATATGCGACTTCTTGGCGTGTTGGTTACGCCACTCCACGTTCGTCGTCACGGATTTTCTCGGCTTTAACCCAAAATCCAAATCGAAATTCGGATACATTGCACGACGATCGGTGGTCAACTGAACAGCCGATGACCCCCTAATGGTCAAACGAGAATTCGCGAACCAGGACGATGTTGGGTCTCAGAGGAGGTTCGAGCTGCTCAACGCAGTGAACAGGAGCCATAGTAGGTTCAACTTCTCCCCTGGCGGCTCTTTTGCCGTGATCGGAGGGTCAGCGCTCAGCTTTCGGCGTTTCTAACCATGGAACAGGCCCGCCGGAAAGTGACTCTCTTGCTGTGAAACGAGAACTTGAGAATCAGGATCGCGCTGGGGCACAAGAGATGTTCGATGTGCTTGATGCAGTAAACAGGGGACAAAGTCAGTTACCGCCGTCTCATTTCCGTCCTCTCATTTCTCACATCTCGTCATACAGGCACACCTGGAGATGGTCCCAGCGGCGGTATGATCAAACGCGACCTAGAAGGTGCGGGACCCAACAACCCCTCTTCGTCTTCTCATCATACCGGCTCACGGTCTCGAACTCCCCGCTACCCAGCTCCAAACCGAGACCGCGATCACGAGCGTGACCACGGTCGTGATCGTCGCCGTAGCTATTCTTCCTCAAGCTCGTTGCGGGATCGCGACGAACGTGGAGGTCGTGACCGTGACCGTGAATGGAGAGACGGAGAACGGGATCGACAGCTTGGTGACCGCAAACGGCCCTCTGGGTATCATGACGGACGTGGATACGAAGATCGTGGCTCGAATGGCCGCCGAGACTGTAAGCCACCATTCTCTCAATTCCCTCACTTGATCCTGTTGCTTTCACCTCGATTCTCCACTTTCGTTCGTGTCGGTTCCATTCATCCTCCCCCTCGGGGCGGACCGAGGTCATCGGACCCTGATACCCCTCTACTCCTACCGTCCAGCGTCAACTCATTCATTCTCCAAAAACGCGCTTACCTCCCCACCTATATTTTCCTATATGAACGAACGCTAACCCTTTCACGACACTTACGAAATCCGGTTTCTAGATCCAGACAAACGCTCGAGAGCGAACTACCAGTGATCCCATGATCTGCCGTTCGCGATCTCGTGTGGGGTGCAGCCACCTGTACTTACTTTTCCAATCAATGCCCAATGCATGTTTCCCAGCTCTTTGGCCCCCCGGGTCCCAGCCAGCTATTCCCAACAGGCTGGACACTTAATTGAACTGAGGGATCGAGATTGGAACCGGTAGTGTGATCAAGGTCCGAGGAACTCTCGTCGACCCGAACGCGATAACGATGTCTCGCTCACGTGTTTTGGCGTTCAGTGAACCGCTGATGG
>Ga0307516_10002525_pt1 | contig 24362 bp, 42 predicted proteins | sample 19_EM_MG_FD_203310 | JGI IMG/M metagenome (GOLD analysis project Ga0307516, IMG submission 203310) | Populus trichocarpa ectomycorrhiza microbial communities from riparian zone in the Pacific Northwest, United States - 19_EM | ecosystem: Host-associated > Plants > Roots > Unclassified | place...
CTCCGCGGCTGCACGCAGAGCCAGCGATTCAGCTTCGGCGTCGATCGCGGCACATTCGGTTTTGGAGGTACCAAGAGGCAGAGGTGGGAAAGGACGTAGAGGAGCAGCAGCACCGGCTGCACCACCAGCAGTAGGGACTCGGAGAAGTGCTAGACTGATAGGGAAACCTCAGCGCAGTCATTCCCGCAAATTACCGACACTAAGGGTGATGGGGGGGATGAGGAAGCTGTTTTGGAGGGGTTTTCGGCATATCTAACCAACCCTGCACTGAGGAATGTAAATTGTCCATACGAAACCTGAACTCTTTGTTAGATTTTTAGATACTGAAGCGGATTCTATGGATCACGCTGAGCCATCACGAAAATTCGCTCCCTGCGTATAGCCGCGATTAGATAAAGCCGCGATTAGATATAGCGCTAGTGCATAAGCGCACTAGTGTGTGTTGTAACAGTGGCATTTATACATAGCGGAGACCTCCGACGATAGATATAGGATATTACTCTATCTACCGGCTGGGAGTCATCGAGACTACACTGTCCTGCCAACACAAAGATCAACTTACCAAAGAAAACGTCTTGCATCGATTTGTAGATACCTGGGCTCAATTACCACAACCTGGGTTGGCTCCACTATTAGTTTGGCTAAATGTACGATGTGGTGGAGCTAGTACTATAATGATCACCAATGTCTGCAAGCACTCTTTCTCACTCGGGTCACCCGACATTTTCTGACTCATGCCCATCGACAATTACAGATTCCCGTAAAACATCTCGATCACGGCATATGCCGGAGCCGCTTCGGCTTAACATAGTTGTCTACTATACATACATGCACTGGTTCGCGTTCAATCGGCCTCGGGTTGGCTCTGGCCGTCCAGAAGACAAAGAACGCACAAAGGGACAAAGGAAAAGGAAAAGACAAAGAAAAAAAATAATCTTCGTACCCTCTCGAGCAGGACCGGGGGGGCGGCATGGGAAGAAACTGCCTCGGCCTCTTTCTCCCCGCACCGTGGTTTCCCATGCGCCGACAGCGGAGAGCGGACAGCAGACAGAAACGGACACTGGACGTACGTTGGTATGTGTGTGTGATGGTGATGATGATGATGATTCATATGAGTATGTACGTCGCCGTGATCTACAGTTTTAGATCGCCTGCGAGTAATGAGGTGAGTTAAAAATAAATTAAAAAAAAGGAAGAAAGAAGGAAAGAAGGGGAGAAAGGAAAAGAGAAAAAGAGAAAAAGAGAGTAAGAAAAGAAAGAAAGAAAGAAAAGAAAGAAAGAAAGAAAAGAAAGAAAGAAAGAAAAGAAAGAAAGAAAGAAAAGAAAGAAAGAAAGGAAAGAAAGAAAGAAAGAAAGGAAAGAAAGAAAGAAAGAAAAGAAAGAAAGAAAGGAAAGAAAGAAAGAAAGAAAGGAAAGAAAGAAAAGAAAGAAAGAAAGAAAAGAAAGAAAGAAAGGAAAGAAAGAAAGAAAGAAAGGAAAGAAAGAAAGAAAGAAAAGAAAGAAAGAAAGGAAAGAAAGAAAGAAAGAAAGAAAGGAAAGAAAGAAAGAAAGAAAAGAAAGAAAGAAAGGAAAGAAAGAAAGAAAGAAAGGAAAGAAAGAAAGAAAGAAAAGAAAGAAAGAAAGGAAAGAAAGAAAGAAAGAAAAGAAAGAAAGAAAGAAAGAAAAGGAAAAGAAAGAGCTTGCGGGCTGGCGTGAGCGAGATTTATCGGATGTTGCTCGGCGATCACTTAACTATGTCAGAAGTATATGTGTTCCTGCACGGCTATATGGGATCGCAGCAGCAGCAGCGCGTCACGTGACGGCTGCGACGACTGAACCCCCCCAAAAAAGCCACGTGACAGCGCAGCACCCGCCGGCCAGCCCTGCGGGGTGGTGGGCATCGCAGCCGGTGACACCAAACCAGCGTCTGCGCTGCAACGCCGATGCACATCCGTTGGGAAACAGCGGCTATCTCGATATGTAGCTGTCGGGCGCTGGGCATGGTGCCGCTTGCCGCTCGACACCATGCACGAACGGGCTCGTGGCCACAACACAAACATCTTCCCCGATTGTTTGGGCGCTTAAGCAGTCTCGAGCGCTCGGGATGTGTGTGTCGCGGAGGGCATTGGTCTCGAACCGGATGTTGTTGTCTGCGACCGCCCAAACGGCCTCCGTCCGCCTTCTCGGTGCTGCTGCGGTCCGCGGGAACAGACGTGAGACCTGTGGGGCGCAACACATGCAGTCTCTATGTGCCATCGGCGACGGATCGCTGCGGCGCCGACGCATGCGCCTGCGACGCCATTTGCGGCCACTGGCTCCGGCTCGGCGGATGGCGACATGCGGACGCTGGCCAGCAGTGGCTCGCGCCACCGCGTCACCGTGCAGCCCGCCACGGCTGCCGACATGGCTATGTAGATAGATGTCTACATGGATATCTAGATGCGCATCTGTGTCGATGGACGGCTAGCGGAGTCCGGCCCGCCTTCCACTCTCCGCGGCCGCCAGCGAGACACCCGTCTCCCGGCGCCGGCGTGCGGTGCGTGCATCCGGCCTGGAGTCGGAGAATACATCGTCGACATAGCCGTTGCGGCGTTGGTTGCTGATATTATTGCACACCTGCAGTCGGGGTCCGGAGCATCGCCGCGCGTTGTGTCCCTGCTTCGGTCTGCGCGTGCGCCTCCGCCTGTGTCTCCGCCTGTGTCTCCGCCTGTGTCGCGGCCTGGTCTCCGCGTGTGTCTCCACCCGTGTCTCCGCGTGTGTCTGCGCCCGTGTCTGCGCCCGTCTCTGTGTGTGTCTCCGCCGGTGGCGCGCCGGTCTCCGCCTGCGAGCGACGGTCTCCGCCTGGGTAGCGCCGGTCTCCGCCGCGAGCCTTCGTTGCGACGGCAACCCGCCGCCACCGCCGTTGATGCCACGCCGCTTGCATCGACCCCTGACCTCGCACCGCCGTCGTCGCCACCAGATAATACTCAGCGATATCGTCCACCGCCGCCGACACCGTCGCTCGCACCACGCCGCCGCCCCGCCGCGACATTCCACATCCGTCGCATCGCAATCGTCGCTACTGCCACACCCCCCGCCCGCGCCGCGCATTCCGCAACCACCTACATAATCCCCCCGTCCCGTCGCCCCCTCCCCAGCTCGCCGTCCGCGAAGCGACCTGCCTCCCCCCCGACGCCCAGCTCTGCTCCTCGCCCCGCGCCGCCGCCGCCGCCGCCGCCGCCGCTGCTTGTCTCGCGCACTCCTCTCCCCGATCCGCTGTCAGAACCGCGACATCGGCTTCGTCGATCCCCCCCGATCGATCAGCCTCCAGTAACACGGACGCCGCGCGACCGCAACAAAGCCCAGCCGCCCCCCGTGGAGTGCCGCCGTCGCTCGAGTTAGTGACACTAGGCCCTCTCCGTCCCTCGCCTTCCGATCGACAACTCCGGCTGCTCCCCCCCTGATTTAATCCCACTCCTCGCCACAACTCCCTCTCTACCTCCTCTCCCTCCTCCTCCCTCCCCTCCCCCACTCCTCCCCCACTCCTCCCCCTAAATCCAATCCTCCCCATCACGGCTTCTCCACGAAATATCCCCAACACTTCAAGCATGGCCACTACTCGCTCTCTTAAGGTATGCTCCCCTCGACCCCGATGTCCGTCTCGTTAAAATAAAAATAAAAAGAAAAAAGAAAAGAAACCCCCCCCCCCCCACCCTATCGCGACTCCCTCGCCATCCCTCTCTCCCCTATACGCGCGAGCTAATACCTAGCGTGCAAGTGCGTTGTTACCGGTGACGGAGCCGTCGGAAAGGTAAGCTCTGCTCGTTCTGCATCCTAATCGTCTATCCCCTGCTTGTAGCTTCCGTCTGCGAGTTCTGGAACTGACTTCTTGGCCGCTTCGACCCGTGCAGACGTGTCTCTTGATCTCTTACACCACCAATGCCTTCCCTGGCGAGTACATCCCAACCGTGTACGTTCCATCCCTCTGATCCGCCTCGCCCCGGTAGAACTCGCCCCGCTCATTCCCTATGTCCCCAGCTTCGACAATTACTCCGCCAACGTTATGGTCGACAACAAGCCTATCAGCTTGGGCTTGTGGGATACCGCCGGACAGGAGGATTATGATCGTCTCCGTCCTCTCTCCTACCCCCAGACGGACGTGTTCTTGATCTGTTTCTCGATCGTCAGCCCTCCCTCTTTCGACAATGTTCTCTCCAAGGTCTGTCACCCCCCCCCCCCCCCGCAACCGTGCCATCCGGATGCTAGCTAACACCGCCTCGCTGCTTGTAGTGGTACCCCGAAATCTCCCACCACGCTCCTAACGTCCCTATCATCCTTGTCGGCACCAAGTTGGATTTGCGCGATGATCCCAAGACTGTCGCTGCTCTCCGCGAGAAGAGAATGGCGCCCGTCACCTACCCGCAGGGAATCCAGCGCTGCAAGGAGATTCACGGAGTTAGGTATCTTCGCCTTCCGCGAAGTGTGTGCTACGGACGTGGCGAGACTAATCGTTTCATCAGGTACCTTGAGTGCTCCGCCCTTACTCAGAAAGGTCTCAAGAATGTCTTTGATGAGGCTATCAGGTGAGTTCGACGCGACGCCGCAGAAGACGCTCCCCGTTGGTTCTGACCGTTGCAACAGGGCTGTTCTCATGCCGGTCTCGAAGCCTGCTCGTACCAAGAAGTCCTGCACCATCATATAGGCGTGCAAGGTATCTGGTCTGGCTGCTCGGAAGGGTGGTAGGATTCAGGCCGTGGGGAGACACGATTTGCAATTCGTAACATCAGTGTGTTTATGCCCGCTAGCATCACTTTTCTTGTCTGTGTTTCTCATCGGTGATCGTGATTTTGATGCTCGGCTTTTTTCTGATGGGCAACCGTCCGCCGATATGGCCATAACAAATGTGCGTCCAGGGCTATGCGAATACCCTTGATTCCTGTCTGCTTTCCTTTCCGTTCTACCATTTCTATCTTTCCCTTTCTTTTTTTATTTTAATTTCCTATTCCCTCTTTGACCCCCCGTCTTGACTTCTGCTTTTTACCGTGTAGTTTTTCTCTCCATCCTTTCCCAGCTTAAATGTGAATGCCATTCCGTAGGTCATTGGTGTACAATTGATCAGGCCTTTTCTCCAGTCGTTCTCGCCCGTCGTGAAACCACTGCATCCACACGCCTCCAAGTTTTCACACATCCGCATCGAACCGCTATGGCGTCTACACGGCTCCTTCATCACTGAGTTCAACTGCATTCCAAACGAACGGACCAATGTGATGATTGTAGATAGTATGTAGCTAGGTATGTCCGTGAGCACACTTCTACCCCCGCCGCCGCCGCCGACTCGGATGCATCGCACTTTCGTCCGCCGCCTGCGTCTCGGCCTGCGCCTTCCGCCCCGTCTTCTCCGTCGCCCTCTGCTCCGCGACGCGCAGCCGTTCCTGGTGCAGCTTCTCGTTCTTTGCTGCCAGCTTGTCCCTGCGCACTTTGCTTTTCGTGCCGCCGCCGCCGACGCTGCACGCCGCCAAACGATCGAGTCAGCCGTTTTTCTTCCCACCGCCTCTCTCTCTCTCTCTCTCTCTCTCCCTTCTCCGGTGTGCGTGTTTACGGGGGATGGGGGGGTGGGTGGACACGTACGTCAGCTCCATGTTGATCTTGCGCGGCTCCGACTTGCCGTCCGCGAACGTGCTGTGGTGGAACGTCGACAGACAGAGCTCCATCCGGTCGTAGCGCGCAAACTCGGCAAACGCGAAGCCCTTGCACCGGTTGGGCTCGCCCTTGACCGTCATCACGCGGATGTCGGTCGGCTCGACGGCCGCGAGGTGCGCCGCCAGTGCTGCCTTCGTCGTGGTGTACGGGAGGTTTCCTGGGGTATGTCAGTGTGTGTGGGGGGGGGGGGGGGGGGGTGGGGGGCGGTGGGGGGGGGGGGGGGGTGGGGAGTGGGGCTGGGCAGTCGAGGGGGGGACACGCACCGACGAAGACGATGAACCGCGACTTCTTGCCTTCCGGCGCCGCCGCGTCCATAGCAGCCTCGGCCTTTCCCGTCTCCGCCTTGTCCGCGCTCTTGCTCTTCTTGGCCGGCTTCTCGGCGTCGACCTGCTGCGTGTCGGCCTTCCGTTTCGTGCGCTTGCTCTTTTTCGCCGCGTTCTCGACCTTGTCGCCGCCGCTGCTCACCGTCGTCGCACCCGCCGCGGGCGCCGGCTTCTTCTTGGTCTCCGGAGCCGACATGCGTATTCGAGGGTTCGGTTCGGACGGGAAAACGGCAGCGGTGGCGTGCGAGTTGTAAACCGTTGAGTATGCATTGGGCTATTTTTTTTTTCCTTTTCTTTCTCGTGCGCCAAGACGGAACTCTCCGCGTCACGTGCCTGCGGGGATCGTGGCGCCAACCAAGTGTGAGATGGCAGAGCCTATCTGGAGGCGGGTTTCGGTGAGATGACCGCAGATTGGTTGCCGAAGAGACTCGGATTCGCGGGGGGATCTTACTGGGACTGATTGGGGTGCCCCGGGCCTAGTTCCGTACCGTCATCTGCACCCGCCGTCGATCCGGACCCAGACTGAGTGCAGAGCACTGCGCGCTGGGGCGGCCAGCAGTCGGCGGGTCCGCCTTCCCCCGATATGTATGCATTTGTGCGCGTTTAACCGTGGAGGGTGAGGGATGGCGGGAGGAATGGATACTGCATGATGACGAGCAAACAGGGTTTCGTCTGGGACGGTCGTGATCCTTCCGCTTCGCGTCCTGCGCCCTGTCAGCTTACTGTACTCTGCTGTTATGTATCTATTATTCATGCACACCACTTCCGCCGCGAGTTATGGTTATCCCGACGTCGTGTGGGCGTGCGCGCGCAGGACTGACGCTGAGGCGTCGGGGACGGCTTGGCACCTCCACTGTCGGTAGACGCGGGTGCAGAAGCGCCAGCAGAAGATTTGTGGGCTGGGGTAAGGAAGCAGACCGGAAGAAGCAAACACCGGCTTAAGATCCGGGGCGTCTTTGCGGATGAGCGCTGCAGTCAGGCAATCTCGGACTTTCTTTCGGCTCCGGATGTGTGACGAAGGGTTGGGATGGAGAGTGTTGAGGAGGTTGCCGTGAGTGAGGCGTCAGAGTTGGAGCTTGGGGGGGCGGCAGGAGAAGGCCGAGGAGAGGAATGAGGCGAGTAGGCGATTTAAGCGCATATGTTTCTTATTCTTGGGTCAGGCCAGGGCGGAGGGCGGGGAGAGCCAGAAAAGGACCGTGGACGGAAGCGGACTGTGTGTATCGCCATGATCTAGATATATTAGGTCGCATGCGATTAGTGGCAGTGCAAGAAACAAAATGTAGACGCGGGTGAAAAAGAAAGAACTCGAACAGTAGGATGGACAGCTCCGCATCTGGAGAAAGAGGAGGAGTACATACCCTGCTCGAATTCGTCGGATGCGGTGATTCTGTGGAAGCCTGGTATGACATGTCTGAGTGAGCCATCCCATGAGCATGAGACATGCAGCTCTCGAATCGGATCCTTCCGTCTCCAGTTCTCAGAAATCGTAACCAACCAATTTCAACGGGTCTAGTCGCGAACTCCCCGAAGTCATCTCCTCAAGTATAGCATCTCATCCATTGCACAGTACGGTAATCTTCTGAGTCCTCCTGATGTAATGCTTCGCTTTCATCCACTCGTTGATGGAGAAGGGCGATCTTATCCGTTCCAGCCTCCAATCCGTCATCCACAAGCAGCCGGTATCTATTAGCAAGTCCATCCTGAACTTGATCTGGTTCTTCTGAAGGTTCCTAGCCAATTACCTCTTGATAGTGTTTCGACGTCGTCTCGTTTTACCTCTAAAGGTATCGAGGAACAGACAAACACTGTTCGGGCGCGGTCGGCGATGATAGTAGGTGTGATTTGGCGCACCGTGGTCAACAGGATTTGCTCCTATTGACTGGGAACAGCGACGGGTCCTGGTATAGGCACGGCGGTCGGGAGTCGATGGCCGAGAGTGATGTCTAGCCCTTGACCGAGAGTCGTGACGATATCTGGGAGGCGATCTATGCCGAAGTCTGGAACGGGATCTCTGATTGCCTGCCTCTCGCCGGCCCCGACGCGCTGACGCAGCCATGTGACCGAACGACGGGACTCGAGGAAAGAGAACCTGCCGCTATCTGGCTTTGGCGTGAGAATGTATGTAGCGCTCTGTCGGCGGGATAAACAGACTGCAAACTGGTCAGGCAACGGTGCAATACAGCTTACGACCGTTGTAGTGAGCGTGGTGAGTGGCTTCCAGCAAATCAAGAATCAACACATTGATTGCAAAACTGGTAGTTGGGGCAGGATGCTTAGGTGAAGTTCTGACGGGGGTTATTTACCGAGGTCATAGGTAAGCGTTCGCAAGGAGAATTTGTAGCTTTGCCAAGCCTTGATCCGTCTATCAAAGTCTCGTGTAATTGTTGGAACACCTGACCTGTTCGACAGTTATTCCTGGCCCTGGATTTCTCTCGTTCTCAGGGCGGGTGGTTTAGTGGTACATATACAATTACCACATCCCGCAACAAAAACAAAGAAGCGGAATGTCAGTTGTTTTCTTCAAAGAGGTTATTTGCAAAATAGTACGCGTCCACGCATAGCGCTTAACAGGTTCGGGAAGCACCCTGCCCGTGGGGGGCAGGGGTGGTGGATTAAAATCATTTCTTGGGACTCACCTGAGAGCATCGTGCTGGGATTTCTGGGCTTGTTCCATTATACCTCTTGCGTATCCATTTGTATATATAGGAAGCACTGACGAGTATTGTACAATGCAAGCACCCAGTAGGCTTCTTCCTCCTCTTCCTCCGTCTTCTCCGATTCTCCATCCTTAAGTTCTTAGTATCGTTATTCACCACCATCGCGACTTGTTGCGCGCCAGTTCTTCCTGCTCCTTCCGCACAAATTCTTCCTGCTCCTTGCGTGCTAGTTCTTCCCGGACGACGCCTTCGAGCATTCTATTCTAGAAGCCAAACCCTCCAGAACTGTCAACTGCGAATATGTTCTCTTTCAGGAGAACATCACCGCCCCGTTTGCCGTTTCTAAACTGCTCGAAATAGTCGCTACGTTTTAGTCTACCATTTTTTAGGACCAAACCGGCAACCCGATATGCCATCTGGAGACCCACCTCGGCGGAGCCCCGCTCGAAGTGTTCCAGCGCCTCCGCCCTCATGGTTGTGATCAATTCTGAATGGTTAGACTGAGGCCCGCAAATACCAAGATTGGGAACGAACTGTCTATTCCAACCCCGCTCTTGATCTTGTCGCAAACGGACTTCAAGGTCAAGATGCGGGTGCCACAGCTATGAATGATTTTGTCGGCGTGCTGCTGCGAAATGCGCCGTTTCTCGAGGTAGTTTGTGGCTTCGGAAGCAGTCAGGTCGCCTGTCCTGCATTGTCCTGCATGTATCGCTGCCTCTGGACCAGGCGGATTTGTCTGCACGTATAATCAGAAACCTTCGACACGCAGCCGCATATTGTGACTCACGTTTCATCATCTCGGGGGCCCTTCCATCTGAAGTGGCAGGGGCTATTTTGTGGGGGCCGTTATCCGCAGCCATTTTTGCTTCCTTCTGCAGCATTATCAACAGACTCGGGTCGTTCTCGGGGATCTCATTCGGGTTGTCTATGATGATCACTGCCCAGGTCTTGTGCTTCGCCTTGTAGCGCGCAGCGGCCCGCGTGAAATCCTCCATCCTACGGAGATATGCGTCAGTAGCTGGCAGGCTCTCTTGACAGAATACATCAGCATGTGAACAAAACAGAAGGGTGGAGCATGCCTACCGGGATCGAACATTGTGATGACCTTGCTGAGTATTACACGCGACCACGTATACGTGGGCCCCAAGTCGAAAGCCGCCTCCAAGGCGCGCACAAAACGAGAACGCACGTCGGCAGAGCCGGTCCTAGACTCTGCTGAAGGTACGGTGACGTACACAACACCTGGTAATCTGCGTGCAAGACGATACACGAGCGTGGATTTCCCGGTGCCATGATTGCCAACGATGAGATCGTAATTGGATGGCGGAGACTTGATCACAAGCTCGACCATCCTCTCGGCTTCAGGCCGATCGGCGATGTCTGGATCACAACGACCGGGTCTGTCTCCTCTAAGATAGCATCAATACGGTTTTCACGGCCGCTTTCGTGCCAACATGCATAGGCGACGTCGCTGGAAAGGAGGCCGAGACCCAAGAGAGGAAGGTTGGCGAGTGTATAGTGACTAGATAATGTTAGTCCATGTGAACAAATAAAGGGTGTGGGTCTTACAAGACGCGCTTCTTTGCAGAGAGCAGTGCCCGGACGACACCGCTACCGCCCCTGTCGTGGCCGCCATCAACCTTGCTGTCTATTGCAGGTATCGCCAGGTTTGGAGGCCGATTACTGAAGGTGGCCCGACCTCCGCGAGAGGAATAGGCTGAGGAGCGGACGGACCTCAATCCGCGGCCAAGGCGAGACATGCTGGGGAGGAGGCGAAACATGCTGGGCAAAGGCGGAACGAAGCCTTCTGAGGCGGAATGAAGCTCGAGGGGCAGCTGCGCAAAATTTTTATGTCCCCAAGTTGCCGGCGAAGTGATCGTGTGTTGAACGAATTTTTTAGCGCCATCAGTCTGGCCTGGTCGCTTGGCAAATGTTTGGCAACGCACGTGCCAGCGTTAACTAGAGCCTACGTCATGGCACTAACTACGTCAAATCGACCGAGGAATTTGTGAGCTCCGGATGTATGTCCAGTCAGCAAAGTCGTCGCAAAGCCAGCAAAATGCCGGCCGAAGCTCGATCCGACACTCCCCGCTCGCAGCCGTGCTCGTATGTAAGCAAGTATGCACAATCCTCACACTCCCGAGCGCCTCCAAATACTCAAAAGACCCGCTGGCTTGACGACGTAGATCGATCGGGGAATTACTCGCTACCCTACTCCATCTACCCAAGCGTTGAGTTCGAGAACACCCCTCCCTGCCAGCTCGTTAGGATAATGCTCGATTCTGCTTCCTCGACCGGCTCTCCAGCTTCGTGCCGCGTCAGTTTCCCACCGTCCGCCGTGCGCGTCATATTCGCTCCTCCCCTATCTCGTCACCACCACTCCCACCACTTACCACCACCTCCCCGTCCTCCCACCGCGCGTCAGCCCGCGAGAGTCTATTCCACAAACCACCAAGCTACAATGCGAATCCCTTGACAAGCGCGGCAAGAACTGCGTGCGACCCGATACCTGTTCGCACGAGGGTGATGATCGCGAGCTGCAAACGCCATCGGTCGCAGCTAGGTTTCCGCCAGCCGGGAAGTTGAAAAAAGTGGAATGGCCGCGCGTGTGGATCTGCGTGTAAGGTAGGGGGTCGTGGGCTGCAGGAGGATGAATTGAACCAGAGGTAGATAAACTGCTTCCCCGGCTTGATAGATGAATGACGTACTGATTCAGAGCTCGCCGCTCGTCGTTCAACAGCAGCCCCCCAACGCACGCGATGCGCAGCACCCCGCTCCGCCCCCACGCCCCGCATCCCGCCGACCACACTCTGCGGCAACCATCGCCACATGTACGATGGCTGACGCTACTGCTTGCATGGTGGCTCGTTCGACGGCGGCTTCCCGAGTGAGATAAGGTCAGAGATACGTTCACGCGTGACGTGGCTTTCGGTTACCAGCATCGTGCGTGGGCTGTGTTCAGAGTTTCTTGTCATGATCGGCTGTGACCGAGGTGCGAGTGGTGGCTGGCATAGTTCCCACAATCCTTTCGGTAATTGGAGGACCACGAAGACACACGCATACTGCTAACTACACCAATGCCCCTGAGAGGGGGCATCACCACGTTATACGACCTCTTTTAGTACGACTGAGTGCGGATGGATTGGGGCAAGCGGCGACCCAGTGAGGATTCCTTTGTCAGGCCTGCGCGTTTGCTTCCGTCATATGTTTTGCTGCTCTTGTCTTATTTCTTTTCTATACAGGCCATAGCCTACGGGCTCCAAGCTGAATGTATATTAAATAAATAAATAAAACACCCGTCCATCGAATTGCTTGCTCTGGCCGCCACCCGCAGGTACCTACAACCTTTCGATCCCAGCACCCCAGCTCGCAGCGGAAGAACCGGACGCGCACGACGTGGGGTGGTTTCAGGGTGGCCACTACCCGGTCTAATACACTTCAAGCATGTGATGGACAAGAAATGGGACGAGGCCAGACGGTGGTCTGGAGGCCGAGTCTCGGCAAAGAAGTACAGGATGCCGCGCAAGCAGCAGGCTGGGGAGATCACGGAGAAGAAATGGGCAGAGGCAAGGCAGTGGGCTGGAGGCCGGATCTCCAAGAAAAAGCACAGGATGCCGAAGAGAGAGAGGCCGGACGGTACGGTAGCTGGGAGTTATAAGAGGCTTGCCTCGAGGTTCTACCAGATCAAGATAGGGCATTGCCTCGCGGGGTATACCTCCAGTGGGTGAAAAATCGGCCCACTGCCCAGTGCTGGTGGTGCCAGTGCCAGACCGTAACGCGGGAGCGCCTTTTCAAGGCATGCCCTGAGTAGCAGAAGATCCTGTAGGCAGAGGTGCTGAAGGAAAGTGGGAAGTGGACGAGTCGGTAGAGGATCCGGGATCCCCCAGCCAAAAGGCGGTAAAGCCAGGCGGTATTGGAATTCCTCTCTGCTACAGATGTGGGAAGGCTAGTGCCGGCTGAGGAAGACGCGGGGAGCGAGGTGTCGGAGGGGGAAATCCGGGAGCTCTGGGAGCGGGAAGACGAGAGGGAGTAGGGCGGAGACGGAGGAGCTGGGTGCCGGGAGGGATTTGGGTGCAGGGAAGGACTACAAGTGTTCCTACCCATGCCCTCCTTCATAGCACCCGCAGAAAATGAGGAATAGGGACGGGGGCTTTCTTCGGATTTTCCTTCTTGCTCCTTCTCCTGTTCTTCCTTCTTTCCTTCCTTTTATTCTTTCCCTTCGGGTACAGTTTCGTTTGTGAAGCCTCCTTAGTGCGCATTTTATCTTCTTGAGACAGGCCTGGGCGGAGGGCGAAGGGGAGCTTGCAACGTGCCGCCTCGCGCGGACAGCAGTCGGGAAACCTGGCCAAAAAGCGCGCCGCCATAGTCTAGATTGGCTGCATGCGAGTGATTAAACAAAAAAAAAAGGTTGGCAGCAACCTGACAAGATAGTGGCAGGGGGTTCCAAGAGGCTCACCTCGCGGTTCTACCAGCTCGGACCGGGCACCGCGTCGCCGGGCAGCGCCTGAGCCGGCAAAGAATTGGGACCGCACAACGCTGACGGTGCCGGTACGCGACGCAGACGAAGCTATGTATGATCCGAAGTCGATAAAGTATACCGGCCCGGGCTCGCCTTCTTGTCATCTCAAAAGAAATGAAACAAAGGAAAGGCAGTGGTCGCGCAAGCGGACGCCTGCGGCCGCCAAGAAGGTGTGGGGGTGGCAGCAAACGCCGTATGTGCACGGCAGGTGGGCTGCACGCGCGGTGGTGAGGGGCGGCCGTGGTGGTGGAGGACGCGGATGCCGACGCGTGCGACTGGTGATGGAGGTTATGGAAGCGGAGGCAGAAGCATGCGACCCGTCGGTGGTGGTTGGGCTGGGGAGTCAGAACCAGGGTCCTGCTGTAGCCGAGGTGCGGTTGCGTGGGCGGTGGTGCAGACCTTTTGGGGTCAAAGCTATGCTCAATACGTGGTGCCTATTCAAGTCGACGCCTAACAGGAACATCCGGACGAAAGAAACTGGGGATTCTGAAGCGCGAACGCAATGAAGAACGAGAAGGTTGTGCCAGCCGCCATCGAAGGTAGACTCCAGTGATAGCCGTGGGGAAGACGTGTGATACCGGCGGGCGGTGAGATGGGGGGAAGTGAAGGATAGTATGTGATGAACCACAGACCGGCTGTGGCTATCTGTCGTGGACCATTCGTGACAGATAATTGGCTGTCTCGGCCATCCGTCGCACGCCGCAGCCCTGGTACGCCATCCCACATTCCTCATCTTCCGTATTTTTTATCTTCCTCTTTGCCGCATTATCTTCATCTTCCGAATGTCCCTCACCTTCCGGCGATTCGTCGTCTTCGGCACGCATGCTCGAAATCAAGTTCGGTGGCGGGAAGCGACGCATTGGGTGGCGCCAGCGGGGGCGATACAGGTCTTGGGTCGTTAGAGCCAGCGCGAGGATAACGACAGCCAGCTGAGACGTGCGCAGCATGATAGGTGTGTCCCAACCGCGCTCGCTACAGCCCGGGCCATCTCCCAGCCGCACTGCTTCCATGCTTCATTTCCTATCTCCTTGCGCCGTAGTTGGCCATGGAAGTTGCGCTTTCCACCATCAGGGGGCTGATCCGGGTTGATGAAGTGGGTAGCTGTGTGGCAATTGTTGCCGCGGGTATAATCGACGTGGTACGAGGTATGGGGACGGAAGACGGCGTGGTCCCATCGCGTGTGTTGGGGTGAACTGCTATCGAACAGCGAGCGACGGGCTCTGTGTCAGTACATCGCCATTCATCTGTGGAGCAGGGAAAACAGTTTATCTACCTCCAGTTCAATTCATCCGCAGCCACCCCACTTGGATTGCGGCACCGTAGTCAACCTCCAGGCTGGCGAAAACCTAGGTGCCACCGCTGGCGCGAACGGGTAGCCTCTGGGGATGGGGAATGCCAAATTGGGTCCACATAACTTTTGCCGTGAAGTGGTCGCGTGTTGTAGCTGCCTGTCGAGGGATTCGCATTGTAGCTTGGTGGTTTATGGAATAGACTCTCGCGGGACGACGCGGGAAGACGCGCAGCGGGAGGACGGGTGGGTAGTGCGTGAGGCTCCCGAGATGCAAACGGCAGGCCATGGCGCGATGCAGGACCCGTCTTGGCAAGGAAGGACTCTGCGCGATGTAGGATGCAGAGACGGAGGACTCGGCGCGCGCGACTGGTACAGTGAGGCTGAAGCGGTGGCTTTGCAGCAACGCTAGGATAGCGAACAGTCGAGGCCGACATGCGGCAGGACATGGGGGCGGGAGATGAAGTGGCGATGCTGGTGACTGGAACAGCGTGCGAAGCGGCACGAATAGGGCCATTAGGCAGCAAAGACCGGTGGTTTCTCTTCTTTTCTCTCTTCGTGCGCGTAGTAGAAGAATATAGGCGGTGGTAAGAGGTAGAAGTGGTGGTGACGAGATAGGCGAGGAACGAGTGTGACGCCGGTTGGCGGACGGTTGGAAACTGACGCGGCACGAAGCTGGAGAGCCGGCCGAGGAAGTAGAGTTGAGGATTATTCTGATGAACTGGCAAAGAGGGGGGTGCTCAAATTCAAGTTTGAGTGGGTGGTGTAGGGTAACTACTTATGTTGACTATCTATGTAGATAGTAGATATGCATGTAGTAGCGAATACAATTCCCCGATCGGATCTGCGTCGCCAAGCCGCTAGTTTTATCTAAGTACGTAGTACGTACAACCGCTGTACAGGAGCTGGTATTCATAGACTGCATCCAGCTTCCTGTTGCTCGTACGCTCCACTTTCCGTTGCCCCTATCGTCACAGAAGACTGACTTTCAGCTCTGCTGTCCAGTGGGCTGGCTGCGCAGCACTCCACCCTAACATCAGAGGGCGCCTGGCTCGTACACCTACTTCAGCGCCTTTCCTTGTTACCCTTCATTTCAACCGCAAATCAACTGGTTCGAACTCTCTACCTCTTGTCATCGCGCCACCAGTCTCTAACCTGTGGCTTAGGGTCCCCTTACCTTTGATCCCATCGGGACGGCAGGGTCCACTACAAAAATGTTGTCGATCCCTCTAACTGTCGACGAAATGATCTCCGTGGTCAGCCAAGCCGACTTCTGTTCCATCTCTTGGGAGACATCGCCTCCGCCACCCCTCTCTAGTCTCCTTTTCGCCGCCGTTGAGGATGCCACATTGGCCGAAGGGCTTGTGAACTCAGCCGGCTGCGTCGTCGTTGGCGATGGCGATGGCGATGCCACATGAATCGGAAACTGCCGACGATACCCGACTACGCCAGATTGTCATCGAAACGCAGCAGAAGCTCTTTCGAAACGATGGCTCCGTCCAGACTCCTGTCCACTGCGAGTGCGAATTGGTGCACTGCCGGTCCGAGTTCACAGCTGTCTCGTCTGGTGAGAAGTATCAAGGGGCCAAGTAATGCTTTCCATTTGGCCTCTGACGAAACGGCTAACACCTTCACAGTTCAGTCACCTCCAAGCATCTTGATCGTACAGAGAGAAGCGAAACGGATCGCCGAAGACGCGGAGCGGATCGCCGGGGAAGCGGAGCGGGATGAAATCATCAAGAGTGAGAATTCTAGGGCGGCATGTGACCCGAAGCCGATCGCTAATTAGAAGCAGAGCTCCATTCTCAAATCCAAAGGGTATCTTGCAAGGTCTCCGAATACTATGACCCGAACCACAAGCAGCTGCTTCCGTTTCCATTTCCGTACACGGTCCCCGCACGTTTCAAAATCGACAAAGACGGTTACTTCGAGTTCTACGGTCGGTCAAAGTTTCGTGAGCTTTACGACGTGGCTCATTCAATGAACCGCCACGCAAACCCTCGGTACTTCTTCCACGGAACACTTGGAGCTGGCAAGTCCCACTTGCTCACTGCACTTGCTTGTCTCCTCATGCGTGAGGGAAGGATTGTGGTCTACGTTCCTGACTGCAGTGAGCTGCTTGCGGACCCAAAAGAGTACTTTCGTATGGCACTGGAGTTCGCGTACAACAGCAGGGAGCATGCTCGGAGTCAACTCAAGGGCCTACGGTGCGAGGAAGTGGATGAGCTCGTCGCACTTGAACGCCTGAAACATTTTTGCAGGCTGGCGGCAACCCCAAGCAAACACGCTCTTTTCATCGTTGACCAGGCGAATGCACTCGATGATGAAACTATACTTGGGTCGCAACAATTTAGTAACGACAAGAAAAAGCAAGTTCGCACGTTGTTGGACACGAGTACTACCTCACATTTGAAATTGGAAAGCTCAACCGCCAATTACAAGCACGCATGGGGGAATTCGCGACGCCAAACATCCGAAAAACGTATCGGTCTCTGCTGTGGTTTGGACGAGGTATTCGCTGCGCGTCGATGAGATGTTGTCATCGCTAACTGGTAACAAGAGGAGATGGAGGCTTGGTGGGCTGCAAATGGGAAGACGCTCACCGACCAACTGCGTCCGTCACACCCATTCCTGCAGAAGGAGCAGGAGTACTTAGAAGAACTTACCGGGAAAATGCCGATTTTGCTTCGAGCGTTGGCCGCTGTCAAGGTCAAATACCCAAGCACAGGCGCCAACATCGCCATGAAGATCGACGCATCCTCAAATATTTCGGATATTCCGGCTCGTTTGATGTTACACCCGAAATATCTTGAGTACGTAGCTAAGTTAGAGGAGGAGTACGTAAGGATGACGGAACGCACTCAGAGAGTCGAGGCGGGAGTTAAGGGCCGGAGTTAGCTTGTGGCCGAGAAGATCAGCCGAAAAAGGAGTAACTCCAAGATGAGGGGCCAAAGTGCAAACGAGCAAAAGAAGAATCTTGGCAGACGCTGGTTGGGCTCCTACGGGGGGGTCTCGTACAAGAGATCCAAGTCCTTACGGAGGAACAACATACAAAGAGATCTGGTCCCTACGGGGGAGGCCACGTACGAGTCTGGAGCAGGAAAGTTCCCCGCTCAGCTGCATGAAGAGCTCATCTCCCTTATCTACACCCGGCCAGGGCCAATGAGTCACCCACGAGGTCCATGCACCTCGGGGGAATCCAAATCTGAGTCACCACCTCTCACGCCAGCGTCACTCAGGTATAAAGACTGAGGTTCTTTGCCCGACGGAAGGAAAATCAGCACAAACATCCTCACCAACACAACCACCGAACCCACACACAAGATCTAAGATTATTCCGTTGTGAATTATCGAAAGTAGCCAGATTACCTTTGATTCTACCCGCACTCCGGTTACGGTACAACCCCAGTGTCACACTATAATCTTGATCTCAAAATCACCCTACTTTCATGACTTACTTCGACGACAGCTACTTCGAAGACCACCTTTACCTACTCGAACTATCTACCTTCTTAGAGCCTAAGTTGCAATACTCCTTCGACTACACCTTTCAGTCAATCGACAACGAAATGGCAAAATACGAGCAGTGGGAAGAATTCTTCGAAGGACCGAAGCCTATCCACGAAACAATCGAGTACGCCCCATACCATTGGTATACCCAGCCGTGGTGGAACTGTGCACTACTATCCCAACCCGCCAACTTCGATGAAAACGAACTCTTCGATCTATTCGACTACCACTTTGACTACGATTCAACCATCCACAGCGGAGACTTCCTTGACATATATTAAGAAATATCTACCTCGTCCGACTATAACATGCTCCAGTTGGAGGCGCCCTGGGGGCTGCTTCAGATCACCAATGACGAAGAACCTCAGGAGGAAACCTTGGAGATTGCCAACCCGGTCGGGTGGATGCGGGCGATGGCCAACCACCAACAGCAGGCCGAGCAAGACCTACGCCAGCTAATGGACGTCTGCGGCAACACATTGGACCATACGGACCGAAGCATCAGGCGGATTGAAGCCGCCTACAACCGACTGGCAGAGGGAACCCAATACGTCTACGAGCAGATGGAAGCCAAGAAACAGATCTCAGGAGACTGGGTAAGGAACGAGCTTATGGTATCCGCTAACGCATACCAGGCATTTACCTGACAGGTCTCGGAAGCTATCATCAAGCACTTCAAGACGAGTGATTTACATCGGGTATACGAGACGACACAAGTAGCCCGAATGCACGACGCAGTAGCTTTCCTGTCGGAAGCAAACCTGGCCAGAAATGTCTACCTGATGGAATTCCAAGGTAACATGGAAAAATGGGCTGCTGACCACCAAAAGAAGGTAGAAACGCTCGAGCAATAGCGAAACGAGGACCAAGATCGAATGGCCGGCCTGGAGCAACGGCTGGCCCCAGCACAGGACCAATTGTTCCGAGTGGCAACTACAGTTCCCCTGCCCACAACACCGGCCGGACGGACCCGGCCCACTCCAAGCCCAGGGGCACCGCCGACCCGACTAATGCTGGGGAGCCCCTTACTCGGAGGAACCCAACAACGACGACAAAGGCCCCCGGCAATCCCGGCTACGGACCCGCCGCACAGACCCCAAGACACAGGAGGGGCAGAAAGAGGTGGACCCCCACCGAGACCTCTGCGAAGGGGAGCACCGCCCTCGCCTGCGCCCCCTCCTAGCGAGGACGACAACGACCTGTACGAACGGAACCTTCCGACAGGAAGGACCCCACTGGGAACAAGGGAACCTACCCAGGGCCAGCTGGCAACCATACTTACGCTGGGGGAAATAGCCCAGCAAGTGGGGACCGGAATTGCAGTGGCACAAGCCGTAGAACAGCCAGAGAGAGGAGCCTGGGTACACACCTCAAGACTCAAGATGGCTGATCCCAAAAAATTCGACGGAAAAAGCTCGTCCACCTTCAACCAATGGTGGCAATCGGTCACCATGTAGCTGGGGTTCTACCCGGAAACTGTCAACCGCCAGAAAATCGCCTGGGTCGGAACCCTCCTAACCAACGCTACCCTGGTATGGCACCTCCACCGGTACCGAGAACTGGGAGAAAACGACACCTGGGTTAACTTCTCTGCGGCTAACCGAACGGAGTATCGAAATGAACGGGAAGCAGCGGACGCCCAACTCAAGTTAGGACAGCTCAAGTACCAACGGTCCATCAGTGCCTACCTAACAGAGTTTCGAACGCTCAATAACTTCGCGCATGACACTGGGGAAGCACTAAGGGAAAAAGTGGACCTGGCCATGCCCGACGCGGTACTGGACATGCGATTCGCCCACTACCTCAAGGACTTCGCAGACGACGAGGGCTTCCTGCAGGCCACCCACCAAGCCAGCCTACAGGTGGAAAAGAAAAAGGCGCTCAGAGCAGCCAAGGAGGCGATGCGAAGTGGGGCAGCACTCAACAAGGACGGCACGAGAAACGACCGCCCTAAGGAACACGGGAAGAAAAACGACACAGGACCAAGTCCCAAAGAAGGGGCCCTGTAACCCAGGCCAAACAATACCAGGCCACCGAAAAAGAACTCCTGGCCGTTACAAGATGCGGCCCTCAAAGAGGTACCAAGTAAGGAGGCAGAAGAATACCGGAAAAGCAGGGAAGACTGCTGGCGATGCGGCTGACCAGGCCACAGGACCTACAACTGCTTCTCCATCCAGACGGTACAGGGAACAGCCTTGCCACCGGCACTGTGGAAGGTCGTGGCTGTAGAAACAACGAAACAAAAAAGAGAAGACGAGCCGGAGGAACCCCCAGCAGCAAAACAGCAGAAGGTGGCAGCAGTCGAGGAAATGGCCATGGATCTACCTTTTTGGGCCGATTCGGAGGACGCGGATTTTTGAGAAACTCCACCCTGCCACGAGTTGGAGTAAAACACCTTGTATGCGGCACCTCGAAAAGAGTAAGGAAAGAGCCAGGCGCGGAAGACTCGGCTCCAAGAAAGAGAAGAAAGAAGAGCGATCGACCAATAATCTCCATGATGCTCCACTGGATTAAAAGCCAGCACCCGGTAAAGGCACTGCTAGACACAGGGTGCTCAGTCACCCTGAAAGCAATAAACGATTGAGCGATAAGGAATTTAGACTGAAACACATAAAAACCCGCGAACCATCGAGAATTTCACTGGGGAAGTTGTCAAAGGGGCCGGGCAGAGCTACACGGGGATAATGTGTCTGCAACACCGGAAACACTTCTCAAAGGAAACCTTTGAGGTAACTCCAATGGAAGCAGCTATCGACATCTTCCTTCCGTTTAGTTGGATAGAGCAACACCCACCGCAGGGGGCTTGGACAAACGAAGAAGTACGGTTCACAGCGCGGAATGCATGAGGAAATGCATCCGGCACGAAACGGGGCCCTTCTCCCTAACCTGGGACGAATCAATAGCAACCAGTCCCAGCACTCGAGTTATCGGATACGTATCGGCAGGTAGGGAGGAAGACCCGTTAAAAGCCGTTCCAATAGAATTCCGTCAGTACCTCGGAATCATGGGAAGAGAGGTGGCAGATGCCCTCCCAGAACACCGACCCTAACATTGCAAAATCGATCTCCAGGAAGGAAGCATGGCGCCATGGGGGCCCATCTACCCCCTCTCAGAAGAAGAACTCTGGACCCTGAGAGAATGGCTGACAGAAATGGAAAAAACGGGGAAAATCAAGCGCTCCACATCCCCAGCCGGCTCACCAATCCTCTTCGTGCTGAAACCACACAGATGAGGACTACGTCTATGTGTAGACTACCGAGCCCTAAATCGGATCACGATCCCGAATCGGTACCCACTACCTCTAATGCAGGAGCTGCAGGATCGGGTCCGAGGGGCGCAATGGTTGACAAAAACATCAGGAAAAAAAAAATTGCATCCTTAGCGTCCGGATGCACTAGACGCTCTGGACGTTTCAGATGCAACCTGCTTAACTCGGACGCAAATCGCCACGGCCGTGAATCCGGACGCAGTACACCATGACATTTGCTTACCGGACGGAGCGTGGCAGGGCATTTTCATTCTGGACACACGGTGTCAGGACATTTTCCTTCTGGACGTAGCCGTGTCAGGGCATTTTCCTTCTGGACACAGCCATGAAAGGGCATTTTCCTTCTGGACGCAGCCGTGTCAGGGCATTTTCCTTCTGGACGCTGCCGTATCAGGGCATTTTCCTTCTGGACACAGCCGTGTCAGGGCATTTTCCTTCTGGACGCAGCCGTGTCAGGGCAAATGGCATCCGGACGTCGCGTGTCATGGCACCGTGGTTACGCTGGCTGTCAAGGCATGGAACATCGCAGCAAATACTCGCATCGCATTCACAAACACGCAGTGGGTTCCAGGCATAGTGACTCAGTCCAGTTCTATTCTCTATATCTAATGTACATCTATATATGCTACTACCACACTTCGCGTTTATAGCACAAGCACCCAGCGTCACATCCATCGCCGCTGTTTTTGACGCGCGTAGCATTGCTGAGTGTCGGAAACAAAGGAAAGTTGGAAAATACGACACGACGCGATGAGCCCGACGCGATGAGCATGACGCGATACACATGACGCGATGAGCACGACGCGATGAGCACGACGACTATGAGCACGATGCGATGAGCACGACGACTATGAGGAGGAAGGCAATGAGGATGCCGGCGGTGTGGACGATCGCGAGTAGGACACGGCAAGTATGAGAGCGAGTAAGACGAGCCGAGTATGGGAGCGAGTAGGACGCGATGAGTATCAGAGCGAGTAGGACGCGGCGAGGATGATACCGAGTAGGACACGGCGAGTATGAGTGCGAGTAAGACGTGGCGAGTATGGGAATGAGTAGGACGCGACGAGTATGAGAGCGAGTAGGACGCGGCGAGAACGATAGCGAGTAAGAGGCGGCGAGGACGATAGCGAGTACGACTCGGTGAGTATGATTGCGAGCTTTATGGCATGGTTAGCACAGCTCTCAGAGTGACAGAGATACCGAGAAGGTGTAGAATAGACAGTGATGAGTCGATGTCAATGAGGGTGCCGGCGGCGAGGATGATAGCTAGTAGGAGGCGGCGAGCACGACGGCGAGCTTTGTGGCATGGTTAGCACAGCTCTCCGAGTGACAGGAACAGCGGTGGGAGCTGGTACAATACGATGTGACGAGTATGATGTCGTTGAGGAGGATGTCGATGTGTTTGATGGCAGTGAGGATGGCGGCGAGTAACGTAGCAAGAATGGCGCGACGAGTAAGATGTTGATGAGGAAAATGTTGATGAGGAAAATGTCAACGAATAAGATATCATTAATTTGATGGCGGCGAGTATGATGGCAATGCGAAGGACGATGACGAGTATCTAGGACGAGGTGAAAGGAGAAGAAAAAAGGGGTCTAGGAGTGATGAGGACGCCTAACCTTGCCCAATCGCAAGTGTTGGTAATGGCTTGGCACTTTGCATTGACATCATACATGCCACGTCCTACTCGCTATCTATCGTTCTCGCTGCCAGCAATCTCATTGACATCGTACTCCTCACCTCGTATTGTACCTCTCCCCGCCCCTGTTCCTGTCACTCGGAGAGCTGTGCTAACCATGCCACAAAGCTCGCCATTATGGTCGCCACCTCCTACTAGCTATCGTCCTTGCCGCCGGCACCCTCATTGACATCGACTTGTCAATGTGTATTCTACAACTTCCCGGTGTCGCTGTTACTCTGAGAGCTGTGCTAACCATGCCATAAAGCTCGCCATCATACTCGCCGCGTCGTACTCGCTATCGTTCTCGCCGCATCCTACTCGCTCTCGTACTCGTCGCGTCCTACTCGCTCCCATACTCGTCACATCTTACTCACTCTCATACTCGCCGTGTCCTACTCGCTATCATCCTCGCTGCGTCCTACTCGCTCTCATACTCGTCGTGTCCTACTCGCTCCCATACTCGTCACGTCTTACTCGCTCTTATACTCGCCGTGTCCTACTCACTCTCGTCCTCGCTGTGTCCTACTCGCTCTCATACTCGTCGCGTCCTACTCGCTCCCATCCTCGTCACGTCTTACTTGCTCTCATACTCGCCGTCTCCTACTCGCTATCGTCCTCACCGCGTCCTAATCGCTCTCATACTCGCCGTGTCCTACTTGCTATCGTCCACGCTGCCGGCGTCCTCATTGCCATCCTCCTCATAGTCGTCGTGCTCATCACGTCGTGCTCATCGCATCGTGTTCATCGCGTCATGCTCATCGCGTCGGGCTCATCGCCTCGTATTGTATTTGCCAACTTTCCTTTGTTTCCGACACTCAGCAATGCTACGCGTGTCAAAAACAGCGGCGATGGATGTGACACTGGGTGCTTGTGCTGGAAACGCGAAGTGTGGTAGTAGCATATATAGATGTACATTAGATATAGAGAATAGAACTGGACTGAGTCACTATGCCTGGAACCCGCTGCGTGTTTGTGAATGCGACGCGAGTATTTGCTGCGATGTTCCATGTCTTGATAGCCGGTGTAACCACGGTGCCATGACACGTGTCGTCCGGATGCCATTTGCCCTGACACGGCTGCATCCAGAAGGAAAATGCCCTGACACGGCTGCGTCCAGAAGGAAAATGCCCTGACACCGTGGGTCCAGAAGGAAAATGCCCTGACACCGTGGGTCCAGAAGGAAAATGCCCTGACACAGCATCAGGAAAAAAAAAAATTGCGTCCTTAGAGTCCGGACGCACTAGACGCTCTGGACGTTTCAGACGCAACCTGCTTAACTCGGACGCAGATTGCCACGGCACCGTGCGTCCGGACGCAGTACGCCATGGCATTTGCTTACCGGACGGAGCGTGGCAGGGCATTTTCATTCTGGACGCACGGTGTCAGGGCATTTTCCTTCTGGACGCAGCCGTGTCAGGGCATTTTCCTTCTGGACGCAGCCGTGTCAGGGCATTTTCC
>Ga0307516_10002526_pt1 | contig 24362 bp, 25 predicted proteins | sample 19_EM_MG_FD_203310 | JGI IMG/M metagenome (GOLD analysis project Ga0307516, IMG submission 203310) | Populus trichocarpa ectomycorrhiza microbial communities from riparian zone in the Pacific Northwest, United States - 19_EM | ecosystem: Host-associated > Plants > Roots > Unclassified | place...
CTTTTTTCCCGGAGCGTTCCCCGATGCAAGCTGCTGACCAAGGCACCCCGATCGATCTCGATGGCCACGACCTCGTGATCGGCATCGTCAGAGCGCGATTCAACGACGCGATCACCGCGCGCATGGCCGAGGTCTGCCACGCGGAACTGCTCGCGCTGGGCGTTGCCGCCAAGCACATCACGGTCGTCACGGTGCCGGGCGCGCTCGAGGTGCCGATCGCCCTGAAGGCGATGGCCGACCAGGACGACTTCGACTCGCTGGTGGCCATCGGCTGCATCATTCGCGGCGAGACCTACCACTTCGAACTGGTGGCCAACGAGAGCGGCGCGGGCGTCACGCGTGTGTCGCTCGACCACCAGGTCCCGATCGCCAACGCGATCCTCACCGTCGAAAACGTTGCCCAGGCCGAGGCCCGCGTCGAGGACAAGGCGCGCGACGCCGCGCGCGTCGCCGTCGAGATGGCCAACCTGATGGACGACCTGCTATGAATTCCGCCACCCCCGACAATTCCGACAAGCCCGCCACGCCACCCGGCGGCAAGCCGCCGAAGCCCAAGTCCGCGCGCCGCCGCTCGCGCGAGATCGCGCTGCAAGGCTTGTACGAATGGCTGGTGTCGGGCACCGACGCCGGCGTGATCGACGCCCACATGCGCGAGCAGGATGGCTTCGACAAGGCCGACCGCGCCCACTTCGACGCGCTGCTTCACGGCTGCATCGGCGAGGCCGTCGCGCTGGACGCGGTGCTTGCGAAGTTCGTCGACCGCAAGACCACCGAGCTGTCGCCGGTCGAACACGGCGTGCTGATGATCGGCGCCTACGAGCTCAAGCACTGCATCGACATCCCGTACAAGGTCGCCATCAACGAGGCCGTGGAGCTCGCCAAGAGCTTCGGCGGCACCGACGGCCACAAGTACGTCAACGGCGTCCTCGACAAGGCCGCCGCCGACTTGCGGCCGGTCGAGGTGCAGGCGTCGCACAAGGGCCGCGGCTGAACGCCGCCGCCGTGCAACGACCGGTGCTGCGCATGGCGGTCTCGCGGCGTCACACGCTCATCGCGGGTGTCGCGCTGGCGGCGCTCGCGCTCGGGGCATGGCTGTGGCCGGCGTCCGAGACTCTGGCCTTCGACCGTGCGGCATGGCTCCAGGCGGCGGCGGACCCGTTGGAACCCAGACATCTTCGCCTTCGCATGGCCCGGGGCCTGGTGCGCTCCGGCGACCTGATCGGACTGCCCGCAGACGCCGTTGTCCGGCAACTGGGGCCCGCGGGCGATCGCAGCGGGTTCCCGGCCGACGCGGTGGTCTACGCGCTCGGCGCGGCCGAAAACGGCATCGGGCCCGACCTCGCATTCCTCATGCTGCGCGTGGATCCAGCCGGGCGGGTCGTCGAAGCCGGCATCATGATCGGCTGAGCGCCGCTCACCCCGCCCTTTCATTGCCTTGCACCTCGACACCCCCATGAAGCTCGCCAGCCGCCTCGCCCACATCGATCCGTTCTACGTGATGGAGTGCGCCAAGGTGGCGCAGGAGATCGCGCGCTCGCCCGAATGCGATCCCGCGCTCGGTGGCGAACGGATGATCTACCTGAACATCGGCGAGCCCGACTTCACCGCGCCGGCCCCCGTCATCGCCGCGGCCGAGGCCGCGCTGCACGGCGGCCGCACGCAGTACACCGACGCCGTGGGCCTGCCCGCGCTGCGCGAGCGCATCAGCCAGTGGTACGCCACGCGCTGGGGCGTGGACGTGCCGGCGCGGCGCATCGTCGTCACGGCCGGTGCGTCGGCCGGACTGCAACTCGTCTGCCAGGCGCTGTTCGAGACCGGTGACGAGGTGCTGATGCCCGACCCGAGCTACCCGTGCAACCGCCATTTCGTGGCCGCCACCGGCGCGACGGCCCGGCTGGTGCCCACGACGCCGGCCACGCGCTTCCAGCTCGACGCCGCCGCGGTGCGCGAGCACTGGCGGCCGCAGACGCGCGGCGTGCTGCTGGCCACGCCATCGAATCCGACCGGCACGTCGATCGCGCCGGCGGAGCTGGCCCGCATCGTCGAGGTCGTGCGCGAAAAGGGCGGCGTGGCGATCGTCGACGAGATCTACCAGGGCCTCAGCTATGACCCGGCCTTCGAGCGCTGCGCGCTGGCACTCGGCGACGACATCATCTCGGTCAACAGTTTTTCGAAGTACTTCAGCATGACCGGCTGGCGCCTGGGCTGGCTGGTGCTGCCCGAGGCGCTGGTCGAGCCGGTGGAGCGCCTGGCCCAGAACCTGTACATCTGCGCCAGCTCGATCGCCCAGCACGCCGCGATCGCCTGTTTCGATGCCGACAGCCTGGCCGAATGCGAAACCCGCCGGGCCGCTTTTCGCCAGCGCCGGGATTACATCGTTCCGGCGTTGCAGCAACTCGGGATCGACGTCCCCGTGGTTCCCGACGGCGCCTTTTACGTGTGGGCCGATTGCCGCCGCTTCGCCCCCAATAGCTGGGATTTCGCGATGCAGATGATGCGTACGGCCCACGTGGCGCTGACGCCCGGAAAAGACTTCGGTCCCGCGCATGCAAGCGCCTACTTCAGGTTATCGTTCGCGACGGCGTTGCCGCAGCTCCAGGAAACCGTCAGGCGCCTGGCGCGAGAGCTCGACCGTTGATCCTTTCAACCCTCCCGGCAAGCGTGATGCAATCGCCAATCGGTGAGGATTTGTGTCATCGTGCAGGGTATCTTCCTGTTATTCGGCCGATTTAACGGGCCCACCATCGGTTAACTTCCGCCCATGCGATGGAATCTTTTCAGGCGCGCCGACTCGGCGGACGCCTCCGACTCAAGCTTCGAAACGACGGTTGTCGATGACGTGGCTGCGGCGCGCATGGCTCAAGGCGTTGCGCCCGAAGGCGTCGTCGCGCCTCCGCCGGCCCCGGTCCTCACCGGCGTCGGCACCGGCACGGGCATCGAGAGCGAAAGCATCGGCCATGTCGGCCGCTACGCGCTCAAGACGATCCTCGGCAAGGGCGGTCTCGGCACCGTCTACGCGGCCTGGGATCCGCTGCTGTCGCGCACCGTGGCGCTCAAGACCCTGCACATCGACGCCGACCCGGCCGCCCGGGAGTCGCTCGACGCGCTGTTCCTGAACGAGGCCCGCGCCGCTGCGGGCCTGTCGCATCCGCACATCGTCACGGTGTTCGACGCCGGCCCGTCCGACACCGGCGTCTACATCGCCATGGAACGGCTGCAGGGCCAGGACCTGCGCCACCTGCTGCTGCAAGGCGTTCGCCCGGGCCCGATCGAGGCCGCCCAGGTGGTGCGCCGCGTCGCCGACGCGCTGGCCTACGCGCACCGCAAGGGCGTCGTCCACTGCGACGTCAAGCCGGCCAACATCTTCATGACGGGCCGCATGCACCCCAAGGTGCTGGACTTCGGCATTGCGCGCGTCGCCCACCGCGACGTGCCCGCGCTCGAGGGCGTCGTCGCCGGCTCCCCGTACTACCTGGCGCCGGAGCAGATGGACGGTCGCTCGGTGGATCGCCGCAGCGACGTCTACTCGCTGGGCGTCGTCCTGTACGAGCTGCTGGTGGGCAAGAAGCCGTTCGAGGGCAAGTCGCTCGAGGAGATCACCACCGCCGTGAAGACGGGCGAGGTCGTGCCGGCGCACCGCGTGTCGCCCAAGATCCCGCTGGGCCTGTCGGTGATCGCCGGTCGCGCCATGGCGCGCGACCCGGACCAGCGCTACCCTTCAGCGCGCCACCTGTCGATGGAACTGCGCCACTGGGTCGATTCGGCCGAGGCGCGTGCGCTGCGCAACGAGGCGCGCGGTACCCCCGCCGCCGCGCCGACCGGCCAGAGGATCGCGCGCATCGCGGTGCCGCTCGCCGCCGTCGCCCTGATCGCCGGCGGGCTGGCCTGGATGAAGTTCGGCAACACGTCATCGGAGGTCGCGGCAGTTCCGCCGGCGGCCAGCGCGCCCGCGCCGGTGCGCGTCGCCACGGTCGCACCGTCGGCCGTCACGATCGCCCCCGCCGCCGCCGCTGCCGAGGAAGCCGCCGCGGCCGCATCCGCCGCCGCGCAGGCTGGCGCCGCCAGTTCGGCGCTGGCGCTCGACACCGGCGCCGTGCCGGCCGCCTCCGCGCCGGCCGCCGACATTTCCAAGGCCGATCGTGCCGTCGTCAGCAAGGCCGAAGCCGCGCGCCGTCGCAAGGCGCTGGCCGTGGCCACCGTCACCGAGGGCGTGCCGATCTCGGCCGTGCTCTCCGAGGGCGTGGTGCAGCTGGCGGTGAGCCCGTGGGGCCAGGTCGAGGTGGACGGCAAGCCGATGGGTACCTCGCCCCCGCTGACGCGCTTGACGTTGACATCCGGCAATCACACCATCACGGTGCGCAACACCGATTTCCCGGCCTACACGACGACGGTGACCGTGGACGGCGAAAGCCCGGTCACGTTGCGCCACCGTTTCGGCCCATGACCGGCCCCTGATCCAACCTCTGCTCGAGACGCCGTGACCCCTTCGACCCCGTCATCCCTCGTCCGCCTGGCGCAGGCGTTCGCCGCCCTGGCGATCGTCGCCACGCTGGCCGCCTGCGAGACGCCGCCGACCCAGGCGCCGGTCGGCCTGACCGACCTCACGGAACGCCCGGCCGAGCGCGCGCTGATGGGCGCGATGCGCGCGTACGACGACGCCGACTACCCGGCCGTCGAACGCCAGGCCAACGAGGCCATGAAGCTGGGCCTGCGCAGCACGCGCGACATCGCCACCGCGCACAAGCTGCGCGCGTTCGTGTACTGCACCAGCAACCGCCTGGCCGCCTGCGAGGCCGAGTTCCGCGCCGCCCGCGTGGCCTATCCGGCGTTCGTGTTGAGCCACGCCGAGGCCGGCCATCCGGTCTGGGGCCCGGTCTACCTGAAGTCGCGCCAGTAAACGCTGGTAAATCCGAAGCGGCCGGAACATGGCCGCCTTCGAGCGGGTCCGCCCCGCGCCACCCTGGGCAATCCGTCGCGCCTCGGCTCGAAATTTGCTCATCGGTGACGGCTGCGTGCGCGACAGGAGCGTCACGCAGTGCCTTATCATCGCGTCGCCCAATGAAATCCCCTGAGACCTCCGCCCCGGCCGCCCACTTTCATCACACCGTGCGCGTGTACTGGGAAGACACCGATGCCGGCGGCATCGTGTTCTACGCCAACTACCTGAAGTTCTTCGAGCGCGCCCGCACGGAATGGCTGCGTGCGCTCGGCCACAGCCAGCAGGAAATGGTGGACACGACGGGCTGCATGTTCGTGGTGCAGGAGACCACGGTGCGCTACATCAAGCCCGCGCGCCTGGACGATGTCCTCACCATCACCGTCGACGTGCGCGAGCGCGGACGCGCCAGCCTGCGCATCTCGCAGCAAGCCTGGTGCGGCGAGCGCCTGCTTGCCGAAGGCGACATCCGCATCGGCTGCGTCGAACGCGCCACCATGAAACCCCACCGCATCCCCGGCCCCATCTTCGAGGCGATTGAATGAACCAGGATCTCTCCATCATCGAACTGGTGCTCCACGCCAGCATCGTCGTCAAGATCGTCATCGCCGGCTTGCTGCTGATGTCGCTGTTCAGCTGGGGCCTGATCTTCTCGAAGCTCGGGTCGCTGGGCAAGATCAAGCGCCGCAACGAGACCTTCGAGCAGGACTTCTGGTCGGGCAAGAGCCTCACGGACCTGTACAGCCAGACGTCCAGCCAGGCCGAGACCGGGCCGCTGGAGCGCCTGTTCTCGAGCGGCATGCGCGAGTTCATGAAACTGCGCGATCGCCGCCTCGACACGGCCACGCAGCTCGATGGCGCGCGCCGCGCGATGAAGGCCAGCCTGCAGCGCGAGCTCGACGCGATCGAAGGCAACCTGGGCTTTCTCGCCTCGGTCGGTTCGGTCAGCCCGTACGTGGGCCTGTTCGGCACCGTGTGGGGCATCATGAACGCGTTCGTGGGCCTGTCCAACATGACGCAGGTGACGCTGGCCACGGTGGCCCCCGGCATCGCCGAGGCGCTGGTCGCGACCGCGATCGGCCTGTTCTCCGCGATCCCGGCCGTCGTCGCCTACAACCGCTTCGCGCGCGACATCGACCGCATCGCGACATCGCTGGACAGCTTCAGCGACGAGTTCTCCAACATCCTGCAACGCAACGCCTCCGCACCCCAGGGCGCGGCCGGCGTGCGCTGAGCCCGCGATGCCCGGCGTCGTCGGACGCGGCCGCGGCCGCCGCTCGATCAGCGAGATCAACATGGTGCCGTTCATCGACGTCATGCTGGTGCTGCTGATCATCTTCATGGTCAGCGCGCCGCTGATCACCACCGGCGTGGTCGACCTGCCGTCGATGGGCAAGGCCAGGCAGCGCCCACCCTCGGTGATCGAGGTGATCGTCGGCACGGATGAGCACCTGAAGATCCGCATCGACAAGGCCGACCCCGAGCCGACGACGATCCCCGCGCTCGCGGCCCGCGTCAGCCAGCTCCAGGGCGGGCGCAGCGACGTGCCCGTGATCATCGCGGGCGACAAGAGCGTGCGCTACGAGAGCATCGTCAAGGTCATGGACACGCTGCAGCGCGCCGGCGTCCAACGCGTCGGCCTCGCCGTCAAGCAAGTGGGATGACCCGGCTGGCATGAGCAGCATCCTCGCCCCGCGCCCCGACGACCGCCCTCCGCGCGAGGAGGACTGGAGCACCGGCGTCACCATCTCGATCGTCGCGCACGCGACGCTGATCGGCGCGCTGGCGTGGGGCCTGCACTGGCACAGCTCGACCGAGGTGGTGGCCGCGTCGGCCGAGCTGTGGTCGGCCATTCCGGAAACCGCGGCGCCGCCCCCCGTGGAAACGCCGCCTCCACCGCCGCCGGCGCCGGTGCCCCCGCCGCCGGTGGAGGCCCCGAAGCCACCGGACATCGTCGTCGAACAGATCAAGAAGCCGCCGCCCAAGCCGACGCCGCCTCCGCCTCCTCCTCCGGCGCCGAAGCCCACGCCCGTCCCGCCGCCTCCGCCGCCCAAGGAGAAACTGGACGCGAAGGCGCTCGCCAAGCTCCATGACGAGAACCTGAAGCGGATGATGGGGCAGATGAATTCGCCGGTGAACGCGACCGGCACCGCTGCGCACGATTCCGGGCCGTCCGCGAGCTACCTGGGCCGCATCGTCGCCCAACTGCGGCGCAACCTGATCCTGACGGACAGCATCCCCGGCAATCCGCACGTCGAGGTGGAGATCCGCTGCGCACCGGACGGCACGATCATCGGCCGGCGCATCACCAAGTCCAGTGGCAATAGCGCCTGGGACGACGCCGTGATCCGCGCGATCGACAGGACCGGCACGTTGCCGCGCGACACCAACGGGAAGGCACTGGACACGATCCCGATCGGGTGGGGACCGCAGGACTGAGGCCTGCGGCCTCGAGCTCGGCCTACTTGGCGGCCGGCGCTTTCGCGTCCTCGACCGTCTTGCCGCCCATCGTCTTGCACGTGCCCTTGGCCACGTACTTCCAGTCGTCCGCGGCCTTGTCGGTCTTGGCCTGGCCCGCGCACGAGTGCGAGCCGGTAGTGGTGGCGCAGTCGTTCTCGCCGGCCTTGGCCACGCCGAAGCATTTCTCCTGGGCGGGCTTGGCCTCGGCCGCATGGGCCTGGCCGAGGGCGAGCGCCAGCACGGAGGCCAGCGTGGACGAGGCAATGACGCGCTTGTTCATGAGCAAGGGTTCCTTCTTGGACAGGCGTCCGACGGTGGACGCAGGATCGCCAGTTTGTACCTTTTCTGCGCCGACGGGTTCAACGGCTGGTGCAGGAAAACGTCGAATCTGCGCGAAACAGGGTCGAAGTCTCCCCACGACCTGGCGGTTGCGAACGCGGCGGCAGGCTCGCACAATCGTTCGAACAACGCGCGAAACGAACGCGTCCGAACCAGGGAGTCCGTGCTTGCCCAGCAACCCTGCCCCCATCCCCATGGCCTTCGCCCTCGAGGCGCAATTGCTGATCGATACCTTTCGAGGTATCGATCTCGGCGCGGTGTGGCTGGACGACCAGGCCCGCATCGTGTTCGCCAACGACCACTTCGCGGGCTGGGCGGGCCTTGGCGTCGCCGCGCTGGCCGCGCGACCGCTCGCTGACCTGGTGGAAGGGCTGACACCCGAACGCTGGGAGGCGATCCGCGCGGCGGCCGACGCCGCCACGCCGCCGCCTCGCATCATGATGGCCACCGATGGCGCCCGACCGCGCGTGCTCGAGGTGCGGGCCCGCCGCGTCGTGCAGGACGGCCGCCAGTTGGTCGCACTGTTGCTGCTGCCAATTCCCGACCGCGTCGAGGCCGAGGCCATCGACGGGCTGCAGCGCGAAGTGCTCGAGTCGATCGCGCTCGGCCGGCCGCTGCGCTCGGTACTGGACCTGCTGTGCCGCCGAGTGGAGGCGCTCGCGCCCGAGGTCGCGTGCTCGGTGCTGCTCGTCGAGAAGAACGGCACTGTCACGCCCATTGCCGGCCCGAGCCTGCCGCCGGCCTACGTGGACGCGCTGCACGGCGCGCCGATCGGCCCGCGCGCCGGCTCGTGCGGCACCGCGGCATGGCGGCGCGAGGCGGTGGAGGTGACCGACATCACCACCGACCCGCTGTGGGCCGACTACCGCAGCCTGTTGCACCTGCTGCCGATGGCGGCCTGCTGGTCGACGCCCATCATCGCCGTCAACGGCGACGTGGTGGCCACGTTCGCGCTGTACTACGGCACACCGGGGTCGGCGCCGCCGTTCCACCGCCGCATGGTCGAGGCCTGCGTGCCGCTGTGCCGCGTGGCGCTGCAGCACGAGGCCAACCGCACGGAGATCGAGCGCCTGGCCTACTTCGATCCGCTCACCGGCCTGCCCAACCGGCGCCTGTTCAGCGACCGCGCACGCCAGACGCTGCAGATGGCGGTGCGCGTGCAGGTGCCCGGTGCGTTGCTGCTGTTCGACATCGACCGTTTCAAGATCACCAACGACTCGCTCGGCCACGGCGCCGGCGACGAGGTGCTGCGCGAGACGGCACGGCGGTTGCAGTCCGAGATCGGCGACAGCGCCACCGTCGCGCGCCTGGGCGGCGACGAGTTCGCCGCCCTGCTGCCGCGTTGCAACCCGGTGGAGGCGATGCACGCGGCCGAGCGCCTGCGCCATGCGCTGGCCGCGCCGTTGCGCATCGCGGGCATGCAGATCGAGGTTTCCACCAGCATCGGCATCGCGCTCTTCCCCCAGGACGGCGTCGAGCTGGAGCGGCTCGTGAAGAACGCCGAGATGGCGATGTACGAGGTCAAGCGCGCCGGGCGCGGCGCGTCGCGCTTCTTCACGACGACGATGAACGACGTCGTCGCGCAGCGCATGCAGATGGAGAGCGCGCTGCGCCAGGTGCTCGCGGCCGGCGGCCTCGCGCTGCACTACCAGCCCAAGATGCACCTGGACGGCAGCGGCTGCGCGGGTGTGGAGGCGCTGGTGCGCTGGAACGACCCGGAGCTCGGGCAGGTACCGCCCGACCGCTTCATTGCCCTGGCAGAGGAGTGCGGCCTGATCGGCGCGATCGATGCATGGGTGCTCGAGACCGCCTGCGCGCAGCTGGCGGCCTGGCAGCGCGCGGGCGTGCCGGTGCCCAACATGTCGGTCAACGTGTCGCCGCTGCGGTTCCATTCCGACGACGTGCCGGCGCACGTGCGGCGCCTGTTGTCGCTGCACGACCTGAAGCCCTGCGCGCTGATGCTGGAGGTCACCGAGCGCGTGATGCTCAGCGACGACGAGCGCACGCGCGTGGACCTGCGCACGCTGCACGAGATGGGCGTGCGCCTGTCGGTGGACGATTTCGGCACCGGCTACTCCAGCCTCGGCTACCTGAAGCGGCTGCCCGTGAGCGAGCTCAAGCTCGACAAGAGCTTCGTCGCCGATCTCGAGCGCGAGGCCAGCGACCGCGCGCTGGCCGACGCGGTGATCGGCATCGGACAGGCGCTGGGACTGCAGGTGGTGGCCGAAGGCGTCGAGACGCCGGGGCAGCGCGAACTGCTGAGCCGCGCCGGCTGCGAGATCGCCCAGGGCTTCCTGTTCACCCGCGCGCTGCCCGCCGACGAGCTGGTCGCCTGGCTGGAGCGCGAGCGCGGCAACTGGTCGCCCCGTCGCCTGGCCGCCGTCCCCGGGGGCGCGTCCCGCGCGGCCTGAAGGCGCCACGCCGGCCGGCCGACAGGTGCGTCGGCGATACTCGCGCTGCGCCGCCTCCGGCGTGCTTGTTCCAGACCATGGCCAACGATTTCGCCCAGCAACTCGAGACGCTCCAGCCGCAACTGCTGCGCTTCGCGCGCACGCAGCTGCGCAATGAAGCCTGGGCCGAGGACGCCGTGTCCGAGACGGTGGTCGCCGCGCTCGAGAAGCCGCAGGCCTTTGCCGGGCAGTCGCAGCTCAAGACCTGGCTCGTGGGCATCCTCAAGCACAAGGTGATCGACCAGCTGCGCCGCCACAAGCGCGAGGCGACGATCCTCACCACCGACGACAACGAGGACCTGGACGACCTCCTGTTCGCCGCCGACGGCCACTGGCGCGAGATGCCGGCCGACTGGGGCAACCCGGATGACGTGCTGCGCCAGCGCCAGTTCTTCGACGTGATGCAGACCTGCCTGGACGTCCTGCCGCCGACCCAGGCCCGTGTTTTCATGATGCGGGAATGGCTGGAGCTGTCGTCGGACGAGGTGTGTAAGGAATTGACCATCACCACGACCAACCTGTGGGTACTGCTGCATCGTGCCCGACTCCGGCTGCGCGAATGCCTGCAGGCGGGCTGGTTCGATGCACACCCCGCCACCACGGCCACCCGATGAGCCTTTTCCACCGCAACTGCCGCGAAGTCACCCGCCTCGTCCTCGAACGCGAGAACCGGGCGTTGACCGTCGTGGAGCGGCTGGCCGTGCGTTTCCACCTGAGCATCTGCCTGATGTGCACCCGCTTCACCGGACAGGTGAAGCTGATGAACCGGGCCATGGCGCAGTGGAAGCAGTACGCGGAACACGACGCCGGCGACGGCGGCGACGGCCCCGCCGGCTGAGCACGGCCGCGGCCGGCACCGAACTGGCCTGCGATCTGACCCCTGTTTGCGCCTTCGAGCCGCCGCGCGGCATCTAGCATCGACACGCCCCCACTGTTGATGGGGATGTGGATGCGTCTGCGCGCAAAGCCGATGTCCGATCTGTCGTTGCCTCCCCTGTCCGCCATCCCGGGTCGCCGATCCGAGGATCGGGCGTCGCCCGAGCCATCGCACTGGGCGATGCCGCCCGCCGCGAATGCAGGCACGACGTGGCCGCTCGGCACCAGCGAGCCTTGCGCCATCCTGGGCCTCAACGACAAGACCTTCAACGCCCGCCTGGCGCAGTTCGATGCGTCGACGGGACTGGCCACCGTCTTCGTGCCGCCGGCGCGCGCACCGATGCAACTGCGCTTCGGCCAGTTCCAGCGCCTCACGCTGACCGAGCCGGTCATGCCGTCGAGCAACGGCGTCAACGCCGCGTCCGGCTGGGTCGAGCGCGTTCCGGGCGACACTGAATTCCAGGTTCAGCTCAACAACGGCAAGTCGCACACGGGCCGCACGATCGGCCATGTCGAGACCGACCAGGGCCTGTTCCTGTTCCCGCCGATTGGCGACGCGGGCCTCGTGCAGCGCTCGTTCTATCCGCGTGGCGCCTATCGCCGCGTCGACTTCGGACCGCGCCTGGGCGATGTGCTCGTCAGCCAGCACACGCTGTCGCCGCAACAACTGCAGGACGCGCTGCGCGAACAACAGCGCATCCGCAACCTGAAGCTCGGCGAGATGCTCGTCGAGGTCGAGTTGATCACGCAGCCGCAGTTGCAGCAGGCGCTGGAACTGCAGTCGCGCACGCCGATGCTGCGCCTGGGCGAGGCGCTGATCTCGCTGCGCATCCTGTCGCCGGAAGACCTGGCCCACGCGCTGCGCAGCCAGACGCACAACCGCAACCTGCCGCTGGGCGAGCTGCTGGTCAACCACGGCGTCATCTCGCGCGAGGAACTGCGCGAGGCGCTGGAGATCAAGCGCGCGCAACTGCCGGACGACGCGCCCTCGATGCCGATGCTCGACCCGATGGTGTTCCACACCACCGCGTCGCCGCCGCAGCTCGCCGCCGCCGTCGCGGAGCACGAGAAGCAGAAGCAGCGGCCGGGCGACGTGCTGCTGAACGACCACGTGACGACACCCGAGCAGCTGCACGCCGCGATCGAGGCGCAGAGCCGGATGCCGATGGTGCGCATCGGCGAGGCGCTGATCGCGCTCGGCTACATCACCGAAACCCAGCTGACCGAGTCGCTGACGAGCCAGGGCAAGGACCGCAAGGTGCCGCTGGGCGAACTGCTGGTGCGCGAGGGACTGATCACGCGCGCCAACCTGCAGACCGCTCTGGCGCGCAAGATGGGCTATCCGCAGGTCGACCTGCGGGCGTTCCCGATCGACATCGAGGCCCTGCGCAAGTTGCCGGTAGCCGCCGCCATGCGGCTGGAGATGCTGCCGCTGGGTTTGCTCAATGGCAAGGTGATCGTCGCGACCGAGGACCCCTCGCGCCGCGACCGCATCGACGAGGCCGAATTCCTGACGCAGGCCAAGGTGGTGCCGGTGCTGCCGGGCGTCAACAACCTGGTCGACCAGATTCCGCTGCTGTACACGCGGGCCGGGCTCGACGAGATGTCGCTGGACTTCAACCCGACGCCGGCCTCCGAGAACCAGGGCACCGACACGCTGCTGGCCGCTCTCGAGATGCCGTCCGCGGAGAGTTCGCACGGCGCACCGGCCGACGACAACGACGGCGCGGTCGAACAATCGGACACCTCGCTGGTGCGCCTGATCAACTCCATGATCGTCGAGGCGCATACGCAAGGCGTGTCCGACATCCACATCGAGACTCGTCCGGGCCGCGAGAAGGTGAAGGTGCGCTTCCGCGTCGACGGCCTGCTGCGCCCGTACCTCGAGCTGCCGCACACCTATCGCCAGGCGCTCATCGCGCGGCTGAAGATCATGTGCGACCTCGACATCTCCGAACGCCGCCGCCCGCAGGACGGCAAGATCAACTTCGCGCGCTTCGTGGCCAACTGCCCGATCGAGCTGCGCGTGGCGATGATCCCCACGGCCAACGGCCTCGAGGACGCGGTGCTGCGCATCCTGGCCTCGTCCAAGCCGATGCCGCTCGATTCGCTGGGCATGTCGCCGCACAACCTGACGCACCTGAAGAAGGCCATCGAACGCCCGTACGGCATGGTGCTGTGCGTGGGGCCCACCGGCTCCGGCAAGACGACCACGCTGCACTCGGCGCTGAACTTCATCAACACGCCGGAACGCAAGATCTGGACGGCCGAGGACCCGGTCGAAATCACGCAGGCCGGGCTGCGCCAGGTGCAGATCAACCCGAAGATCGACTGGACCTTCGCCAAGGCGCTGCGCGCGTTCCTGCGCGCCGACCCGGACGTGATCATGGTCGGTGAAATCCGCGACAACGAGACGGCGCAGATCGCGGTCGAATCGTCGCTGACGGGCCACCTGGTGCTGTCCACGCTGCACACCAACAGCGCGCCCGAGACGATCACCCGCTTGCTCGACATGGGCATGGATCCGTTCAATTTCGCCGACGCGCTGCTGGCCGTGCTGGCCCAGCGCCTGGTGCGCCGGATCTGCGGCGGCTGCAAGACCTCGATCCCCGCGACGGACGACCAGATCGAGGAGTTGCTGAACGATTCGTTGCACATCTGGGGCGATCACCCGAACGCGCCGACGCGCGAAGCGACGCTGGCCGACTGGACCAGCCGCTATGCGGTGGACGGCCGCCTGCAGTTCTTCCGCGGCACCGGCTGCGCCAAGTGCGGCAACACCGGCGTGAAGGGCCGCGCCGGCGTGCATGAACTGCTGACCGTCAGCAAGGGCGTGCGCCTGATGATCCAGCAAGGCGCGCGCGCCGAGCAGATCCAGCACCACGCGATGGGCGAAGGCATGCGCACGCTGCGCCAGGACGGCATCGACAAGGTGCTGGCGGGGGTGACGACGATCGAGGAAGTCAGGGCGACGTCGAACAGTTGATCTTTATTTGGCCTCGGCGCCAGGTCCCTTGCGAACCAGTGAAAACGCCGCCCGGCCAAAGCCGCGCGGCGTCTTGTTTTCTTGCGATCAACGCGGTGTCAGGTATCGCATCTCGCACGACGAGCGGCTGCTCGATCGCCGGGAAACGGGCGTGCAAGATGCAATACCAGGCCCCTCAGCTCCGGGTTACTTCCACATCCCTGATGCAGCCGTCGACGGCGCCTTGCTGCTGTGCTTCTTCGACGCGGGCGGCACGACCTTGGTGGTGGTCGTGGTCGTCTGCGTGGTCGTGACCGTCGAACCCGGCGCGGCGGTGTCGGCGGCGGCGGCGTTGGTGGCGGCCACGCCCTGGGCGGCGGCCACGGCCGCGGGCGATGCGACGTTGGGCGCGAGCGCGCCGGCATTGGCGCCGGCCTTCTGCGACGACTGCACGGCGATGCGCTGCTCGTCCGCCTGGCAATTGTCGACCAGGCGGTGGTGCTCCTTCTGGTTCATCAGCATCGACTTCATCGGGATCTGGATCCAGACGACGGCGCCGGCAGTGTCGACCAGGCGAATCGCGCCGGTGGTGGTCTCTTCCGGCACCATGATGTAGGACTTGTGGTCGAAGGTGACCTTGAAGTTGCCGGAGTGTCCTTCGATCTTCTCGACGTCCACCTTCTGCTTGAACTCGCAATCCGCCGTGCCGGTGAGCACGCGGTCGGCCATCGACAGCTGGCCCGGATTGAGGTTGTCGTTGGTGGCGGAGACGGGCTCGGCGGCCGGCTTGCCAACGGGCTTCTTGGCGACGGCCTTGGGCTTGGCGTTGACGGCCGGCGTGGCGCCCTGGGCATACGCGGAAGACAGGGCGAACGTGGAAAGAGCGGCCAGGGCGGCGGCGGCGGCGGTCAGGGTGCGGAACATCGGGAGGAGTCTCCGGGTTGGACGGTTCCGAATTGTCGGCCAAGCGACCGCCCCTGTTACAGATTCAGTTGTGACCCCTTGTTTCGCGCCGACAGGATGCCAACTGCGTCACGAATCAGCGCCCGAACCAGCGGACACGGGCCTCCGCGGGGAGCTGGGCGTGGCCGCCCGCCGACGTCCGGTGCGCCCGCTCGATCACGTGCCAGAAGTAGCGATAGCTCGCGCGGTCGTGCAGGTGCTCGCGGCCGTTGTGGCGATGGCGGATGGGACCCCAGTCGGCGGCCTGGGCGGCCGTGACCACCTCCACCGCGAGGTCGACCTCGGCGGCCGTCGGCGCGAACGCGTCGACGATCACGCGCACCTGGTCGGGGTGGATGCTCCACATGCGGGTGTAGCCGAACTCGCGGCACGCGCGCTCGGCGGCACGTTGCAGCAGGCGGGTGTCCTTGAACTCGGTCACCACGCAGTGCGACGGCGTCTTCGAGTGGCCGTGGCAGGCGGCGGCGATCGCCAGCTTCGCGCGCACCACCAGCGGATGCGTGAACTGCCCGTCGGCGCCCATCGCCGACTGTGGGATCGCGCCGCGGTGCGCGGAGACGAAGTCCATCAGGCCGAACGACAACGACTCCAGCCGCGGATGCGCCGCCAGCAGTTCGACGTCGCGCAGCGCGCCGTGCGTCTCCACCAGCGCGTGAAGCGGCACCTCGCGCGCGAGCCCGACCGCGCGCGACGCGATGTCGACCGCGTGAACCGCGGCCTCGAAGTCGGCGGCGTCGCGTGGCTTCGGGATCATCAGGTAGGCGAGCCGCTGGCCGGCGTCGCGCAGCAACACCTCCAGCATCTTCTCGAACGCCGGATGGCCGTGCGGCACGACGCGCGCGCCCACGCGGTCGAAACGGTTGGCCGGCGACTGCACCAGCTCGGCGATCAGGTGCGCATGCTCGACCTCGCCGCCCGCCTTCGCCCCGTCCTCGCCATCGAGCGTGACGTCGAACACCGGCCCCAGTTCGCCCTGGAGCTCCAGGCTCTTGCGCATGCGCGCCTCGACGCCGGAATAGTGGTCGCAGACCGGCAGCGAGATGGTCGGATCGCCGTCCTCGAACAGGACGTCGCGCGGGTGGGGGGCGGTGGTCATCAGGATCTGGCTCCGAAAACGAGAACGCGCGGACGAAGCCGCGCGTTCAGGATATCTCGCCGCGGCCGCTTCGTCCGAAGCGCCGCGAATGAGACTTACAGAAGGTGGGCGACGCCGGCTTGCTCGTCCTGCAGTTCCTTCAGGGTCTTGTTGATGCGTTCCTGGCTGAACTCGTCGATGGCCAGGCCCTGGACGATCTTGTACTTGCCGTTCTCGGTCGTGACCGGGAAGCCGAACATCGTGTCCTTGGGGATGCCGTAATCGCCGTTGGACGGCACGCCCATCGTGACCCACTTGCCTTGCGAGCCCAGGGCCCAGTCACGCATGTGGTCGATGGCAGCGTTGGCGGCCGAGGCGGCCGAAGAGACGCCGCGCGCCTCGATGATGGCGGCGCCGCGCTTGCCGACGGTCGGCAGGAAGGTGTCGGCGTTCCAGACCTGGTCGTTGATGATGTCCTTGACCGCCTTGCCGCCGACGGTGGCGAAGCGGTAGTCGGCGTACATCGTGGGCGAGTGGTTGCCCCACACGGTCAGCTTCTCGATGTCGGCGACCTTGGTGCCGGTCTTGGCGGCGACCTGGCTCAGCGCGCGGTTGTGGTCCAGGCGCAGCATGGCGGTGAAGTTCTCGCGCGGCAGGCTCGGGGCGCTCTTCATCGCGATGTAGGCGTTGGTGTTGGCGGGGTTGCCCACGACCAGCACCTTGACGTCGCGCGAGGCGACCTTGTCCAGCGCCTTGCCCTGCGCCGTGAAGATCTGGGCGTTGGCGGCCAGCAGGTCGGCGCGCTCCATGCCGGGGCCGCGCGGGCGGGCGCCGACGAGCAGCGCGTAGTCGGTGTCCTTGAACGCGGTCATCGGGTCGCCATGGGCTTCAATGCCGGCCAGCAGCGGGAACGCGCAGTCGTCGAGTTCCATGATCACGCCCTTGAGCGCCTTCTGGGCCTTCTCGTCGGGGATCTCGAGCAATTGCAGGATGACCGGCTGGTCCTTGCCCAGCATCTCGCCCGAGGCGATGCGGAACAGGAGGGCGTAGCCGATCTGGCCTGCGGCGCCGGTGACGGCGACGCGAACGGGGGACTTGCTCATGGGAATGTCTCCGAGACGAGAGGAAGGGACGGATGAAGGATCCGCGGCGAGGCCACGATTCCAGGAACTGGCGCGGGCGACCCGACATGCGATCGAGCCCGGGGCTCGACCCGAAGTTTACTGCGAGTCCAGGGAAAAACCCGCACAGGGTCAATCATCTTATGTCTTATACAAGACAAGCCAAGTCGGATGCTCGGGACAAGGTGGACGCGCCCCGCCCTGCTGTGCTGCAATCGCGGCGGCCTCCTTCGTCGCGGCCAGTCTTCGCTCGCGCCCGCTTTTCCACATTTCGTTCCGCCGCCATCCCACCCCATGTCCTCGGATCCATCCGGTCCCGCCTTCAGCCCGCTGTACCAGCAGATCAAGCTGCTGATCACGCGCAGCATGCAGGAAGGCGAGTGGAAGCCGGGCGAGGCGATCCCCGCGGAGACGGACCTGGCCGCGCGCTACCGCGTCAGCCAGGGTACGGTGCGCAAGGCGATCGACGAGCTGGCCACCGAGAACCTCGTGGTGCGCCGCCAGGGCAAGGGCACGTTCGTCGCGACGCATGCCGAGGAGCAGATCCAGTACCGCTTCCTGCGCCTCGCACCGGACGATGCCAAGCCCAGAGGCATGGAACGCCACTTCATCGACTGCAAGCGCATCCGCCCGCCCGCGCCGATCGCGCGCGCGCTCGACCTGAAAGGCGCCGAGGGCGCGATCCTCGTGCGGCGCACGCTGGCGCAGGACGACCGCCCGGTGGTGCTCGACGAGATCTGGCTGCCGGCCGGGATGTTCAAGGGCCTCACGGCGGAGCGGCTCACCGACTACATCGGGCCGATGTACGGCCTGTTCGAGACGGAGTTCGGCGTGCGCATGATCCGCGCCGAGGAAAAGATCCGCGCGGTCGCGGCGGACGAATCGACGGCCGAAGTGCTGGCGGTGTCGGTCGGCACGCCGCTGCTGTCGGTCGAGCGGCTGTCGTTCACCTACGGCGACAAGCCGGTCGAACTGCGGCGCGGGCTGTACCGCACCGACAAGCACTTCTACCGCAACACGCTGAACTGAACATGACAGCGCTGCTTTTGCGACGATCGCCGGATTCCAATCCCGACTTGGGCAATGCATGTTGCATTGCCATAAAATTCGCGGGTTTTACCGGTCCCAGACGCCTTCCGGCGACGCTGGAACCGCGGCGCGCAGGCGCCGGCAACCAGGTGGCATGCCCTCGGCGCCGCCCAGACGACACAACAAGGACCAAGAATCATGGCTGACGCGCTCAAGGCGATCAAGAAACGACCCGGGGAGATGCGTCTGATCGACGCGACACAGTACCGGTTGCCGCCGGCGGGCTGGGTGTCCATCCTGCACCGGGTCAGCGGCCTGCTGCTGATCGTGTTGATGCCGTTCGTGATCTGGATGTTCGACACCAGCCTCACGTCCGAGGTCACGTTCGACCAGTTCAGCAACGCCTTCGTCGGCGGAATCGGCTTCGTGCCGGCCTTCGTCGTCAAGCTCGCCACGCTGGTCCTCATCTGGGGCTTCCTGCAGCACTTCTGCGCCGGCGTGCGCCACCTGTACATGGACTTCACGCACAGCGTCACGAAGGAATTCGGTCGCGTCTCCGCGCTCGTCGCGATGGGCGCGGCCGCGGTGCTGACCATCGCGTTCGGCGTCAAGCTGTTCATGACCTACTGAACCGGGACTGGCCACCATGACTGTCAAATATGGATCGAAGCGCCTCGTCGTCGGCGCCCACTATGGCGTGCGCGACTGGCTGGTGCAGCGTGCCACCGCCGTCCTGATGGCGCTGTTCACGATCGTCATGATCGTGGAGTGCCTGCTGCCGGGCCCGATGAGCTACGAGAAGTGGGGCGGCATCTTCGCCCACCAATGGATGAAGGTGCTCACCTTCGTCATGATCGCCTCCATCCTCTGGCACGCCTGGGTCGGCGTGCGCGACGTGCTGATGGACTACGTCAAGCAGATGGCCGCCCGCCTCGTGTTGCAAGTGGCCGCCATCGTCTGGCTCGTCGGCTGTGCCGGCTGGGCCCTGCAAGTGCTCTGGAGAATCTAAGAAAATGTCCGTCACTTCATCCACAAGCTCGTCCATCAGCAAGCGCAAGTTCGACGTCGTGATCGTCGGCGCGGGCGGCTCGGGCATGCGTGCGTCGCTGCAGCTGTCGCTCGCCGGCCTCAACGTGGCCGTGCTCTCCAAGGTGTTTCCCACGCGCTCGCACACCGTCGCGGCCCAGGGCGGCATCGGCGCCTCGCTCGGCAACATGAGCGAGGACAACTGGCACTACCACTTCTACGACACCGTCAAGGGCTCCGACTGGCTCGGCGACCAGGACGCGATCGAGTTCATGTGCCGTGAAGCGCCCAAGGTCGTCTACGAGCTCGAGCACTTCGGCATGCCGTTCGATCGCAACCCGAACGGCACCATCTACCAGCGTCCGTTCGGCGGCCACACCGCCAACTACGGCGAGAAGGCCGTTCAACGCGCCTGCGCCGCGGCCGACCGCACCGGCCATGCGCTGCTGCACACGCTGTACCAGCAGAACGTGAAGGCACGCACGCAGTTCTTCGTCGAGTGGATGGCGCAGGACCTGATCCGCGACGACTCCGGCGCCGTCGTCGGCGTCACCGCCATCGAGATGGAGACGGGCGACCTGCACATCCTCGAGGCCAAGGTGGTGCTGATGGCCACCGGTGGCGCGGGCCGTGTCTACCAGTCGTCGACCAACGCCTTCATCAACACCGGCGACGGCCTGGGCATGGCAGCGCGTGCCGGCATCCCGCTGGAAGACATGGAGTTCTGGCAGTTCCACCCGACCGGCGTTGCCGGCGCCGGGGTGCTGCTGACGGAAGGTTGTCGGGGCGAGGGGGCCATCCTGCGCAACAGCGACGGCGAGCGCTTCATGGAGCGCTATGCACCCGCCTACAAGGACCTGGCGCCGCGCGACTTCGTGTCGCGCTGCATGGACCAGGAGATCAAGGAAGGTCGCGGCTGCGGTCCGAACAAGGACTACATCCACCTTGACATGACCCACCTGGGTGTCGACACGATCATGAAGCGCCTGCCCTCGGTGCTCGAGATCGGCCACAACTTCGCCAACGTCGACATCACCCGGGAACCGATCCCCGTGGTGCCGACGATCCACTACCAGATGGGCGGCATTCCCACCAACATCCACGGCCAGGTCGTGGTGCCGAAGGACGGCGACCCGAACGCGGTGGTCGAGGGCCTCTACGCGGTGGGCGAATGCTCCTGCGTGAGCGTGCACGGTGCCAACCGCCTGGGCACCAACTCGCTGCTGGATCTCATCGTGTTCGGCCGCGCCGCCGGCAACCACATCGTGGCCGCCGACCTGAAGTCGCGCGCCAACAAGCCGCTGCCGGCCGACGCTGCCGATCGCACGCTGGCCCGCATCGCCCGCCTCGAGTCGAACGTGGGCGGCGAGTACGCGCAGGACGTCGCCAACGACATCCGCACCTCGATGCAGAAGCACGCGGGCGTGTTCCGCACGCAGGCGCTGCTCGACGAAGGCGTGACCCAGATCGCGGCGCTGCGCGAGCGCGTCAAGAACATCACGCTCGCGGACAAGTCCAAGGTCTTCAACACGGCGCGCATCGAGGCGCTGGAAGTGGACAACCTGATCGAGGCCGCACAGGCCACGATCGTTTCCGCGGCCGCGCGCAAGGAATGCCGCGGCGCGCACGTGGTGGTGGACTACGAGGAGGCCGCCGACTCGGCCGGCCACCCCAACGGTCGCAACGACGTCGACTGGCTCAAGCACACCCTGTGGTTCTCCGAAGACAACCGCCTCGACTACAAGCCCGTCAAGCTGAAGCCGCTGACCACGGAATCGATTCCCCTGGCCGTGCGTTCGTTCTGACGCGAGAAGGATAAAAAGCCATGACCAAGCGCACTTTCCAGATCTACCGCTACGACCCGGACAAGGACGACAAGCCTTACATGCAGACCATCGAGATCGAACTCGACGGTTCGGAACGCATGCTGCTCGACGCCCTGATCAAGCTCAAGTCCGTCGACCCGACGATCTCGTACCGCCGTTCGTGCCGCGAAGGCGTGTGCGGCTCCGACGCGATGAACATCAACGGCAGGAACGGCCTCGCATGCCTCACCAACATGCTGTCGCTGCCGCAGACGATCATCCTCAAGCCGCTGCCCGGGCTGCCGGTCATCCGCGACCTGATCGTCGACATGACGCAGTTCTTCCAGCAGTACAACTCGATCAAGCCCTACCTCGTCAACGACACGCCGCCGCCCGAGAAGGAGCGCCTGCAGTCGCCCGAGGAGCGCGACGAGCTCAACGGGCTGTACGAGTGCATCTTGTGCGCGTCGTGCTCCACGTCGTGCCCGAGCTTCTGGTGGAACCCCGACAAGTTCGTCGGCCCGGCGGGCCTGCTGCAGGCCTACCGCTTCATCGCCGACAGCCGCGACGAAGACACCGGTGCGCGCCTGGACAACCTCGAGGATCCCTACCGCCTGTTCCGCTGCCACACGATCATGAACTGCGTCGACGTCTGCCCGAAGGGGCTGAACCCGACCCGGGCGATCGGCAAGATCAAGGAAATGCTGGTGCGTCGCGCCGTCTGATCCAGCTCTCTAAACAAACCTCCAGCCGATCCGCACAATGGACACCGCCATCGATCCGACCGAGTTGAACCGCCTGAAGTGGCGGTGCAAGCGCGGCCTGCTCGAGAACGACCTGTTCATCGAGCGGTTCTTCCAGGAGCAGGGCAACGGCCTGACGATCCGCCACGTGGCGGGCCTGCAGCCGCTGATGGACCTGCCCGACAACGACCTGCTGGACCTGTTGCTGGCGCGCCGCGAACCCGATGGCGCGCTCGACATTCCCGAAGTCAACGAAGTATTGGCGCTGATGCGCCGTCCTGCTGCCATAGTCCTCAAGAAAGGGAATTCCCCATGACCCCGTCCGACGTCAAAGCGACCCTGTCGTTCTCCGATGGCAGCCCCAGCATGGAGTTGCCGATCTACAAGGGCTCCGTTGGCCCCGAAGTGATCGACATCCGCAAGCTGTACGGCCAGACCGGCAAGTTCACGTACGACCCGGGTTTCCTGTCCACCGCATCCTGCAACTCCTCGATCACCTACATCGACGGCGACAAGGGTGAGTTGCTGTACCGCGGCTACCCGATCGAGCAGCTCGCGGTGAATTGCGACTTCCTCGAGACCTGCCACCTGCTGCTGTACGGAGAGCTGCCGAACGTCGCGCAGAAGGCCTCGTTCACCGATCGCGTGACGCACCACACGATGGTCAACGAGCAGATGCATTTCTTCCTGCGCGGCTTCCGTCGCGACGCACATCCGATGGCGGTCATGACCGGCCTCGTGGGCGCGCTGTCGGCCTTCTATCACGACTCCACCGACATCAACAACGCCGAGCACCGCGAGATCGCGGCGATCCGCCTGATCGCCAAGATGCCCACGCTCGTGGCGATGGCCTACAAGTACTCGGTTGGCCAGCCGTTCATCTACCCGAAGAACGACCTCAGCTACGCCGGCAACTTCATGCGCATGATGTTCGCCACGCCGTGCGAGGACTTCACGGTCAGCCCGGTGATCGAACGCGCGCTGGATCGCATCTTCATCCTGCACGCCGACCACGAGCAGAACGCGTCCACCTCCACGGTGCGCCTGTGCGGCTCGTCGGGCACGAACCCGTTCGCGGCCATCGCGGCGGGCGTCGCCTGCCTGTGGGGCCCCGCCCACGGCGGCGCCAACGAAGCGGCGCTGAACATGCTGGAAGACATCCAGCGCATGGGCGGCGTCGAGAAGGTGGGCGAGTTCATCTCGCAGGTCAAGGACAAGAGCTCCAACGTCAAGCTGATGGGCTTCGGCCACCGCGTCTACAAGAACTACGACCCGCGCGCCAAGCTGATGCGCGAGACCTGCCACGAGGTGTTGAACGAACTCGGCCTGCACAACGACCCGCTGTTCAAGCTGGCGATGGCCCTCGAGAAGATCGCGCTGGAAGACGACTATTTCGTCGCCCGCAAGCTCTACCCGAACGTCGACTTCTACTCGGGCATCGTCCAACGCGCCATCGGCATCCCGACCAGCCTGTTCACGGCCAACTTCGCCCTGGCCCGCACGGTCGGCTGGATCGCCCAGTTGAACGAGATGATCTCCGATCCGGAATACAAGATCGGCCGTCCCCGCCAGCTGTTCTCGGGCGCCGCCCCGCGCATGGTCAAGCCGATCGGCGAACGTTGATTCGCGGCGTCGCGCGCGACGCAGCATGAGAAGGCCGCTCGATGAGCGGCTTTTTTTCGCCTTTGGTGGGTGGTGCCACACCACGGATCAGTGGATCGCGCCCCCGTCCATCGCCCGCAGCTCGCCGGGCGCCGAATCGCCGAGCGGCGCGAAGATCGAATCGGGCACGGAGTCCGACTTCGGCGCGCGTTGCATCGCCCAGCTCTCGAGCAGCTCGACGACCTGGTCGATCAGCATCGGCCGCGCGATCAGGAAGCCCTGCACGCCGGCGCACCCGGCGCGGCGCAGCAGCTCGTATTGCGCGGGCTCCTCCACGCCTTCGGCGACGGTGCTCATGCCCAGTGCGGCGGCCAGCTCGACGATGCTGCGCACGATGGCGCGCGCGTCGTGCTGCGTGACGAGCTCGCGCACGAACGCGCGGTCGATCTTGAGCGTGTCGAACGGGAACTGGCGCAGGTAGGCGAGCGACGAGTAGCCGGTGCCGAAGTCATCCAGCGCGACCCGGATGCCCATCTGGCGCAGCGTCTCGAGGTTGCGCAACGCCTTCGGCGACGCGTCGATGAACAGCGATTCGGTGATCTCGATCTCGAGCCGTTGCGGCGGCAGGCCGCTGGCGGCCAGCGCCTTGCGCACCATCAGCACGAAGTCGTCGCGCACCACCTGGATCGGCGACACGTTGACGGCCACCATGAGCCCCGGCAGCTTGTGCGCGCCGACGCGGCAGGCCTCGTTGAGCACCCACTCGCCGAGCTCGACGATCAGGCCCGTCTCCTCGGCCATCGGAATGAAGTTCATCGGCGGGATCAGGCCGAGGTCGGAGTGCTGCCAGCGCAGCAGCGCCTCGCACCCGCTCACCCGCCACTCGGCCGTCTCCACCTGCGGTTGCCAGTGCAGGCGCAGCTCGTTGCGGGCCACGGCCTGGCGCAGGTCGCGCTCCATCGTCATGCGCAG
>Ga0307516_10002527_pt1 | contig 24361 bp, 30 predicted proteins | sample 19_EM_MG_FD_203310 | JGI IMG/M metagenome (GOLD analysis project Ga0307516, IMG submission 203310) | Populus trichocarpa ectomycorrhiza microbial communities from riparian zone in the Pacific Northwest, United States - 19_EM | ecosystem: Host-associated > Plants > Roots > Unclassified | place...
TCAGGAGCCCCCTTGCCCCTTTGCTGCACCAATCTCTAGGTGTAGTATCACTGCTCCAGTCTCAGTCTACCCAATCCCCGCTTTGACACTTCCTAGGCTTTAGGAAGAGTCCAGACATCTATCCCCTTCGTCATCTACTGCTCCTGTACCCCAGGAGTATCCTGCATCTCTGTCTGCATCACCCTGTTGGTGTAGATCCCCTCTCCCCCTCCTCAGCACATCCTCTCTGGACACCGCGGAGGTAAACCACCACTCGCACATTTTCATAGTCCTTTGTTGGTGTTGTGTTTGGGTTATTGTTCTGACCCAAATCCACACTTTGACTCACAACGCCCGCGCTTATCAAACACTGTTCATGGTTTGCCATTAAGAACTCTTCTTCGGTGGGATCTAATAACAGAACAAAATGCTTATCCTCCCCACCGGGGAAGAACTTGAGAACTTCGGAACCTAGGCGAATCCGACTTCATCATTCCAATGCCGGCCAATTCCCCGCAAGCCCTTTCACCAAAGGCATAGCATCGACAACTTCGGTCGAGATCAACTTCAAGAACATGGAGATGGTCATCCTCGGTCCCAAGTACGCCAACGGAGATGAAGGAAGGTGTCTTCTTGGTCATGCATTACCTGCAGCCCATCAAGTTCACCCAGCTCTCCCTCCGCTCCTCGGCCAACGTCGGCATGGAAAAAGGAGACATCACCTCTTCTGTCTCTCTGGTACTGGAAAGACTATCCTGTTAGCAGGTTCCCACTGTTTGCTCATCGGTGATGACGAGTACGTTTGATTGGACTCGGGCGTCCTCAACATCAAGGGAGCGTACTACGCCAAGTGCATCAACCTCTCGAGGGAGGAGCCTGAGATCTATGATGTGATTCGGTTCGGATTGATCCTCAAGAATGTGATGTACGACACCCAGAGCTACCTCCCTAACTATGACGACACGGGCATCATGGAGAACACCACTCATTGTGCATACCCGATCGAATATATTCCGAATGCCAAGATTCTGTGTATTGTCGAAAGGCAGTCAAGTAACATCATCATGTTGATGCGCGATGCCTTCGCTATATTCCCTCCTATCAGTAAGATATCGCTTGAGCAAGCCAGTTACCATTTCCCTACTGGCTACACCTCGTAAGTTTATTTTTGGTAGTTGCAGGTTGTCTTTTGGTAATTGACTTAGGTACAGTGTCATAAACAAATCACACACAGCAACTCGAGATCGACGTGCATGCTCCTGGCAAATCCGACGATGATGACACAAAGTACGGTAACCCATTGAGCCACATCGATGACGGCGACAACAACATTCACGTCTACATCAATGATGACGATGATGTGTCGCGACGCCACCAATGTCCACACATACCAGACAATGTTGACAACGACACTAATGATTGCTCGCTGCGCATGGCACATCGACGATGATGACGATGGCCTGTGGGAAGAAGAGCTAGCTGCCACGACACTAGTGGGCAGCCAGCAGTGGTAGGATGGACGACTGGATGAGAAGAACAGTGGGGAAGAAGCGATGGGCTAGCAAGCATGTGGGTAGCACAGGCTCAACTGACAACTTACGTCATGCCCTGATGCGTGGAGACGGTAGGCATCGGTGAATTTTATTTGAGCGTGAAGGTGATTTTGTTAGCGTGCTAGGTACAATCCGAAGGGTGAGAAATGAAGGGAGAGCAAGGAGAAGGGGCATAGGACGCCGGAAGAGGACACCGAGACAATCATTTTTATCTTCGACATTGAGAACCCAAATACGTTACTCTCCTACGGCCTTATGGCACCATGTCTTAGCACTTCTGTAGCAGTATCGATATTTAGAATTCTCTCTCTTTCTCTTCAACATTGAGAACAATCATCCTTGATGGCTCGTGTGAGTCCCATCGTCGATCTTTGGAAGATGGTTGTTCATCGATGGCCGGATCATTCCAATATCCAAACCTAGGCTACACTGATCAGTGAATTCTGTCCACACCATTTGCACAAAGTTGGATTTAAGGACCATATGCCTTGTTTTCGAGGAAGGGGAAATTCCCCTGACTTATTAGTATTAAGAGAAGTATGTATCATAATTCAATACAAGATTAGTAAACAGACGTCAAACAATGCGACTATCTTCCCCCCTCCATGACCCATCTTGAACTATGAATGTACTCATTATACGACCAGAGATCGGACATAAGTGGTGCAAAGAAGCCGCCTCCCGGATTGAAAGGATAAGGCGACAACCAACAGGAATTGCGATTGGTATGCCCAAGAGGAGAGTGTTGGTGAGCACCTCAATCTCGGGGCTCATGCGCTGTATCATAGAAAGAGTGAATCCGATGAGAGGACTGTATATTGTTGTTATATGTTATTCAAAACAGAGACATGAGAATGCTCACCCGAGGAAGTATATGACATTTCCCTGGATCAGAACACTGATCAGCCATGGTCTGTTAAACGTCGCTGGGCAGGAATAAGACATCTGTATCGAATGCTTGATACCCGCCCAGACAGCAAGTACAACCAGAATGGCATCAAAAGAAAACCAAGGGACAGGCCATATATATATATAGGGGGCCTTGCCGTAAATGTAACATATATTTGTGTGGTGGTGGTATGCTCCTGTAATTGAAACATGCTCGACAGATGTCTCTATGGTGGTGATCAGACCTTGAGACGGTGAAAGATCTTAATGAAAGAAAATTGACGGACCGTGATTTGGAAGGCTCATTGCGACCATAATCCACAGCGAGACACCGACTTCAGCGGCGAAACATATCACCATGAAAACCAAAAGCCTCTTCGAACAATGATAAAGGGCATAAAGACGCATCTGTAGAATCACTGTGCTAACTTCAGTAAGACTGCGCTGGACGATGGTATTGAGAGCTTACCTTGTACCGTCCACACAATAGTAAAATTTGCCCAGATTTCAAAGTCAAACATGAACCGGCCTACCACATTGTTAATGGAAAAAAAACGACAAAGGAGGTCAAACATACAGCTAAATCATCACACCCACACACTTGAAGCTGAGCAACACAACCTTAAAGTCAGAACTGAAACAATCTCGTACATCTATCATGCCTCAGCTGATACAAACACTATGCAATGTTTATTTTAAACTCACTTTGTCTGTTTGTCCGAAGATCTTTACTTTGCCGATTGTCAGCCTGAGCATCACGGAGACAAAATCGAGGATTGTCCTACGTACAGACAGTGGCAATCCTGTGAGTAGAATACAGATTTCAGTGTGTAATACATCATGTAGCAAAGGAATAGCTCACAAATTATACAACGTTCTGAAGTACCAAACCTATCCAACCTACGGTCAGAAGCCATTGATGACATATACACCAGAGGAATTCCCACATATATATATAATGCGGAGGATGCATTCCAGCGATACTTCTTTGTCCGCTGTGTCAGCTCGTGTTGTACGGATCCATACAATAAAGGAAATACCCAGATATGCTCGATCTGAGGGCGGGGGATTGAGTGGGTCAGGAAGACAACAGCAGCGCTGTTGTAGTACATACCTCTTGATCTAGGGTCAGAACTAACATGTTACATTGTCAGTAATGCATTTCCAGTAAGTTGCACCGGGCATTTGGCTCACAAAATTCATAGAATAAGAACACAGCAACCGCCACTGCAGTGTATATAGTTCAGCGCCTGACTTCGTCGCAAATGGGTACCTACAGCGAGCTTGCCATTCCATCTGGACTGTTGTTAATATCTTATCCAAGGGATCGAGCCCAGCTACTGGTATTGGAGACCCAACCACTATCGCCATAGTTATCAGCTAGGAAACCTCGTGTTCCTGCAATGGAAGAGGAGACACTGAAAAAAACGGGGTTGAACAGCCAAATCGCGAGAATGTTGGGACTTTTATCTTACATCTCGTACATACATACATCATGATTGAAGCACAGGGAGTTCATCATGCGCCCGCATACCGAACTGATTCATTGTGTCACATCAACCAAATACATGCCTTGTCAGACAGACTCACTGATCTCCGTCTTGGGCGCCCCTTCGTTCCGTAACTCCTTCCCATACTTTGCGGTGAGGTAAACAAGTGCAGAGTCGACAGCGAGGTGAACCCGTAGCTGAGTGTGCGGCAACAATCTGATATAGAACACTCTGAAGACATCTATATCTGCACAAGCAACAAGCGAGAACCAACGGGACACGAGAAGCATGAGATATGGAAAATGTGAAAGAATGAAAGAAAGAAACCAGGATGAAAAGGTACACGGTGTGAACAACACACGACAGTTTACGAGAACGACACCAGGCTAAAGTAATGCAACAAGAGAACAATGCGAAGGCGATAAGAATGGAATAAAAGATACGAAGGGCGATGCATCAATGAGAGTCCAATGATGAGAAACGTGATGTGATAATGAGTGACAGAAGTCCACTATGATGAGAGATGAGTGCAACAAAAGGCTGCAACAATAACCCATTGACTTACAATGGGAATTCAATAACCAGTATACCATTTGATAGGTGGGCCAATGTGAGGGCTCCGTCAAGTGCAAGAGATCTTTATTCAAAACAACCGTTCGGGCTGTAAATTGTTGTTAGTAGTACATGTTGGAATTAACGGTCACGAGGTTTCTTGCTACAACACTTTAGTGCTTAGTTCACACTTTAGCTGTTGGATCTCACCATTGAGACTGTTGTTCACAAACACATGGAATGCTTGTCGGCTCTTGTTGCATTTCATTGATTTCCATAGGGACTCAATGAAAATCTTGGTGCACGTGAATCTAATGAATGATCGTGGGCAATGATGCATGATGGTCGATATGTTGATGGTGATCGATTTCCCGTGATATCATGTTTTCTTGCATAGCGCTCTAGAATATCTTTTCAGACCACAATGGCGAGCGGTTTCACGGTGGGCCGGGGTTGAGGTTGACGCCATAATAGTAGCGCTTGTATTATATAAGCCTCAAACTCTCACCATAATCTATTTCCATTTCCATTACCACCCAGATGGACTTGGACAACATCGATAAGTTTCTCGATGTCCGCTCTCCAGAGAAATTAACCCAAAACTTGAGGCGTATCTTCTCCAAGCTGTTAGATCCTGATGAAGATCCCACCTTCATGCTCAAGTACATGGTAATGTTTCTCTGTTTCATTCCTCAGCACTTCAGATTCATAGCTGTCGTCATCAGGACGCCATCAAAGCGAGGTTGGAGATAAGGAGAACCGTGGAAACGCATGCTATTGGCCTTGATGGCTTTGGAAAGGCATGTGTATCTGCGGGGATTGTGAAGACGACATCGGAGTTTGTGAAACTCTATCCACCCTCGACTTCACTCTCAAAGGAAATATACATGGCACAATACAAGACACTGTCTTTTCTGTATTATCTTTTCGTGGCTGGTGCTGTGATGGAGCGAGCTACCTTGGTCGATCAGATCCTATCGCACGGTGTGGTTGGTGTCCTGCTACATGTAAGCACACATCCCACATCCCTACCGTGCCAGATGGGCTAGAGAATGATGAAATGTGTAGGCACTACTACACCACCATCTTTACACCCTTCGGTATCTTGCAGCCGAAATTATCATTACTGTCTCTTCTTCGGTGACACTCCCCGTGAGAGTGACTCCGGCTGTGACATCTGGGATTGTGGTTGGCTTGTGCCAACTCGCCTTGGAGGGCTCAGAGAGACTGATAGAGCAGTTAAATACCCCCGCACTTGACTGGATCTGGGAATTACCCTGGAAAGTAGCAGTATGTTGTCCAGTCCATAACACTTGTCGCCCTCGTTCAGTCCTGCGTAGATGCCGATTCTTACGGATCCAGTTGATGTGGCAAATGACCTTGCGCACTTTCAGGAATTTATCGTATCTGGTGTTTGCTTGCTCCTGCGGACCGAACCACCCCTTACATGCAGGCATCGCCTTGAGCTTCTCAAAGGAGAACCCAAAATACTCGATCTTCTATTTGACTGTGCTATTATACCCCGTCCATCCCTCTTCCCCACAAGCCTCGTCTGTTCTGTGGCGTGCGACACGTTGATTTTGTTATTTCAATGGCCATCGCATATTGTGCCGGGAGTATCAACACCGATGGATGCCACACTGAAAATGCCACACTGGAAAGCGTTATCTCACTGCTTGGCTATTCTTACATCGCGGAAGGATTGGGCCGAAAAGATAATAGATGTTTGGATGAAGGTGGAAGAGGAAGACTACAAGGGACTTCTAACGTAGGATTTTGATTCTAGGCATTTTACCATTTCCTCTAACTACACTGTTCCAGGGTGCTCGAGAGGGCACCAAGAGGGAATTCTCCAGCGCCATCAGTGGATAAGTCAATTGTCGCCATCGCCGAGAATCGAGGTATGTATAAATGTGTCTAACTGAAAAAGGGTTCTCTTACCCTTCCTAGGATTGATACGCTTAGCAATTCTAAGGCTAATATCGACTTTAACTCATGCTGCTGAATCTTGTGGTGTGACCAATGCTGAAATCGAGTCACTCCTTCGCATTGCTTACACAGCTTCCAGAAGAATTCGTCGACAAGGGGAGTGTAGAAATCTTGTTGATTATTTGTCGCATGTTGAACTCAGCTTGGGCAACGACGACTCTACTGCAGCTACGCAGCCTACCCAAGGCCCAAAAGTGTTATTCAAGATTGCCAGCGAGTGTGTCCTGGGTCCTACAGCCCTTGCACGACTTCTCGTCGTGCTTGCACAGCGTAAAGCCCTTGATGCCATCCAGGGATTGAAAAAGCCCCCTAATGGATTATCTTCCTACACATCCCTCCATCACGTGCAACAGATCACCCACCCCGCAGTCATACAACGGTTTCTAACCATCGCATTGGAGCGCGTGTTGGCATGTACCGAGAAAGGCCGCAACCATTTTTCTCAGCGTCGGTATGGTCCTGCACAAATCTCGTTCACTTGCTCTGCAGAACTAGCTGCGGCACTGATAGCGTTCGATGCTCACACGGACGGACAATATAGTAACCAAGTACGAGGTACAAGAAAAGAATTGGTGATTGCATTGTCCAATGCGTCGGCGGCGGCGTTGAGCCAGAAGGAGTATTTGGAAGCGGAATGTTTTGGGCTTGGCGCCATTACTGCTGCAGAGAATTTTCCGGCGTCGGAGGGGTTGGACCCAGGTGTAGTGGAGAAGTGCAAGCGTCGAGTTAAAGAGGCTCAAAAATTCGTGAGAGAACGACATTGATTGGTAAGTGCTGTAATCTACATTTTATATCCTGCACAAACTTTTCAAAACATGGAATGGATGGGTACCTTTAGCGTCTCTCTGGCCAGTCAATTGACAGTCTGCGTCCCCAAGTACACTCGGGCAATTGCAGTCTGCAGCACCTTTGTTACAGTACCGTGACGCATCTGTCTGCATGAAATCAGCCCTTTTCCCTATCCAGGTGGTGACATGTATTACTTTCCTGCCTATATTATCTCTTTCCGTACCGTTGCTAGCCTCTAGGTTACTCCTCGTCGGTTTAATCGCCGCGCGGCGAAGCAAGTCCATGAGGTATCAAGGGGACGTTTTCAATCAAAGCGGCCCGTAACGCACTGATCGACTCACCGAAGACCCCGCAGAAGAGTATTCCACTTGTAACTTCCATACACGGATTGACCAGAGCCGCTGAAATCAAGACAGGTTGCTGCTCTGTCAAGCGTGTCTGGCAGGAACTGGCCCTCGTTATTGTCGGCTCCCGTCACGCTGGTGTCCTTACTTGCATCTCTCTTCGCATCCTTCAACGCGCATTCTTGTGCCCTGTCAGAAAACGGGGGCAAGCACCTTATTCGTCACAGATCGACTTGATAGTCTCGATCCAGCCATTTTAGTCACACCTATGGGCCTTCGGCATCCTCCGGGTTATCGCCCATAGGTGTGATTAAAACAGCTGGATCGAGACTACCGACTTGACTGCACTTTCACTCGAGCATCATGGGGGCTGGTTGTGAGGCATTTGGGCAAGCGGTTTGTGTCCGATTCGACCAGAAATCGAGTTGCACAGCCACATCAACTAGCTGCTTTGTTATCTGTTTTGTTCAGGTCTCTGGCGGCTACACATGACCTGCGTTGTCCCGGGTTGATATTCTACTGGTGCAGCTCTTGTCTGTTTTGAATCTTGCCATGATATGTGACAGTTATCCCTCGAATCCTGAGCAAACTCGTTCCAAGTGCGTGCATCACATAATTTTCTTTTTTCTCCAGTGAGTGCATGCGCGAGGCTGCATCCAAGGATTGCGCATCAATTACAAGCAGGAGGCACAAGGAGCCTAGCTGTAATGGAGAAGAGAGCGGAAGATGGGTCGCGACCACAACCGAGAAAGGCAAGGAGACAGCGACCATCGGTCATCCCAACATCCTCGTGAAGAGCGAGATCTATACAAAGAAGGATAGAAGATGTCCAAGAAGAAGCTCAATGGAACGTAGAGCCGTGGACACGACGAGGAGAAAGATACGATACTAGGAGTAGGGAGAAACGTGAGTGCAGCCAAGACGACAGATAGGACACAGGGTCGGGTGGAGAAGGCAGTAGAACCGGGCGAATGTTATGTGGACTCAAAGCTGGTATGTCAGGTATGATCGGGAGGTTGGGAAAGCAAGAGAGATTAAGGAGGAGAGGGGGCGCAGGGCAGAACGATTTATTTGTCCTCTTTCCCATTCCCTCTGCTTGATCAGCCTATTAAGAGAGGTATGTATTACAATTCAATACAATCTTAGTAGACAGACATCAAACGATGCGACTACCTTCCCCTCTCTGTGACCCATCTTGAACTACGAATGTACTTGTTCTGCGAGCAGAGATGGGACGTAGGAGGCGCGAAGAAGCCACCTCCCGGATTGACAGGATAAGGCGGCAACCAACAGGAATTGCGATTGGTACACCCAAGAGGAGAGTGTTGGTGAGCCCCTCGATCTCGGGGCTTATGTTGTGTTTCATAGAAAGAATGAATCCGACGAGAGGGCTGCGCGTTGTTGTTGTAACCTATTCAAAATAGTGACATAAATACTCACCCGAAGAAGTAAATAACATTTCCCTGGATCAGAACACTGATCAGCCATGGTCTGTCAATGCTCACTGAACGGGAATAAGATTTATGTATTGAATACTTGATACCCGCCCAGACGGCGAGCGCAACCAGAATGGCATCAAAGGAAAACCAAGGGACCCATATATATACATACTCAGGAACGACGGAATGGAAGCACACATTTATGTCGTTGTGGTGGTGTCCTGATATTGAAAGATGCTCGACAAATGTCTCTATAGCGAAGATCAGACCCTGCGACGGCGAAAGATCTTAATGAAAGCCAATTGACGGACCGTGATTCATAAGACTCATTGCAACTATAATCCACAGCGAGACACCAACTTGAGCGGCGAACAATATCACCATGAAGACCAGGAGTCTCTTCGAACAATGATAAAGGGAGTAAAGACGCATCTGTAGAATCACTGCTAACTTTTCAGTAAAACTGTGCTGGATGGTGGTATTGAGACTTTACATTGTACCGTCCACACAACAATAAAACTTGCCCAGATTTCAGTGCCGAACATGATGAATTGGCCTACCACTTTATTAAGGAATGGAAAGAAATGACAAAGGAGATCAAACATACAGCTAGATCGTCACACCGACATGCTTGAAGCTGAGCAACACGACCTTGAAGTCAGAACCGAATCAATACCGTACATCTATCGTGCCTCAGCTGATACAAACACCGTGCGTTGTTTATTTTAAACTCACTTTGTCAGTTTGTTCGAAGATCTTTACTTTGCCGATCATCAGCCTGAGCATCACGGATACAAAATCGAGGATCGTCCTACGTACGGACAGTGGAAATGCTATGAGTGGAATACAAGTTTCAGTGTGCAATGCATCATATAGCAAAGGAATGACCTACAGAGTACACAACGTTCCGAAGTACCGAACCTATCCAACCTACAGTCAGAAACCCGTCAATGTCATGGTAGACGAATTCCCACGAAGATATATAATATGGAGGATAGATTCCAACGATGCTTCTAAATTTGTCCGCCGTGTCAGTTTGTGTTGAGCAGAATCCATACAATAAAGGATGTACCCAGATATGCTCGACCTGAGAGCGGGTAATTGGGTGGGTCAGGAAGAGACCAGCAGTGCTGTTGTAGTAGGTAGTACATACCTCTTGGTCTAGGGTCAGAACTAATGTGTTACATTGTCAGTAATACATTTCCAGCAAGGTGCACCAGCATTTGGCTCACAAAAGTCATAGAATAAGAACACAGTAGCCGCCACTGTAGTGTATCATATAGTTCAGCGCCTGACTTCGTAGCAAATGGGCACCTACAGCGAGTTTGCCATTCCATCTGGACTGTTATTAATATATCCAAGGCATCGAATTTAGTTGCTGGTGTCGGAGACCCAACCACTATCGCCATAAATATCAGTTCCCTCAGTGGGAGAGGCAACACTGAAAGAAACGGGGTTGAGCAGTCAAATCACCGGAATGTTTAAGGGCCTTTTATCTTACATACATCATGATCGAAGCGCAGGAAGTCCATCATGCGCCCGTACTATACTAGACAGTTTGTCTCTCTGTTTGCCATCATTTTTGGTTTACCTTGAACCTTGATTTACGAGCGGGGGGAAAACAAATATATCCTATTTAGAAATTACTCGTCACGTGAGTATTTGTTCTTGATACGATGAAACTTCATGACTGAAGGACAACCACTAACACACCGGGGATTTCAAGATTTCGCGGCCGTTTATAGTGCACTAAAAATGGCAAATGAACTATGAACGGCCAGAAAATCTAGAAATCCCCGGCGTAAGTTGTGTCGTTCGCCGTTGAACCGCCGTTTCTTGTCTGCTGATAGCATTCGTACTCATCGCTGCCGAAATAGGTCAAGTTACTGTCACCTGAGTGGCGACTCATTGTCAGCTGGCAGTGTAATCTCTGTTACATAATGGCCCAATGTCCCTACTAGGCTCGGGATCCAACGCCTTCACAAAGCGCTAATATCTGTCCACGCGCCGATGTTGTCTTTTTTCCCGGTCTATCCCTCTTCGTACTTCAAGGAATACTAAGAATGGTCAGAGGCGCAAGGATTCCGACGCAGCTCCCATCGCAATCAACTTGAGCAAAGGGCCCGCCGCAGAACAATAACTCTTCAGCACCCTGTCCTCAGCCTCCTGCTTCCTCCCATGTTCAATCCGAAAGTGTTTCAAGTTCCCGCCGCCGAAGCCAGGATGTGAATACATTCGGCAAGCACAAATGGCAACCAGGCAATACTTTCAATATCCCTATGACGCCTGCGCAAGTGCACGAAGTAGTTCGTGTCCCTTACTTTTCTCTGTACATGCATGTATTTTTACGGATGATTCTCGCAGCCTGCACAAGACGCACAATGGCAACTTGCAAAACGTCAAATGGCCAATGTGGGGGCCACACAGATGTCGCTGGTTGACAACGTGTATTCATTGTGCGATGATGCGGAGGAGGTTGAGTCAAAGGTTCTACTCAAGTTGCATAGTGTGCTGTTTGAAGACTAAACAAGGCAGGATTCCCTGTGTGCTCAGAAAATCCAACTCATGAAACAGCACGTGGGGGAAATGGAGCAGGAAGCCAAGAAGTTAGGTGAACTCCAGGCTGCCGGAGAATCAGCTGGTTCTGGAGGTGACGGACGGGATGCTGGCGTTCTGACGGGTGAAGTGTTTTTGTGGGCAATGTATATTGTTGACTCGACTTTCCCCTCCCGCTTTCTGAACTTGGAATAACCAGGTGGAGTATGGTGCAACCGGAGAACAAATCCGGGGCCATTTCCAAGGCTGCGGAAACATCAATCGAGTGATTATCCTGTGCGACGAGTTCACAGGACACCGTAAGGGTATGGACGATTTAATTCATTGCTTCATTATTGTATCCTGATGTTGCTTCCATTCTACCCCACAGGTGTGCGTATGTCGACTTTGCAGAAGCTGGACACTGCAAAGTTTGGTAGGTTGCGATCGATAGTATTCCGTCAATTTGACTTGAATATGTGCAACGGTTGGACTACTTACATAAATACAACGAGTATGGTAGCCTAGGTCTGGCCAGGACTCGCAAGGCCTGGCACCGAATTTGCCTTGGGTGGGACAATTCTAACTAGAGCTGGCGAGGGCATAACAGCTCTAGTGAGACCCTCCACAACTTAGTCCAATCGAATCTTGCGTACCTCCACCAGATCTGGCAACACCTACTTAGCTAGGGGCTTTCGGATTATTCCGGTGCGCGCTACTTTTGCTGATATGACATCCAAGTCGCATCTGAAGATCTGACTCTTCGCCCGCACCTAGCACTCCCCTTCGTCCACATCGCTCGCGTACACTTCCACCCACGACTGCTCTCGCTGCTCAGGTCGGTGGTCATACTGGTGTGCAGACCACAGAGGATGGCTCGTTGCTTCTCAAGCCGGCACTGCCAGGGGAGGTCGCATTCTATCAACTCGTTCGGGACGGCACCGATCCAGGTGTCGACGCGTCAACGGTCACCACATCAGGACTGAGCGTGTTGCTCCCATGGATCCCCAGGTTCATTGGCCTACTCTCCCTCGAGGGGCGTCTTGAGGATCCTGGCGATGTCGATGGGGGATCAGCACCAGCAGGCGGTGATGCCCTGCCCAAGATCGTGCCTGCGAGCGGGACAAGTACCCCGCTGCAAACGCTTGTGCTCGAAAACCTCGGGCATGGATTCATCAAACCATGCATCCTCGATGTCAAGCTAGGAACAGTACTTTACGACGAAGGTGCTTAAAAGAACGTATGATCCGCACTGCAGAGAGGATGACAAGCCTCACAACCGGGGTACGACTCACGGGCTCTCAAGTAAGCTGTCAATCTCTGTATCGAGTGCATTGTATTCATAAACACGTTAGGTATACGCAAACGACCACCCTGATCCCGTCGTCACACTAAAGGCATACGGCAAATCGATAAAGCCAGAGCAGCTTTCAGAGGGAATCGCGCGTTTCTTCCCCGTCCATCTCCCTTCTTCCGCCCCGTCCTCTGCTCCACTGGCATCCACATCAGACTCCACAATTTCCCCAGCCACTGTCCAACTGGGACTTCAGCCCGACACCTTGCTTGTGCTTCTTACACATATTCTCGCCGGTCTAGAGCGCCTCCGGAATGGACTCGCTGAGGTGGACGTGCACATCGTGGGCGGCAGCGCACTCATTTTGTACGAGGGGGACTGGGCGTGTGCTCTGCAGGAGTCCGCATCTTCGCGCTACGGTGTAGGCATAGGTCCGGGTGAAGACAGGGAACTTGATGAGGACGACGATGAGGAGATTGAAGTGCAAGTGGACGAAAGTGGCCAGGTTGTATTTGACACCGCTTCAAATAACGTTGATACTGACAGTGATGAGGAGAAGCAGCCTCCTCGCCTTGCTACTCTTTCTCTTATTGACTTCGCGCATACCCGGTTCGTTCCTGGACAGGGACCTGACACTGGCGTGTTACTGGGCATAGACACATTGATTCGCCTTGTGCGCGAGCGGCGGGATGCAATCAAGATATTGGTAGCAAATATAAGGGAGGGATGCTCGTGATCTACTATGGATGGATACCCTGGAGACGCCATAAATACGGTACACTGTTGTATCGATCATTGTATAACTAGACAAAGGCTGTCGGCGACGGCAAACATCTTGTTTAACATATGCTACATACTGCAGCAGCCCAACAATGCATAACTAAGATGTACATGATCCAACTCTAATGAACCCGAGAGGAGTAGAGTATACACGCTATCAGGGTGCTAATGGCCAGAGAACGCGACCCCCAGGCCGCCTGGCGTGAATAGGCCACTGCCTTGAGAGCCCTACAATATGTGCGAGATATTGATAAGACGAGAGGAGTTGAGTACATGCGCACAAAAAATAAAAATAAAAATATGCAGTACAAAGCTGGATGTGGATGGGTGGGTAGCGCAAAACCGGGCCTGGCGAAACGACGAGAAACGGATCAGCGAGAGGACAACAAGAATGGCTTCAAACAAGATACCTGGCGAAACGACGGGAACGGATCAGAGAGAGGAAGGCGCCTCTCTGCAGTCGTCGTCATTCAGGTGGTGGTTGCGTTGTCGGCACTGGTGGTCAGCGGCCCAGGAGATGGTGGTGGGTGGTCGACCGTCCAGGTGGTGGTGATGGCGTCGTCGACGCTGGTGGTAAATCCTCCAGGTGGTAATGGTCAACGCAGGTCGTCGTCGTCGTCACATTCAGGTGGTGGTGGTGATCGCGTCGTCGATGTTGGTGGTCAGTCGTCCAAGTGGTGGTTGTGGTTGTGGTGTTTGACGCTCGTAAGTGGTGGCCGTGGTCGTCATCCAGGCCGTAGTCATGGTCGCGTCGTCGACGCTAGTGGCCGTGGGTCGTGGGTCATACCGGCGGTGGTGGTGATCACGTCGCTGGTGGTCAGTCATCCAGGCGGTGGGTCGTGGATCGTCCAGGTGGTGGTGGTGGTGTTCGTGTGAGTGGCGTGGTCGTTGTTGTCATCCAGGTCGTAACTTGTGTCCGTTGTTGTCGTCACTGTGAGTGTGAGGATGGTGGTGATGGTACTCACCGTTGTCGTCATGTGTGCGTGCTGTGGTGGTGGTGGCAGCACTCGTTTCCATTGGCGTCGTCACTGTGAATGTGAGGGTGGTAGCGAAAGTGGTGGTGTGGTGCTGGCACTCGTCGTTGCATGGGTACTTGTCCTATTGTGCGTGCGTGTGTGCGTGGAGTGGTGGTGGTACTTGTCGTCATCATTGTGTGCGTGCGTGCTGTGGTGGTAGTCGTAACTCGACATCATGCATAGGGATGGTAGTGGCCGTGCCACTCATCGCTGCTATCGTCATCATCGCGAGTACTTGTGAGGGTAATAGTAGTAATGGTACTCACCGTTGTCGTTGTGCGTGCACGCCCGTGGTACCCGCACCCGTGCGGGTTAGCTACACCTATGACGAAGCCTAGACCTGGACGTCGCCAACGGGGCTCGCAGACAGGTAGTAGATACTATCGTTCTCGATGCACGGGAGGAAATGAGCACTGTACACTCACACATGATCGAGCTGCAATACCCGCCTCTTTACATCTTCGTACAGATTGATACACACCAAAGCGCATACGCTCGTTGGCCTGGAAAGTGGAGTGCTTCCAAACACGCCTCTCACTAAAACGTTCAGCTTGGTCACGGCCTTCGTCTTTAACATCATGCAAATTCTCGTGTTCTCAATCCTGTCCACACTGTTCAAAAATAGGCAGCATCAGACGGAAGAATAAACTGAGGTGCCCAGGGATCGAGGACAGACATGCCAATTTCACCTGGTGTGGGATACTGTTAGTTAGTCGGCTTCTTTGTTTCCTGTTGTACCGTTGTGTCCTTTACAACTTAAAGCGGGTCTGGGTGCATCTTGGGTATGAGTCTCTCAGTAATTATTGTGATGAGTCAGCAAGGTCGTACTTGAGAGAGATTTCAAACTCAGCAACAACCCAGTTCCTAGCCGTCGACAACATCGACAGGCTTTTGTCTTTTTGTTAGTCATGGACTCTCCAAAGTCACCGAGGCTAGTCGACTCCTTTACCGTCCCAAAGGAAGTCCTGCAAGAGTTCGCCGACCTTGCGGAGGAGGACGACGTCGATCCGTTCGCCGAAACAGCCTCAAAACGCCAGATTGCAGCAAGGCAGTCTGATTATCACAACCGTCGTTTTAACCGAGTTGCGCAAGAGGGTGTCGACGTATTCAAGCATGCAGAGGAGGGTACGGAGGTCGAAGGTGGTTACAAGGATGCAATGAGGCTGGCTAGGCTGGAGCAGGAGGAAGTTCGGGTACGGAGGGCAATCGAGGAAAAGGAGCGGAAGGAACGAGAGGAGGGGAAGATGAAGATGGACCTGGACAAGACTCCTCCTGCTGCGGAACTCCAGGACGTCGCTATGGAACTTGCTGCTGCGAAGGAGCTCGCTGAGGCGCGGGAACGGGAGGCAGCGTCTGCCACGAAGCGGAAACGCAGGTGGGATGTCACTGAACCCACCGACGAGAACGTAGACCCCAATAAGACTGACCATGGTGAGTGGTCGAAAGAAGCCCTCGAGGCTTCTGCTCCCAAAAAGAGGCGGTCTCGGTGGGATGCAACACCAGCAGAAAATATAGCCGCCGCCGGTGAAACCCCAAAACGTTCGCGCTGGGATCAAGTTGCACCCGTAAACGAAGCGCCCATGACCCAGATCATCATGAATGCACCGGGTATCATGCACGATGACAAGCACAACCGCTACCTCACGGATGAAGAATTGGACGCTATTCTCCCGTCTACAGGGTACGTCATTGTCACTCCTCCGCCAGGCTATGCGCCGATGGTTGCACCTCGGAAGTTGATGCCCCCGCAAGTTACTGAAGTCGGGGGCTTCCACATTCAAGAATCTTCTGATGCAGCAACAATAGCCGCGGCCGCAGGTCTGGCACCCGAACTCCCCACGGAGATTCCGGGCGTCGGTAATCTTGCCTTCTTCAAGCCAGAGGATGCCCAATACTTCGCTAAGATTTTGAAAGAGGAGGACGAGACACAGCTTTCGGTGGACGAGATGAAGGAGCGCAAGATCATGCGTCTACTTCTTAAAATTAAGAACGGCACACCTCCTGTCCGTAAGACCGCCCTGCGCCAGATCACCGATAAAGCTCGTGAGTTCGGTGCCGGTCCACTCTTCGACAAGATTCTGCCACTTCTCATGGAGCGTACCCTGGAGGACCAAGAACGGCATCTTCTGGTCAAAGTCATTGACCGCGTTTTGTATAAGCTCGATGATCTGGTTCGACCGTATGTTCACAAAATTCTAGTCGTCATCGAGCCTCTTCTTATCGACGAAGATTACTATGCTCGCGTGGAAGGTCGTGAGATCATATCCAATCTGGCAAAGGCGGCCGGTCTTGCACACATGATCTCTACAATGCGCCCGGATATTGACCACGCTGACGAGTATGTTCGCAACACTACGGCTCGCGCCTTCTCCGTCGTCGCCTCTGCGCTCGGTATTCCCGCACTTCTCCCCTTCCTTAAGGCTGTTTGCCGTAGCAAAAAGTCTTGGCAAGCCCGCCACACCGGTATTCGTATTGTCCAACAGATCGCAATCATGATGGGCTGTGCTGTGCTTCCCCACTTGCGCAACCTCGTCGGTTGCATCGCTCATGGACTCACCGATGAGCAACAGAAGGTGCGAACTATGACTGCCCTCGCTATTGCTGCTTTGGCGGAAGCCGCTGCGCCATACGGTATCGAGTCATTCGACGAAGTGCTGAAGCCACTGTGGCTCGGTATTCGTCAGCACCGTGGCAAGGGTCTCGCCGCCTTCCTGAAGGCCATCGGTTTCATTATCCCACTTATGGATCCTGAGTACGCTTCGTACTATACGAAGGAGGTCACTGTCATTCTCATTCGGGAGTTCCAAACGTCAGATGAAGAGATGAAGAAGATCGTTTTGAAAGTTGTCAAACAATGCGCTGCTACGGAGGGTGTTACTGCTCAGTACATTAAGCAGGACATCCTGCCTGACTTCTTCAAATCGTTCTGGGTTCGCCGCATGGCCTTGGATCGACGGAACTACCGCCAAGTGGTCGAGACAACCGTCGAACTGGCCCAGAAATCAGGGGTCTCGGAGATCGTGGGGAGGATAGTGAACGACCTCAAAGACGAAGCAGAACCATACCGCAAAATGGTCATGGAGACCATCACCAAAGTCGTCGCCACGCTCGGTGCTTCGGACATTGATGAGCGCCTCGAAGTACGTCTTGTGGACGGTATCATCTACGCTTTCCAAGAACAGACGACCGAAGACCAAGTCATGCTTGATGGGTTCGGTACTGTCGTCAATGCTCTAGGCATTCGCGTGAAGCCGTACCTCACCCAGATCGTGTCTACTATCCTCTGGCGGTTGAACAACAAGAGTGCCAAAGTCCGTCAACAAGCGGCTGATCTTACTACGCGTCTCGCTGTTGTCATCAAGCAGTGTGGCGAGGACCAGCTCCTCAGCAAACTTGGCCTCGTCTTGTTTGAACAGCTCGGTGAAGAGTACCCCGACACACTTGGTAGTATCATTGCTGCTGAGGGTGCGATTGCCAATGTGGTTGGTATGACGCAGATGAACCCTCCGGTTAAAGATCTTCGTGAGTATTATTCCATTATTGATTTCTCGGTTATTGATTCTTTTGTAGTTCCCCGTATGACACCAATTCTCCGTAACCGTCACGAAAAGGTCCAGGAGGCATCTATCAACCTGATTGGTCGTATTGCTGATCGCGGTGCTGAATTCGTCCCTGCCCGAGAATGGATGCGCATCTGTTTCGAGTTGTTGGACCTCCTTAAAGCACACAAGAAAGCCATTCGGCGTGCCGCGGTCAATTCGTTCGGTTACATCGCGAAGAGTTTGGGTCCTCAGGATGTTCTTTCGGTTCTCCTAACGAATCTGCGCGTACAAGAACGTCAAAGTCGTGTCTGTAGTACAGTTGCAATCGCCATTGTGGCTGAAACTTGCGGACGTAAGTTCTTTACTTCACTATCTCAGTCACCCAAGCTTATGATTATCTCTTAGCATTTACTTGTATTCCCGCCATTCTCAATGAATACCGGACAGCCGAACTGAATGTGCGTACGGGATGTCTCAAGGCGCTAACATTCGTATTCGAATATGTTGGTCCTCAATCTGCGTATTACGTAGATTCTGTGGTCACGATGCTGGAGGACGCTCTCACGGACAGAGATCTTGTCCATCGCCAGACGGCAAGTGTCATTGTGAAGCACTTGGCCCTTGGATGTGCGGGCCTTGGGTGTGAGGACACGATGCTCCATTTAATGAACCTGGTATGGCCAAACTGCTTCGAGACGTCACCCCACGTTATCGGCGCAGTAATGGAAGCTATCGAAGCAATGAGGCTTGCACTGGGGCCCGGTGTACTCCTTAGCTACACGTTGCAAGGCTTATTCCATCCGGCTCGGAAAGTCCGCGAGGTGCGTCTTCTGTATGGGACTTGTTTGCTCGAATGCTGATCTCCGTCATTTGGGTACAGGTATACTGGCGTGTTTACAATTCGCTGTATCTCGGTGCTGCAGATGCTTTGGTGCCCTTCTACCCGGATTTAGGAGAACTGAGCGAGGGTCAAAATGTATATGATCGACACCCGTTGCAGATGTTCGTATGATTGTATTGTAGAATGACATTACTGACTGTAATCCTTGTTACTCGTCGTACATGGTGGCAACGGGTAAATATTAATTATGATTTATTCCTGCGTTTCTCCATGTCTCGGATTTGGTGATCAGTGCATCGTGGCAATAGCTAAGATCTTCCTACAAAAGATAGCCGTTGCTTCTCGGATGAGTTTTCAGGCTTGAGCTTGAGGCTTGATTTCCAAGTTATGTAAATTGAGCTTGTGAAGATTTCGCCCCTACTAGTCGGATCAGAAGCTTGAGAGGAATTGGTCTTGGGCAGGGTGAATCCTTTGGCACGCCGGGGGAACCCCTACTAAGGGATCCAGAGACCAATGATACCATCTATACTGCTACCGAACAAGGATTGTACTAGCCATATGATTGAAGCCTATATCTAGCTTAGACTCCGAGCAGTAGTAAGAGGGCAGGAGTAGTATGTCACAAGCCCCTGCGTATGCTCGCCACCAATCACATCACCTCCGTTCGTGCAATTTGACTTGGTAGTACATGCCGATCCATCTCTTGACCGTACAACGGAGCTCTTCTCCTCCTTTAGCATCTCTTTGTCTTTCCATACATACCTTCTCGTCGAATTGGCACGCACTGACTGTGAAGGTCGATGTCGGAGACCTTCATTGCTACTATTGAACTCGGCTTCGGCGAAGGAACAACCGCTGTCTCTCATTTTTTCTGTTTCATTCATTGTCCACACGGTGCTGTTGTGCAAGCTGATGAATGGTTGCAGTGGGTGAGTTCTCTTTGGTGGACCATTTCTGAGCTAACATTGTTCCTTCTGTGGAGGCAAGTGCCTTTTGGCTTGGATTTTATCAGAAAAATGACGACATTGCATTGCAGCATCCTTTGCGACATGTCAGCAGATGTTCAGCACGTGCGGGGTTGAAATCTTTTAGGGCGTCGCCTCTTCCCATAAGTCACCCTTTCTTCTGATAGTGACTTGAACAGCTCTAAGGCTTCTAGCGTGGGAGGTCTGGCATGTGTACCATTACGGTTAGTGGTCTTTTTTCGCTCCGCTGTATCGCATGTTATCGAAGAAGCAGAGCCGTTAATATGAATCGAAACGGGGCCATATTCCACTATTAAATGCCATGGATAAGGTTCTACGGGGAAGCGAACTTGAGTGCCAGAGCTTCGAAGTCCTGGAAGAAATTTTCGAACTTCCACGAACCAACTCGGTGCTGAGATGGGCCATCTTTGGATCACGGACAACAGTGTTTACTTCAGGACTGTCCGGGGGGAGGTCACTTTGGAACCTAACTTGGCCAGCTGTGATGAGGATCCTTTTGATAATTGCAATTGTATTCCGAACCTCGCAAAGCCGGATGGCCATATCGTCCCACTGCGTTGCCAGAACAGAGCAATTTTACTACGAATTGCGCTCAAATATGGACTTGCGATTTTTTTACAGGTGCTAACTCAACTTCGATTACTGTGACCAATGTGATCATATCCGCAGGCTCTCAAGGTTTCTCCATCGGTCTCGGATCTCTGGGATTTCAGCTGCATTGGCTGAATTATGCCCACTCAGGTATGATCCCTGCAATATGGCATACGTAGAACTCTGATGAGTACGATTGGACATTAGGTGCACTCCAAACGGATCATATCTAGCCACTGATGAACTACGTTGATGCACTCGAGCTTTCAACGCTTTCCCACTACATACTCTGATACGCACGGTGGACCTCAGCTGTCCTTCTCGTGCTTCACACGTTCTCACTTCGGGTGTGTGGGGTTTTGTTCGTCAATAAGCCTATAATTGGTGGGCTGACGGAAATGAATCGAAGAAAGGATCGATCCCTTGATGTTCCATCGCAAGCCTAGGTTTACAGGACCGTTGATCGGTCCCACTCCGAAAGGTAGGCGTGTGCAAGGCATATGCTATACCCAATTGCATGACATGCGCCTCATGCATATAGAGGCTTATTTAACCCCTCAGAACCGGGGAAGTTCGTCAGCCCACTCCCCCCGATCAAAGCCCAATATGTCACAGAATACTGAGGCTGAACGTAAGTGCTTGTTCCAGGGCCATCGACGCTTTCTCACTCGTCTTAGATATCCTTGGTGAGCATCAATTTCAATGAAGTCAACGCGTTCCGAGGATTAACTAGATTCCAGCCGCTATTAGTTCATTCCAAGAACATGTCAACCAATTAGTATCAAAGACTGGCGAGGTTTCTATCTGCAACGTTGCGAGTAGCGATGCCAATATCAAGAAAGTTGTGGCTGGGTTCACTTTCCTCATGATTGGATATGTCGACCGCCCTGAGGTTGAGGGCGATCTCCAATCACCCATGCTCAAACAGTTAGTCGTTGGACTCGAGGTTCGTCTACGTATAATTGGTTTTGCTAATAACACCCTCGAACCATGTTTACAGGTTCCTGTTGCAATTAACACTGTTACCTACGATACTATAGTCGACCTTTGCTCCGACGTAACTATGGTCATTAGCATCCCCCACGTGACCATTCCTGGCGTCAATATCCCTGACTTTGCGCTCCCCAGTTCCCACCGAACTAAAATAGCGTCGAAAAACGGAAATCTCAGAAAGGGACCCATTGTGATTGACCTTCGCATTCCTACTGCTCCTTTCAATGTCAGCGCCACTGTATCACTGACTGGCGACGACGTCATCAACGTCGACCTCAACTCTGGCCATGCTACCTTGCACCTTTGAGCAGGAGGAGATTTGGTTCTGACATGCAGTGCTTTGATTTTTGAATTTGCTTGCCTTTTTTTTTCATAAGAAAATCAGAATTAGTGATAGTGTAGCTGTACGACTACGAGAGCCCCTCTGTACATTGGATATTTTGTGGAATTGATGGGTTGATACTAAGGGTGTGATTGATACAAATGGAAAGGCTGGGCTCAGCATGTACTAGAACTTCTTTGTTGCCGCTATGAAAATGGCGGTGAGATGTCGAGGTCATTTTGAGCTGCGCAGTACGAACCACAACTACTGAGCTGCCAATCCACTAATTGTCCAGGGGCAAAATTTGTTCTGTGACAATTTGTTTATGTAATGATGCCTGTGTGCAGATGGATCACTTCCCACTCCGACCACTGAAGGATATCCTGTCTCAATGTAAGTAGATTCTGTACTTGGATGCGTACATTCGCCACAGTGACACTGGAACGTTGCACCGAAGGCATCAGTAGAAGGTGAAAAACTGGTCACAACTCCCAGGTATCAATGGCAGTGTTGATTGTTAGCGTATCCTTCAGCGCTTCAAGTGAGGAGGCCCGTCGGATCTATCCTGCACTATATACATTTCAAACATCGTGAAAATGTCAGATATAGCGCATCTAACAAGTATTTCAGATACGGCCACCGACTAGAAATGCCAGGACAGTATGGCCTAGGACCTTCAAAGCGTTTAGCACTTAATACTCACCTTCGATAGAACTCCGCCGAAGGATAAAGTTCAACTATATAAAAATCGAGAAGCATCGAATTTCAATCTTTCATACAAAAATACCCATAACGTATGACGTTAAGTTGATGTCACATGTTTACCTTTCTTCTTTTTAGGGGGGCGGGCATCACTGAGAGGATGATTGCAAGGCTGTTTGTTTCGTCCAACGTGCTCAGGTATGGCGGTGTCATACTCGCGGCCGCGTTTTTTTCCCCCATGGGTATGACTTCCTTTGTTTTTGTTTTTGGAAGCATCCTCACCCGTAGTATGATCACCAGAAGGAAGCTGAGCGGCTTGAAGAGACTCCTTAGGATCGAGGTTCTTGGGCGCAGGATCCAAGTTTTGTGAGGTAGGGACAACTAATTTAGGCTCCGATAGTACTGCACGATATGTTTTGCGTGCTTCTGAGACAAGGGCAGGGAGAGAGCCCCAAAGTTAACGCATTTGACTGGAAAAGGAGGACGGAAGACTTACGAGCTCGTATGATAAGTGATTTCGGTGTCACAGAGGAAGCATCGTGAGCCAAATTTTGTGCCAGACCAAGAAGAGATATCCTGTATGGTTCGTGACATCGCCATGCACGCAGGCAGGAATGCTCACAGATTTTGCACGTCCCTAGGCCCTCGGCAATCTGCTTCGGCGAGTGCTCCACCGCTGACAATGATTCCTTTCCCCTTCGTGACACGAATGACTTCTCGCGCAGCAGCCCACCAGTTTCGTTTAGCGCTAAGGCCACTATCACTGACTCCGAATGCCGAGACACCAGTCTCACCCAGTGCACCGACATAGTTGATCTCAAAAACAGCCCCATTTTTGATTGCCGTCCGCACCAGTGTATGTTTGAGATGAAATGGAAGTCGTGGGGACGTCAGTGGTAGAGAAATTACGTGCGCCGTCAACGGGGAGGGGAGACTATGCGTCAAGCAGGCCTGTGAAAATGTCGCTGCAGTTGTGGGCACGAGGGACAGGAGGTCGTATGATTCGACTTTTGAGGCGTTTGTGCTGGTCTGTACTATATGAGTGTACGCGCACACTGGACACAGAAGTAGAATAAATACCAGACCGAAACCTTTCTCGCTTTCTTCGTCCAATATGATTGTCAGCCTTTTCAAGAATACAACACCAGCCCTAGCCCTCAGCTGTGACAGTAGTGAATCAAGAACATTGACATGTATCTTTGGGTCGATCTTGTTGACGGTCTGGTTGAAGGCGAGTACGTTGTATCCCACTGAGAAAAGCGTCAATTAAGGACGACTAACGGAATATGTAACACTCGCAATGGACGAGAATATCAACGCGGGCTTCAATAGCTGCTATTTGAGCAGGAGTAAATAGTTCGGTACTTTGTTGTGGTTGCTTTCCTTTGCTCTTCTTCGATTGAGAGGTGCCTGCAACCTCGTATGCAGCGACTGGGACATTCAAGTCGTAAAACATGTTGAGCGTATTGGATATGGTACGAGGGACGCTTGAAGGTTGAAAACCTTGGATGCCTTGAGTGAATGGGCAATAGCCTGGTCCCCAACAGCTGTGTCAAACTGTACACTTTTCATTTACATCACTTGGTAAGATGATGAATCAGGTAGTGATTAGTGTACCGTGAATTTGGGTTTGAGCCGTAATTAACTGGCTAATTTGCAACTGGTTGACTGGGCCCCAAATTCACCCATGCAAATTAGCGCTAATTAGCAGAAATGTTAAATCTTGCAAGTTATTA
>Ga0307516_10002528_pt1 | contig 24360 bp, 23 predicted proteins | sample 19_EM_MG_FD_203310 | JGI IMG/M metagenome (GOLD analysis project Ga0307516, IMG submission 203310) | Populus trichocarpa ectomycorrhiza microbial communities from riparian zone in the Pacific Northwest, United States - 19_EM | ecosystem: Host-associated > Plants > Roots > Unclassified | place...
ACAGGTATTGGAACAGAAATCTTAGTCTTAGAGGCTGCTGTTTGTCCCGGGCTACCTTATCTTCTCCAGCTACTAAGCTGTCACAGCAAACCTTTCTCAATCTTCTGACAAGGAAAAAAGATTTGTTCTGTCAGCCTAATTGTTGAACACTGTATCATGTAGCCTGTCACTGTGAGTGAGGAGATCAAGGTTATGCTGAATTTCTGTTTCGCACTCAGCCCTTCTCACGAACAGTGTTGAGTGAGAAGAAGCCTGGATTCCTGCTAGACATGCCTATCTACGGGTCAAGAAGCGACGTAGTCCGGATAAGTAGCCCGTAAAACATCCCCACATTGACTTGCCATGGATCTGACGCCATAGCTCATCCATCTTGCCCCGCAGTTTCTCGTACTCAGATTCAAGCTCCTGAAGAGTACCTGGACTCGTGGGTGATTTTCTTTCGACATTAATACTGCGGAGAACTTCCAGCTGCCGCTCTGCGAGGGCTTCCAATTGCGAGAGTAATTCCTGGTTTGACCTTCGCCTATTACTAGGCGGAACCGAGGGTCCATGTAGCAATGTTTCCTGATGTGTCTCCCTACCCCTGCGGATGACTTCCTGGATCAGCCGTTTCGCGGAGTCTTGATCATTCATATATTTGACCATCGCCTTCCAGATCACAGAGGACCGGAGCTCCGTTAGCCTTCTTTGCCCAACCAGCTCGTCCACCTCATCCCACATCGTTGTTGTCAGGATGGTTTTCCTCAAGACTTCTTGGAGGCCACCACAAATGTCTTTAAAAACACACAAGTCCCTCGCTGGGATTCCATGGATGCGATTGTCTGTTATCCTATGAAAATAGAGGATACCAGTGACAAAGAAGCCTTTTCCCTTCCTAAATGATAGTGAGCTACAGAACTGGTTATCGGAGAACCTTACATATTGCATAACCACTCGGTAATCATGTTCAAGACGTCGGAATCGCCTTTGAAGGTGTTATCGAGACCCGGCGTGTCGATGAGAACCAACGACAGGTCACTCTCGTTGTCCATATACCTCACGGCCGAGATTTCGGACGTCCTTGAAATCAAGTTGTGCCCTACGATGGCTTCCTGAATCCCCGTAGCCTTGCTGATGAACTATGCAGGTGGGGTTACAAATCAAAAGAAGTGTAAGCCTTGAAGACTTACGGAGCTCTTTCCGGAGCCCGTGGGTCCCATCGTCCTTTGTGGTCGCAATTCATTAGGCTCACCCACTGTCCGTAGGAGTATTTCTGACTCACGCAATTACGATGTCATTGGGAGTTATATCCGTCAAGGGCACAGTACGTGGAGCACCCGGCGTCATCTGACATGTGCGTCAACACACAGGTCACATTTCATCCCGGGTGATAAACACACCAATGAAGAATTCTAATGACGGTGTCGAATGAGACTCCTGAGGCTGTAGAGGTGGGATCCAAGTTGAACGGCAATGTGTGACGGTCCCTAGGGTGTCGCAGCAGCATGCCTGAATCGCGTGGTCTCCATGCGCACCATCTCATTCACAAACGAGGGTGAACAATTGACATACTAGTTCCTTCGGCCAGTCTGGGCGGGTAGTCGTGTCATGTGTAACACTAACAAGACCTGGCACGTGGAAATTTGTAGATTCCGAGTCAGGGTCTTCCCGAATGGCCTGAACTTTCGGCCTGTAATTGGCCCGTAGTTTGCTCTAGTTGTGGCAACCCTACTGCTCTGTTTGAAGGAACGACTATCTTCCTTCTCATTGGGTCTGCCTAGGGGAGACCAGTTTTTACTACCGGATGGAACTACTAATCTGTACAGGCAACAAGCGAGAATAGCATTCGTCTTGTGCCAAATTTTTGTCCATTCCGAGTCTGTCTGTCCGAGACTCCGAACATCCTCCGCACCTCTGGCGAGTTGATAGTAAAGCTAGTAACCTACGTCGATATATGGGTCAGCCCGGAAACAAGCTGGTTCGTTCCAAATACTGGTTTGGATGATGTGGAGGTCTGATTTATTACGATCAGTGAGGTGTAGCCTAATAAGCCAGAGTCAGACTCTCTTCGTAGTCGTTCTTCTAGGAGAGTAATTATGTGCACTGCTTGCACCATATAATAATACACGCTGCTAGTATCAGGTCCAATAGAAGATGATATAACTAACTTCGAGAGGTGACATAGGGCTCTCTAGTCGTCCAAGGTGAATATCATAAGTTATTTGATGTCTCCGTCCTCTGAAGCATACATACTACACTTTCTTCCAAAGGCGTCCTGGCTTCTGCTATTGAAAAATTGGCCCTTTACTGAGCTACATCTTTGTCAGGGATTCCAGACGAGATTTCAACACAACCTCTTTAACCCCGTGACGTCTGAGTCCTACCCCGTTGAGCTGTCTGCTTGGCAACCATTTGCAAGAGCTCTCTGGCTGATTCCTGGGTGTTCCAGTAACGGAAAGTTGTGGACCCGCGTTCGATCATCGTCTTCCAGTGAGTGGACTCGAGTTCCACAAGCCTATTCTTTCCCACCGTTTCCTGGACCTCGTCCCACATTGTCGTAGTTAGGACGATCCGTGATTCCGGCTCATTTCCGCACAGTTTCCGAAACATAGAAAGATGTTTCAAGGGATCCGCCGTTATATGATTAGCTGCGACTCGATTGTCCGATATACGATGAAAACAGAGTATGGCCGACAGGAGAATGTTCGTCTGGCAGCTAAGCGTGGTTTCCCAATCTCAGGAAATATGTGGGTTATAGGAATGTTCTCACGCTTTATTGAGCCAGTCAGAAACATCTCGCAAAACACGAGCACCAGAGTTCTCAGTATCATCGAAACTGCGGGTGTCCACCAGAACAACGTTCGAGAGTTTGGAGTCATTGGTTATTCTTGTGGTTTTGATTCCGCTGGTGAATGGGAATAGTCGGTGGCCCACACCCGCAACATCACTTCCTACAGCCCTATTGATGAACTAGTGGATGTCAGCTTGAAAATAAGCAAACCCGAAAGGACCATACCGAACTCTTTCCAGCGCCAGATGGCCCCACCAGTCTGTATAGAATTCGGGTATTAGAGAGCCGATGGACGCGAAATGCACTCACACGATTATAATATCGTTCTCTGTGAATGTAGGAACTGGCTTTGGCGCATGTACCGTCGATCTAGCCGACTTCCGCGCACGTCGGTTGAATAGTTGGGACAAAAAACACATGTATGTCCTAGCACAAGCAATGTCTAGATCAGTTTCATAACGATGCATTGATGTGGTGAAAGACTGACGGTTGTGTACAATGCAACTTGAATAGTTACGACAGGACATGGGTTTGGAGGTATAAGATGTGACATGGCACTCCGGACAGCAAGGATGGTAAATGTATACTTACATGGGTTTCGTTGAATCCTGTTATGGACTAATACTGAACGGTAGTATAAGGGGGGGCGACTTTTGGAGGCTTTCCACCAGTCAAGAAAGGTATAGCAACCAGACCCACTTACGCTTGCCCTAGCGCGCGGAGTACTCAATGTCACCACGCACCTTATTACCAATGGACTGCGCCATGAAGTGGAAGAAGCGCGCTATTACACAGCAACGGCCTCAGATATGCATGCCACCAGCGGGAATTAACTTGAAACAAGGGGATGTATTGAGAAGCACGACAATTGTGATTGGATCGGTGGCAGCTGTGTCATGCAAGTATGTTTGACGGAGGACGTCCTTGAGTGGATACCTTTGTCCGTTGATCTGGAAAATGGCCTCAGGTACGGAAAGGTCAGAGACTGGCACTGCCATCTGATGTAAGCGGCTGATCAGTAGCGTCTTCAAAAGTTCAAACAACAGACAGGACAAAAAAGAAACGACATTCGCTACTAACACGCCGGTTTAGACCACTGCACTGCACAGTGCAGCGGTCCTCTTAGCCGACACTGGCATTGCCCTTATCCACGCTCTCGTTCCATTATGTCCACAACTACATTCCTCCCCAGTCCTTTCGGCGGGACCAAACGAGATGAAGCCAGTGGCGAGCTCCCGATTGTCGACGACCAGCTATCGCTTTCTCGAAGTAGTACGCCTGGGAGATGTGAGCTTCGAATAGAGGGCATGACATGTGGCGCATGTGTAGAGGTGAGTGGGTTGGGTCACTAGATATCAAATACGACTAATGAGTCCAGTCGATTGAAGGGATGCTTCGTTCGCAGCCCGGTATATATTCCATTAAGGTGGCACTCCTCGCTGAACGAGGTGTCATTGAATACGATCCCTCCGTGTGGACTCCAGAGAAAATCATCAACGTCAGTCAACTCTGTCTTATCCGCCATGTATTGACACATCTACGCAGGAGATCTCTGACATGGGCTTCGATGCGACGTTCATTGTAGTGGCTCCTACCGATGCTGTCACTCTTCGAATATACGGCATGACATGTTCGTCATGTGTAAATACGGTTGAAAATGGCTTGCGCGAAATACCAGGCGTCAAGACCGCTACAGTATCTCTGGCTACGGAGACAGCCAAGATTTCTTTTGAACCAGGCGTGGTCGGCCCACGAGAGATAGTGGAATATATCGAGGAAATGGGATTCGACGCAATTCTCTCTGACCAAGAAGATGCCACTCAGAAACGCTCGCTCGCTCGAACGAAAGAAGTGCAAGAATGGTGGGGTCGCTTCAAGTGGAGTTCCTATTTTGCGGTCCCGGTTTTCTTCTTGAGCATGATCATACCACACATATCCTTTCTGCGACCGATAATCGGTGTCCAACTCTTCAACGGAATATATTTGGGCGATGTCGTCATCCTTGCTCTGACAACACCTGCTCAATTCTGGGTCGGGCAAATATTCCATCGTAACGCGTACAAGGCACTCAAGCATGGTACCGCCACTATGGATGTCCTCGTAATGCTTGGCACATCAGCAGCATACTTCTACTCGCTCATTTCCCTCCTTTTCGCTGCCTTCAATAACACCCCCGGTTTCCGCCCTAGTCTCTTCTTTGACACGAGTACTATGCTCGTCATGTTCGTTTCACTTGGGCGTTGGTTGGAGAACCGTGCTAAAGGCAAGACTAGTGCAGCTCTGACTGATCTGATGTCTCTCACACCATCCATGGCCATCATTTACACGGACGCGCCAGTATGCACTCAGGAAAAGCGCATCCCAACCGAGCTGGTCCAGGCAGGAGACATAGTGAAACTTGTCCCAGGTGACAAGATACCTGCGGACGGAACAGTGATAAAGGGATCATCTACTGTGGACGAGAGTGCTGTGACCGGAGAGCCAGTTCCTGTGGCGAAGCAACCTGGGGACGCAGTGATTGGTGGCACCGTCAACGGTCTTGGGACGTTCGACATGGTCGTCACTCGTGCAGGCAAAGACACTGCACTGGCGCAGATCGTCAAGCTCGTTGAAGAAGCACAAACGTCGAAAGCTCCCATACAAACGTTCGTAGATCGTGTCGCCGGCATTTTCGTCCCTGTGGTCATAACCCTCGCCGTTGTCACGTTCTTGGCTTGGATGCTGTTGGCAAATGTCATGAGCGAGGATGCGTTGCCGAAAATATTTCATCGACACGGGGCGAGTCGGGCTGCTGTCTGTATGCAGATGTGCATTTCGGTCGTAGTCGTTGCTTGCCCGTGTGCGTTGGGTCTGAGCACTCCAACCGCTATCATGGTCGGGACTGGTGTCGGCGCCCAAAACGGGATTCTCATCAAGAGTGCAGGAGCTTTGGAAGCCAGCCGATCGGTCAAGCACGTCGTCCTCGACAAAACGGGTACTGTGACGGAAGGTAAATTGAACGTTGCGGGAATGGCTTGGGTGCCAGCCTCCGGCAATTCTGATCCATCCCTCGAGGAGGACCCTCACTCACTTTCGGGTATGTGTGTCGATGGGATTACAACACGTGCGGCTGTTATCGCGATGGTCTCCGCAACAGAGGGGCGGTCAGAGCATCCCTTGGCCAAGGCTATCGCTGTCCATGGCAAGGAACTCTTGAGACGTAGTGGTCTCATGCTACCAGATGTGGATGTGGATGTGTTCGAGAGCATTACTGGCGCTGGCGTCAGGGCGATCTTGGGTTTTTCTGGAGCGAAGTATACCCTTGTCATAGGCAACGCCAATTTCGTCACCGAGTCTGACGCAACTCAGCTGCCATCGGTTCTTTCTAATTATGAGGCCCAAGAAAGCGAACTCGCACGCACTGTTATCTACGTTTCTATGGCACGGGGATCTTCGAAGGTAGCACCTTTACTCGCGGTATCGCTTTCTGATGTGCCCAAAGCCACATCTGCGCGAGCCATCAAGGTCCTCCGGGATATGGGCATTGAGGTGAGTATTATGACCGGTGACGGAATGAAAACAGCGGTTGCTGTCGCGAAACAAGTTGGGGTTAAACAGGAGCTAGTGTGGGCGAACATGAGTCCGAAAGGCAAAGCTTCGTTCATCACGGACCTCATGAATAGAGAGGACGGCGGGGTTGCGATGGTATGTGCTTTAGTACCCTTTCTAGCTTTGTCAGTGGTTAACAGCATACTTCAAGGTCGGAGATGGCATCAATGACTCCCCTGCATTGGTTGCGGCTACTGTTGGCATTGCCCTCTCGTCGGGCACTTCAGTTGCAATGGAGGCAGCGGACATTGTTCTCATGCGGTCCGATCTCCTCGACGTCATCGCAGCGCTTCACCTTTCGCGTAGCATCTTCGTCACTATCCGCCGTAACCTTGTTTGGGCATGCATCTACAATGTTCTTGGTATCCCACTTGCGATGGGGTTATTCCTTCCATTTGGTCTGTATTTGCATCCGATGATGGCTGGAGCTGCGATGGCGTTCTCCTCTGTGAGTGTTGTAACGAGTTCGTTGATGTTGCGGTGGTGGATACGACCCCGGTCGAGCGTCATGTCTAGAGAGGAGATAAGAAAGGACACTTTCTGGGATAGTGCGATGGATACAGTAGGGGAGCTCTGGGATTCGTTGAGTGTGCCAGTTTGGGCAAGACGGATGTCTTCCACTAGGTATTCGCCACTTCCAATGGAAATGAGCGAATCTGTATGAGTATTTATATGGGCTTTCTATTATTTCTTGGATCTGATGTTGTACAGTTGATCTTGCAGTAATATTTTAATACTATTTACAAGGCAGCTGCATCTGGTGGGATTCAGTTTCACTTTTGGAGATTGTGCTCGAATACATGCCCCCTGAGGTAGAGTGGTTGATTGCGAGGACACCGTTGCCAAGGAGGGATGCTGATGCTGAAAGGACATGATCGCTGTTCGTGGGCATCAAACAGTGGTGAATGTGCGTGATTCCTAGAGATGCTCTGCACAAGACATCAGTCTCGTAGGGATCAATGTGCCAGTTTTGTGCCACCAAAACAGGGGTTCCTAAGACTACAACTGTTACATAATTACCAAAAGAGATTCCAGCATGAGAGTAGTGGAAAGCCAGGCTCCTTCAACTGCGTCTTGATTCACTGATGGGGTCCCCGCCGTATGCATTGATGTTTACAATTTCAGAAGGAACAGATCCAGAGCCTAGTTCCCTCTCAACCCGTTGAAATATCCACTCCCGGGCTGTGTTGTCCCACATAACAACGGGCACCTTCACTTGTCCCGGCCCGGACTTGTTCATATCCATCTTCCATCGCCTATATTCCGTGAACGTCCCCGTCTTTAATATTCGGATGGTAGGTGGTTTCATCCTCTTCGAATCAAGAGCTGATCTAAATGCTTCGTTTAGACGGACAAATTCAGCCAGCAGTAGTGCTGGGGCCTCATCCGCCTTGGGATCTTTGTCGAAGGTAGCACCCGTAAACACCATGCCTAAGTAAGAGACCACAAAACGTACTAAGGTCACCCTGAATTTCGATAAGGTATCCAAGATATCCGCTGTGGTCGTCGATGACAGTCGTAAACTCGCCAGCTAAACCTAGTCTGTCTTGCACTGCTAACATGGCGTTTGTGATGTGGCTCTCGGTCAATATGACTCCTGCCATCCGGGTAACGAGGCTGTTTCACATTAATCCGTGTGGAAATGTGGGCGTGACGATGAGGCATACTTTCGGCGTTCGACAAATCGCACAACGGGTGTACCATCATTGGGGTCGAAGCCTGCAATCTCGACGATGTCTCCGATGGGGTAACGCCACAGTCCCTTGTGGGCAGTCACTACGACTTCATACATTTTCCTGACGTTGACTTGCCACTGACAGCGGGTTAGAGAGAGCACGAGTAACTTGAAAGGGCTTACTGGGCATAAAAGACCAGATGCTGTCCTCTCGTCAGTGACATCAATGAATTCAAAAAATTCGGTGGATAATAATTTGAACAGATTCATGTCCGAGTGGTCGTAAACCAAACCAATGGGGGCTTCACTGGCAAAATAACCAAGGCTGCGTAACTTAACATCTGGACCGATATAGTGCTTTATCTGTGGGATCACCTAAGTTTTCGCAAGTGGACTAAAAATGACGGGGCCTGCCTTCGGAAGGGCAGTTGCGAAAACACCACTCCCAATGGCGGAAACCGCACTGAGCATGGGCCAAACTTTCACCAACCAGCCAGGCTGCTCCGTCGCTTTCCCGATGGTATTAAGCTCTACTGCACGTTCAGGACGCGGAGGGAAGTGAGGCTGAACGACGTCGAAATCTTAGCAAAGGGGACCTGAGATGAAAAAAGTGGCCACCTCGAGGTATTCCCGGACATGATCAATTCCCTCCCAGTCTGGGAGTGTACCAGTCCCAATGCATGCTACAAGTGTATCCCATTCTTCCTCCATCCATAGGATCATATCGAGGATAGCAGTGCTAAAGTATACTGAGATCATCTCGACCTCACGTTCAGCCAGGGCGAAGAGTGTATGCGTTAACATGAATGATTGGTACTCGCTAATAAAGCCGACGGCATTTGGAGAGGTATACGAACCTACGACACTGTGTAGTGACCTCGAAAGGAACCAAGGAAAGGTACGTACTTGCCAACTTGATATTTAGGTGATCTTGGTCAACGTCCAACCCTTCCCATATGCGGGACAGATTGGCTGTCGCTACACCGACGGGGAGCTTCTTAATTGTATCCCCATTGTCATTCTGCAGGCTAATCATCTGACGGTAGATGAAGGAAAAGAATCGGCAAGTTTTCCCGGAAGTAAACTTCCGAGTGCTCGAGGCAGATCCATAGCTGTACTGGGCGATATACTTTGCCTTTCCACTGGATGTTGAACTAGTAACGCCGATTCCATGAGGCAATCCTGGAGCAAACATATTCCGTACATCTTTTTCTAGGCAATTGCTCTCAAGGAATTTCTTCACGAATGGCTCGTAAGAGTCATAAGTTGTTAATGGAATTGCAGAGTAATAGCTCTCGATGAGCGTATCGTCTCGGTCCCCATTGTCGCCTTCCTTCCTGAGATTTTGTAGCGAGGTATGAAAGCCCAAAAAGACAGGCGACTCAGAGAAATAGCGAGTGTCCTTGTTCTTCTTGATAAGAGTGAGTAGGGTACTCTCGGTGCTCCCCTTCAACATTGCGCTGAGGGCAGGAGACAGGTCCTCGACAAGCGGGGGAGGCTGTGGAGCAGGCATAAAGGTGGAACGACAGACACAGGACGGGAGTTGGAACGCTGAACGCTGAGCGCAGGAAACTAAAGCACTGCCATCTTCTATATCTTCTATCTTCTTCTATAGTCGCTGGTGGACCTGGCCCGAGTTCAAACACCTGCTTGAATAGCGTGGACTGAGGCGACATGCCTGTCTTTGCAAATTACTGGTTGCCGTCTCTGGCTGCACCTTTGACTTGTTCGTCCGTCGGCATGTCTGCAGATTTGAACAGGGGGTCGGTGGGGGTCAATTTCCCTAATGTGCTTTAGAACATAACATTTACAAACCTCATTACCAGGGGAACTGGCTGAACCTTTTACATGTCTGCGATCGGAAGTGTTTTCTTGGGCGATGTGCAAAGGCATCGTATTCTGGCCTCTTCGCCGCCTTCGTCTCCGCCCCCGCACGATGGAAATGCAATGAGTATAGGCCTTGCATCGTCCAAGTCTTTAGAGGAAGCCCTCGAGTCAGTCGATGGCACTGATTCTCCCGAGAAGACCTCGACGTCCCTTCCAGAAGGCGGTGAACCTAGTAATCTTCCTACAACACAACCACCAGCATCGATTGACCCCGCCCTCTCCTTGGAGCTGCGAATTCGCTGGCTCGAAGCACTGCTTCTAGGTGTTCGTCAGGATGTGCGCGAGCGCAGAGGAAAGGATAAGCTTTCTGACCTCAAACCTGGTGAAACTCTTGTTCGCCTAGCCGAGAACGTCCAACACCGGCTAAACAGCGTAATCGAGTCGAATGACGGGCTGAAAAAGTTCATGAACCAATGTAACAGCCCCTCCGTTTTATGCGACGTATATCTATTGATCCCTTGTGCCAGATGATCACTACGATCATCTGCTAACGCCCGCTTTCGCGTACGCCGGAACATCACTCACCCAAACACCCTCGTATGAGCATATCTCGCCAGAAGAGCTGGAAGCACTTCTTGCAGAGATGGAGCCTGATATTCGTGTTGCCGACCGAGACATGCGTGAGATTGAGTTGTTAATGCAAAAGGGTGTGCTCGGTGCTGGAAAGCTCTCGGGTATATTGCGTCCCTCATATATACATCTATTTCACACATTCACGGGTTCGTTCCAGATTATGAAGCATTGCAGCCTCGACTACAGGCTCTCCTCGCAGCACAGGAAAAAGATAGGGAACTAGTTGCGGCTCTCGAGAAGCGGATCGCGGTCCTAGTTGACGGCCATGCAACGCATGTGGGTGGATAGTTCTGAGACTTTCTCGTGTACTTACCCTCAACAGGTGGATGCACTTTCGGAGCTGTTCGTAGCATGGGATGATGTTCTCAGCAATACCGAAAGTAAGATTAGAAAGCTAGATCGAGAGAAGATCGAGAATTGTAAACTGGGATACGAATAGAACCCTCAGAAATCACTTTTCAGTCAACGATAATTGCAACTCACCTGTAGTGTGTCAAAGTTCCTCTGGCCATGTGAAAGTGACTTCACTTTCTTTATTCAAAGCTTCAGAGACAATCCGGCGAGTTTGAAAGATAACTTGCACCGCTCGGACTGCGGACAACATCAGCACTCCTTTCCGATTTCGTATGGTCGCCTCCCCGCTATTCGGTGCGGGGATTCATGGCGTCTATCGGTCAAACGTCGACTGGCCCGTGCTCCCATAAGGCTGATAAGGTGCGCGAAGTGAGTACTTGCACTTGATAGAGATTCGTTGAATGTCAAACAGTGTACTTCGCACTGTCGCGTCTTCGTCCGGCTCGTGCACATGTATCATCACTGTTTTACTTACCACTGTGTCGTATACAGGAAGCATTTGCCCTTTGGTCGTTGTCCACCCTTGCCTGTGGGCAATGATTTCAGTAGAGCCGTCTTTATACAATTCTTGTTCTTAACGTTCGCGTTAGTACGTCACAAGTTGAACATTATAAAAACTATGACAGAATGACATACTTTGCTAGTTTTCATCCGTGGCTCCCTTTTGGATAGCTCACCGGACTCCGTTCTCCAGAACATACACTACCCAGGAGTCAGATCGGTCAGGTCCAACGGTGTCAGGCAAGGCACCATTTCGAGATGAAGGTATCCCTCCGCTGTCCCCGTTGACGGGTTGTCTTCTTGGAACACATCATTTCACAACAACTGCTCCTCGTCGGCGGCTTCTTCCGACTCGCTCTGTTCATCTACACTCTTCACTTGACCCGCCCTCCGCATCTTCTGCGGCTCCCTCGGCGGTTTCACCCCATCATTCTTGGAGGTCGCCCGCCCTCAGGGAGGAACGTATCCTTTTGCACAATTGACTTGGAGTTCTGCTCCACAATCGGCGCCTCCTGTCCTGCCTTCTCCTTTCCTTTCCTTTCCTTTCGCTTTGTTGAGCTCTTCAGACCGCTCAGGGGGAGTACGAAGAAGGGAATTCGTCCCCTGACCCAATCACTCAGTAAAATCTTTGTTATACCGTCCGCATCCGGTTCGCCTCTCCGCATCTATTATGTGTGCCCGCTGAAAAGGATGGGTTCACATATTAGGGAAAAAAACGGGCATTGGATAGATTAAGGTCGTCGAGAAGGGCCATAGGAAGCTTGTTGCGATGTAAGAGTAGTAAGTACGGAGTACGTAAGGGTCACTCCTTTTCATGGAGAGAGTTGTCCTGAAGTGATCAAGTGCAGACTGAGAAACGGCTCTCGTATTACTTTCAACGAATTGTGATTCCGTCGGTATCCCAGTCGCACATTCAAGGAAAATGGTACAGGGTGAAGACTGGAACAACGCTGGAGATGGGAAACCCTTGAATATTCCACTCTGGTAACGAAGGGTGAACCTGTTAAAGTCCTGATCTGGGTGTGCCTCCATCGCCTTCCCCACGGATGAATGTTCGTAGCATGGGATGATACCGAAAGTAAGAATGCATCGAGCATATTAACTTCTTCTGAATCTTCGACGGACTAAGCTACTGGATAATTTAGCATGGCATACATCATATTGCGTCGCTTGCGATATAATTAATGGCACTACTGTACTCTCAAGCCAACGCTATGGGGGAAAGGAGGGAATCTACCTAAACTACAAACAACTATGTCATAAAAGACATCCGGGGTATAGAGGGAAGAACATGCCCGCAGTGACGCGGCCGGATGACCATTACAGCGCCAAGGGGAAGTACATTAATAAAAAAAGAGAAGGGAAGGGAAACACGGGAAACACAGGAAACCACAAAAGAACATCATAACATGAGAATGCGAGAGGTGCAGTTATTACAAACAGGGTATTGGGCTTAATCACGCGGTACCCAATCGGTATTTCGCGCAACCAGCTCGATCGAATTGTCAATCGTCCAGAAGAGGCGCTCCGTTGCACTGCGATTGCTCCAGCTTTTCTGGTCGCGCAGGATCATAGCCTAGGATAGACTATACGTCAATCTTCACATACTTGCAATCAAGGATATCTGAAACCCACCTGTTGTGCGCCAAAGTTCCTCTGATCATGTGCAAACAACTCGACATTTTCGTCCAAAGCCTCCGAGAGGATCTGGAGATCCTGAAGGATAGCCTGCATCGCGCGGACTGCTGACAACATCAGCGTTTCTTTCCGATTTCGTATGGTCGCGCCTTCGCCATTCGGCGCTGGTAAAGATTTGGAGATACTTTGGAGGACAGTGTGAAGAATGCGTTTTGTCTCGTTTATTATTTTCTGTGCCTGAGGGAAGTTCTTTCTCGACACCAGGACAAGCACACGGGTGATCATGTCCGATGCAAGTAGTTCCATCCGACGCCGTACTATCACAGGATCGGATGGCTTAGGTAACTTCGGTGAGGATGTTCCGCTCGGGGGCATTAGGGTGATCGTCAACAGGACGGGGTGAGCGAGACGTGAAACTTGTTTTCCAGCAGAGGGATCGAAGAAGGATCCGTCGACTTCGAATACAGGTATTTCATCGATCATGCGATCCATCATCCCGTCCACTAGGTCGGTCGAGTCATCGATGGCCAGAGAGTCGAGACCCATGCTTTGCACGAACTGGTCCGTTGCGTTTAGAGCACGGTTGCTGTTTTGGGCTGCACCAACACGGCGAGCATCGGTATTGTCCAGCTCACATTCGATCAGCATCTCTTTGCACTCTCCATACCGCAGCTCGCCAACATCGATATCGACGTTCTGTCCATCCGTAGACAGGACTGATGATGGTCCACCGGATACCTTCCGGATGCGGAAACGCTGGCCATCAACGATGCGCATGTGAAGCTTCATATTGAGCAGGCCAATTGACATCATTCCACCAACACAGCCCACAAGGCACCCACGCAAGTCATACCAGTCCTTAACAAAGGTGTACGTCCCACTGGTGTGGTTCGACATCAGCCAAAGTGAGGCAGGATCGTGCGAACGACCATAGCCAAAGGAGTGAATGGGCATGTTGGCTGCTTCGGCACGTGCAAGAACGAGATCCATTTGGGCGCGTCTCGTGCTATCTGCGGCGTCGCTGACAAGGATCATGCCAGAAACTGGGTTTCGTGATTTCCGCTGAAGGACAACGTCCAGGCCTGGCGACGCTGAGGTCAGAAATCGCCAAATGGAGGCAAAAAAGCACGCACCGTGGTTGACGGCTGTCACGACGTCGGTTTTTTCATCTTTGGATGCCCTAACCAAGAACTCATCCTCCGAGGTTTGCTCGTCCAAACGCGCAATCTCATCGATGAACTTCTGCAATCTTGCTCGGCTGTGCGTTTTGCCAACACAAAGATACGGCGTTCTTCTGACGCGGCCACCGGTTCCGACCTCGAAGGTAAGGAGACTCAGGCGGTCCTTGGTTCCTAGGGATGCCAAAATGAAATCAAGGGAAGTTTTGATAACGCGGACTTTCAGCGCGGCTGTGCTGCGTGGGGCACTGGGTGGGGGCAACGATACGATAAGCATCAGGTCGAGTGGAGGATGTGGAAGGGGTGCTAGTGAATTGGATGGACCAGAGGAGACGTGGGGTGTAACGAGGGGTGGGGTGTGCACATCGTAATTCATCAACACATTCTCCTCTCCAAGGGCTTGCAGCTTGTTGTAAGGCACCCTCTGCACTGAGCCCTGCGACGTTGATGATGAAGTTGTAGAACGTGCGAAGCCCTGGAGACTATCAGCTGCACTTGTGGCAGTCGAACCAGTGCTACCGCTGAGCATTCGGGCAGCTTTTCCTGTCCCACCAAATTCTTCGATATCGACTGGTGGCTGGGGATTTGATTGTTGATGCTGAAAGGTCGTAACGAGATATTGGATTTGATTTTTCCATGCCTCCAGTGACGAACGATCTTTAAAGACCAGAATGAACGAGTCTAATCGTTCATCTTCCATCTCGATTGTGAGGCTCATCTCGCTGGTCGTGTTGGCAGTTAATCGTTTGATGTGACGGACGTAAATACGACCTTTAAGGCGTAGAACCCCCTTTGATGGACTGCTCGAGCTGGAAGAGGAATTGGACGATTCGTTGAAGGCGGGAGATGACAAAAATCGACCGAGCGTGCGCTTCTTCTCCTCAACGACGCAGATTATGGCTTCTTTGAAGAGGTAGACGAAGAATTCCCTCACGAGTGCATCGCGACGAACGGACAATAGATCATACATTAGCAAAGGGCCGAGGGCTGATAACGCATGCCCTTTCCAGTCAATTATGCGGTTTCTCAGATCCTCGACGATAGCATTGAAGGGTGAATCATCTTCCGAAGGAAGATTGGGAGTACAACAGTCGACGTCGGATCCGTTGGAGGAGCGTGGGCAACCATCTGAACCTGAAGTAGGCTGCTGCTGACGATCACTTGCTCGTGGCGTGGATTGTTGATCAACATCATTGGGTGGCTGTGATGCGCCATTCCGAATCCCATAAGATTCTGTTAGCACGGGTCCTGGTATATGAGTATTTCCACGCCTTGCAGGCAGCTCGATGATGACGATGCAGGTGAGGGGTTGGCATGGGTCACCAGCACGAACGATGGTAGAAAATTCTGGGCGCACTTGGATTGAGGGCGCCACAATGTAATAGGTATCGCCAGGGTTAGATTTGACAGAGACAGCATGGTCGACAGGGTCGTCGTCAGTGGGATTGTATGTATGGGATGCCGGGTTGCGACCGGATCGCGCACCGGCTCCGTCGCGCCCCGTATAAACGAGAGGGGCATGGGGATCGCCCATGCCTGTGAGGGCAGCAAGCTCTGGAAAGGATGGTTGGGAGGGTATATAAAAAAGAAAGTAGGATAAAGATGACTGACTGTTTGTCTTGCCGCTGTCCCCGTCCGCGATTTTCATCGGTCGTCTACATACACCACAGACGCCCAAGTTTGCTTTGCGGGGGAGCGGTGAGCGGGACTGGCTGGGGAGAGGGCCGTATACGGCGGTAAAGCAAGCCTATACGCCGAGGGTGTGTTAGAGCGAGATGATACGAGTGAAATGCAGCTGGTGAGGCAAGGAAACTCACCTCGTGGAGAGAATGACCACACTCGGGGACTACATGCGGTTTCTCGCCCGGCAACCTGAAGCTGAAGCTAAGAGGTTCGAGACAGACGGGACACTCTTGTTCGTCATCGGCAGACTCGTGAGAGGATACCACTGGAACGGGAGCGGGAGGCATTGGAACGAAAAGAGGGGGGACGCTGATGTCGACAAGTGAGGCGCTTCCACCCGAGTTCAAGGAATGAAGGGAATTCGCGGACGAGCGAGACTGCTGACGACCAAAAACGGATTGAAAAACTTTTAGTGTCGAGTTCTTGACGACTCTAGGTTGTTTGAAGTGGATACGAGGAGAGCTGTGGGCAGACGAGGGAGACGGGAGTGGGTGGGTTGGATGAGACAGATGCGGGTCCAGTTGATTTCGGGATGTCCAACCTGTCGACGGGGGGCCAGAATATGATGACATTAAGCGAAATATGGCCCGCTCAGCGTCAGGGACAGTGAGCTCAACGTCGTCGATCGAGTCGCACACCAAAAACCTGATCAACTTGATGGGGGAATAAGAGAGTAGCAGTCCTGGGCAATTACGGTAAACAGTACTAGGCTCGGGACCATTGCCAGCTCAACTTCAATCGATCTCATCGCCGGCGAAATCCCACTCGACATTGTTATTCGCCCCCCATTGTCGCCCCCTCCGTTCCACGACATCTCCATTGTCTAGGCTGCCACCCAGATGAATCCGAAGTTCTCCTGGGCGTCTGTCCAGCCTCCGCAGTGCGAGTCTGGTTCATTTGTCGTGTGACGAAGCCAGGAACTTCTATCGGCGCCCTCCACTGCCAAATAGATGAGCCTCGCTGGCCGTACCTCAGCTGTGCTACGAAGCTCGGTCTTTCGTATAAGAACAACGAAGCACTGCAGGATCTGTTCCTTTGACCTTCACCACATTATGTCCCGCTCCGAAGCATACGAGACATTCCCCAAACCCATCCTTTCTTCTCGCAATGGATTCGACTTCCACGGTATGGGTCATTCAATGATTCAAAATCTCACATCATGCCAACGATCATATCTGTAGTGTACTTTATGCCCTCGAACCCAGTACACGTTAAGCACGCGGCCGAACTCCACGCACGTATCCGTCAAGAATTCCCCGAAGTACGTTGTGGCATATATGCACCTTCTCATCTGCTTCAACGCCCCTACAGCTACCCATTTATCGCATTTGGGATAGGCCGATAGGTAGGATGAGTCGATGGGAGCTTCCTTTATGTAACAGATCATCGATGACTGATCACCTGGCAGGCCCTCATCCTACTGCAATGTTCGAAGTCCAGACCATGACTCCTCACCAGACTGGTGCTTTATTCAGTTGGCTCGTTGTGAATCGGGGCCCACTCGAGTGCGTACTTCCGTTAAGACGATCGACGGAGATACCTAATTAGAATACTACATCAGCGTTTTTGTCCATCCTAACACGGATGACACATACAGAGATCACGTAGAGCTCGCAACTTGGATGGGGAACCCATGGCCATTGAATCTGGAGATACTCAAAGCCCATTAGGCCAGCCTGCCCGCCAAACCATAGTTGTCATGTCTGTATGCCTACAGGTTCTTTCTTGAAACCCACCATTGCATGACTTTATGAATGTCGATTTGCCGCTGTTCAAACTTTTCGGACTTTTGCGTATCTGTTCTGACAGACAATCGTGCATCAGACGATGACTCTGCTATAACACCGTGGAATCCTGATGCTGCTCAAGCTGCGTCTTTGCCTCGATTTTATGTGTTTGATCAATCTATCGCGAGTGTTGACACCCTTGACTATCAACAACAGCACATAAACAACCGATTTTCCAAGAGCCTTGAAGCCGTGGCCGCATCTGTAACGACCGCGCTGAGCGCGTGATTCGGCCGATGCTCAGCTGTCTCATCGACATGCCGCTCTCTCCGTAGCATAGAGTGTCGCCATGTAAATTTTTCTCTCAATTATCAATTATTCGTCTGGTGATTGTTGCTGAAGGACTTTGTCTATCGTCGACTAACTACAAGCCGCCACCGTATCATAGCCTTAAACTTAATGCCATAGTCATCGGCATTAAAGTGGGCACTCGGGTTTTGAATCTCGGAACCACGGGTCCGAGCAATATTCATGCCGGCAAGTACATCTTCGACACCCATTGCCTCGGAGACATGGAAGATGAAGATGAGTATGTAATTCGGATGTCTATTTCCGTTTCAAATGCATCAATGTTAATGGTCCATGAGCGCTGAGCTACCATCGTGATAGGCTGCCAAATACATACCTCCGGCTTCGGTCCACTATCATGCTATCGTCCTTCTATTCTTGAAACTGGCTCCAGGGTCTAGCACTCAGTTTTATGTAAGTACTTTTGGTTCCAAAGTTTCCAAGTGTTTGAATCAAGGGCTACTCCAGGCTCCTCATCAGTTAGGCCTTTAGGGCTTCAAGGGCCAGAAGTTGAGTGGGCCCTAAGCCCTTGTAGGCTGGTCTGTGGCCCCAGCCTTTGAGCTAAGCCTGGCCAGCAAATCACTAACATTGACATCATGGACTCTTAGAAGGTCTGGTTGATATGGTGAACAGTTGAGTCCTAAGGTTAAGTGTCTCAATTTACAATAAGGTGCTTCAATAGATGCTGTTTACCAACCCTTGCCCTGGTCCTCGTAGTAGTATTGTCAGTGAGACAAAAAATGCATGCTCATCCTCAGAGCCCTGAGGCGGAGAGGGTGACAACCATGCCGGAGTCTATTACCACAAGCTGTCATACATTATTTTTCTAACTTCTGGGGTCCTCGTTGGCAGCTCCCGAAAGAGTGAAATGCAGTACTAGTGCCCTGTACGGAAAGTTAACCCCTGACATGTACTTCTGCAAAGTGCTGTAATTGAAGCTTCCAATTGATCACAACATTTCATAGGTGCACACAGATTCAAGAGAAACACAGTCCAGCATGCTTCAAGGCAAGCGTGCACGCCATGGCAGGCCCACATGTAACCGCTTCGTCTCCTCGTTCGCAACTGAGCGCTAAGGACCCATCTTCAAGATAGGTGTACGAAACACGGTGCTCATTTTAGTGTTTTCATTACTGTAGCACTTGGCTTTTCGCAATGGTTGAAATCGCCTTCGGTGGTATTTTGAATGGGCTTCTGTTGGGCGGCGGCGTCATCTACTGGCTGATCACGGAACCCAGCAATGACACTGACAATGCCACCACTGACTGAGATGTACCATATCATTTTCTCTGAGCACTGCTGCTGGGTTACCTGTTCTTGTATAAATACCAATGCCCCAGGGCCGGAAGTTCAGCCCACTGACATCAAAGTTCTGTATCTGAAAAGATGTGCTGGACTTGCTCAGTCGCATTTGTGATCTTTCCTAGCCCCACAGCGCTCCAGGACATGATGACTTCTATCTTGTTCATGTTCGCAACGAGGAGCAGGTATATGCCGTCCTGTTGTACCACAGGCCCGCGTCGACGCCGTTGCAGTCGTACTAATCACCTACATCACCTTGGGGTTGGCAAGCAAGGGCTGGATGGTCTCGGCAATGATGGGCGTCGGATTGTGTGCTGTGCCCCTGATGGAGGTGGTGTTTCCCGAGGTAGTCGGATACCGGGACATAGAACCTGAAACGCAGAGATCAGCACGCAGCCCGGCATTGATACCAAGTGGGTAGCCATCCTGAAAACGGGCAATGAACTTGCCTGTCACGGTCGAACCGCGGCTGGTAACGTACCTCGAGCGCGATATCAGCACCTTTGACGTACGGCGAAAAGTTGTACATAACCCTCGCAATTCAACACGATCGAGATGGGGTAGTAACCATGCATGTGGTAAATAAGGTCATACCATATGAGTAGATTAAAGGAAGCGACTTGTACGGGTTGAACATACCAGCAACCGCCGTCAAGTTCTGGTAGTTGCTGAAAGCATACGTGGTTCGGGTATTGTTGGTACTTTGAATAGGAGCTCACCTGTCAAAGATAAGATAGAGACCAAGTTCAACAGACGTCCTGTTGAGGACTTGTTCAAAGACAATATTGTCATGAGGAGGTCTATCAGAATCAGGTCATCCCATGACGAGAACGATATTAACTGAGGCGCTTACAGTGTCGAAGCTACAAGCCGGGAATCTATCATATGGAATCACAAGCTGTAGATGAATGGTTCGAATGGAGCCATCGGCAGGCCGCACCCACAGGGCCACGACGATCCAGTTCTCAAGATGAAATTGGTATCGGGCGTAGCAGTGCCAGGCTCGACGACGAGGGCGTCGAGCGTTGCTTGTTGTGTTTGAATGTGGACACTTTAGGCAGCACAAGTTCTCGGTAGCAAAAATACTGTAAACTCGGTTCACATCCGTCCCACTCACTCCTCTTCCCCACCGCTGGAACATGCACACCCAGAGATATTCTCAGATACTCGACTCTGCACTCGATGCCGTTGGGAACACCCCCCTCATTCGCCTCGATAGGCTCGCTGGTGAGAAGGGTCTCAAATGCAACCTTCGTATGTACATTTCACTGGTCACCCGATTTATACCAATCGAGTTCGATTTCTTGATAGTGGGGAAGGTAGAATTTTTATCTGCTGGAGGTTCCGTAAAGGATAGGATAGCGAAGGCCATGGTTCTCGCTGCCGAGGATGATGGTAAGCTCATTCCCGGAAAGAGCGTTGTCATAGAGCCTACTTCTGGCAATACGGGTGCGCCAGTGCTCTCTACCTTGCTTGTGCGCGTATGTTAACGGATGGAATTTGTGCAGGCATAGGTCTCGCAATGGCGTGTGCTATCAAGGTGACATTCTGACCCCCTAGCCCCGTGAATGGATGCTGAATACGACAGATATAAGGGATATCCTGTCATTATTACCATGCCTAACAAGATGTCTCGGGTGCGGGTGTTGCTATCTTCACACTGCTGACTGTCTGATCACCGGTTCTTTCCTATCTAAAGGAGAAGGAGGCGCTTCTCCGAGCACTAGGAGCCGAAGTCGTCCGTACTCCCGATGAGGAACCTTGGGATTCACCGAAGAGCCACATAGGTAAATTTTTCTGGCCACCTCATGCTTCGTGGCTGAATTCCTCAATGACTGCAGGTGTAGCGAAGAGACTCCGAGAAGAGATCCCGCATGGTGTCATCTTGGATCAGTACCGTAACGTAGGATTCTTTGTCGTTCTGATTTGGCTACGCTGGGCTAAGTGTGACACCGATAGGTTAATAACCCCCTTGCACATGAATACACCACCGGACCCGAGATCATCGACGCTGTCGTCTCTACCCCTTCAACACCAAGCCGACCTTCCTCTTTGAAAGTAGACGTATTTGTAGGCGGTGCAGGAACTGGAGGCACCATCACGGGTGTATCTCACGCATTAAAGAAGCGCCATAATTCCCAGTGTATCGTCGTCGGAATTGATCCGGTGAGAGCCTTTCTCCCGGCGTTTCTCTCCCCTCTAAGTCCTTGGTGGACAGATTGGAAGCGTCCTTGCTTTCCCCGACCATCTTAATGTTACCGACTGTGTGGCTTCCCAGCCTTATGTCGTTGAGGGCATCGGGTATGACTTCGTTCCCGATGTTCTTTCGCGTGACCCTGGTGGTATCGATCATTGGGTAAAGACGAGCGATGAGGATGCATTTCATATGGTTCAGAAACTGATGAAGACGGAGGGACTCCTTGTCGGAGGAAGTAGTGGCAGCGCTCTTAGTGGTGCTCTAGCATGGCTCGAAACAGAACAAGGTCAGAAGATCGCTCAGACGGAGGGTTTGAACGTAGTCGTACTCCTCGCCGACGGGTACGTAAAACCTTGCTGTGTCCTTGCCATACGAGATTGACTGCGCCTGCCTAGCATCCGTAATTATATGAGCAAGGAATGGTTCTTGGACTTCGCTCTTCGCCCCGGCCCTTCACGCATTCCAAAGTCTGTCCTAGAGACAGCAATCTGACAGCATACAAGTTTAACAGTACATCGCACAACTTACATACTATTTGCAGACGGGGTCAAGAATCTACGCATTATTGGGTTAGATTGTACACTAGATGGTGGCATTGTATGTAGATATAGTACGAGGTATGGTTCATGTCAGTGTCAGGACAATCGAAGAACGGTTGGGTGATAGTCCCGAGGTTGCTTCACTAATTGTGCAATAATACGTGTCTCCGTTGGTATCCGAGAATAACCACGTCCATCTAGATCCTTCACAAGCAGCATCGCACAGAAGGACTGCATCAGACAGGAATCACGTTCGCGAGGTTTCCAGCTGGATATTATCGATCCTTTGTCGGAGGGCTGCTCGTTCATCGTCGGTTCCCAAGGCCTTGCTACTACGAACGGCGTTCTCGAAGATGCTACATTTTCCAGTGCATGGTTCAAACAGACCACGATCTTAAACTCCTTGAGGTTCTCAGCACGGATGACATATTGTACCACGTTGTCATTCCCAACGCGCTGCACATCCGGGTCGCCAATCGAGACTCTGAAACTCTCCTTCACAGTGTGCAAGTAGCACCAAACATCCAATATGCCATCCCCGGTAGCCCACAACCATGAAGTGGACTTTGGTTGGCCAGAGGCTGGCGATCCACCACCACTGCTCACAGCCGGACTCGGCGCAGCCGAAGACTTCGCCCCTTCAATAGTCAAGGGCTTTTCCTGGAAACCAGACGGATTCAGGGGGAAGAGGGTAGACCGCTCAATGTGCTTTCCAACCCAGTCCAAGAGACCCGTGTCTTGCGTCGTCTTGATAAGCTCCAAAAGCAACCTCCAAAATGCCTTCTCGCCCTCCCCGTACTGGGGCTGTAATGCGACGTCGAAGATTCCAAAGAGACAGTACCCGAGGTCCTCCACCCTCGTAGTTGACCTAGACGATGCCCAGCGCAACCGTTCCCGTGGATTTTTCGTGCCCGGTACGAACTCCTGCAGCGCCACGACTGGGATTCCTGTCGCCTTCTCCAACAGATCCAGCCACTGCGGGACGAGCTTATGGTTGTACTCCGGCCCTCTGACGCACGGTGTCCACGCCTTATCGTAGAACCGCACCACCCGAGGTGCGAGCAGTTCCTGGAGCGTCCACCCGCGCTTGAACCATTTGCTCTTCACCAGGTCCTGGTGCGCGAACCCGACGACGTCCGACAAGTAGACGATTGTCAGCGCCGAGTCGCGGTACCACCGGAACATGGACCTGATCGCCTCGTCGAGCTCGGCGGTGCTATCCTTGTTGATGCAACACGTGTCGCACCATGCCCAGGCCAGTCCGCGACACTGCACTACCTGGCAGAAGTTTCGGAGTTTGGAGAAGCGGACAGGCGGCGGGTTGGGGGAGAAGACGCCGTTGGAGAGGTCGGGGAAAAGGGCTTCGTTGGGGAGTTCCCACTTGTGAGAGAGCATTGCATACTGGAAGTATGTTCGGATGACTTCTTCAATAAAGTCCCTCTTCTGGACAAGACTCTTAGTCGTCAGGATGCCGACAAGGTGCATGTAAACATCTGAGGCTTCGAAGTGGCTACGGAGCGCAGAGCGTTCGTACAATTTACCGTCTCCAGTGTGGATGAGATGGGTTGGCAGAGCTCCCACTGTTGTATCTACTATATCTCGGACTATCTCCTGCACCGCTTCTGGGTCCGCGAGGTCTGGGGAGGCTAGGTTGGAGTCGAGGTATTCCGGCACGTCGCCAGCCATGCCTGCTCTGGAGAGACTCTCATCCAGCTTCTCAAAGTTGTCTGCGTCATTTCCAAGGGAAAGCGATTGTGTCAATGGCGATAGTCGCACACGACTTGGGCTCCGCGAACTGGATGGTTCAGACGAGGGTGTACTGTGCGGCCCTGAGCCTGGAGAGGAGTACCCAGGCTGCCTGTCCCGAAGGGTTTGGAAATGAGAGCCGGAAGGACTTTGAAAGTTTGGCACCGTGAAAGGGTAATCAGGCGACATTTCGAACATAGTTTCAGAAACCGGTCCCTCATGAGGAGACATGGGCGCAGGAGTGGGAGGGTGGATTGCCACGTCAGGGTGGTTGTAGTGGTGGAAGCCGACTTGTTGTAGGTATTCTGATTGGAGGGGTGGCAGGGGAGAATTTGCTCCGTGTGGGCTTTGAATTCCGGCTTTGTGTACTATGGGGTCGGGTTGAAATAAGGAAGTTTGCTCATCGTTGTCCTTCCCGATGAAAGATGCTGTGGAGTGTGGGGACTGCGACCTAGGGGACGCCCCTAGATGGGGTGAACCATGCCCGCGCAAACGGTCGACCTCTCGGCGAAGGGCGCTAGTCTCGTCTTGGGCCTTAGCGAGGAGATATCCTACCTGAGGCGAAATCTCGATGCTAATTTTAGAGACGTGATCAAACACTTTTGGAACAAGGAATAAACGGTGTTCACCCACCCAGGCTCGAAATCGGAGAAT
>Ga0307516_10002529_pt1 | contig 24358 bp, 22 predicted proteins | sample 19_EM_MG_FD_203310 | JGI IMG/M metagenome (GOLD analysis project Ga0307516, IMG submission 203310) | Populus trichocarpa ectomycorrhiza microbial communities from riparian zone in the Pacific Northwest, United States - 19_EM | ecosystem: Host-associated > Plants > Roots > Unclassified | place...
CGGGGTCCACAACGACCGGGTCGGTCACCACCTCGAGCAACGGGAGGTCGTTGATCGAATCGGAGTAGAACCAGCTGCGCTCGACATCGTCCCAGCTCGCCCCGCGCCGGGCCAGCCAGGCCTCGACGTGCGCGATCTTGTACTCGCGGAAGCAGGCCTGCCCGAGGATCTCGCCGGTGTAGCGACCCTGCGCGTCGATCTCGGGCTCCGTCGCGAGCACCTCGGTCAAGCCGAAGACCGAGGCGAATGCCTCGGCGACGAATCGCGTGGTCGCGGTCACCAGCGCGCAGGCGTCACGCGCGGCCAGGTGGCGCGCGACGAGCTCCAGCGCGGCCGGCGGCACGCGTGCCGCGATCGCGCCTCGGAACTCGCGCAGCCACTGCGCGAGCGTGGCCGGATCGTGCGCGCCGAGCGCGCCGACGGTGAAGCGGTGCATCGCGAGCATGTCCACCGTGCCGTCGGCATAGCGCCGGCAGTAGTCGAGATATTGCGCCTCGAACCCGTCGTCCAGCGCGCCGAGCGCGGCGAGATGTTGCGTGAACATCGAGCCGCTGTCGAAAGGGATCAGCGTGTGGTCGAGGTCGAAGAGCGCGATCTGCATGGAATTCACTGGACGAGCCTCCGCCTGGCGGCTGCGGTGTGACCGACTTCGGAGGGAACGCCTTCGGGCGGCCGGGCGGCGCTCATGCCGCCAGGGCGCGATGGCCGGCCAGGGTGGCCACCAGCGGTCCGCGCAGCGCGTTGCAGACCATGAGGGCATCGGCCCGCAGGACGTCCTCGCGCGTGAGGCTTCGCTCGCACGCGGCCCAGGCCGGGTCGTCCAGCAGCACGGCGCGCATCACGCCGGGCAACACGCCGTCGGCCAGCGGCGGCGTGAACCAGCGGCCGGCCTGCCGCACGAAGACGTTGCTGCGCCCGCCCTCGATCAGCCGACCCGCGGCGTCGAAGAACAGCATGTCGAAGGCGCCCTCGGCCTCGGCCGCACGGATGCCGGCGTCGTAGGTATTGCGCGCCGTGGTCTTGTGCCGGGCCAGCGGTCGCTCGATCGGCAGCGGCTCCTGGGCCAGCACGACGTGCGGACCCGCGCCGCCGTCGTGCAGGGGCGTCAGCGGGCCCTGCGTGGCGACCAGCCGCCCGTCGAAGCGCAGGCTCACGCGCACGCGCCAGGGTGCGGTGGGCGCCGCCTCGGTCGGGACGGCGGCGAGCGCGCGATCCAGGCACGCGTCGAAGGCCGCGTCGTCGAACGCGAAGCCGAGGACCGCGGCGCTCGCGCCCAGGCGTGCGCGATGGCGCTCGCGATGCGCGATCCCGCCCGCGCGCGTCGCCCGCATCGTCTCGAACAGCTCGATGCCCGGGTCCAACGCGGTCAGGAAGCGCGCCTTCCAGTGCGTCTCGTCGTACTCGTCCGCCGCGACGCTGTCCTGCACGATGCCGCCGCCGACGCCCAGCACCAGCGGGCGCAGGCCCTCCTTGGTCGCGCCCAACGTCAACGTCCGGATCGCGACGCTCAACGCCATGTCCGGGCAACGCGTCGGCCCCAGCGGCGCCGCGTCCAGCCAGCCGATCGCGCCGGTGTACAGGCCCCGGGGTCCGGCCTCCAGCGCGGCGATCCACTCCATGGTCTTGCGCTTGGGCGCGCCCGTGATCGAGCCGCAGGGAAACAGCGCGCGCAGCAGCTCGGCCAGGCCGGCCGACTCGCACCGGCGCGCCTCCACCATCGACGTCATCTGGAACACCGTCGCGTAGGGTTCGATGCGGAACAGCTCGGGCACGTTCACCGAGCCGATCGCAGCGATGCGGCCGAGGTCGTTGCGCAGCAGGTCGACGATCATCAGGTTCTCGGCGCGGTTCTTCACGTCCTCGTGCAGCAGGCGCGCCGTCTCGCTGTCGCCTTCGGGTGCGGCCGTGCGCGGCGCCGTGCCCTTCATCGGCCGCGCCTGGAGGCGGCCAGCTTCGTGGCGCACGAACAGCTCCGGCGACCGCGACAGCACCCATTCGATGGCATCGGCCGGCCCCTGCGGCAGGCGCATCAACGCCCCGAAACCGACGCGCTGGCGCGCGCGCAGCCGGCGATAGAGCGCGATCGGCGATCCCCAGGCCTGCCCGCGCAGCCGATACGTGTAGTTGATCTGATAGGTCTCGCCGTCGCGGATGGCCGTGTGGATGCGCGCGATGGCCGATTCGAACTCGCCCTTCGTCACGTCCGCGCGCAGGCCCAGCACGCCCGCCGCGCCCGGTTGCGCGCTCCCCTCGCGCCGCGCGAGCCAGTCGGCGACTTCGTCGGCCTCCAGGCGTTGCAGGCGCTCGAACACGAGGATGCGCAACGCGCTCGCGTCGTCCGCCGGCAGCGCGACCCCGGCCGGGCGCAGCAGCTTGACGCCCCATTCGTAGTCCGCCAACAGCACGGCATGCAAGCCCGCGTCGAGATCCGACAGCGCCGCGGCGCAGGTGTCGTCCAGCGTCGCCGGGTCGACGCAGCGATGCTCGCGCACGAAGCCGGCATAGAGGCGACTGGTCGGATGCGCGGCGGTCGCATCGGCGTCGTCGAGAAGGACGAACGCCTCGTCCGCAGGTGCGGTGCGAACCGCGGGAGGATTGGATTTCATCGCATCTCCCTTCACCTGGTCACCAGCAACTCGCCCTTGCCCTGCACGGCAAGATCGCCCGCGAGGCGCGTCATTCGCCGGCGCGGCAGGTCGTCGAACGGCGGCCCGAAGCGCACCAGGTCGCGTGCGAGCAGTTGCCAGAATACGCCCGCATCGGATTGCACGTCGACGAACGTGGACGTGGCCTGCGGCGCGGCACCCGCGAACACGATGCTGCCGCGCCGCATCCCCCAGCCAGGCATCGCCCCACAGCCGCCGCCGATCGCCAGCGTGCCGGCGACCATGCGCGATGCCGCGAAGTCGCCAACGTCGCCGTGGACCACGACCGTGCCACGCCGCATGCGGTCGGCCAGTCGCGCGCCGGCGCGGCCGCGCACGACGAGCGTGCCGCCGACCATGCCGTCGATGTCGCCGGGCAACGCGCTGGCGGCCAGGTCGCCGGTGGCGCCGGCGATCTCCAGCCAGCCGCCGCGCATCGCGCACCCGGCGAGATCGCGGGCGTCGCCGGCTATCAGCAGGCGGCCGCCGGTCATGCCCAGTCCGGCCGCGTCGCCGACGTCGCCGCGCACATGCAGCGTGCCCTGGTGCAGGCCGCCGCCAATGGCATCGAAGCGCGACAGGTCGCCGTCGATGCGCAGCACGTCGTCGTCGCCCTCGCCCGGCAGCACGTCGAACCACTCGCCGAGCTCGATCCGATCGCGGCCGCTCGGCAGGGCGACGCGCCGGACATCGTCCACGGCCAGGGCACGCAGGTGCGCCGGCGACAGGAGTCGCCCATCGACACGCAGCGCCGGCGCCTGGCGCAGGACCAGCCGCCAGTTCATGCGGCGACCCTCCGCCTGTCGGCTGCGGTGTGACCGACTTCGGAGGGAATCCCTTCGGGCGGCCGGGCGGTGCTCATGGCACGCCGTCCGCAGCCGGCGCCAGTGCCTGCAGGTGGAAGTGGAACGGGCCCAGCTTGCCGCCGTAGTTGCCGGCCGATATCCGCCGCACGCCGGCATGTGCGCCCCGCTCCACGATCGCCGCGATGCCCGCGCGCATCGCGTCGGCGACCGCGGCCTCACCCAGCCCGTCGATCACGATCTCCAGGACGCAGCGCACGCCCTCGCCCAGTTCGCTGCGCGGCGCCAGCGCGGCGAGCGACGGACAGAACGCGTCGTTGGTCGAGGCGATCAGGCCCGCGTACTTGCTGCCCACCTTGGAGCCGGAGCGCACGACGCCGCCCGGAAACGGCATGATCGCGCCGCGCACCTGGCGCATCGCCGCGACCGCGGCCGCCGCGCCGGCCAGCGCCGCATCGGTATCGTCCGCCAGCAGCAGCAGGTTGCCTCCGCCCACGCCCTTGACGACCGGCGCGCTCTCCTGGGCGACGAACTCGCCGTCCATGACCGGAACGCGCCAGTAGCGCACGCCCTGGAACACCTTGGAGATCTGCCAGCCGTCGCCGAAGAAGCGCAGGTTGCGCCCGAGCGCCACCGGCTCGCCGGCGTCCGGCGGCAGCCCGGCGAAGACCGCGGTGGTCGGGCAGGTCATCACGCACTGGCCCACCCGCCGCTCGATCTGCTTGACGAGCTCCTTGCCCGCCATGGCGAACAGCAGGATCGCGATGCCGGGCCGCCCGTCGGGCGTGTCCTCGGCGCCCAACTCGCATTCGATGCCGGCCTCGCAACCGCAGGCGATCACCGAAGTCGCCAGCCCGGTGGCGGAGACGGCGGCGTGCCGGGCCCAGGCGATGTCGTGCGCCGTGATCACCAGGCGCGTCGCCTTCATCGGGAACGCCTCCGCGAAGGTGGGGTCGATCGTCACGCCGTTGAGCAGCAACGCCGCCATCACACGCTCCGCGGCGCGCACGCCGACGCCAGCAGGCGGCCGCCGTTGCTGCAGGTGCACAGCTCGTCGTGCCCGATCACCGCCCAGCGCTTGCGCATGCCCAGGGGGCGGCCGAGGCGACGCGCGATCGCCGCGTCGGCGCCGCCGTCGAACTCCGGCACGGCGAAATGCACGGCCCCGGTCGGCGTCGCCACCACGCGGCCATCCCGCACCACCGGCTGGCCGTCCTTGAACACCCACGACGGGCGGCTGAACATGGTCTCCGCGTCGTCCTGTTCCGGATAGACGGCGACATCCGCCGCGGCGCCCACGCCGAGCTGCCCGCGGTCCGTGAACCCGAGCAGCCGGGCCGGAGCCGCACGCGTCATGATCGCGATCTCGTAGAGCGACAGCTCCCGCGTCATCTCCTTCAGCGGCGACTGCGCCGCCACTTCCGGATGCAGCCGCGCGAGCTGCTCGTCTCGGAACGGCTTGTCCATCAGCAGCCGGATCAGGTGCGGGTAGCTCGTGAACGGCGCGCCGTTGGGGTGGTCGGTGGTGAGCACGACGCGCCACGGGTCGCGCACCTGCAGGAACAGCTCGAGCCCGATCGTCCACTGCAGCGCGTTGACGTAGCTCTGCTCGCGATAGCGGAACGGCACGACGCCGCAGCCGGCGTCGCACTCGATGTCGGCGCCTGTCCACTTGCGCGGGCTCGCCAGGCCCGAGTTCGCGAACTGGCGCATCGTGTCGCCCGAGGCGGTGACCGTCTGGCCGAACAGGATCTGCCCGATGTCGATGGAGACGTTGGGGTGCGCGTCCACCGCCTCGGCGAGCGCCAGCGCCGCCGAGGAGAACTTGCGCGGTCCGTCGCGGCCGTAGCTGTGGAACTGCACGTGTGTGAGATGCCCGGGCAGGCCGTCGAGCGCGTCCATCGTCGCCAGGGTCGACTCGATGTTGCCCGCCACGCCGAGGTTGCTCGCGTGGATGTGCAGCGGGTGCGCGAGCCCGAGCTCGTGCACGGCACGCGCCAGGGCGCCCACCACCTGGCGCGGCGTCACCTGCCAATGCACGTGCCGCTCGTCGACGTCGAGCTTGCGCTGGTTGAACTTGAAGGCCGAGATGCCGGCGGGGTTGACCACCTTGACGCCCAGCGCCTTCGTCGCGTGGATCATCCAGCCGACGTAGTCGCGCAGGCGCTGCGGATCCTCGCCGCTGGCCAGCATCTCGAGGAACAACTCGTCGTTGCCCAGCATCACGTAGGCGCCGTGGTCGAGGATGGGCACGTCGCCCATCTCCATGTGCGCCTGGCGCGCATTGCTCGCCACCATCGCCGGCTCGAACGCCGCCGTGTAGCCCATCTCCGCGTAGCGATAGCCGGTGGCCAGCGTGCCGGGCGCACAGTGGCCGCACGACGCCAGCTCCAGGGGATTGGCAGGCAACGCCACCGGGGCGATGCCGCGCCGGTGGTCCTCGGGCATCAGCAGGCGGGCGAGGTTCACCTTGCCGCCGCCGATGTGGCTGTGCAGGTCGATGCCGCCGGCCATCGCGATGCTGCCGCGGGCGTCGATCTCCTCGTCCACCGTCGCGTGCGGATCGAGGTCGACGATGCGGCCGTCACGCATCACGATGTCGCGCACCTCGCCGTCGATCCGATTGGCCGGATCGAACAGGCGCGCTCCCCGCAACCGGCGCGTGGTCATGGCGGCGCACCGAGCCGTTCGCCGAGGCCGGCCAGCACCTCGGCCACGCCGACCAGGCCGTCGTCGCGCGCGGCCGCCAGCGGCACGATGATGAGGCCATCGGTTCGAAAGAGATGGCCCGGGGCATTGAATCCGGGCGTGGCCACCGGGATGAAGACCTCGTCGGGCGCCGACTGCTGCGCGCCCAGGCGATCGGCCATCGCCGGCGGCCCGAGCACGATGCGCGGCAAGTGGGCCGCCGCGGGCACGGGCGGCAGCCGCGATGGGTCGAAGCTGGAGATCCACAGCAACCCGTCGACCGCGCGGTCGGCGAGCAGTCGTGCAGCGTCGAAGCGCAGCGGCTCGTGCTCCAGTCCGTCGGGGCCGGCGCGCGTGCGCAGCGGCAAGCCCGACAGCCATGTGAAGACCTGGTTGACGCTGGCGGCACCGTCGCCGCCCCCCAGCGCGAGGGTGGCGGCACGCGTGTGCCGGTTGAGCGTGGCCACGAGGCGCTGCAGCAGCTCGGCCCACAGCGCGCCGTGCGCCCCCAGCGACGCGGGCTCCCAGACCAGCACGGCATAGCGCGCGGCGCGCAACTGACCTGCGAGCGCGACGAGCTCCGGCCGCGGCTGCTGGACACGCTGGAGCGCGACGAGCGCGGCCAGTTGCTGCAGGTCGGCGAACGGGTCGCCCTGCGTGGCGACCGTTCGTGCCTCGAGCCCTGCCGGCAAGCCCGGCGGAACGGGCGCGCCGAAGAACACCAGCGACGGCCGCGGGCCGCCCGGCCCGTCGAATTCGCAGCGGTTGAAGAATTCGGGAAAGCGCGCCACGGCGGCGGTGTTCATGCAGACCACCAGGTCGGCTCGCCCGCGGACCTCCGCGAGCGTCGCGGTGAACTGCCCGTAGTCCTGCTGCAGCCGAACGGCGATCATCTGGGCGGCGCCATCCGCGTGGTCGCAGATCGCGCCTGTTCGTTCCGCGAGCCGGTACAACGCCCGGGCCCCGGCGATGTCGGTACCCAGTCCGGCGAACAACGGCTGGTGCCATGTCGCAAGCCGACGCGCCGCCTCCGCGATGGCCTCCGGGACCGTGGCGGGCAGGCCGTCGACGGACGCGGCCGGGGCGCCCGGACGCTTCGCGTGCTGCTCGAGCGCGGCCAGCGCGCGCGGGCAATCGCTGCCGCGCAGCGCAGGCACCGGGGCGGCCGTGTCCAGCGCGAACTCGTCGCACAGCAACGGGCAGAACGGACAAGTCCAGGCGGTGTCGGGAAGGAAAGCACGGGGGGACATGGATATCGACCGTCACGCAATCGCTATGCCAGACCGGACCTCCCGGGCCGCGGGCGCGCGGGACGCGTGCACGGGCGCTGGTTCGGCGCCACGTCGTGCCACATTGTTCTTGCCGGCGCGATGTGTGACCGGCCCCTTGCAACAGTGTGTGGCGATTCGGGCGGGAGAGCGTGCCGGCGAGCTGCATGGCACGTTTCGTGATCGGCCTGCGGCATGACCGCGGCCCTTCATTCCCGTTGCAACGTCCCGTCGTGCAGCGCGCTCGCGACCAGCCACGCCGACGCGCCCGTCGTCGCCGCCGAACGCAGGTCGCTGCGATCGCGGATGCCGCCTGCGCCGACCCAGGCGCGGTCCGGCGCCAGCGCACGCAGCCGCGTCAGCGTCGACAGGTCCGGCCCCGCCGCCGCCCCCACGCGATCGAGCGTCATCACGATGACGGTGCGCGGCCAGAGCGCGGGGCGCGACCAGACGCCGGCGGGATCCAGCGGCCGGGCCAGGCGGCAATCCAGCGACAGGATGGCCTGCGCATCATCTGCCAGGCCCGGGCTCGCGCTGCCCGCGGCCAACGATTCGCTCCCGTACACCAGCCTGACGCGCTCGCCGCCTGCGCCGAGCGCGTCCCGCAGCGCAGCGCCCGCGGCGACGCCGGACAGGCCCGCGTCGAGCCACAGGCAGAGATCGTCGCGCAGGCCCAGCAGGCGCCGCAGCGTGCCGACCTGGGCCTCTGCGCCCTGGATCGCGTCCAGGTCGGCGACGTACAGCGTTGCGGCATGTGCGCGCCCGGCCGTTGCGGGCGGCAGCAGCGCCGTCGCGATCGCCACGGGGTCGCTGCCGGCGACCAGGGCCGACACGATGGGCCGGTACGCCGCGCGCTCGCCGCGCACGCCGCGCACGACCTGACCGCGTGCCAGGTCGAGCACCGGGATCACCTGCAAAAGGCTGGAAGACGTCATGGTGAGGATCTTCGTCTACGAATCCCTGAGCGCGCGAGCGCCTGCCTTGCCGGGCGGCCAGGACCCCGAACTGCTGGCCGCGGGTGTCGCGATGCGCGATGCGATCGTAGACGACTTGTTGCGGCTCCCCGGCGTGGCGGTGACGTGTGCCGTCGGAATCGGGCCCGGCTGTGGTGCGCCGCAGGACGGGCGTGCCACGAACCTGGCCACCGCGGCGGCCCGCGCCGGCGAGCGTGCGGAGACCTTCGTCAGCCGCATGGCGGCCACGCACGACCTGAGCTGGATCGTGGCCCCCGAGACCGGCGGTGAACTCGGCCGCTTGCACGCGGCTGTGGGCGAGGCCCGCTGGATCGGCTGCGACGCGGCCTCGATCAAGTGCGCCGCGAGCAAGCGTGCCACGCTGGCGGTCCTGGCGGCGGCGGGCGTGCCGACGCCGCTGGACGGCGCCGCGAGCCATCGTGGGCGCTGGATCGTGAAGCCCGATGACGGCGCCGGTTGCCTGTCGACTCGCGTGCACCGCGACCACGCCGCAGCACGGGCCGCCGCCATCCTGGACCACGGGCCCGGCGCCGCACTGGCGCTGGAGCCCTTCGTCGAGGGCGAAGCCCTCTCGATCTCGATGATCGTCGGCGCGGATCTTGCAACAGTGGTGTCGTTCAACCGGCAACTGATCGAGATCGATGCCACGGGCCGCCTGTGCGACCTGGGCGTGCAGGCGGCGGCGCTCGCCGTGGCCACCGATCCCCGCATCGCCCGTCTCGAGGCCATCGCCGTCGCCACGGCGCGCGCCCTGCCCGGCCTGGGCGGCTTCGTCGGTGTCGACGTGGTCTGGAACGAGGAGCGAGGAGCGGTCGTGATCGAAGTCAATCCGCGCGCGACCTGCGCCTATGTCGGGCTGTCCGGCAAGCTCGGACGCAACCTGGCGGCGGACATCCTCCGCCTGAAGGCGGTTCGCGCGAACCGCCTCGAGAGCCGCGATGGCGTCGGCGCCTGAGACTCCCCCGCGCGTGGTCGGCTGGGACATCGGCGGCGCCCATGTGAAGGCCTGCCTGTTCGAGGCGGGCCGCGTCGCCGATGTCGCCCAATGGCCCTGCCCGCTGTGGAAGGGAATGGCCCACCTGGACGAGGCGATCGCTACGGCGCGCGCGCGCTGGCCGCGGGCCTGGGACGCGACGACCCGCCACGCCGCCACCATGACGGGCGAGATGGTGGACCTGTTCGTCGACCGCGAGCACGGCGTCGTCCGCCTCGCGGCTGCACTCGCCGAGTCGCTGGGCCCGTCGCTGCGGCTGTACGCCGGCAGCACGCGCTTCGTCCCTGCGCACGAGGCCTCCCGCCACTGGCATGCGATCGCCTCCGCGAACTGGCAGGCGACCGGCGCGGTGTTGGCGCCGCGGGTCGGCGACGCACTCCTGCTCGACATCGGCAGCACGACGACCGACGTGATCGCGCTTCGCGGCGGCCGCGTCGCCTCGCAAGGCATGGACGACGCGCGGCGCCTGGCGTGCGGCGAACTGGTCTACCAGGGCGTCGTGCGCACGCCGCTGTGCGCGCTCGCCGCGCGCGTGCCGTTCGAAGGCGAGCTGGTCAACGTCATGAACGAATTCTTCGCGACCACGGCCGACATCTACCGCACGACCGGCGAGCTCGATCCGGCGCACGACCAGGATGCCACGGCCGACGGCAACGGCAAGGACTTGCCCGCCACCAGCCGCCGCCTCGCCCGCATGATCGGCCGCGATGCGCGCGACCGGCAGCAGCCGGCGTGGCAGGCGTTGGCGCAAGCGTGGCGGATGTTGCAGGTGGCCGACATCGAAAGCCAGGTTGCCCGCGTCGCGGCGGCCGCGGGCCTGGCCGACGGCGCCCCCATGATCGGGGCCGGTTGCGGCGCGTTCCTGGTCGCCGACATCGCCCACCGCACCGGGCGGCGTTTCAGCCGCTTCTCCGAGGTGATGGCGAGCCCGCCGGACATCACGCTGGCCGGTTGGGTCGACGTCTGCGCCCCCGCCGTCGCCGTCGCCGCGCTGGCACTGGCCGAGGCGTGACGGCATGTGGATCGTCAAGCTCGGGGGCAGCCTGTCGCGCGACGCCCGCCTGCCGCGCTGGCTGCAGATGCTCGCGGAGCTGGGCGGCGGGCGCGTCGTCGTCGTGCCGGGCGGCGCCGCGTTCGCCGACGCCGTGCGCGCGGCGCAAGGCTACTGGGGATTCGACGATCTCACGGCCCACAACATGGCGGTGCTGGCGATGGCGCAGACCGCGCACATGCTGCATGCACTCGAGCCGCGGCTGGTACTGGTCTCCGACGAGGACGCCATCCGGCGCGCCCAGCATGCGGGCCAGGCGGTGCTGTGGATGCCGCTGTCCTTGCTGCGCGACGCGCCCGACGTCATCACCAGCTGGGACGTCACCAGCGACAGCCTCGCGCTCTGGCTGGCCCGCCGCCTGAACGCGGAGCGCCTGGTGGTCGTCAAGGCCTGCGAGGTCAAGCGCCCCCACACGCTGCAGGAGTTGACCGAGATGGGCCTGGTCGACCGTCGTTTCGGCCAATGGGCCGACGACGCCGCGTTCCCGATCGAGGTGGTCGAGTGCGACGATCTCGATCGCGTGCGCGACGCGCTGCTCGGCGGGCCGTCTCTCGTCCTGCCGCCGGCCGCCGCGTCAGGAAACGGCCGGCGCGATCGCGGCGCCGGCCGGTCGCGCCGCAAGCCGCCGGGCTAGGTCGCGCACCAGTTCGGCATCGAGTCCACCGGCGCGGTCGCCGGTGCAGACGGCGCTGCGAAACCCGCAGAAGTCCGACGCCAGGGCGATCAGCGCCGGCACGTCGCTCGCGCGCAGCGCGCCGGCGAGTCCGGCGAGGCAGCCCTGCGACCGCGCGCGCTCGACGAAGGCGGCGAGCGCGGCGCGGGGTTGGCGCTGCAACAGGCTGCCACCGCGCTTGTCGGCGGTATCGAGCATCACCGCGGGAAACATGCGCAACCCCAGTGTCGCCTCGACCAGCCGGTCGTCGATCCCGTCGTCGACGAGGAACACCGGCACGATCGCGGTGCCGCAGCTCGCGAGCCGATGCAGCAGGGCCGTGGCCGCGTCGGTGCCGCCGCCCGGCGCGATGCCGACCTTCACGTAGTCGACGCCGCAGGCCGACACGGTCGCGACCCGGCGCAGGACCTCGTCGCGCGACTGCACGGGCACGTCGCCGATCGTCGCGCTGATCGGCACGCCGGGGTGCTGTGCGCGCAAGGCCTGCACGATGCGCGCGATGCGGCGCGGCGGCAGGCCGCCCAGCGCGCCGGACGCCGGCTCCTTCAGGTCGATGAAATGCGCGCCGGCCCGGGCGGCTTCCAGCGCTTCATGCACGCTGCGCACGCTGACGAGCAGGCGCAGCATCAGGTGCTTCCTTCGACCGTCGCGGCGGCGCGCGCCACGGCTTCGCGCAGCCAGTCCCACGCCTCGTGCTCGCACGGGCCGGCCGTCTTGTCGATGGCGATCTGCAGGTAGGCCATCTCGGACTCGATCTTCGCGCGCGGCAGCAGGTGCAGCCGGCTCACGAGCACGGCCCCCTCGATGACGGCCGCCTGGGCACGGTTGAAGCCCGGATACGCCGCGTGGCGCTCGCCGCGCAGGCGAGCCAGGCGCAGCGTCGGTCGCTGCGCATCGCCGTCCTGGCTTTCGAGGCGCAACACCACATGCTCGAGCGCCGCCGCGAGCCGCACGGCGCGCGGCTCGTCGGCCAGGTGGGCGTCGACCGTCGGCCAGGTGCGCCTGCCGGTGACGCAGCCGGCGAAGACGCGCACGTCCGTCAGCACGTTCAGCACCGCCATGCCGGAGGCGAGGATGTTGTCCAGCGTCGTCGAGGGCCGAAACGGCTTGAGCACCACCCGGCCGTCGTCGGCGTAGCGCACGCCCATCGGCGCGACGTGCACGACGCCGGCAGGCGAACAGGTGGTGACCACCGTCTCGAAGATCTGCTCGTTCATGATCGCGTCCGGTGCGTCAGCGTGGTTCCCGGCCCGCACCAGCGCTCGAGATCCTGCACCGGGCCGTCGACCGCGCAACCCCATTCCAGCGGCTGGTCCTGCACGTAGCGCTTGCCGAGCTGCCAGGCGATCTGGGCGCGCGCCACCTCCACGCCCATGTAGTAGGCGTGGCTCGCGTCGTCCTCCAGCCGCAGTTGCGGCCACAGGGCGAATGGATCGCGCCCGAGACGCAGCCCGTCGCGGTTGTAGACGTGCAGGCCCTCGCGCGAGACCTGCACGCGGAAGTTCGGGTCGCGCACCTCGCGCGCGATCGCCGCGATCTCGTCGGGCGCATCGGGAAACGGCCGCTTGGCGTGGACGGTCATCAATTGATCGGACAGCCCCTTGGGCAGGATCCGATGGGTCACGCAGGCATGCATGATCCGGCGCGCCCAGTCCGCCTCGCGCACCGCGCGGCGCGCATGCGCGCTCACCTGCGTCGTGAGGATCGCGCTGGCACCGAGCTCCGCGGCGATCCCCAGCATCACCGCGTTGATGCCGCTCGTGTCGGCCTCGATCAGCTCGGTGAGGTTGCCCACGCCAAGCATGATGGGTGCCTCGGGAAAGCGCTCGCGCAGGCGGTGGTAGCGCACCAGGGAGGCCAGCAGTCCATAGGGAATCGGGTCGAGGATGGCATCGGCGAGGAAGGGTCGGCCACGCGACTGGAGCGCCTCCACGGCAGCCCAGAGCGACGCCTCGTCCTGTGGCGTGCGTCCGATCACGACCGGCGTCGAGGCCACCTCGTCGGCGATCCACAAGGTGTCCAGCGTGAGGCTCAACAGGTAGTCCGCGCCCGCCCGGCCGCCGCGCAGCAACTCGTCGGTGTCGAGCGAATCGACGCTGACGCGCAGTCCGCGCGCCTTCAACTCGCGCACCGCGTCCTCGAGGTGCGGGAACGCAGTATCGGGCAGGCCACCGAGGTCGACCACGTCGGCGCCGTCGGCCACGTAGGACAGCGCTCGCTCCACGATCGCGTCGACGCCCAGGCGCGGTGCATCGACGATCTCCGCGAAGATGGCGACGCCGTACGCCGCCAGGTCGACGGGGCGTGCCAGCCGGTTGAAGTGCGCCGGCAGGTCCTTGAGCTCCTCCGGCCCGCGCTGCACCGGCACGCCGAAATGCGCCGTCAGCGCCTCGAGATCGCCGCGGCAGCGCCCCGGCACGATGATGCGATCCGCCACGACAGGCGTGGCGACACGGCGGCGGATCATGTCCGCGGTCATGAGCGCAGCCACCTGCAGGCCGATCTCGCGGATCTCCCAGCCGAACGGCCCCTCGCCGCCCGGCGGCGCGATGTCGCACAGCACGCGCCGGAGCGCCGGCTCGGCGAGGCGCCCGGTCAGAAAGACGATGTGTTCCATGCCAGGCTGAGTTCGCTCAGGCGCGCGGTGAGCGCGGATTCAAGTTCGGCCAGCGAGCACAGCACGCGGCAATGGTCGATGGTGCGCAGGCGTTCGACGTTGTCCAGTTCGATGCGCCGCGGGCGCAGCGTGACCCAGTCATGGGGGGCGCGGGTGACGACCACCGGCTGCGTGTCACAGGCGAAGACCAGGCCGGCGATGCCCAGCTTGCCCGCCTGCGCGAACATGTTGGTGGGCAGCGTGTCGCTGATGCCCAATGCGCACTTGGCGACGGTGTTGCTCGTGGCAGGCGCGACGACCAGCGTGTGATAGCGCGCCTCGTACAGCTCGCCCACGGGAACGGCGCTGGCGGTCTTGTCGCGAAAGACACGGAAGCGCTCGCGCAGCGACTCCATGGAAATGCCATACCGCGGCAGCACCTCTTCCGCGGCCGCGGAGAGGAACAGGTCGACGCGGGGCAGGCGCGCGGCGAGCGCCAGCGACTCCTCCAGCATGTGGCCGGAGCCCGTCAAGGCCCAGGCGAAGCGGCCGGACGCGTCGTGCGCGGGCAGGTCCGCATCGCCGCCATCATCGACGGCCCGCGCGGGCGGCCACGTCCCGTCCTGCCCGGGCGCGTGCCCGTTCAGGCGGTCTGCGTTACCGGGATGCACAGCTTGTGCATCCGGCGATACAGAGTGTTGCGGCTGATACCCAGCAACTTCGCCACGTGGCTCACGTTCCAGCGCTGCGACTCCAGTTGCTCGCGCAGCAGTTGCCGCTCCTTCAGCAACTCGGGAGACAGGGTCGAGGGAGCCGCGTCGGGGTGGGGCGAGGTGGCGGGCGCCGTCGCGGCGCCGGGCGCGAGCGAGGGAAAGTGTTCGAGCGTCAGGGTGGCGCCGTCCGACAGCGCGACGGCGCTGCGCAGCACGTGATGCAGTTGTCGCACGTTTCCGGGCCATGGATGACCCATCAGCAAGTCCCAGGCCGCGGGCGTGACGCCGCCGTCGGCGCGCCCGAGCTCGCGCAACAGGTTGCCGATCAGCTCCGCGCGGTCGCTGCGATCGCGCAGCGCGGGCAGGCTCAGCTCGATGCCGGCGAGGCGATAGTACAGATCCTCGCGGAAGCTGCCTTCTGCCACCATGTCGTGCAGGCAACGGTGGCTCGCGCTGATCAGGAGGAAGTCCACCGGCCGCGCTTCGTCGGTGCCGAGCGGCGTGACCATGCGGTCGTCCAGCACGCGCAGCAGCCGCGCCTGGAGCGACAGCGGCATGTCGCCGATCTCGTCCAGGAACAGCGTGCCGCCGTCGGCTTGCGCGATCTTGCCGCGCCGGCCGGACTTCTCGGCACCGGTGAAGGCACCGGCGCGATAGCCGAACAGCTCGGCCTCGATCAGCGTCTCGGGCAGGCTGGCGCAGTTGATGGCGACGAACGGGCCGTCGCCGCGGATGCTCTGGGCATGCGCGGCGCGCGCGAAGATCTCCTTTCCGGCGCCCGTCTCGGCGCGCAGCAGCAGCGGCGTGCCTCCGGACAACACGCGATGCGCCGTGGCGAGCTGGGCACGCAGGTGCGGGTCGATGAAAGTCAGCGCGCCGCTGCCCAGTCCTCCATGCGGATGCACCGGGGAGGCCGGCGGCGCGCGGCGCGCGACGCTTGTCACGGTACGCGCCGCAGCCGGCGCGGGGAGGCTCTCCCCGCTGCCCGCGGGCTGGCGCGCGACGGCAAAGAAGCGGTGTGCCGCATTGGCACGGTAGACGACGATCGGATTGAACGCACCGCGCTGGCTGCGCTGCAACATGTCGTCCAGCGTGGTCTGGAAGATCTCGTCGAGCCGGCGACCGCGCAACTCGGGCACCGAGATCCCGAGTTGCAGCAGCGCGCTGCGATTGGCGGCCAGCACTTCGCCGGCGTCATCGACCACCAGCTTGCCTTCGTGCAGGGTGTAGACGAACTCGGGGCGGCTGTGGAAATGGATGGGGTGCGACTCCGGGAAGCGCATGTCCATCAGGCGGTTCTCGATCATGCGGGCGGTCATGCCCAGCAGCACGAGCAGGTGTTGTTGCGCCTGGCCCGAGCTGCTGCTCACGTCCAGCACGGCCGTCATGCGGCCCTGCGGGTCGTAGATCGGCACCGCGGAACAGGTCAGGCCGGTGTATTGGCTCAGGAAGTGGTCGGTCTGCTGTACCACGACCGGCTGCGCCTCGGCCGCGCAGGTCCCCATGCCGTTCGTGCCGGCTTCCTTCTCGCTCCAGACGGCCCCGACCTCGAGTCCGAGCGGCTGCGCCATGCGCTCGAACTCCTGCGAACTGACCATGTGCAGGATGACGCCCTGCGTGTCGGTGAGCACGACCGCGGACTGCGGGTCGCCCATCTGCTGGTAGAGCGTGGTCATCTCGTAGCGCGCGCAGTCGATGACGTCGGCCATGCGGCTGCGGCGCCCCGGCAGCTCGTCGCCGCTGAGCACCGGCGGACGCCGGCGCTGGCGCGGGTCCAGCCCGTGCTCGTTCATGCAGCGCGCCCAAGACTGCGCGACGGCATCGCTGGTCAGGCTGCGCGCGCCGCGCTGAACGACCTCGATGATGCGATGTGCATGCTCGAGCGGATCGATGATCGCCATGGATTGTCTCCATCTGTTCGCCTGGCCGCAGCGTGTGGCCGGCCGGCGAATCTGCGGGCATTGTGTGCCTGCTCGGCGCAAACTGCACGCGCGAAATGTTTCCGCGTTCCGCAGGGCCGCCCCGCATGCGGGGTGGAGTCGGCGCCTCCGCGCCCGGGGCGGCGCAATGGCCTGCAAGTTGCTATCCACCCTTCATCGCACCCCACTCGCGACGAGGGAAAACGATGATGCCTGCTGCCATGAATACGCCGCTCGACAGGACAGCGGCCAGCCCGGACCACGCCGGCGAGCCTCTGGACCTGGTGTTCATCGAAGGTTTTGCGGGCAGCACGGTGATCGGCATCCACGAGAGTGAACTGCATCTGCCGCAGACCGTCCTGATCGACGTCTGCGCGGGCCTGGCGCGCGTGCCGGCCTGCGACACGGATCGGATCGCCGACACGCTGGACTACGGCGAGCTGCGCCTGCGGCTGCAGCGGCTGATGTCGGAGCACGGTGTGCAGTTGCTCGAGGCGCTGGCGGAGCGCGTGGCACACATTGCGCTGGACGAGTTCGGCGCCCGATGGGTGCGGGTGCGTGTCGCCAAGCCGCACAAGTTCGACGACACGGCCGCGGTCGGCGTCGTCATCGAACGCCGACGCGACCCGGTCGCGAGCGCCGCCGGGCGAGCCGCCACGCTGAAGCTGATCGCGGCCGGCATGGTTCCGGGCAGCGACCTGAAGGACCGTCGATGACAGGCGCCACCGCGCTGACGGCGCGCCCCGCCCTGCCCGCCATCGCCGCCACGGTCATGTGGCCGATCGCGCGGGTGCGCGTCGCCGCGCCGGCTCGGCTGCACCTGGGCTTTCTCGATCCCGCAGCCACGCTCGGGCGCCGTTTCGGCAGCGTCGGCCTGGTCCTCAACGGCCTCGACACCATCGTGGAGATCTCGCGCGCCGACACCGACCGCTTCGACGCCTTCGGCGGCGGCGACGCCGCGCTGGCCCGCGCGATCGAGCACCTGCGCACGCTGCGCGCCGCCACGCGCTGCACGGCGCCCGTGCGCCTCGCGCTGCGCGCGGCCGCCCCCATGCATGCGGGGCTGGGCTCCGGCACGCAACTCGCGCTCGCGGTGGGGACCGCGTTCTCCCGGCTGTTCGATGTGGGGCTGGGCAGCGGCGCGCTCGCGGTGATGCTGGGCCGCGGGGCGCGCTCCGGCGTCGGCATCGCCGGATTCGACCACGGTGGCCTGCTTCTGGACGGCGGCCCGCGGGCGGACGGCGCGCCCGCGGAGTTGCTGGCCCGCCTGGCGCTGCCGGCCGCCTGGCGCGTGATCGTCGCGCTCGATCCGCGTGTCCAGGGGCTGAGTGGCGCGGGCGAGAAGGCGGCGTTGGCCAGCCTGCCGCCGCTTGCGCACGCCGTCTCGGCCGAGATCTGCCACGAGGTGCTGATGCGCCTGCTGCCCGGCGCCGCCGGCGCCGAGTTCGAACCCTTCGCCGCAGGCGTCTCGCACATCCAGCGCCTGCTGGGCGACCACTTCGCGCCGGCCCAGCAGGGCCGACGCTTCACCAGCCCCGCCGTGGCCGCGCTGATGGACTGGATCGGCAGCCACGCGCTCGCCGGCATCGGCCAGAGTTCGTGGGGCCCGGCCGGCTTCGCGATCGTGCGCAGCGCCGAGGACGCGCGCGGGGTGCTGGCCTCGGCCCGCGCCGCTGGCGCCCTCGACGCGGGACTCGAAGTGAGCGTCACGGCCGCGCGCGACCGCGGCGCCAGCGTGGCCGTCGATATGGCCGGGCCCCTGGACTGAAGGCCATGGAGCGCGCCTACATCCTCCACATGATCACGCCAGGCGCGCAGATCAGCCCGTTCGACGTCAACATGGCCGTCGATGCCGGCTGGCAGGTCGTCACGCCGTATTGCCAGGTGACGCTCGACGGCGTGGTCGGCCTGACGCAGGACGCCATCTTCTCGCGCGGGCCCAAGGGCGTGCGGCGAACCGGCATCTTCATCGGCGGCCGCGACGCGACGATCGCGGCCGACATGCTGGAGCGCGCTCGCGCGGCCCTGGTGCCGCCCTTCGCCGTGTCGCTGTTCGCCGATCCCAGCGGGGCGTACACGACAGCGGCCGCGCTCGTCGCCTGCGCCGAGGCGGCCTTGCGGCGGCATCACGGCGCCGACCTGAGAGGCCGGCGCGTCCTGCTGCTCGGGGGCACCGGGCCGGTGGGACGCATCGCCGCCGTGCTCTGTGCCCAGGCGGGCGCGACGGCCGTGCTCGGCAGCCACAAGGGACGCGACGGCGCCGATGCAGCCGCCCATGAGACGGGCAAGCGCTTCGACGTCGTCCTGGCGGCGGCCTCGACCCGAACCCGCCCCGAGTTGCGCGAGGCGCTCGCTCAGGCCGATGTCGTCATGGGCGTGGCCGCCGCGGGCGTGCAGGTGATGGACGAGGAAGATCGCGCGAGCGCACGCCAGCTGCGCGTGGCTGCCGACGTGAATGCGGTGCCGCCCGCCGGGCTGGCCGGCGTTGGCCCCATGGACGATGCCAAGCCCATCGCGGGGACGCAGGTCGTGGGCATCGGGGCACTGGCCATCGGCAACGTCAAATACCAGGTGCAGAACCGGCTGCTCACGCGCATGCGCGAATCCGATCGCCCCGAATGCTTCGGCTTCGAGCAGGCCTTCGAGGTCGCGCGCGGATTGCTTGCCGACAAGGCGCCGCCCGAGGACGCCGCGTCGCCATGACACCGGTCCGCCCGCGCGATGACGACGGTCACCGGACGCTGGTCGTCGCGGGCATCTCCGTGCGCGCGCTCGCCGAGTCGGCGCGCCAGGCCGGCTGGGACGTGATCTCGCTCGATCTCTTCGGCGACGCCGACACGCGCCGTGCCAGCGTGCATTGGGCCCGCATCGGCGAGCCGGCCGCGTTGCGCATCGATCCTGCGCGCCTGCGCGAGGAGTTGCAGCGGGCGGCGCGGCGTCCGCGGGTCGACGGCTGGGTGCCTGCCAGCGGATTCGAGGGTGCGGCCGAACTGCTGTCGGCCGGCGCCACGGCGTTGCCCTGTCTCGCCATCTCGTCGTCGGAGATGCAGCGGGTGCGCGACCCGGCGCTCTTCTTCGGCACGCTCGATCACCATGGCCTGTCCCATCCGCGGATCTGCCGCGACCCGCCCGCCGACCCGGCCGGCTGGCTGGCCAAGCGCGCGGGCGGCTGCGGCGGCATGCACATCCGCGCCGCCGAACAGATGCTTGCCGACCCGGCGCAGCGGCACGCCGACACTTATTTCCAGCGCTGCCAGCCCGGCACGCCGATGTCGGCGCTGTTCGTCGCGGACGGCCAGCACTTCCGACTGGTCGCGCTGAACCGACTGATCGTGCGGGCCATCGGGCCGCTGCCGCACGTCTATGCGGGTGCCGTCGGACCGATCTCGAGCGGGCAGCTCGAGCAGGCGGTCGTCCGTGCGCTCTCGGTGCTGGTCCCGGAATTCGGCCTGCGCGGGCTGGCCAGCCTGGACTTCCTGGCCGACGAGTCCGGTGCGCACTGGCTCGAGGTCAATCCGCGGCCGTCGGCCACCCTGCAGCTTCATGCGCACGCCTGGCCCGGGGGCCTGATGCGCGTCCATGTCGATGCGGTGCGCCGCCGCCTGCCCGCGCTTGCACCGCGCCGCGCGCCGGGGGTGCGCGGTCACCTGACGGTCTTCGCGGAGCGACCCGGCCGGGTCGGCGCGGCCTCGGCGCTCGACCCCGTCGACCGGCGGCACCTGCACGATCTCCCCCCGCCCGGGACGCGCTTCACGCGCGGCGAGCCGATCTGCACCGTCAGCGCCGGCGCCGACAACGTCGACGACGCGTTGCGACTGCTGGAGACGCGCGCTGCGCGGGCACGCCGGGCCGTACAGGACGGCGCGCCTGCCGCGGCCCCCACGCCGGAGCTTGCCGCATGAACCCGTCGACCCTCAGCGTGAATGGTCTCGCCCGGCCGCTGTTCGAGACGCTGGTTCGCGACGCGGATCGACTGCGGGTCCACGTCGAGCGCGACCCGCGGGGCGTCACGTTCGTCGACGCGGGCATCGCCGCGGCGGGCAGCACCGCGGCGGGCATGCTCATCGCGCGGCTGTGCATGGGCGGGCTGGGCGAGGCAGCGCTGCTCGCGGGTCCGCGCGAGGGCTGGCCGACGTGGCTGCATGTGCACAGCTCCCAACCGGTGCTCGCGTGCCTGGCGAGTCAGTACGCGGGCTGGAGCCTGAACGCGACCAAGGAGGAGACGGGCGCCAGGAAGTTCTCCGCGCTCGGCTCCGGCCCGGCGCGCGCGCTGGCGCACAAGGAAGTCCTCTACGAGGAGCTCGGCTATCGCGACGGCGGCGACTTCGGCGCGCTGGTGCTCGAGGTCGATCGCGTGCCGCCCCCCCTGATCGTCGACAAGCTCCTGCGCGATTGCGGCCTCGCCCCCGAAGGACTGGGTCTGGTCATGACGCCGACCGCCAGCCTGGCGGGCACGGCGCAGGTCGTCGCGCGCGTCCTGGAAGTCGCGCTGCACCGCGCGCACGACCTGGGCTTCGCGGTGGGCGACATCGTCGAGGGCAACGCGTGCGCGCCGCTGCCGTCCCCCGGCGCCGATGGCCTCGACGCCATGGCGCGCACCAACGACGCGATCCTTTACGGCGGCCAGGTGCACCTGACCGTGGCGGGCGATGCCGATGCGGCGCACGACCTGGCGATGAAGCTGCCGTCGGGGAACTCGGGCGACCACGGGCGCAGCTTCGGCGACCTGTTCGCGGCGGCCGGCTACGACTTCTACAAGCTCGACGGCGCCCTCTTCGCCCCGGCCGAGGTCTGGGTCAGCCACATCGGCTCGGGCAAGACCTGGCACGCCGGCGGCATGCGAATGGACCTGCTGACGGGTCTCTGGCTGGCGCGATGAACTCGCTCGCGAGCGTCGGCAGCGCGTCGAGCGGACGCCGCGTGGCCCTGATGACCGATGCGCCCGGCTGGCACACGCGCGAGCTGCAGCGTGCCTTGCGCGAGCGTGGCTGCAGCGGACGCTGCGTCGATCTCGCGGACTGCCGCGTCGATACCACGCAATCGCGGCACGGACTGGTGTTGCCGGGCTACGGAGACCGGTTGCCCGATGCCGTGCTGGTGCGCGGCATCGCGGGCGGCACCTTCGAGCAGGTGACGCTGCGCCTGGGCATCCTGCACGCGCTGCGCGAACTGGGCGTCCCCGTCTACAACGACGCGCGGGCCATCGAGCGCAGCGTCGACAAGGCCATGACCACGCTGCTGCTGCATGCAGCCGGCATCCCGACGCCGGCGACATGGGCCATGGAGTCGGCCGCGCATGCGCAGCGCCTGGTGACACGCGAAAGCGCCGCGCATCGCTCGCTGGTGCTCAAGCCGCTGTTCGGCTCGCAGGGCAAGGGCCTGCAGCGCCTGGGCTGGGTGGACGGCGCACACGTCGCGCTGCCGGAGCTCGCCACGCCGTACGGCGAACTCGCCTACCTCCAGCGCTTCATCGCCCCGTTGGCCCGACCCGGCCACGACTGGCGCGTGCTGGTGGTCGGGGGGCGCGCCGTCGCGGCGATGCGGCGGGTCAGCGCGCACTGGGTTCACAACGTGGCGCAAGGCGCGCGTTGCGTCCCGCAATCGCTGGGCGACGCCACCGGACAGGCCCTCGCCGCCTTGGCGCAGGCCGCTGCGCGGGTGCTGGAACTGGATTACGCGGGCGTCGACCTTCTCCCGGCGCCGGACGGTACGCAAGTGATCGAGGTCAACGGCATCGCGGCCTGGCAAGGCCTGCAACGCGTGACGCCGATCGACATCGCCGGCCTGATCGTGGCCGACCTGCTCGACCGGAAGCTGGCGGCCTGGGGCGCGCAGCGCCATGCCTGAGCCGCTGGCCGAACCGGTCGCCTGGGCCGCGCAGGGCGAGTGGGTGCTGCACGCCTTCGTCGAGGCCTGCACGCTCGACGTGTCGGCGCGCAAGGCCGGCAACGTCAGCGAGGCCTCGCCGGGGCACCGGATGACTGCGGGCTTGTTCCTGCAGAGCGCACGCGTGGCAGCGGCGCCGCTGTGCGCACCGCGCTCCCGCGTGGGCGAGCGGATCGAGTCGGCGGTGCGGGCCACGCACCGCGTTGTGCAATGCAACACGAACCTGGGGATCCTGCTGCTGTGCGCGCCGATCGTCGCCGCGCACGAGCGGCGCGCGCTCGCCGGGCCGGGGGCCGCCCTGCTCACGGCGATTCGCGACGTGCTCGAGGGGCTCGACGTGGAGGACGCCCGGGCCGCCTACCGGGCGATCGCGCTGGCGCGGCCCGCCGGCCTCGGCTCGGCGCCGGAACAGGACGTCGACGACGTGCCCACCCAGGGGCTGCGCGCCGCGATGGCTCTTGCGGCCGGACGCGACAGCATCGCTCGTCAATACGCCCAGGCGTACGCCGACGTGTTCGATCCGGGCGTCACTGCCTTCGAGCGCGCGCGCGATCGGGCACGGCACCGCGGGGACGGCCCCCGCGCCGCCGCGATTCACGCCATGCAGGCCGCCTTCCTCGAGTTCCTCGCGGCCTGGCCGGACTCACACATTGCGCGAAAGCATGGGGACGCGGCGGCGCACAGTGTCATGGCCGAAGCCCGGCCGTGGCGCGAACGCGCGCGTCGCGGCGATCCGCTGGACGCGAATCCGGCTTGGGCGGCGTGGGACGAATCGCTCAAGGCGCGCGGGCTCAACCCGGGTACCAGCGCCGATCTGTGCGTCGCGACGGCCCTCGTGGCGGCACTCGACGGGAGCTCCGAGGCGTCGCCCACCGTCCGCTGAACGCGACAACGCCGTCTCGGCGTTTCTACGCAGACGATCCGGCACGAAATATGAGAGCAGCGTTTCTGGCGGGAAGTTCTTTCCGCGCGAACAAGTCCTAACCCGTAGTCCGGAGAACATACATGGCCAAGATCGATCGCATGCTGGTTGGAGAGTCCCTGGTGGGAGAAGGCAACGAGGTCGCCCACATCGACCTCATCATCGGGCCGCGCGGCTCACCCGTGGAGACCGCGTTTGCCAACGCGTTGACGAACAACAAGGACGGTTTCACGTCGCTGCTGGCGGTCGTGGCGCCGAACCTGCTGGCCAAGCCGGCCACGGTGATGTTCAACAAGGTGACCATCAAGGGCGCGAAACAGGCCGTCCAGATGTTCGGACCCGCGCAGCACGGTGTGGCGATGGCGGTGGCGGACTGCGTCGAGGACGGCACGATCCCGGCGGCGGAGGCCGAGGACCTGTTCATCTGCGTCGGGGTCTTCATCCACTGGCTCGCCGAAGACGACAAGAAGATCCAGGAATTCAACTACCGCGCCGTCAAGGAATCCATCAAGCGCGCGGTGAACCGGGAACCCTCGGTCGCCACTGTCCTCGACAAGAAGTCGACGATGGCTCATCCGTTCCAGGCCGCGGCCTGACATCGGATCCGACAACGAAAAAGGAGACAACCATGACAAGCACGAAAAGCTCGAATCCGTCGTGGCGCATCGGAGCCGCCGTGGCGATGGCCATCCCGGCGCTGGTGCATGCGAACCAGGACGTCGAAAAGAACATCGCCGACTCGAAGAACTGGGCGGTCCAGGCCGGTGACGAGTTCAACCAGCGCTACACCAAGCTCAACCAGATCAATGTCGGCAACGTCGGCAAGATGCAGGTCGCGTGGACCTTCTCCACCGGCGTGCTGCGCGGGCACGAGGGCTCGCCGCTGGTGATCGGCGACATGATGTACATCCACTCGCCGTTTCCCAACAAGGTCTTCGCGATGGACCTGAACAGCCAGAAGATCCTCTGGAAGTACGAGCCCAAGCAGGATCCGGCGGTCATTCCGCAGATGTGCTGCGACACCGTCAACCGCGGCCTCGCCTACGCCGAGAACAAGGTGTTCCTGCAGCAGGCCGACAGCACCCTGGTCGCGCTCGATGCCAAGACCGGCAAGGTCGTGTGGACGGTCAAGAACGGCGACCCGAAGCTCGGCGCCGTCAACACCAATGCGCCGCACATCTTCAAGGACAAGGTGATCACGGGGATCAGCGGCGGCGAATGGGGCG
>Ga0307516_10002530_pt1 | contig 24357 bp, 21 predicted proteins | sample 19_EM_MG_FD_203310 | JGI IMG/M metagenome (GOLD analysis project Ga0307516, IMG submission 203310) | Populus trichocarpa ectomycorrhiza microbial communities from riparian zone in the Pacific Northwest, United States - 19_EM | ecosystem: Host-associated > Plants > Roots > Unclassified | place...
CTGAAGCCGTCCTGCTGCCACAGCGACAGGCGCGGTGCGTCGGACGCATACGGCTTGTAGTAGGCCAGCGGCACCAGTTGCTGCTGCACGTCGCGCTGCGAGATGCGCGCGCATTGCAGCCCGCTCAGCACCGGAATGTCGAACGAGATCGCGCGGGCGTAGCTGTCCACCACCTCGCTGCCGTCGATGCGGCGGTCGCGCTGCGCGGTGGCAAAGGCGTTGATGGGCACCGGGTCCACGTCGCCCAGGAACTTCCACTGCTCCGACTCGCGGATCACGCCCATGCCATTGCCCACCGGCCGCACGCCGCCGTCCACGCCTTGCAGCACGAAGCTGACGCGGCACACCAGCGGCTGGACGCCGAAGTTGCAGCGGCCCAGCGTGGGGCTGAGCAGGCGCGCGCCCCACATCTCGTCGTGGGCAAAAAACGCGCACAGGCCCAGCGCCACATCGGCCCGGCCGGTCACGCTGCCGTTGTCGTCCATGGTCATGCGCGCATTGCTGGCCAGTGATCGGGCAATGCCGATGCTCTCGCTGGCGCAGGCCGAGGGGCTGGCCAGGGACGCGCTCATGTTCCGGAACAGCGTTTCCAGCCCGGTGAGCAGCACGTTGGCGGCACCCGAGGCCACGGTGACCTGGCCGATGGACGTGCCGCCGTGCTCCAGGTACAGGTTGCCGCTGCCCATGCGCGGCGTGATCTGCACGAAGGGCTGGCTGTCTTCGCCGGTGCTCACGCCCACGGCATCGAGCACACGGTCATAGCCCGTGCGCGAGCCGGCATCCAGGGTGCCGGTGATGAAGTCGAAGCCCGTGCCCAGGCCGCCGTCGGCCAGCACGCCCGCCAAGCCCTGGCGCAACTGGCTCTGCGCGGTCTCCACCGCGCTGCTGTCCAGGCCGGTGGCCGCGCCGCTCATCAGCGTGCCGGGCGAGGAGCCACTGGCCAGCAGCACCGTGGCCGTGGTCAGCGGCGTGACGTTGGCGGTGCCGGCCGCCTGCACCACGGAGTACAGGCACTGGTAGTTGGGGCCGGCGTAGCCGCAGGCTTCCAGCCGGTAGGGGGCCGGGCCGGTGAGGGTGACGGCGGCATAGCGACCGTCGGCATCGATGGCCACATCCGAGGCGACCACGTTGCCGTTGGCGTCAAGAATGCGCAGCGTGCCGTTGGTGATGGGCGCGCCCACCGCCACGGTGCCGGAGATCTGGTTGGAGGGGGTGGTGGCCGTGGCGTCGGGGCCGTGGCTGCAGGCCGCCAGGGCTGCGGCCACGGCCAGGGACGTGCTCAGCGCGCGCAACGAGGCAACGGTAAGAAGCGGCGCGAACGCCATTGATGAGCCCGGGATTTGCATGCAGACCTCGCGAGGTGGGTCTCGCGCGCCAGGCTTGCCGAAAGACCTTTCGGACTGGGCGCGATCACCCCCCGGTATCGGTGGTAGCGCCTGCAGCATTGAGGAACGAATGCACACCGCGGTGTGCCGTTCGCCCCCCAGCCCTCATCACTGGAACGCCACCTCCGCAAAGCTCCGCAGCTTGCGGCTGTGCAGGGCATCCAGCCCCTGCTCGCGCAGCAGTTCCAGCGCCCGCAGCCCGATGCGCAAATGCTGCGCCACGCGTTCGCGGTAGAAGCGGTTGGCCATGCCCGGCAGCTTGATCTCGCCGTGCAGCGGCTTGTCGCTCACGCACAGCAAGGTGCCGTAGGGCACGCGGAACCGAAAGCCGTTGGCCGCGATGGTGGCGGACTCCATGTCCAGCGCGATGGCGCGGCTCTGGCTGAAGCGGCGCTCGGGGCCCGGGTGCGGCAGCAGCTCCCAGTTGCGGTTGTCGGTGGTGGCCACGGTGCCGGTGCGCAGCACCTTCTTCAGGTCGTAGCCCTTGAGCTGGGTGATGTCGGCCACGGCCGCCTCCAGCGCCAGCTGCACCTCGGCCAGCGGCGGGATCGGCACCCACAGCGGCAGCTCCTCATCGAGCACATGGTCTTCGCGCACATAGCCGTGCGCCAGCACGTAGTCGCCCAGCTGCTGGGTGTTGCGCAGCCCGGCGCAATGGCCCAGCATCAGCCAGGCATGCGGGCGCAGCACGGCGATGTGGTCGGTGATGGTCTTGGCATTGGCCGGCCCCACGCCGATGTTGACCATGGTGATGCCCGAGCCGTTCTCGCGCACCAGGTGGTAGGCCGGCATCTGCGGCATGCGCGGCGGCGGCACGCCTTCGGTGGCGCCGCCGCGGCGCGTGATCACGTTGCCCGGTTCGACGAAGGCGCTGTGTTCACCATCGGGCTGGCGCATCAGCTCGCGGCCGAGCGCCATGAACTCGTCGATGTAGAACGGGTAGTTGGTGAAGAGCACGAAGTTCTGGAAGTGCTCGGGCGAGGTGCCGGTGTAGTGGCGCAGCCGGTGCAGCGAATAGTCCACGCGCGGCGCGGTGAACAGGGACAGTGGGTGCGGCTGCGGGCCGGCCACGGCCACTGCCTCGTAGCTGCCGTTGGCGATGCCGTCGTCCATGGCGGCCAGGTCGGGCAGGTCGAACAGGTCGCGCAGCAGCACGCGCCGCTCGTGGCTCAAGGTGCCTTCGATGTGGTCGTCGTCGGCCAGTGAGAAGTGCACCGGGATCGGCTGCTCGCTCTCGCCCACTTCCAGCGGCACATGGTGGTTCTGCAGCAGCAGGCGGAATTGCTCGCGGTAGTAATTGGCAAACAGGTCCGGCCGCGTCAGCGTGGTTTCGTAGGTGCCTGGCCCGGAAACAAAGCCGTAGGCCAGCCGCGAATCAGCCCGCGCCACCGTGTCGGTGCGCACCCGCACGAACGGATAGCGCTCGCGCACGCGGCCGGTGAACGGCGCACCATCCACGAAGCGCTGCAGGCTGTCGCGCAGGCGCTGGATGTTGGCGTCGTACAGCGCCCGGACGTGTTGCAGCGCCGAGTCCGCGTCGGTGTGTGCCGTGGTGGCCGGGCCACCCGTGAAAGATGTCATGGTCGGCTGGGTTGTGGTTGTGGTGGTCCCTTGCAGCATAACGGCCCGCCGACCCGCGGGAAGCCCGGCACGCGCCGGGGCCGCACGATAGGATGCGCGCCACCCTGAACTCCTGCGGACGACACGAACATGAAGGTGCTGGTACTGGGCAGTGGCGTGATCGGCACCGCCTGTGCCTACGAGTTGGCGATGGCCGGGCACGAGGTGACCGTGGTCGAGCGCCAACCCGGCCCGGCGCTGGAAACCAGCTTCGCCAATGCCGGCGAGGTGTCGCCTGGCTATTCGGCCCCCTGGGCCGGGCCGGGCGTGCCGCTCAAGGCCATCAAGTGGCTGCTGATGCAGCACCGGCCGCTGGTGATCCGCCCGCACCTGGACGGCGCCCTCATCCGCTGGGGCCTGGCCATGCTGCGCAACTGCACCGCGGCACGCTATGAGCTGAACAAGAGCCGCATGGTGCCGCTGGCCGAGTACAGCCGCGACTGCCTGCGCGAACTGCGCGCCAGCACCGGCATTGCCTACGACGACCGCACCCTGGGCACGCTGCAGTTGTTCCGCACACAGAAGCAGCTGGACAGCACCGGCGCCGACATCGCCGTACTGCAGCGTCATGGCGTGGCCTATGAACTGCTGGACCGCGCCGGCTGCCTGCGCGCCGAGCCGGCACTGGCGCGCGTGCAGGACAAGTTCATGGGCGGCCTGCGCCTGCCGGGCGACGAAACCGGCGACTGCCACCTCTTCACGCAGCGACTGGCCGACCTGGCGCGCCAGCGTGGCGTGAGCTTCCGCTTCTCCACCACCATCCGCTCCATCGTGGGCGATGGCCACGGCGTGACCGCCGTGGACACCGACCACGGCCTGCTGCATGCCGATGCCTACGTGCTGGCACTCGGCAGCCATTCGCCACTGTGGCTGCGGCCGCTGGGGCTGCGCATCCCCGTCTATCCCGTCAAGGGCTACTCGATCACGGTGCCCATCACCGACGCGAGCGCGGCGCCCGAGTCCACCGTGATGGATGAGACGCACAAGATCGCCATCACGCGGCTGGGCCAGCGCATCCGCGTGGGCGGCACGGCCGAGCTGGCCGGCTACACGCTCCAACTGCACGAGCCGCGCCGACGCACGCTGGAGTTCGTGGTGAATGATCTGTTCCCCGGCGGCGGCAACACCGCGCAGGCCACCTTCTGGACCGGCCTGCGGCCCATGACGCCGGACGGCACGCCCATCGTGGGCGGCACGCGGCTGCCGAACCTGTACCTGGCCACGGGCCACGGCACGCTGGGCTGGACCATGGCCGCGGGCACCGGGCGCGTGATCGCGGACCTGGTGTCGGGGCGCAAGCCGCAGATCGATGTGTCGGGGCTGGGGGTGGAGCGGTATGTGGGGGTGTACCGATGAAGGGGGCTCAATGGCCCATGCACAAGCAGGACACGGCGTGATGCTGGACATCTCAAAAGCGCACCTCGCCCTGCTCGTGTCTGCCGTGAATGACGCGGTCAGGTACAACGAAGGCCTCCTGAGCCGCGAGGCCCTCAAGGATGCGTCAGACCACGAAGAGCATCTGTTGAGCATGGAGAACTTTCAGCAGTGGCTGGAAGCGGAGTACAGGAAGCTTCGGTCTCAGCATCCCGACCTCTTGCAGTACGAACAGATCGTGGGGCGGTCCGACAAAGATCGCCAAGCCTGAAGGCCGCTGCCGTCACAATCAACTGACGCACGAATCCTCGCCATGACTTTCGTCATGCAGCCGTACGGATCTCTGCAATGGCATGGCGCGCCGTGTTCTTGTAGCCCCTGACGGCCACTCGTCGGCACCCATCTTCCAGTCTCGGCGATGACCAAAGAAAGGAAACAAGGGCTGATGGTCGAAGGTGTCGATGCGACCTATGCGATGAGCTGGATCGAATTGACGTTCCGTTGGGTCGCAGAGCCGGGCCTTGGCATGAGAAAGGCGCTCCAGAAGCTGGCCCGCCGCGCCGTGCGCCACTGGTTCAAGCACCTCAAGCCCCAATCCCTCCGCAACGCGGAGATCTACGAGCGTGTCCGGGACCAACTAGCCCGCAACTTCCGCAGCCCCTTTCACATCATCCTTCAGGCGCGGGCGGGCGAAAGCAGGCGGCTTCCACTTGCCGCTTTCATCGACTATGCGCCACCGGGCCACGGCAGGGCTTGAGCACCATGCGCGCCAAGGCACTTGCGGCCGCGTGCATCGCCATCGCCGCAACCGTTTACGTGGGCCTTTCGGCCCACGTCATCCTCCGGCAGGACATCCAGGACCTGCTGGTCTGTGCGGACCAGGGCGGACTGAAGATTCCCTTGTCCCGCAGCCTGTGCCGGAAGTACCTGTTCGCGTTCCGGGGAACACCCGAGGACATCGCCATGCTGCACCAAGGCGTGGGAACATCGTTCGTGCTCCAGGGCCACGCGCCGCTGGCCAAGCGGGAACGCACCCTGGACTTTCTGGTTGGCAAGGGCCTGGATGTCAACCGCATCGACATGCACAAGCTGCGGCCACTGCATGCCGCGGTGTTGTCGAATGCGCCCGAGGAGGTGGTGCTGCTGCGACACGGCGCCCGGCCGGAACTGCCGGACGAACGCTACGGACAGACGCCGCTGGAACTGGCGCTGGCTTTGGAACGCGATGAGCGCCGTCAGGCCGGCAGGGAAGACCTCATCGCCATGCTGCGCAGCGCGCACTGATGCCCGCTTCCACCGGCCGCTCGCGCTGACTACATCAGTCCGAACCAGGGGTCATCATGCCGACGGAGAACTCAGAACTTGCGCCGCCCTGGTTTGCATGCCCCGGCCAGCCGCCCTGGCGGGCCGGCTGGCGGCAGGGTGAGAGCGAGGCGTGGCTGCTCCAGCAGTGGATGCCCTTTTGGCGTTCGCTGGATGCCGATCAACGCAGCAACTACCTGAGCCGGTGGGAGCCACCCGACGAAGACTGGCGCGAGTACATCACCGAACACTGGGTATAGGGCGCCGTGTGGTGCCGAATCCATGGCCGCTGGTTGCACAGCCTGGCATGGAATCACGCCGCCCGATCCATCCGCTTCAACCACTCCGGCTCCTGCAGCCGCTGCGCCTCGATGCCGGCCTCCACCAGCCGCTCGCGCCGCCGGCGCAAGACGGCCAGCACGCGGAACTGGCTGGGGGCCGAGATGCACAAGTCCCACAGCGTGATGGCCACGTCCGGGTGGGTGAGCAGGAAGCGCGCGCGCTGCGCCGCGGTGGCATATGGGTCGTCCTCACCGGCCAGCGCACCCTGCAGCAGGTCCATGTAGTCCACCGCGTCTTCCACGGCTTCGGGCGTGCCCCAGCGGTCCTTGAGGGCCTGCACCAGCTGGGCCTGGCGTGCCGGCGCGAACAGCGGGCTGTCGGGCGAGGTGAACAGGTAGCGTGCCGCCGGGTGCTCGGTCTTCGAGCGCAGGCGCTTCATCTCGCCGGGCCGGGCCAGGTAGCTCCAGGCGGCGTTGATGGCCGCTGACTCCAGGCGCCGGCGCAGCAGGATGATGAAGCGCTTCTTCTGCCGGTGCTCGCGCTCGCTGCCGGGCGCAGTGGGGTCGGCCGGGTCGCAGCGCAGCCGCCCATAGACGCCCAGCGGGTCGTCCACGCGCTGCGCCAGGGCCACCAGCGTGTCGATCTCCTGATGCCGCAGTTCCGGCTCCTGCACGTTGGCATCGCAGTGGCGCCATTGCAGCGCGACGCGGTACAGATGGTGCCAGTGGCGCATCAGCACCTCGGGCCCCGGGGCACACACGCACTGCGGGCCGACCAGCGCCTGCGACAGCAGGTCCAGCACGTCGAAGGCCTCGTTCATCAAGGCCAGGTGTGCATCGCCGGCTTCGGCCTCGGAGGCACGCTGCAGCACCGCGGCATAGTGGCCCAGCACCGAATGCACGAACTCGTCCTCCAGCACCATGCGCGTCTGCTGCGTGGCGCGCCGGCGCGCCTCGATGAAGCGGCGCACGATGCCGGCGTCCTGCGTGGGGCACCACTTCTGGAAGAAGGCCTTGAACTCACCCGCGGTGATGCCGTGCGGCGTGAGGGCAAACAACGCCTGGTAGCGCAGCCGCTCGACCGGCATGGCCACCAGCCGCTCATGCCAGGCCCGCAGCAAGGCGGCCATGCGCTCGGGCTCCTCCGACACCTCCGGGTGGGCCGCCAGCAACCCGGCCACGTCGTCGATGCGCGGTGGGTCCGTGGGGCCGGTGTCCTCGGCCAGGACCAGCAGGCGCTTGGCCAGCGCCTCGCTCTCGGCCCGGATCAGCGTGAAGAGGAGGATCACCTCCCAGTCGAGTTCGCCCGCCTCGTGCCGCAAGGCCTCGTCCCGGGTGCTGGACAGCATGCGCACCAGCAGCTTGAGCCGCCGCGGGTTGGGCGGCAGCATGGGCACCATGGAGGCCAGGGCGTCGACGGGCACGAACGGACACAACTTCGAGAACTGGTCCATCGCCAGGGCGCGCACCTGCTCCTGGGTCGGCTCGGGCAGCTCGAACGGAAAGTCGATCACCTTGTCCAGGAAGTTCTCGCCCAATTGTGGGCACCCGGCACCGGAATATCGGTACCACCCGCCCAGCGGGTGCTCAGCCGCCTTGGGGCGGCCCGGCGCCGGCTGAGGGCCCCAGGCGCGGTCCAGCGCATTCACCACGATGCGGCGGTCGAACGCCAGCACGAAGGCAAAGCGCGCAAAGTCCAGCAGTTCGCGCAGCGCCAGCAGCAGCCGCGGCACCAGCGCGGGGTCGGCGCGGTCCAGGTCGTCGATGAACACCACGACGCGGCGCTCGCCCAGGTCGCCGCCGATGTGCTGGACGTCCTTGCGCGTGAGGCCCAGGTGCTTTTCCACCAGGCTGGCAGCCACCTCGCCCCCCAGCGTGGCGCCGGGCACCTGGGCCACGCTGGCGGCCTGCGCGCCCCAGCGCAGCCAGCGCGCCAGGTCCACGCGCCAGGCCTTGACATGGTGCCGCAGGCGCGCCGCCAGGCCCACCTTGATGCCGTGCGCATCCAGCCCCTCGATGAGCCGGGCGCCAAAGCCGCGCCAGACTTCCTCTTCGCTCACCGCGCCCCACGGGTTGTAGCGGATCACAATGTGGCCGGCTTCGCGCTGCTGCTTCTCCAGGAAGTTGAGCACGGAGGTCTTGCCGTCGCCCCAGCGGCCGAACAAGCCCACGCGCGTGGACCAGGGCGCCGGAGAGGCCGCGATCACGCGCGAGATCGCGGTGGCAATGGGCCACCGGTCGTAGAAGTCGTCTGCGCGTTCCGCAACAGGGGCATCGTGACCGGTGGGCAGCGGTGGTTTGGCGGGCAGAGACGTCATCGCAAAACTCCTGCGTCCCGGCGCTCCTCCATCTGAGGCACGCCGGGCGGATCAATCTCTCTCCCCTGATGAACAACGTACGGCGCGGCCCGGCGAACGACCGTCGCAGGGTGTAACGGTTTCCAACAGCACGTCGGCAGCCGCGAGCAGTTCCGTACACAGGGCTTGTGTACAAACCGTCATGGGCGAGCGCAGTTCGTCGCTGGCGATGTGGCCGCGGCGGGCCAGCCAGGCCTTCAGCGGGGCCGGGTTGGGTTCGCTGAACAGCAGCGCAATCACCGGTGCCAGGGCTTGCCACAGCACCCGCGCTTCGGACAGGCGCGGCGCCATCACGGCCTGCCACAGCGCGTTGAAGGCCACCGGGTGCAGCATGGCCGAGGCGGCCACCGCACCGGCCCCGCCCAGGCACAGCGTGCCGAAGATCTCCATGTCATTGCCGGCCAGCACCGCCAGCTCGCCATCGGCGATCAGGGTCCGGGTCTTGTCTGCGTCGCCGGCGCAGTCCTTGAGGGCCACTACGCGCGGATGGCGGGCCAGGGTGCGCAGGGTGTGCAGCGTCATCGGCACGCCGGTGCGGTAGGGGATGTCGTACAGCACCAGGGGCAACGGCGAGGCATCGGCCAGGGTGGCGAACCAGTCGATCACGCCTGGCTGGGAAGGCCGGATGTAGGCCGGTGCCGGCACCAGGAAGCCAGCCGGCTGGGCACCCTGCCCCGCCAGACCGGCCAGGCGCAGCAGGCGCTCGCGCGTCTTGCCCAGGTGGCTGCCCGCCAGGCCCATGAGCACCGGCAGTCCGCTGTTGTGGGCCAGCACCGTGGCCAGCACGGCAGCTTGTTCGTCGTCGTCGAGCGCGGACGCTTCGCCGGTGCTGCCGCAGGCCACGAAGCCGGCCACGCCGGCCTGCACGCCCTGCGCAACCAGCTGCTGCAAGGACGCGTGGTCGACGGCCCCGTGCCGGAACGGGGTGACCAGCGGGATCCAGATCCCGGCAAACTCTGTGTGAGACATGAAGACACTCCTGATGCAAAGACCGGTGAGGTCCGTACAGAAGTGCGCTCAGTCAGGGAGAGAGGCCGCCGCAAAGCCGGGCCGCTGCCGTTCCGTCGCCCATCTGACGGAACAGGCAGCCCCGGTCAGATGAGCTGCTGTTTTTTCGATTTGAGGCTCGCACGCATGCCCGCTGCAAGCAGCGTGGTCAAAAACGTGGAGCCAGTGGACATGGCAACAATCTTATCCGGGAGAAGGTGACTCGTGCCCCGGGTCAGCGCGCCGCCAGCAGCGCCGCCAGCCGGTCTTCAGCACCCGCCACGCGCTCCAGCACCGGGTAGCGCAGGCCGCCGCGGTAATCGACGCGCACCGCGCGGAAGCTGTCGCCCTCGCGCAGCAGCAGTTCGATGGGCGTGCGCCCGTCCTTGTTGGCGGCGATGGCGTCCTTCAGCACCTCGCCCTTGTAGGCGCGCCAGTTCACCGCCACCACGCTCATGGCCGGGGACAGGCCGGCGCGGAAGGCCGGGCTGTCCCACAGCACGTCGACCAGCTTGCCTTCGTGGTCGACCCGCACGCCCAGGGAGTAGCTGAAGTCGTTGTGCTTGCCATCGGCTTCATCGGCCTTGAGGTTTTCGCTGGGCGTCTCGCTGTAGCCCAGCTTCCAGCCGGCACGGGCTAGGCCGTCCAGCGGCGCGGCCGCCGCGTTGCTGTCGAGCCGGTCGCGCAGGAAGCGCGCCCAGTCGTGCGACTGCACCTCGTTGAGGGCTTTGACGATGTCCTCGAAGCTGTAGGTCAGTGGGCCCAGTTCGCCATCACGCAGGCCGAAGAAGCTGCGGGCGAAGTCGTCCAGCGAACGCTGGCCGCCGGACTTCTCGCGGATCAGCGTGTCGGCATCGAGCCAGATCAGCACGGCTTCGTTGTAGTAGTCGTAGCTGCGCTGCCAGTTGGCCCAGTCGCGCACCCCGCGGCGCCCGCCCACGATGGGCTCGTTGGTGGTGTCCTGCAGGTTGCGCCAGGTGCGGCCGGCGCGGTGGTCATACGCCGCGGCCACCTGGGCCAGGTCGTCGCGCGCCAGCTCGGCACTCACCAGCGTGCTGCGCACGGCCAGCAGCTTGCCCCAGTACTGCGTCTGGCCTTCGTACAGCCACAGCAGGCTGTCCTGCATGGGCGTGTTGAAGTGCGGCGTGGTCAGGTCGCGCGGGCGGCGGAACTTGCCGTTCCACGAATGCACGTACTCATGCGGCAGCAGGTCGCGGCCCTGGTAGGCCTTGTCCCAGTTTTCGAAGTACTTGATGCGCACGCCGTTTTCGCTGCTCTCGTGATGCTCCAGGCCGATGCCGCCCATCTGCTCGGACAAGGACAGCAGGAAGTCGTACTTGGCATAGTGGCGCGCGCCGAACAGCTTGTCGGCCTGCTGCACGAGCTTGCGGTGGGCATCGATCTGCGCGTCGCTGGCCTTGAGCAGCTCGGGCCGGTCGGCCACGATGTTCAGCACCACCGGCCGCGCCGAATCGGCAGGGTCCAGGTCCACGCGGCGGAAGTAGCGCCCGGCAAAGACCGGCGAGTCGATCAGCGTCTCCAGCGAGACCGGCTTGAACTGCACCATGCCCTGGTCCTGGCCGGCGGCGCGCAGCGCGCTGCCGTAGCCCCATTCGGGCGGCAGGCGCAGGCTGGCCTGCACGCTGATGCCGCGCGCCTCGTAGCCGGCCGGGTACAGGATCAGGGGCTGCCATTGCACGTTGAGCATTTCGCGCGTGACCACCACACGGCCGCTGTCGCGCGCCACCGGCGACAGGTGCTGGAACTCGATGTCCAGCGTGCTCACGCCGCTGGGCACGGTGACCCGGAAGGAACTCATGTCGAGCGGGTCGCGCGACCAGGGCAGCGGCTTGTCGCGCGCGTTGATCTTCAGGCCGGCCAGGCGGGCCGGGTCGCCGGTGGGCGAGTGGTTGCCGGGGATCCAGCGCGGCAGGTACAGCTTCAGCGGGCCCGGGCGCACCGGCAGCGTCTGCCGCACGCGCATCACACGCTGGTTCAGATCGGTGGCATCCACGCTGAGCAGGATGGTGCCGGGGTACAACTCGGCCACCAGGTCGACGCCCTGGGCCTGCGCATGGGCCGGCGGCACGGCGGCACAGGCCAGCAGCACGGCGTGAAGCAGCGAACGTGCAAGGCGGAGGGACCCGGACAGGGCAGGCGGGCAGGCGGTCGTCGAACGGCTCATCACAGCGGGGGCGTCGGCGGCAAGCGACGACGACGGGTGGGAAACGGACAGTAACGATACCTGAGAAGACGGGATCGCATGGCCCGGGGGTGTCCGGGGGCCATCAAGTCCACGCGCTGTGCGTGCAGCCGCCCGACAACTTGCGGGTCCACGTGCATTGCGTGCAATGGCCCACGCGCCAGCCCCGCAACACGGGCAAGGCCCTGGGTGGGTCGGGCCGGATGTCCGGCGGGCTGGTGGCCAGGCAGGTGCGCGGCCCGGCGTCGTGGGCCGCACGCGCAATGGCCGCTGCGGCCAGGCTCGCCAGGCGGCGCAGGTTGATGGCCGCCTCGTTGTCGGCCTGCCCGGCATGCCCGATGGAGGCATGGTGCGGGGAGTGGCACACAAACAACTCGGGCACCATGTCCGGATGCACATCGCTGCGCAGCCAGCGGTCCAGGCCGCTCAGCAGGGCCTCGGCGCGCGAATCGGCGTCTTCCATCAGCAATGCATCGAGGTCGAACAGGATCGGGTCCGATGCCACGGGCGGGGCGCTGTCGACCTGCTGCTCCCGCAGCAGCGAGTCCAGCTTCAGCAGCAGCGCGTTGGCGTAGGCTTGATCGTCGGCGCCCAGGGTAGGGAGCAAGTCCAGCGTGTTGCGGATCATGAGGCGCAGTTCCGGCACGGTGGCCAGTTCGGCCGACACCTCGATGGCGCGGAGGACTTCTACAGCAGTGGTCATCGGTGGCCCCTTTGGGTGGAAGGTCCTCGCTGTCTTTCGCGATGGATCGGCACCCGGTTTTTTGTTGCCTGCCCTTGCATCGCTGTATTGCACAAACGATGCCCGCCGGCCGCCACATGGGGCAAGCCCCCAGCCTCGCCGGCTTGCAACCGCTGCCATGCCCGCACACGAACCCCTGGGGCGCCCGCATCCCCCTCGATTGCGGTGGTCCGCAGGCCGGGGAGAGCCCCGCGTGACCTTGGTCATGGGTCGCAACTCGGCACCTGCACGCAACGGGCTGACACGGTCTCGTGGCCCTGCAACAGACTCGGACGTTTCTTGTCGCAGGCCTGCATGCTTGTCGCAAGCCTGCGTGCGGGCCCGCGCCTGAGAGGCTGAGCCCTCAGGACCGTGTGACCGGCATGTTCTCGGGGAAGTGCTTTTCCCAGTCGTACGACTTGGTCAGCGCCAGGCTGAGCGTGGTACAGGCTCGCCGCACGGTGGCCACCTCGGCGGGATGCCATTGACGCCCGTCGAGTGTCTGCTCACAGCACAGCATGCCCACCGTGCAGCCATTGACCGAGAAGCCCACGCTGAGCAGCGAGCGGACGTGGCGTGGCTCCAGGTAGCTGTGCAGCAAGCCGGTGAGGCGCGGGTCGGTGCGCACGTCGGCCGAAACCACGTAGCCGCTGCGTGCGAGCGCACTGAAACAATCGCCGTATTCAGCGTCCGACAGTTCGGGCGGCAGGCCTTCGGTTCGGGATGACGGGTAGGCCACCACGCAGTGCAGGGTGCGCAGGCCAGGGGGTCCTTCGAAGCGCCAGATGTTGACCCGGTCGCAATACAGGCGCTCGCCCATCACCTTGCACGCTCCGCGCAGGAACAGGTCCACGTCCAGCGTTCCCGCCGTGAAGGCAGCAGCCATTTGGCGCACGGTGTCGGTTTGGACTTCCACGGGATCATCCACGGCGGCGCAGGAGTGACCTAATGTAAGTGCGAACCTGCCGCGCAAGTGCAATGACCCTTGCGCCGCAGTCCCACGGCTCAAGGAGCGTCGCCGCGGCCTGCACGGCCGGCACCCGGAGGGGTGCAGTGGCTTGTCAATGCTCAGCGGGGATTTTCGCGAGGGTCTCGAATGTCAAGCCTTGCGAGTCGCTCACCTCGACCTTGAGTTCAGCGGCCTCGCTCCCCGGCGGGGCCATGAACCAGAACCACAGGTTGGGGTTCTCGCTGATCGCGAAGTCCAGGTCGGCCGAAAGCACCGGCCGACCCGCATGGCTGATGTCAACTTGCCGCACGAAATGCGCCGGCGTGAACTGGCGCGTGGCCTGGTCCATGGCCAAGCCCGAGTGGTTGGGGTGGCTGACCACCAGTTGCACCCGCAAGGGCCCGCCAGGCCCCGGGGCGGCGGCATCGGCACGCAGCCGCATCTGCCCCAGCGTGGCCAGGGCGGCACGCGCGTCCAGGCCCGCCGGCGCGGAGCATCCGCCGGAGGCCTTGACCCAGCGCGTGGCCATGCTGAGCTGGCCGTCCTGCGTTTCGGCGATGGCACGCACGTGGCTGTATTCGTCCACGCGCACGCGCGTCTCGATGTCGGCACGGCCGCTGCTCAGCGTGTAGGTGAAGATCGCCGCGATGGGCGAGGGGTTGCGGTCGATGATGAGCCAGACACGCCGGATGTGATGCTCCGCGGTCTGCGCAAACTGCGCCCGCACGGCGATGGGCACCGTGGCTGCGTCCACCGCGCGCGCCGGCGCGTCCAGCCGGATCACGCGCTCGGCATCCAGGCGGATGGGCCGGTCGGCAAAGAGGCTGGTGCGCAGCTTCTGCCAGATCTCCACGGCCTCGGGGTCGCCGCCGTCACGCAGCTGTGCCCCGGCCAGCGCAGGCAGCAGGCTGGCCAGCAGGCACAGCCCCCAGCGCAGGACGGTGGTCATGGTGGCAGGCCGAGGGGCCAACTCATGGATCCGTTCATGGGTGATGTCAGAGGCTGAGAGTTTTTCGAGCGTGGCCGAGCAGCGCGTCAGAAGATGTCCGCTTTAGGCGCACAAGCACAGCCATAGCTCGGGCTATGGCGAGCATTTGCAACGACAAGCGGGCGTCTTCTGACGTGATGAGCGGGCATGATCGATTGACTCTCAGCCTCTCAGCGCGGGCCAGGCTGGATGAAGCAGCCCTTCTTCGCCGCAGCCTGCACCTCACGGAACTTGCGGATCTGCGCCTGCAGCTCCTCGCTGTCGCGGATGTACGAGCCCCGTTCACCGCCGATGGAGTTGGCATTGGTGGCCGTGCTCATGGCCACGAAGTCGTCCAGGCTCACATCGCGCGCCAGGGCATCGATGGCACACGAGCACTTGTTGATCATCTCGTAGTGCGGGCCGGGGTTGTCGCGCATGCAGGCCATCACGTAGTTGACGCGTTCGGCGGTGGGGTAGTCGTACGCCGCCGCGGGAGCCGCGTGCAGCAGGCTGCCCACGGCGGCCAGGGCGGTGACGAACAAGGAGAGTCTGCGCATGAAGGTTCAACCCGGTGAGGTGGGCAGCAAGCTGAGGGTTTCTTCGGACCGCGGGGGCCGGTCGGCTTTATTTTCACCCCTCGTTTCACCGCCCGTTTCACCCCCCGCCGCAGGCACCGTGGTGCGGATGCTGAACACCCCGCCGGGAACCTGGCTGCAAAGAATGAACTGGTAATGCGTCGCCGCGTAGGCCGCGAACCGCGCCCGCACCGGGTCGTCGAGGTAGGGCGTGATGCGGACCTCAGTGGCCGACAGATCGCGCCCGCCATAGCGCACGGTGGTGGCGCTCACCTGGGCCGCATCGGCCAGGGCCAGCCGGATGCGGCGCCGGAAATGCGCGGACTGCCCCCCGGTGACACGCTGCAGCTCACGCACCTCGCGCTCCAGGAAGAACAGGATCACGGGGTTGGCGGTCGCCGCCTCGATGTCCGGCAAGGGCATGGCACGCTGGCTGCTCAGGAACTGGCCTTGCGTGGTGCAGCAACTGCCGTCGGGGCGGGCGCCGAACTGCAGGCTCACCTTGTCACGGAACGGTGCCACGGGATCGCCCGTCACGGCACTGCGGCGCTCGAACTCGTACTGCAGTTGCACGGGGGGACGAAGATCCTTCAGGTGCTCGTCCTGGAACAGCGCCTGCTCGGCCCGCGATATGGGTGGAGACGGCGGCGAGGACGGGGCACTGGCCGCCTGCTGGCCCACGGCGGAGCCCGCCAGGGCCATGAGCCAGAAAGCGGCCTGCCAGGGCCGCGGAAGCCTGCCGCCGACGCCGGGCCGCCCCCAGGCGGCTGAACACCCGCTCGGCGGGTGGCATCGGTACCCCGGGGCCGGGCGCTCACCCCCTCTCAGTTCATCCACGCCTCTACCGCACCGCCGCCACGGGGGCGGGGGCAGGCTCCAGCTCAAGCAAGGGCACGCCGTACTCGCGCAGGATGGCCTGGATGTCGTCGCGGTGTTGCACGATGAGCGCTTCGATCTGCTGCTTCCACTCGCGCTCTCCATAGCGCACGCCCATGGCCATCTGGTAGTCGAACTTGACGCCCGGCTCCGAGGTCATGGGCACCACCCGCATCCTGGGCTGCTCAATGCGCCGCGCAAAGTACCCGGCGATGGGCCCCCACACGATGGCCACGTCGATCTTGCCCTGCGCCAGGTCGCGTTCGATGATCTCGCCCGGGTACTGCTCCGGGTCTGCGTTGAGCATGGCATAGGGCACGCCCTGCTCCACCAGTTGGTGCCGCGCCAGCCACACGGAGGCCGGCGAGCGGTCGTACAGGCCAATGCGCAGGCTGCGCAGCTTGGCCGGATCAAGTGCCAGGAAATCGGCGCTGCTGGTCACGCCATCCAGCCCGCGGCCGGCGGGCAGCACCATGGCGTAGGTGGAGCGGTAGTACGGCCGGGTGGCGGAAACCTGGTCGAAGCCGGCCGGCACGCCCATGACGATGTCGCAGCGGTAGTCCTCGCCGGGCAGCTTGTAGCGCAGCGTGTTGCGGATGAAGGCCATGCGCTGCGGGAACGAGAAGTACGCCACCGGCAGGTTCAGGTCGCGGGCAAACAACTCGGCGATGCGGTTCTCGATGCCTTCGCTGCGCGTGTTGGAGAACGGCAGGTTGTTCGGGTCCTGGCACACGCGGAAGGCCTGCCGCGCCGGCGCAGTGTCCTGCGCCGCGGCCGGGAGCACGATGCCGCACAGCAACCCCAAAACCACGGCGGCCCACGTCATGGCATGGCTTCCACTTTCGCCCGCGTGATGGCGCCGTCGGAGCGGCCCTTCAGGTAGGCGTACAGGTTGTCGATGTTTTCCATCACCACCGGGCTGGTGCCGAAGCTCTGCATGCCTTTTTCCAGGCGGCCGTCGCGCACGGTCTTGACGAATTCCTCCTTGGTGAGGGTCTTGAGGCTGGCAACGAGCGAGGGGCCCACCAGGCCTTCCTGGTTGGCGCCATGGCAGCGGTCACACGCTGCGGCGCGCCAGGTGCGAAAACCCTGCAGCGTGTTGGCATCGACCTTGTAGCCCTCGGCCACCTTGTACAAGGGCTCGCCGCTGTCCGCGCTGGGGCTGGAGGCCGGCTGGGCCGAGGAAGCCCCCATCAGCGTGGCAAGGGCAGTCAAAAACGCGGTTCTGGACATCATGGGGCGTGATCACGAAGTTGGGAACTTGTCCCCACCCCGCCGGGGCGGAGGTGGGGAGCAAGCAAGACTCACTCAGTAAAACTCAGGAAAAAGAACCAACGTTCAGTTTGGCAACGCAAACACAGTCAGGGAACCACCCAGTTCGGTGTACTGCTTCAGGTCCTTGTAGCCGCCCACCGCACCCAGGCCGTCGGTGTCCTTCTCAAGCCCCGCGGCCATGCCGATGCCGGCCCAGCCACCGATGCCCGAGAACACGCCGATGTACTGCTTGCCGGCGTTCTCGTACGTGAACACGTTGCCGATGATGCCCGAGGGGGTCTTGAACTTGAACAGCTCCTTGTTGATGTCCTTGGCATCCACGCACTTGAGGTAACCCTCCAGCGTGCCGAAGCACGAGAGGCCGCCCGCGGTGTTGAGTGACCCGCTCCAGACCGAGAACTTCTCCTTCTTGCTCTGCACGATCTTGCCCGTGCCGGCGTCCCAGGTGATGTAGTTGCCCATGCCGCCATGGCTGCCCGGGGCCGGGAACATGGAGAGCGTGGCACCCACATACGGCTGGCCGGCGACGTAATCGACCTTGAACGGCTCATAGTCCATGCACACGTGGTTCGTGGGCACGTAGAAGAGCTTGGTGTTGGGGTCGAAGGAAGCCGGCTGCTGGTCCTTGGAGCCGAGTGCCGCCGGACACACGCCCTTGGTGTTGACATCCGGCCCGTTCTGCGCGGTGGAGTACTGCTTCACCACCTGGGGCCGGCCGGTCTTCATGTCCACGTGCGTGGCCCAGTTGACCTTCGGGTCGTACTTCTCGGCCACCAGCAGCGCACCGTTGGTGCGGTCCAGCGTGTAGCCGAAACCGTTGCGGTCGAAGTGCACCAGGGCCTTGGTGGGCTTGCCCTTGACGTTGATGTCGGCCAGGATCATCTCGTTGATGCCGTCGAAGTCCCATTCGTCGTACGGCGTCATCTGGTAGACCCACTTGACCGCGCCGGTGTCCACGTCACGCGCCCAGATGGACATGGACCACTTGTTGTCGCCGGGGCGCTGCGCGGGGTTCCAGGTGGATGGGTTGCCGGTGCCGTAATACACCAGGTTCAAGGCCTTGTCGTAGCTGTACCAGCCCCAGGTGGTGCCGCCGCCGATCTTCCACTGGTCGCCCTTCCAGGTGCTGAGCGACGAGTCCTTGCCCACGGGCTTGACGGCACCGTCGATCCAGGTGGTGGTCTTGTCGGGGTCGACCAGCATCTCGGCATCGGGGCCGACGCTGTAGCCCTTCCAGGCCTGCTTGCCGGTGTTGATGTCGTAGGCAGCCAGGAAGCCGCGCACGCCCCATTCGCCGCCGGAGATACCGGTGATGACCTTGTCCTTGAACACGTGCGGGGCGTTGGTGTTGACCGCACCCAGCTTGGGATCGCCGTTCTTGACGCTCCAGATCACCTTGCCGGTCTTGGCATCGAGCGCCACCAGCGTGCTGTCGGCCTGCTGCAGGAACACCTTGCCTTCGGCATAGGCGAGGCCGCGGTTCACGGTGTCGCAGCACATCTGCGGGATCACCGCCGGATCCTGCTTGGGCTCGTACTTCCAGACGATCTTGTTCTCGTCGTTCAGGTTGATCGCGAAGACCTTGTTCGGGAACGGCGAGTGCAGGTACATCATGCCGTCGATCACCAGCGGCGACCCTTCGTGGCCGCGCAGCACGCCGGTGGAGAAGGTCCATGCGACCTGCATCTTGCCGACGTTGCCCTTGTTGATCTGGCTGAGCTTGCTGTAGCGCTGGTTGTACATGTCCCCCGCTTGCATGGCCCAGTTCTTGGGGTTGGCGATGTTCTTCTCCACGTCAGCGTTGGCCTGGGCCAGCGTCGGCACGTTCGAGAGCATCAGCATCGCCATCGAGCCGCCAAGGGCCCGAGGTGTCGTCCACAACCGCTTCATTCGTTTGTCTCCTGGTTTGCGATGTACTGCCGTCTTGGAACCCCACGGAACAGACCCGCCGCAGGTGCCGGGACCCATGCGGTGTCATCACCGCATTGAACGTGTCGACGTGAGTTCATTCAACATCACGCGAACCGATACTCGTATCGTGTGGAGCACAGGGCCAGGAAAAAATCCCGGTGAATCCCGGGTTGACTTTCCATGCCCACCTGATCTGTGTCCTTAGGTGCCACATCCAGGGCTCAAGTGCATACAGATCGTCGCAGCACTGAGCACTGGACTACGGGTACACCCTTGACAACCGCAACGTGGCCTGATCTTGACCCCAAGTGGGTGCTGGCGTCAATGCCGCAATACGCCCAACACGACTCGGGGGCTCACATTCAGCCATTCAGTCACGCAGGGTGGCCAGCACCGCGCGCAGGTGATCGAGGTGGGTGCGCGGGTTCAACAGGCACAGCCGCAGCGCCGGCCGGCCGCGCACCCTGGAAGGCGCGATCCATGCGAGGCCCTCATGCAGCAGGCGCTGCGACCAGGCCCGGTGCTCGGCGGCGGACCAGCCGCGCCGGTGGAATGCCACCACCGAAAGCATGGGCTCGACAGCCAGTTCCAGCAGCGGCTCGGCGCGCACCGCCCACACCACCTCAAGGGTCAAGGCCAGGGCTGCATCCACTGCCGCGGCATACGCATCGGTGCCATAGGTGGCGAGCGAGAACCACAGGGGCAGGCCCCGCCCGCGACGCGACAAGTGGATGCCGTAGTGGAACGGGTTGCAGCCGTCCTCGTCGTGCAAGGGGTCGATGTACTCGGCATGCTGCGCAAGCGCTTGCGCAGCACCGGCCGGGTCACGGAACAGCAGCGCGCAACTGTCGTAAGGCGCGAACAACCACTTGTGCGGATCGATCACCAGGCTGTCGGCGTGTTCGATGCCGGCCAAGCGGCCGCGCGCCGCCGGCGACACCAGCACGGCGCCGCCGTAGGCCGCGTCCACGTGCAGCCACACACCGGCCTCGCGGCAGGCCGCGGCGATGCCGGGCAGGTCGTCGATCACGCCCAGGTTGGTGGTGCCGGCCGAGGCCACCACCGCGCACACACGCGGCCCGCCGGCATGCAGGGACGACTGCAACGCATCCCGCACCGCAGCACCGGTGAGCACGAAATCGGCCCCCGGCTCGATGGCCAGCCAGTCCACGTCGAGCACGCGCGTGGCGGCGGCCACCGAGGCATGGGCCTCGCGCGAGCCCAGCACGGCCCAGCGGGTGGCCGGGCCGGCCGGGCTGGCCTGGCGGGCTTGCTGCCGCGCCGCATGCAAGGCCGACAAGGTGCCCAGCGTGGCACCCGGCACGAAGCTGCCGCCCGCCCCCTGCGGCAGGCCGGCCAGCCCCCCCAGCCAGGCCAGCGCGGCGTTCTCCGCGGCGATGACGCCGGCCCCCTGGTGCCAGGCGCCGGCAAAGGCGGGGAAGGCGCTCAGCAGCCAATCGGCGTAGATCGCGGCCTCGCTGGGTGCATGCGGGATGAAAGCCAGTGCGCCGGGGTGGTCGGCGCTGATCGACGCGGGCACGATGCGTTCGGCAAACAACCGCAAGGCCGCCGCCCCGCCCACGCCCCGCGGCGTGATCGCCTCGGCCAACGCCGGCAGCAACTGCGCCGCCGGCTGCGGCGCGTTCAGCGGCGGCGTGTCGCGGCGGCGCGCCAGCGCCAGCTCGAACACCTGGCGGGCCAGGGCTTCGTTCTGCGGGGTGAGGCCGTGCAGGACCGGTGCCGGGTCCCGCGGCGGCTCAGGCGGGCCCAGGGGCATGGTGGTGGCCCGGTCGGTGTGCCGGGCACGCGGCGGCTTTCACGCCCGCGCGATCTCGCTGTGGCCCAAGGCCCCCACCCAGGGGCAGCAGGTCCTGGCTGCGGGCCTGCGCATCGGCCGGCAGCACGCGCCGGGCCAGCCACGCGCGAGCCACCCCGCTGCCCAACGAAAACTGGGCCTGTTCCATCACCGGCTTCCCTGGGTGTTGATGCCTGCCGCGGCAGGCTTATTTCGACAAGGCCAGCTTCAGCCCGAAGGCGATCAGCAGGCTCGCGCACAAGCGCTCCAGCACGCGCGTGGCCCGCGGGCTGGCGCGCAGCCGGTCGGCCAGGTGGCGGGTCAGCAGCACCACGCCGCAGGCATACAGGAAGGTCAGGCCCGCGATGGTGACCGCCATGAAGGCAAACGTGGGCAGGCCCTGGTGCTGCTGCGGATCGACGAACAAGGGGAAGAAGGCCATGTAGAACACGATGGCCTTGGGGTTGAGCAGCGTGATCAGCAAGGCCTGGCGCATGTAGCGGCCGGGCCGCATGTCGATCAGCGGCGCCGTGCCGGGCCGGGCCCGCCACATGCGCACGCCCAGCCAGGCCAGGTAGGCCGCGCCCAGCCATTGCACGGCAGAAAACAGCACCGGCGAAGCCCTCAGCACCGTGGCCACGCCGGCCACCGCCAGCCACATGAGCACCTGGTCGCCGGCGATCAGCCCCAGCGTGGCGGCCAGGCCGCCGCGCACGCCGCCCTGGCCGGTGGAGGTGATCAGCGCCAGGTTGCCGGGGCCGGGGATGAACAGGAAGACGATGATGGCAATGACGAAGGCGGGGTAGTCGGCGACGCCGAACATGGGGGGCTCCTCAGGCAGGCCGAACCAGTGTAGCGGCGGGCGCCCCGGGGCCGGCGTGCGCGCGTGAGCAAGAACCGGCATTGCAGGCGCTTGCCCCGATGGCTATCCTGCCCGGCCGGTCGACCACAAGCACTTCGGGCACGTGCCCCCCAGGAGACACGCGGCAGCGTCCCCCTCGGCGAACCCGGTGCGCCGGCCGGCGCACCGGCTCCCAAAACCACGGCAGACCGCGTGATCTGCCACACAAATGCCGGTCCGCAGCACGTGCGGCTTCTCAACTATCTCCGGCAGGCTCCGACAACAGGGGCGTCGCCCCATCGGGCCTATGGATAGGACAGAAGCCGCCATGCGTTTCCGCACCCCTTTGTTGACGGTCGCCACACTGGGCCTGATGGCCGCCGCCGGGCTGGCCCTTGCACAGGCCAACCCCGACAAGATCACGCTGTGCCATTCGCACGAAGAAGCGTACCCATGGCTGATCCACAGCAAGCCGGGCTACAGCGCGCTGATGATGCAAAGCATCGAGAAGCAGTTGGGCATCCCCATCAAGCTGGTCGCCATGCCCTGGAAGCAGTGCATGGCCGACGTCAAGAGCGGCGCCATGGACGGTGCCATCAATGCCAGCTGGGCCGCCGACCGCGCCGAGTTCGCGGTGTACCCGGTCAAGCTCGACGGCGAGTCCGACGCCACCAAGCGCATGTACCGCGCCACCTACGCGCTCTACCGCGTCAAGGGCAGCGCCATCGGCTTCGACGGCCAGAAGCTGGTCGGTGCCGACGGCGCGCTGGTCGGCGCCCCCACCGGCTATTCGGTGGTGGGGCAGTTGACCAAGATGGGAGCCAAGGTGGACGACAGTGCCAACGCCACGTCGGAGATTCTCAAGCGCCTGGCCGAAGGCAAGTACGCCGTGGTGGCCTTGCAGACCACCGAGGCCGACGACACCCTGCACGACTCCGCCGACATGCGTGCCAAGGTGGAGCGTGTCTCGCCGCCGCTGGCCGAGAAGCCCTACTTCACCCTCTTCGGCAAGGCCTTCTACGCCAAGTACACCGCCACCGCCAAGGAGGTGTGGAAGCTGCAGGGCAAGACCCGCGACAGCGGCGAGTTCAAGGGCCAGGTGGCCCACCTGGTGAAGTCGGTCGATTGAACCGGACGGCGTGGCCCCATGAAAGCCAAGACCACCATCTGGATGCTGCCGGCGATCGCCGCCCTGGTGTTCGCGTTGGGCATCGGCGTGGTGCTCACAGTCTCCAGCCGCACCTCGGCCACCCTCGCCGCGCTGGGCGAGGGCGACTACCCGTTCCTGGACGCGGCCAACGGCAACGCCGGCCGCTTCGACGCCTTGCAGACCGGGCTGTACGCCGCCGTGTCGGAAGGCGACAAGAAGCGCGTGGCGGAGGTGCTGGCCCAAGGCGAGGCGCTGCGCCGGTCCATCGAGGCCATGGCCCGGCTGCCCGGCAAGGCGGACAGCGCCGCCGCGCTGCTGAAGGACTATGACGCCTTCCTGGCCGCAGCCAGCGAAGCCACCGCCATCATGCTGGGCACCCAGCCCGGCGACGAGGCCGCCGCCGGCAAGAAGCTGCAGGGCGTGCAGAAGGTGCTGGTCGAGCGCCTGCAGCGCACGCGCGACGAAGCCCGCGCGGGCTTTGACAGCGCGCTGCATGCGGCGCAGTCCAGCACGCACGCCACGCTGCTGCTGATCCTGGGCGTGGCCGCGGTGGTGGTGCTGGGCCTGGGGCTGGGCTCCTGGTGGGTGATCGGCAAGCTGTGGCGCCAGCTCGGCGGCGAGCCCGAATACGCCCGTGACGTGGTGCGCCAGGTGGCCCGCGGCGACCTCTCCAGCCACATCCACGTGCTGCCCGGTGCCAGCGACAGCCTGCTGGACGCCATGCGCGACATGGTGGGCCAGTTGCGCGGCATGGTGTCGGTGGTGCAGACCGGCACCTCGGCCATCACGCACGCCTCGCACGAGATCGCCAGCGGCAACCTCGACCTGTCGCAGCGCACCGAGCACCAGGCCAGTTCGCTGCAGCGCACGGCCGCCTCGATGCAGCAGATGACCGAGGCCTTGCAGCACAGCGCCGGCACATCGCAGCAGGCCAACCAGTTGGCTGGTGCGGCGGCCGGGGTGGCCATGCAGGGCGGCGCAGTGGTCGAGCGCGTGGTCAGCACCATGGCCGGCATCTCGCAGGCCAGCCGCAAGATCGGCGACATCATCGGCGTGATCGACGGCATCGCCTTCCAGACCAACATCCTGGCGCTGAACGCTGCCGTGGAGGCGGCCCGCGCCGGCGAGCAGGGCCGCGGCTTTGCCGTGGTGGCCAGCGAGGTGCGCAACCTGGCCCAGCGCAGCGCGCAGGCGGCGCGCGAGGTCAAGCAGTTGATCTCCGCGTCGATGGAGAAAGTCGAGAACGGCAGCGCCCTGGTGGGCGAGGCCGGCAGCACGATGGGCGAGATCGTCACGCAGGTGCGTCGCGTGACCGACCTGATGGCCGAGATCCACGCCGCCACCGCCGAGCAGACCGAGTCGGTGTCGCAGGTGAACCAGGCCGTGGCCGCACTGGACCACGGCACACAGCAGAACGCCGCGCTGGTGGAACAAAGCGCCGCCGCCGCCGAGAGCCTGCGTTCGCAGGCAGATGACCTGTTGCGTGCGGTCGGCGCCTTCAAGCTGTAGGGACCACGTCACTCCCGGAGCGGACATCCGCGCGTGCGTGATCGTGGTCACGCCTGCTCCCCTGCGCGCAGGAAACCCTGGTCGTCACGAGCATGGCCAATGTGTCCATGCGTAACTCCAGCACCGGTGCAGCCCACGCCAAGCCATCCCGCCGGCACGCCACCGTGATCTGCTACGGTGTGCGGGCCGCCGGGCATGTCGGCGGCGGGGTCCGGGGCCGCGTTGTCGCTGCAGTGCCGGGCTCCCCGGCCCTGCCTTTGCAACGAACGAAGAGAG
>Ga0307516_10002531_pt1 | contig 24356 bp, 32 predicted proteins | sample 19_EM_MG_FD_203310 | JGI IMG/M metagenome (GOLD analysis project Ga0307516, IMG submission 203310) | Populus trichocarpa ectomycorrhiza microbial communities from riparian zone in the Pacific Northwest, United States - 19_EM | ecosystem: Host-associated > Plants > Roots > Unclassified | place...
AGGAAGGTGCAAGAAGGAGGGACCATTTGCAAAAGAGGTGCATAAATAAGGATACCACCTGCTTAGGACGAACTATCACAAATAGAAAAGAAAGGAAATAAGGGAGGGGGAAAGAAGGAGGGCAAATTGGGGGGCAAAGGGATACAGTACACATTTATACAGGAATTCTTTCTTCAACGGCTTCTCGTCGAAACATCGGGGATGGGAAACGGAAACGGAAAGAAAACAAGGGGGGAACGGACACAGGCAAACCCAAACACACGTATAATCACCCAGGATTGAGGAGAACACAAGACGGAGAAAGGAAAGGGAAGTGAGAGGATATGAGACAATAGAAGTTACAACGAGGGCCGGGGGGCAAAGGACCAAGCGACACCAAGAGGTGGGTGGTGTGCATACATGTGCGTTGTAATGTGGTCGTGGGGTAGAAAGTGAGGCAACGACGCGCGTCTTTGTAACGGCCGCGAGTTTCGTCAAGAAGGGAGAAAACGGAAGGAAAAGCGGGAAAGAGTCCATCTAATAAATCCACGCGGAAGCTGGAGTAGGAAAGAAACACCAGCCGCGAACCACAAATTAGAGTTCCACGGGCGGAAATCATGACCAAAGGGCAGGTCGCAAGAGCCCATCCGTATTCAGTCCACGTAGGGTGGGGGTGTACCGTCACTCGCCGTACCTCATCTTTTTCGTAGGTCCCATGCCGTCCAACTCGATCGGTCCGGGTCCCCTCTTCATGCCTTCCCCATCGCTGTGACCGCCGTCGCTCGCACCCCCACTCTTGTTCGCCCGCTCGCTGAACAAACCCAAAGGCTGTGGTGGGGTTTTCAGAGGTGGTGGAGGTGGTGGAGGGTACGTGTTGCTGTGTCCATGAAGCCCATAGTGTGATCCACCAGGTGGGGACAAGCTCTTTGCGGAAGTTGTCCCAGACGGTCCACCGGACGTGGGAGTGGGGATAACCGAGGACGGAACGGATACCGACAACGCTGACAAAGGGGGAGGTCCTTGTCGTTCGCGTTCGCGGTCGAGATGGTGATCCATAATAGGACGTTCGTCAGGAGAATCTCCCACACTCTTCCTCTTCCCGGTGCCAGAGGGTCCAGGTCCCATCGAAGATGAAGGGTCGTTGACATAGCTGCACGCCAGAGACCTTCGGGAGCAAGCACCACATGCAGGATGTTCACCGTCGCAACGGGTCTTGCGGGCTGTTTCCGTTCGGAAATTGACAGATCAGCAGGTCAAGCGCCGAACAAAGGGGTGGAAACAAGGAAAAGAAATTGATCACATCAGTTAGGGTTCAACTTCCAAACGGAGAAGTGTCACCCCCGGATCAAATCGATCACGGAGGCGACACCAAAATAGCGGTCCAGGCGTACGTACCTCGGCAGAAGTTACACGCCACGATTTTGGAAGCGTAATGGGACCGACTGCCCCTCCCAGAGCCAGTGGTCGACGCCCTCTTCCTCGGTCTCCCGAGCTGTTGAGGATCCGGAAGTTGTCCGGCGGGGGTTCCGGGTGGTGGATGGGAAAGCGGTTGTTGATTGGGGGAGCGAGAACGGTGTTGATCCGAGATGGAGATAATTGGCGGAAGGACTGAGTCTTCTGATCGCATTGACCCATTGACAGGCAACGTTGTGATTGGTGGAAGGTCTTGATTGCCAGTGTGATTCGAGCCAGGGTAGGGTCGGTAGTGATGTGAGGGGCCAATACCGGCGCCAGGTGGCGGTGGAAGGCCGCCGTTGTCGTTGGGCAACATCGACGAACCGTGAACGATGGGGGACAGTCGGGGAGGCGGCTGTGGGTCATGGTGCGGAGGACCAACGGCACGGCGGATCTCGGAGTGGTGATTCGCCGAACCACCGGGTTGGTCGAGGTTGCCGTTGACCCGATTGACAGAAATGGTTGCCACCTCCGGAGAGCGTGTGGCGGAACCTCCATCCATATCGGCTCCCCCACCTTCATCCCCGCTATCCAACTCGCTCCCACTCTCGTCTTCAGGTAGCTTCCGGGTCCGGCCAGCACCACGGCGTTTCGAATGGGGGATGTAGTCGCAAGTATTCGACCGCTTGAAACACTGTCCGCAAGCGGGCTTTCCCCCATCACATTTCAATTTCCGGGCTGGGAAAAATCAGAAAGCTCTGATGTCAGCACAAATAGCAACACGATTGCTTGTTCCGTGACCGATTTCGGTAACCGAAAATACGATCAAGCGGGCGACTTACACCTGCAGAAGTTGCATGCGACGGTGATCTTCTTTGACCTAGTCCTTTGTGATTCTAGACCCCGTGGATGTGTGAGATGGTCCGGAAATGACGAAACTACGGGTGAACGACTCACTTCCGGTTGATCCTGTCATCTTTGTCGAGTTGGGTCGGATGGGAATGGGCGAATTCATCATTTCTCCGTTGTGCGATAATGACGGGGGTGGCAAGACGTGGGATGGATGACGTACGGGCCCACCATTGGGATGAGGGACGACATCGATCGTCATGAGTGGTCGGTGATTACGGGGTAACGGCATGTGGTGGGGACGGGGGTTTTGGTGCCGTTGCATGGGATGGCCGTGTGAAGGGGCTTCCAACTTGTACTTCTCATACAAGTACTCTCTCGTGTACTTTTGCAACGTCTGATTGATGGGCCTTTAGCTACGGTCGGATGCGGGAGATCGTGCAAAATCCTACCTTCATATGATGGAAAATAGCCGTCCTCAAGTGCCTGAAGTCGCAGTGGTTTTGGTCTAAAACATCAAGGGTCCCCCACCTGAAGGACCTCGTAAACTTGCCCTTGGTGAGCTTGGCATTGGAAAACATCGGGGTTTGGGTGAGAGATGGCATGTAAAGGAGTACAAGGTCTTCGCGAGGCGGCGGGGTGCGAACTAAGCCTTCGCTATGTGAATAAATATCCGCCGAAACGAGGGCGTAAGGAAGTCTTAAGGAGGGTGAAGGCGTCTGGGGAGCGGTGGCGGTGGATCCTCCGCCGGTCTCGGTGCCGCCATTGATCTTGGATACGTGTCCTTCGCTCGGACCAGGACCCGGATTCTGCTGTTCAGACTTTTGCAGCTGAGAGGAAAAGTCGAGGTCGAAGATACCGAAACCTATTCCGGCCTCGGCCAGGTCACGTCGGATCGCCATCTTCACAGCAGCCAGACGTTCGTTGGTGAGGATGTCCGCCCTGGCGATGATCGGCAGTACGTTGACTCTTGAGGAAAGACGCCGTATTGCTGCAATGTCCGCTTCGGGCAGCGTGGCGCGCAGCATTTCGGGGTGGTTTGTCACTGGAGGGTCGAGAATAATGGGCTGGCCGACTTGTGACATGCTATGGGATCTGGCCCGAAGTGGGGCAAGGTGCTGAGGTTGAAGCTGTTGCGGAGGAACGACGTGATCCGGGTCAAGGAAGTATATACATCTGTGCACGGTAAAGGTTGTTGATAAGCCCGGACCGCATACAGCGAGTGGAAATACGCGTCCAGGACGAACGCGGGACACTTACAAGTGAACATGATGGTTTCCGTTCGTTTCCTATGTCCCAAAGGAGAAAAAGGGGAAGGATGGAGAGTCAGGATCACATGACGGACAGACAAACGGGAGAGGGGGGTTGGGGACTCACGTCGTCGGAACCGTCGGCAAACCTGGAATCAATGTGGTCGAGGATGTCTGTGATGACCCTTTCTGACGAAACTTCGTCGGAAAAGTCTAGAGACGGCGTATCAATGAGGGTGAGAGACACGGGCTGGGGTGAGCCGGAGTCGGGGGAGTCGAGGATGACATCCACGGAGACATGTCGGATGTGGGAGGTGTGACTGTTGGAGCCTTGAATGAACTTTGCGAGAGGAGTGAGCTGCTCCTTGGAGACGGTGGGGGCGATGTTGCTGGTGTCTAGGAGGAGACGGAGGAAGGAGGTCTTGCCGCTGCGCTGGCCGGCAACCATAAGAGTGTAGCCGGGAATGTTCGCGTACACGCTATTCCTCCGAACCCCGAGGCCGTTGAGGGAAGACTGTAGAGGGGCAACGCCTGCAGGGCCGATGGGGGGTAAGGGGTCCTTGTAGTCGTCGTCGACGTGTGGCCGCGGCCTCTGCTCTGAACTGTCCATGGGAGGTGGGGAGAGGGAGAGGGGAAAAAAAGAAAAGGGGAAAAAGGGAGGGACGGAAGAAGGGGAGGAGGAAGGAGGAAGGAGAGCCGGAAGCGAGTGAGCGGGGGAAAGCCCGTTTGTTCGAGTGACCGGAGACGGGAGGGCGTTCACCTTGGCTGATGCGTCCGGATGTTTTTTTTTTCTAATTCGAATTAATTCGGTGGCTAATAGGACGAAAATACGGTACTCGACCAAGACTTATAGGCTGCCAGGGTAGTGAAGGTTGGAGAAAAGAGATTTTGAGAGAAAAAATAGTTGAAGAAATAAGATAGGAAAAAAAAAGTCAGGGCCTTCCCTCCCCTCCCAACTCCCGAATACGAGACCTCTTCCGTTCCGGGCCCTCCACGCTTGATCCCGACAACCGTCGCCTGCTTCCCGCTTGTGATCCAGTCTCCACCTCCGAGGTTGATGCTCCCGGAGATTGGGAGGGGAGTCGGGGACCGGGGGTCGCCCTCCCTGGCGTCAGCGGGTTCCCTCCCCCAACGAGTCCAATCGAGGTCGGCGATGGGCCGGAGGCACCAGGCGACCCAGCGCTGATCGGCATCTGACTCTGATCAGGAGGAGGCCGTGGCTGGGTCTGTTGTTGTTGTTGCTGGCGCTGGCGCGACGACTCTGCCCTTGTCTTCTTTGGTGCTTTCCCTGGTCCACGCCGCCGGGGCCCGCCGGGCTGGTACGTGCATTCGGCCTGCCGCCCTGAACAGTTGGAGCACGGTTTCACTCCATCACATCGTAGCTTACGCCCTGATCAACGTCCGGTACGGCAACAAAAAAATAAAAGGCGTCGCATGCGGTGCGGATGGAGATTCCAATTGATAGCTCGATCAGATTTTCGGCCATGAACATCGAGCAGTGACCGGCGTGCTCACCGCGACAAAAATCGCAAGCAACTGTCACCTTGGTTGCAGGCTTTCGTCTCGTTGAAGTCGCCGCGCCGGTGCCTGTACTTGTACTTCCGCCTTCCTCCGTCGACGTTCCCGGCTCTCTCTTTACCGTGGGCGATCTCTGCGCTTTCCCCCGTTCCGGCACGGCTTCTTGCGTTTCGATCGCCGGAGGTTCCGCCATTGAACTCTCTTGATACAAAGGCTTGATCTCCGATTGCCCTTCGGAATACGACTCGCGAGAGAAGCTGGGAATCGTTTGGCTTCGAGGTTGCGGTTGGTGATGAACTAGCTGCCGATGTTGCTGGTGCGGTGGGCGCTGGAGCCTCTGCTGCTCTTCGAAAGGGCTCATGAGATACGCGTTGGGTGGTCGCCTTTCTGTCGAAGAAAAAAAAGGCGATCAGCAATCTGCTCATTTAAAATAGGGACAAGAGGTGATGCATACCTCGGATCGACTGAGAAGGGAGCGGTTCCGCCTGGCGTTGCGGGTCCCGTCGAGATCCCTCCACAGGACGGTCGCGAGGAAGTCTAGCCGGCACCCCGAGTTGCGGTGGTACCCCGACGTCCTCCATGAACACGTCCTGGGCCCCTGGCGGAGGCTCAGCTAGGTACGGTAGAGGTTGTGGAAGCTGGGGGGTCCGTGCCATCGGCTCGTGCACGTATGAGGGTGCGTGCGAACGAGAGCGAGATTCGTAAGGCGAAGTACTCATCGATCTCGTTATAGGAGGGTACCCACCCATCGAACGATTCCTCGTTGAGTGGGTGGGGTGGTCGGCCAGCGGTAGCGGCCTCTCCGGCGTGAGTCCTGCAGGGGTTAAGTTGGGGTCGGTCGCGAAAACGGGATTGATGGGGGAGGCGTCAAGAGATCGGGATAAGATAACGTGGTCGTAATCGAACGTAGATTCGGTCTGGTGTAGGAGGTGCGATGGGGAGGGCAAATGCCGGCTGTGGTCCTGCGAGCGTGATCTGGCGGGCTGGTTGGGCCAACCCGGGGCGGTCAAAGGTGCAATCCTTTGGGAGTGGGCGGGTTGTGGGGCGTTGAACAATAGGTGCGGGAGGAGGGTAGGTGGTAGGGAACTTTCCCGTATCGGTCGTCGGTGAGGATTTGTGCCATCATCCATTTGTGTGCCCAATTTGTGTCGTGGTGTCGGTGAAGGTGAAGAGGGAAGTCGAGGGGGTGATGTACCCGATAAGGGGGTTCACGAGGAGGAGTTGTCGTCGTCCAACACGCAGGATTGAAGCACAGGTATTTCGGACATTGAAATTGGTCATCGACCCTTGTCCCGGTTGCTGTTTCCCCCCTGTATTTGATTATCCTGTTCCTTTTTGGACGTGAAACTCGAGGGAGGAAGAAAAAAAGGCACGACTGGACCGGAACAGCCCAGGGAGGGACGGAGGATGTTTTGTAGGGTGAGACAAAAAGGGGGTAATTCACAGGGTGGAACTCGAGCGGAAGAAACAAAAACCTGGGACGCGTGTCCTGGAGCACCCCTTCTCACTGTAGGCTGCGGCGCTGGTTCTGCAAGCTGAGATGAGGGGGCGATCGACAATCATGGAACGCTTCTTTGCAGTCGCCCGAATAGTAATGTCGGTACCGTGGGATTGGTACCTCACTTTAACTTGTTACGTTATCAACGCTGGCCCAGCTCGAAAGCGAGACCGCGGTTAATTTACGTTATGGGTAACCATCCCCACGCATCCGCCCGCACAGGGGTCAGTTGTCTCCTTGAACGTCCACCGCGAGCCGAGGATCACTCCCAGGAAGCATAACCAACACTCCCTGATCCCACGGAACAACCCAATCTTCTCACCCCGAAAACGTTGCCGAGAAGCGTGTTCGTTAGTCTGATTCAGCCGCGCTCTCGGTGCCTTCCATCTCCTCCACCCAGCCTTTGTGAGAATAAAGGGTGCGCACATACGACACCACCCAGTTCTCTTTTTCTCCTTGTTGTTGTCGCGTTCTCACCGTTTTACGCAGTTTTCCACCCCTTTCCTTTTATGGAAGCGGACCGGGCGTCTAGCGCGGTTTCAAAAGCCAATACGAGTCACCACGTTTGACCATTCCTTTGTCTCCACACGGAACAGGCGTGACCACTTGGGAGATCATGCTCTCAACTCCGAAACATTGTCTCCGCCCCCGGCTCGCCTCCTCGTCCAAGAGGTCGCTCTCCGCTTCCAACTCGGGGAGAAACGTCAGCAGCGATGCGGGCCCTCCTGGCTCCCAGAGGCCGGTCATGAACCGGTACAGCAGGACCGTCACCCAGCCGAAGACACAAGGCGCAAGTCAGGTACGACCGTACATGTCTCGTGTCCTCCTTATTGTTTCTCTTTTCGGGGGGGGATCGGGGTTGGGCACGAGGCTAACCTTTTTTTTCTCCCTTCTCCGTCCTTCACCATCATGTAGGCCATGCTGTACGCCACAGAGGGCATCAGTTCTGATGACGACTTCCAAAAGGCAATGATTGGTGTTGCCAGCGTCTGGTCCGTTCGTTGCTCTTTCACTCTTAGATCGTTCTCTGATCTCGTGACGGTCAAACAGGTACGAAGGAAACCCGTGCGTCCCTCATTTCCCCACGAAACTTGCTCCCACCTGACGTGCGTTTGGCGGGTGCAGATGTAATCGTCATTTGCTTGGTCTTGGTCAACGTGTAAAAAAGTCCATCATCGATTCCGGTATGATTGGGTATCAATTTGGCACCGTTGGTGTCAGCGACGGCATTAGTATGGGCACGAGTGGGATGTCGTATTCCCTCCAGTCTCGGGACCTCATTGCAGATCAGGTCGAGACCGCCGCCGGGGGCCACTGGCTCGACGGTCTTGCTGTCATCCCTGGTTGCGATAAGAATATGCCGGGAGTGCTGATTGCTCGTAAGCGACCGAGTCTAATGCTATTTGGGCACGGGTTGATTTCTCTTCCACAGTCGGCAGGTTGAACAGACCTGGTCTCATGGTCTATGGTGGCACTATTCGGCCCGGATCTTGTGAAGGGGCACCACAGCTTGATGTTGTTTCAGCGTTCCAGTCGTATGGGAAATACCTCCAGGATGGTCGCACGGACGCAGCTGAGAAGGAACGTTACAACACCGTTCGTCACGCCTGTCCTGGTCCTGGCGCCTGTGGAGGGGTACGTTGGCGTGGTAGCCCCCAGGTTCAACCTTGTTGACCCCAACTCCCCAGATGTACACCGCAAACACCATGGCGAGCGCCGCGGAGGCGTTGGGAATGACGCTCCCCGGCGATTCTTCCTTCCCTGCAGAGTACAAGGAGAAGTTGGACGAGTGCGATTCGGTGGGACCGGCCTTGAGGAACCTTGTAGAGAAGAACATACTTCCTCGGGACATCATGACGAGAGCCGCCTTTGAGAATGCGATGGTCCGTATTGCGCACGCAATTTGAAACGGTTTCGCCGATCTCATTCTTGGTTTTGACTGCAGGTATTGACGATGATCCTTGGAGGTTCCACAAATGCTGTATTACATCTAATCGCCATCGCGCATTCCGTCGGCATCAGCCTCACAATCGACGATTTCCAATCGGTATCGGACCGTATTCCATTCATCGCCGATCTCAAACCGAGCGGGAAGTATGTTATGGAAGACGTGTACAAGATTGGTGGAATCCCTGGTTCGTCATTTTCTCTACTTTTCTGCCTCCCTTTTCGGGCAACTTCTCTTCCCCCGCGTTGGAGACTGCATTCCTTTTCGAGAATTGGTTTCCTCGGCCTTTCCGCATTCGTTTCCATTCCATCTGGAAAAGTCGCTTCTGATCGTCTGTCCTTGATTGACCTGATTTCATTCGCGGCTTGTGCAGTGGTCTTGCATTATTTGCTGAAGAACAAGCTAATCGACGGGAGCACTCTCACTGTTACCGGGAAGACGCTGGGAGAGAACCTGGAACGATGGGTCCATCAACGTGGGGAGCTCTCAATGACGAGTCAGGATGTCATCAGGCCCCTGGAGAAGCCAATCAAGTCGACTGGACACCTGAGGCAAGTCCGCCCGTTCCAAAGCCTTCGAATGATTGAGGCGGCGCGGGGCGCGCGCAAACTGCAGAAAACTGCAGACCGGGGTAGCGTGGTACCAGCTCTGGTCACGGTTTCCTGTTTGGCTACCCATCGTGGGATCTGGTTGGCGTCGTCCAATCTCCTATCTGTCGTTGGCTTATCTGACTTAAGCTCACTCTCCCGATTCGTTGTTTATTTACAGGATCCTGAAGGGTAACTTAGCCCCTGGCGGTGCCGTCGCTAAAATAACTGGGAAAGAGGGGCTTGAGTTTACTGGGAAAGCAAGGACGTTCGATACCGAGGACGCTTTTGTCGAGGCGGTGGAGAAGGACGAAGTCAAGAAGGGTGAGAAGACTGTTGTGGTACTCAGGTACCTCGGTCCGAGAGGCGGTCCTGGTGAGCCAGTCTCCCATGGTTTCTCATTTTCGACTTTGCCATGCGTTTGGGAATTAGAAGGTCCGTGGGAGTGTACGATAACAACGTGTCGGTCCCTCCGGATCTTGTGGCGGCGGTACCGGTACGGCCCGAGGAAACGTTACATTTGCATTTACCTGCCCCGTTGTCGCATTTGGTTTCCTTTTTACCTCTTCCTCACTCGGGGCCGACTCATCCCCCCCTGGGGGGGAGGGAGGGGAGGATATCGCGTGCGTTCCTATCACAGTTGGAGGGATAGGCGACCGATGCGGATGAGACCCCCTTTGACTTCGTAAGCCTCTCGGGTTGGCGTTGGGTCTGCCGTACTTATGTTGTTCGTTCTCTCTGCGCCGAGCTCGGCCCCAACGGTCACCTCATGTGGGTCCCAGAGCTTTTTCGGTTGGATTCGGAGGGATGTGTAGTGTTATCGCACGGATAACGCCATTCGTCCTCCTATGACACGCTCGCCAGGCCGCCTTTGGCCTTTACCATCTATGGAGTTCCGATCTCTGTTTCGTCTTGATCCGCCTTTCCCTCCGCCTATCTTCTCTTTGCTCCTCGTTTTGCTGACTTGTTCCCATTTGGCCGTGGTTCCGACGATCGTCGTGGTCGCCATGGTTAGGTATGCCCGAGATGTTGAAGCCGACAAGTTTGATCATCGGCGCTGGTCTTTCCCTCGACGTCGCTTGTCTTACGGACGGAAGGTTCAGCGGAGGGTAAGTGGGACATTCTTTTCTGCAGTTCGGGTCTTTCGGAAACTTTCTTTATTTCACCTCCCCTCCGTTCCCCTCATCTACCCACACCGCATTCGAGCCATTTCTTTTTCTTCTTTCCCCCGGCGCGCCCCGCGCCCGTGTCATTTGTGGGCTAGAACCCTCCCATTCATTCCACCAATCTATTTACCCGTTGGAGGATGACATTATCTCCTGGGGGAGGAGATCGAACGAAAACGAAAGGGAGGAACCCGTATGGTCCGCGTCACACAGGGGCTTCATCGAGGACTGGAGGAGTGCGGGAGGATTCCCCCTCTCGATCCCGGGTCCCCCTTCTTTTCTTCCACGGACACAGAATAGTACCCTTCTAGGGGGTGGGGGATAGACCTTCATCCTCCCTCTCTCCCTTCATAATTATTTTTCGTTCAACGGCCCCATACCCATTCCTCGTTTCCATCTAATCCATTTCTGAATCCCGTTCGTAACCTTGAGGCTGACCCCGACCACTCCTTTTTCCGGTATGGCGCCCGTACACGCACAGGTCTCACGGGTTCTGCATCGGTCACATCACGCCTGAGGCCCAGGTCGGCGGGCCTATCGCCCTCGTGAGGGATGGAGACGTTATCCACGTTGACGCAGTGAAGAATATCATTGAGCTCCGTGTCCCCGAGGAGGAGTTGGAGAGGAGACGTAGGGAGTGGAAACCTCACCCGCTCAAGGTTAATCAGGGTACTTTATACAAGTACGTCAAGGTGGTGTCGGACGCCAGTCGGGGATGTATCACGGACGCCTAAACCTCATACACGAGGAAAGCAGGGCACCGCACATGTATCTGTCGTCGGCACGCCGCGAGCCTTTTGTATTGGTCTTGCAAGGTGGTAAAAAGCATGAACACGGTGTAGAAATGAGAGCGTAATCGTAACGAGTGCACCAGCCCGCGAGAATGAAACAATGGGAGGCCCAACAGTTGAGGAAAAAGCGGCAGGCACAAGCGAGATCCGGCCAGCTCATCGTTTGGGGGCAGTGGCCTTTATCCGTCTCTTCTTCTCCGACTTGGGCATCTTGACCTTTCGCTTCTCTCGTTGTCCCTCCTTCACGGCTTTTTTGCGTTCCTGCGGTTAATTTTGTCAGCCATGCAAAAGCGGTGTTGGCGGGTTCACCGACCTTTTTGGCTTCCTTATCTTCATATCGGTGCCCACGGGGTTTCTTCTCTCTGGGCTCACCCTCCCCCTCACCCTCTTCATCCTGGTCATCCTCACCCTCGCCGTCGCCTTCCTCGTCATCACTCACATCCGTTCCGTGCGTCTCGTCTTCCAACTCAACTCCAGTTGAGAAGTGTACCTTGGGCTTCTCCTTCTCGATCGTGTCCTTCTCTTCGTCGACAAGGAGGGTGGTAGCCTCAGGCTTATGGTTAACGACCCCAATAGTGCCCGAATAGATGGTCTTCCCGCCTTTCTTGACCGCTTCAAGGTCTCGTTCAGGATCGTAGACTTCGTTGAGTGTTCGTGGAATGTAAGATTTGAAGAATACCGAATCCTCTTGCTGAGCGTCGAGTTCAACGGCTGGCGCTCCGTCCACGTGGCCTGCCCCGCCCACGGTGGCGGGAGGAACGTCTGGCGGGGACACCTCCAGCCAGTTATTGAGAACCTCGGAGTCGGAGAGATCAGTCTCCCCGCCAGCCCCCAATCTTTCTCTCGTTACGAACTCGAAACACCTTCTAAGACCCAAGGTCGTCACTCCCCTCCGCCCAAAGTACCCTTCGATGTTCTTTACGTCGTTACGGAGGAAGTCGAAAGCATGGGGGTGGTCATGTTCGACGGACTGAGAGACATCGATGATGTAGAGGTGGGAGTCGTGATAAAGGATGTTGTATTCGGAAAGATCGGCGTGGACGAGTTTGCATTCGTGATACATTTTGCGAACTATGAGGAGAAGCTCTTGGTATAGGTCGGGGTAGGAAGAAGAGGGGATCAGGGGTTCTGCGTCCTTGAGTCGAGGTGAAGCCCTGATTGCGTATCGACATGAGGGTCAGTTCACGCACGGTGTGGTAAGCCGAATAATGGAGAATCACCATCCTTCCGAGTTTCCAATAAGGCTCATAACGAGGACGTTCTCCCTGACCTCAACGGGTTCCGGAGAGCGTATACCGGCAGCGTTGAGTCTCCGGAGGTTCCGCATCTCCTTCTCGGCCCACAGCTTGACCATCTTCCGTGGGTTCTTGGAATAACCACGACGGAAACGGTGTTCGCCCGTGACATAGCGGTCTCTGTCCTTGAAGACGAGAATGGAGGTTTTGTAGATCTTAACGGCGAGGTGAGTCTTTGAGGGTGTAAGTGCGTGGTAGACGTTGGCCTGGGTGTTCGACAAGGGACAAAAGGCAGTATTGACAAAAGGCGGTAATTGTGACGTTGAGTACGATTGTTGAACAGGGGAAGGAATGAATCTACAGACTTCTTTTCCCGTGCTAACACATCCATTGACCTCGTAGATAACCTCTCTGCCGATCATCTTGTAGAGGATGATCCGAGTACGAGGATCCAATACCTGTTCGTTGGTGGCTCGGTCCGATTTGTCCTTGAGGTTTGCATGCTGACTTGGTCCCTTACGGTTGACACTGACGCCGAGGTCATATGGCTGGTCAATTTTCGATATTCGAGAGGAGAATTTTGACAAGGCGACGAGTTGGTCTACGGTCTTGTCTTTCCTCGAGGGAGCGGTGGTCGTGTTTGTTGTTATCGGTCTGTTGATGGCGGGGAGTGGGGCAACGGTGGATCTTGTCAGGGACGTTGGGATTGTATTTGCCGAGCCGTCGTGGGACCGTACGGCGACGTGTTGTCGAAGTCGATTGTACTGCTTAGTGAAGTCTGCCGAAAGAAAGAAAAAAGGAGGAGTTGGGCAAAAGACAAAAGGGAGCGAAAAAAAAACAAGCCTCGTTCAGCGATCTCCCAGTCTTCGTCTTCGACTCGCAGATCGTCGGATCGGTCGGAAAGGACGTCATCGGACAATAGTTCTTCTTCGTCGGTGGCCGAGTCTACTTGGTCGATGTATGCGTGATCGTTTGCTGCCCGACCGTCTGCTGGATAGCCGAAGAGGTCTTGTTGTCGAGGAGAGGGTGACATGACCGGTTACCATAAACGGGAAGGCGGTGGACACGGAGCTCGCATGGCGGGATTCCCGTTCGGCGCCACATTCACCGTGCGTGACTGACCACTGCTACTGCTAGGGCGTATCGCCAGGGCAGATCTCTTGTGACCCATATATCGACGTATTGGGGACACGGCCAAACCTTTTTTTTGTGTGAGAGTCCGCCGACCCGAACTTCGTCTTAATTTCAGTCGAGAATAACCAGGTCGAAGGATTGCTAACGCTCCATCTATGTCGTAATGGAGTTTCTGGGGCCGGTGCGTATCCACCTAGTCTAGCTCACTGGTTCTATTTGTTGCTGTTATCATCCGACGGTATTTCTTCCTTAGTCGCGGGTTCCCGGTCCCAGTCGTTTGTCAGCATTGGCGGGAGTCCGCGTGACAAGTTACCATAAACGGAAAGGCAGTAGACACGGGGCTCGCTTGGCGGGACCCGTCACAGGGGAGAAGTCACTGTGCGGCTGACTACGGCTAGGGCGCATCGCCATGCAGATCTCTTGTGACCTGTATATCGACATATTGGGACACGGCCAAAGCTCTTTTTTTCGTTCGAGGGTCCGCCGACTTCGCCTTTCGGTCGAGAACGTTCCCCGGCTAGCTATGTCGAGGGATTGATAACGCTCCATCTATGTCGTAATGGAGTTTCGGGCGCCGGTGCGCATCGACCTCGTCTAGCTCGTCTACTCTATTTGTCGCTGTTTATCCGACGGAACTTCTTCCTTGGCCGTGGGGCCTTCGTTCGGAAGCTTCGATTGTGGCCGGGAGTCGATCCTCTACTGGTTTACTCTATGTCTAGTTGGTTTATAAACCAAACCACCATCCACTCGTTCATCCCCCCCGTCCCACCTCCCCTCACACGCTATGGATCAATACACAGACTACCTCGACGCTCTCTCCAAATCCGTTTATTCTCAACAGCCGAATTCCACCTCGGCGTTCTTATCCCCAGACTCCCACCCACCCTCCTTATCAGCCTCCCCGGTGTCTTCGGAGGGCTCCGACTCTCTCGTCGATGAAACTATACGATACAGTCTCTTTGGCTATGACCTTTCGTCTGCGATAACCTACCACCCCTATTATCAAAGGTGTGTGTTATAGGTCTCCACTGCGCCCGATATCTCACCCCGGGCCCTCTATCTTTAGCACAATGGGTGACGTCGGGGCAGCTTCGACGCCCACGGACGGCCGCTCTTCTCCCAGTACTGTTGTCAAACACGAGGATACGTTCACCTACGATCGTCAGATGGTTTTCGGCGGAAGCATCACCTCCCCGTTGTCCCCTTACCAACCTTTCGCTGGGTACTCTTCTCAGGAGCACACCCCCTTGGCCTTCGACTATCCGAATTCAGTGAGCACCCTCGCCAACGCGCTCGCAGACCCCTCGCCTTTCGCAACCGTCGCCCCCCCCGCGACCTCTGGTTTTCCCGACGAAGACACATCTGCGTACAATCTGAGCGCGGAAATCTCGGAGCTTTCCATCTCATCCCCAGTTTCCTCCCCGCTTTTCCATGCCGCAAGCCTGGTGTCTTCACCGGTCTCGCTGCCGATCTCTCAGCCACTGCCAACTCAAGTTTGTGATCCAAAGGAGTTGGACTCCCCATTGACCATGGAGCAGCACGCCATCCAGGCTGGACCGTCGATCCCAGCGGAGGTCCGTCGTCGCAGCAAGGCCCCTTCTTATCGTAGGTCCGCCGCCGATAGCGACTACTCTCCCAGCGGGGAAAGTGAAGTGGAGGACGCGAACGATTACAGTTACGGGGAACCAACGAACAAGAAGAAGACTCGCTCTGCCCGCGTGTCCCACGCCGCTCATCCGTATCCCAAACCCGAGGGAAACCCCAAGGATAACAAGCGTCGTGGGACCAAACTCGAGATTCCCGTCCCTGTCCCCGGTTTGACGAAGAACAGTCGTGGGAGGCGCGTCCCAAAGAAACCGGAAGGAGTTGTCGAAGACAGATCCAGGCCCTTCTGGTGCCCCGTGGAGGACTGCGACAAGTTGTTCAATCGGGGTGAACACCTGAAGAGGCACATCTTAAGCATTCACACCTGGGAAACACGTAAGACACTGCCGTCTCATTCCATCTTACTACAACGTTGACGGCGTGTACGTGTTTCTGTTTCCAGCGTTCATGTGCGGTTGCGGCAACTCATTCAGCCGACGTGACAACTTGTTCCAGCACATGCGAGCCAAACGATGCGTCGTGTGGTACAAGGGTGGGATCCAACAGCGCGACTTGGCGTAGGACACTAGGAGCAGCAAGCACTGGGAGGACGCAGAGTACCTTTTATTATCGAGCGGATAATGGCGGACGCGAAGATAGCCCGGAATAAGAGTGACAGGGCTTGCAAACAGACGTGGCCACTCCACCTCCCTCCACCCACACCCCTTTTCCGATTCGATTCGACGTTTGGGTCTCACCTTTCCCAGGATACACCAAAACGTTTCTTCGGCCTGCTTATACTCGCCCTCCACCCCCTTTCTCCGTCTGCATTACTACCACATCGCGCACAAGCCTGTATATCTGCATACGCCCTCCCCGACTATCAGTTTTTTTCTCTCTCTCCGTCCTCGCGTCTCCCACCTTTCCATCACTTCCAGTTCCGTCTCAATACACTCTCCCCAGAATCCCTCCCCACTCCTTCCTCCTTCCTCCTCTGCTTCCCATCAGCTTCGTAAAACACATAGAAACTACTACAAGATCCCTTGTACTTGTACCGGCATTTCTTCACATTGGAGGTAATCCAACATTACCCGTACGTGTAACCGTAGCCACATTTTCCGTCCAAGGACTCTACGTTGAACTCAGCATCTACTTTATCTTCATCCATACGAAGGCAATAAAACCCACGTGTCGTGGTTTTCGAAGGGAAGTTCGCAGTCAAGGTTCGGGCCTCATGTTCGTCCCTGGAGCAGTCTGGGGATCGCCCAACAAGTGTATATGGATCTCGGACTGTATGGACATGGACACCACCGCATACTTCGGTCCTGGCGTCTTTGCCTCTGGTTTCGAAACACAATAGACTCCTTCCCCGGCGCCCGTTCACTCAATCACACCCATTCTCTGATCCTCTCCCCGAAAGGCACTCCACACCGTGTCGAGCTCGGTGACTCGCTGTGGCTCACTGCCCATGGTGGTTTGGTGGCGCAGCGGGCGACGCCTCTATTATGTACTCACACTTATTATCCGTCTCTACGAGTTGTATTCCCGACTTTGCCTGAAAAAATATTTTTTGTGCAGCAAGCGAGCGCAAAAAATCTCACCAACCAGGTTCGAACTAGTGACCTTGAGATTATCCAATTACAGTCTCACGCTCTTCCAACTGAGCTATGGTGAGTTCGCATTATATCTTCCTCTATGAGTGTAGATACAATGTCTGGCTACTGTGTTTTCCCATTTTGACCTGTTCGTGTCATGTCGTCAGTTATCCACCGGTCTCTGTTAGACCCATTTGACCACCAACATCACACCCGTGGTAAATCGGACGCTGATCGTGTCGAAAGTCAAGGTCTTGCAGGATTTTCTCCCTCTGCCGTCGGCTTCCTCTTCCGCCTCCACCTCATAAAGAAACCCCGATATCATCTGGTTCTGCTTCCCCTGCCTAACCAACATACGAAAGGCCCTCGCCCTTGTGTGCCGACCACAGGACGGGCGGCATCCGGAAAGCCTCGAGTTGGACTATATGGGATCAACTTGATCATCCACGGGAGGAACGAGGAAAGGGTCCTTTCCGTGGCGGATTGATAACCTACCCTCCCTCTGGTGGTGGTATGTGGAGGGCTCCAATTGTTGTGGACGCCAATCGACCCGACATCCGTCCCGAGGAGATTTCGAGGGGGTTTGAAATCTGGAGCTTGAAGGACAGAAGCATCATTTTGGCGGTGAGCAACGTCGGTTGGATCCGGATTCGTGTCAAGAGGTTCGGTGAATGGACTGAGAAAGAGTACCCCAGTCAGGTCCGAAGCAACGCGGTCTTCCCAACCCTAAAGGCAGGTTCTTGTGACAAAAAAAAAGCGGGAGCCGTCAACGACCAGTAAACGCATAGGCCAGGTTGTCGCCCCGCTGTAGGATGGAGGAAAGCGGGCCGAGCTCACACCGGATGAAAGTTGTGAGGGGGAAACTGGCCGCTTTGATGTTGCCAGTTGGGTGAGAATCCACAGCACGCGGATCACAATTCTCATTTATCCACACCTCCCCTGCGGGCCCAGGGTGCCGAATTCATCCAGATGGCTACGCCCTTGACCATCCCCATCCACCCTGCAATCTTTTGCATGCGCACATCTCAATGCGAACACTAATCCAGGGTTCAAGCCACCCACCGCAGAGTTACTGCACAGATGTGGACCCACCTTGTGCGTCTAAGCCGAGTTTCGGTTGCCCGCGATGTGAGTCCGTCTCCGTGGGGAGCACAATTCCTGATATACGCATGTATAGGGCGCCCATGGGCACTGTTGCCTCTGCTTAGGTGTCTCGGTGATATGGCTTCTCGGCGAAATCCCCCGCCGATTTTCCACGCAGGTCCGGTCCCTTGTGACCCCTCATCCTTCGTCACTCTGGGTTCGATACGCAATGCGGAGGTTCTTGGTATTGGCCGTGAGGTCAGAACACTCGCAGATCCCGAAGACGTAAATCAGAGTTTGTACTCCCAGCAATAAACCCTCCGGCCGTGGTGCTCTTGCGTTTTTCCCACTCGTTGACATCTCTTTTCGCCATCGTCCCGCCGTCAAGCGTGCACGCAGAGCGGTTTGGTAGTGGCGAGACGTTCTCTGGTCTCAACTTCGATATCCTGGCGCTTATCTCAGTCCTGATCCTTGTTTCCGAGTCTGGACGGAGATTTCTGGGGTTTACAAGATTCACTGAGTCCACGTGACACGCCTACCACGCCATCGTCTACAGGTCGAACGTCCTCGCCTGATTCTCATCTGGAGTACGACCATAGGCCCCGCGTCTGACTACCATGTGTCCGAAGCGTTGCTCCGATCCACGACGACGGCCCGGTATCCCCAGTGGAATTGAACTCCTGTCCCCTCAACCGCAGCTCCGGGGGCAGCCAACTGGTGTCACTTCTCCAAAACTCTCCCGGCGCACACCCCCTCTCAGCATGTCGACGACACGGAGGAGTTTGGCCTTGGACTTGGACTCGGGCCGGGTCAGTGGGGCGTCATACCCACGGTGTATTGGTTCGCCGCGACCTGTTTCCTCGTTCTCGACCGAACAGGCCTGCATCCATTGAACCAGGAGTTGAAATCCGTTGGTCTAAACAAAGGGCCCACAGTCGTGACGGAACAACCGAGGCTCTTTTAGTCTTAAGATTGCATAGCTCAGTGGTCGGTGAACACCAGAACATAGGCGGTGAGTGTAGAGCGGCCAGCAGTCAGCAGTCAGTTGAAGTACTCTCGTCCAGAAGGGTGATAATCGCAACGCGGAAAGTCGCGAGACAGTCAAGTCACCGACCCCATTCGTCTCTGCAACCGTGAATCTCGATTCCGCTTGTTCGTGTATCACAGCCGATTCAACAGGGGTGGCTGTGCTCTGCCACTCTCTGTGGGCGGCCTCATCCTTCGGCGGTACAACCATGGTATTCCGCTGAGGCCCGGTTCGATGCGTTGTCTCTACGAACTGCGCGGGCGCAGACTGGGTCACCCGAGCCTCTAAATTTGGCTGTTGGTTTAAGAATAGTGCATTCCCTCGGATTGCACCAAGAACGGGTTCGCTTGGGGACTGCCGGAAAGTTGGCCGGCGGTAATACCTCTGTCCCTGAGGCCTGATGGACTGCTTGGGCGTCTTTTTGGAATTAAGGCTGGGTGGGTTGGGTGCAGTTGAGCGGTGATGTACGTGATGGATGGGGATCCGGACTTGTACAAATAAGGAGCAGGGGGAGAGACAGGACGTCCAGAATAGATCCTTGGTACTTATCTCCTGTCACCTCCTCCTCGTAGTCACCACTGTGTCTATCCGACTCGACGAGCCCGCTGGAGAAAAATGAGCAGAAAATATACAATCTCCAGGCCAATGCCAATTCGCGTGAGGCGCCGGTTCTCTCGCCCGCGCTTCGATTTGACTCAACTTCTTTCGGTTCTCTCGGTTCTCCACTCTTTCCTCCCTCATCCTTCTGTAGTCTCGCTCCCTTAACTCTAATCCGTGAGTCTGCTCTCGTCTGCAGTTTATGGGTGCTAAGCGAACGCAAAAGATACCTAGACCGTGAGGATCAACGCGACGATCAGTACTTGTCTGAACCTCGCCACCTCGGCCAACAACCACGCGAACCACCGCCAAATCCTTCCGCCATGGGCACGGGTGACCGAGGACACCTCCACACTACACCAAATACGACGTATCCTTCTCAGACCACCGGTTTCCTATACGGCACGCCGGGTGGGAGCCCGCTTCTCACCCCGGCCGACGGCTCGTCTCTCTCGGTAAACTATCTCCCGACCAAGTTCGGCGCCGGCCTCGTCTCGCGGAAACGATATGGGAAAGATCTCTCAGGGGTGCACAAACTGGGCGGCGGTCGTGAAGCCTTCAAGGCCAACGAGTCCCGTATGCCCGGTGCCAACGACGAAGATTACGACGGCATGGGCACGTGGTTTGGAAACGGGTCTACAAGGCCCGCCCTCCGGTGGACCAAGTTCAAGTGGGTTATGTTCGTTGCTAATGTCCTGGTGCGACCCTCTTCTATCCACTTTTTCGTTTCCCCGCTGAACACCCGCCCTGTAGTTGACGATATACTCCCTTGTTTCCCTGATCTTCTGCCTACTCACGTGGTTCCTTGTCTGGGATCGAGCGGATGTCGTCCGAAGTGGGAACACGGAGGAGCTCGTTTCTTCAACTGTTGCCGCCTCTATCGGCATCGTAACCTCCTTAGTCGGCTGGGCTGGCATTCTCCTCAACAACCGTGGTTTCCTCGCATGGTACACCTTCCTGCTGTGGATCTGTTTCGCCTTCCTCGTCACACCAGGGTACATCACCTACAAGAAGCGCACTTTCAATTTGGAAGGAAAACTGAACAAGCAGTGGTCGCAGCGACTCGGTGCTTCTGGGCGCTTAGCGATCCAGAATCAGCTCGAATGCTGCGGATACTTCAGTCCCTTCGTGTTGGCTACAGTCTCCCAAACGTGCTACGCGAGGACCATCCTTCCAGGCTGCAAGGGACTTTATATGAGGTATGAGCGTATCATCCTGCGAAGGTGGTTCACCATCGCTTTCGCTCTGGTACCGCTCCACCTCTTCGTCATGATATCGGCCCTCCTCTGTTCGAATCACGTCACGTACCGGTTCGGAAAGGGGATGACACCCAAGGCTTATCGCCTCGATTTGACTAGCATGGCTGTCATCATGGACAACTACGCCAAGTACGTCATCTCAACGTCGGTTGTAAATGTGTCTCTGAACTGAGTAAACACACTCGCAGTCAACTTGCAGAGCAATACGGGAACGACGTCGCATCTGAGATCCTTGCCAGGTCAAGGTCTAATTTACACCTCGACGTGCTCCCTTACGAAAACCGGCACTGAGAACGGAGAGCTTCTGGCCCCGTTACCGTATGGGAGATTCTTTTCGATCCTGTATTTAGGCCACGAAGCTCGATGTAAATACCTGTGCCCCGTTCCCTGGGGTGGAGCGTCTGGCGCGTTGTTTTCTTCTTTTTCCACCCACCTAATCCCTTTCTTTTTCCCTTGTACCCGGCCCCCACACCACCACCGACATTCTTCGCCGCCATCCGCTTCTTATGATCTAGCCCACGAGTCTCGCCCAGAACCCACGTTCGTTTCCAAGCAACGCCCAAAGCATCCACATTCCGCAATTTTCACGTTCTGATGGACGTTGACTCTTCCACTTACCACACACCTTTGCCTGGTTTTTGTGACCATCCTTTTTTACCACCTTGAAGAACTTGTCTGGCTCGGTCGTTAGAAGCCACAATGGGCTATATCCCTTTATTGATTATTGTTGATACCTTTTCCCTTCACTTCGGCCCTACGGAGTCATCTCTACCACTCTCGCTCATTTGTCACTTGTAACGGAATACGAAATGCACGGCTACAGAGAGCCCCGACGTCCGGCGGCTGAGAACACGGTTCGACCTCGGATGTCATCTTGGTTGCCGGGTGATTTTGATCTCGAGACCCTGGAGCCTGGAGAATTATGTAACGGGCGCTCCGAAACCCGCCGTCCGAACGCAACTCGTTTCTCAGCCGCCGGGGCAGGAACGCCTCAAGAGTTAGATGTCCTCTTCGGAGTGACATACGAAAAATTGGAACGATACAGAGAAGATTAGCATGGCCCCTGCACAAGGATGACACGCTTTTCCAGAGTGGAAGACCTTCGGGTCTCAATATTTATTGCTTTTTTTGTATCAGTTACTGATCGGCTCCCTTCCGATATTCTCTTCGGATAACGTGTGTTGATGCATACCACCGTCTGTGCTGAAGTTTTATCGCAGTTTTGTTGCGTAACGGCTTTCGAGGACGTGCTACTCTCTTTCGTAACAACCCTGGATTGCCACGGCGATTTCAGAAAAGCACGTGGCTGGGTGTAGCAGGCGTGGGAACGGGTGGCCGGACAAGTGATCCGGGAGATCCGGAAGAAACAGAGGACCAGACCATTATCAGGTTTCCGTGCTCACCAACTTGACGACGAGACTCTGACCGCACTTTTCCTGAAGAAACCAGTAAAATCATGCCTCAAGTTAAAATGGCAATGGTGGGTGCTTGTCAGTCGACGCCTGGAGATGAGATTCTGATATAACTTAGGCCGGGACACCACTCAGGCCACCCATGTCCCCACCGACCGGCGTCGACGTCCCTAACATCCCCGACTATTCGCTCTCCTGGGACCTCCTCCCTTCTGACATATTGCTCGAAGTCGCGCCTTATCTACGTGACGACCGGCTCGCGATACTCGGCCTGACCCACGTTTGCAAACACTGGCGTCAAGTTCTTATCGAATGCCCCCTTAATTGGACTCAAATCTCGACCAAGTACCCTCCAAAGCTACTTAAACTATGGCTACAGCGGTCGGAAGGCTTGCCCGTCGATGCGAACATCTGCCATCTTACTCCAGAACTGTACGGTGGATTTACATGTCCGTGAATTATTGGGGTGGACTGACACGTCGGAAAATATAGGGTCGCTCTCTTGAAATCGAAGGGTGTATCCTTCCGGACCCTCCGATGTTCGTTGAACCGGAAGAACTTCTTGAAGCTTTTCGCAGGTCTCACGAAGGTTTCCCAGAACCTCGAGAGACTTGAATTGTACCGGAAAAATGCGGACCAAGGTTCCCCAATCAGGCCCAGAATTATCTCCGGGAGCATGCCGTCGCTAAAGGACCTACGCCTTGCCTCTATTGACCTCACGCCGGAGGTTCTCCAACTCAGACACCTCGTCAATCTCGAGTTGGAACACCCCTTTCCCTCATTGACCGCCGTTCTCGATTTGATCGCATCGAATCCCCAACTGGAGACCCTCACATTAACCGTCAAGTGCGCGGGTAAGACGGACCCTCGACCGGAAGGGGCCGTTATGATCCCTCGTCTCCGCCGTCTCAACTTCAACTTCTACTCCCCTGCGCCCTTATTATATCGACTCTCCATTCCCAGAGGGGCGTCGCTATCGTTCGCTTTGTGGGTTGACGTTGGGGAGTGCGAGCCGACCCTCCCCCCTACCCTCGAATACCTGCACAACCTATCTGAGGTCAGGAACCTGCATATCCAGTGTAGACTTGGTCACTGGATCAAGGCGAGCGGGCCGAGCGGAAAGGTGAAGCTTGAGGGGAAAAGCGACCCGGGCCTGGAGTTACAGAGGCTTCCCCTTCAATTTGTGGAAAAGTTTCGGTATGCTGAAATCCGAGAGTGCTTAGACACGTTCCACAAAGATCTACATTCGGGTTGGATCTCTCAGGTCTTTGGCCGTTCAAGGAACATCCAAACCCTTGTCATCGACTCTTGCAAACTCGCGACCATGAAACACATTTTCGACTTGCTCTCTCCTCGGCCAAACTGCACTCCAGGCGTTCCTTCGCGACGCGAGGACATCCCGTGTCCAGTCCTCTCAACCATTATCGTGGAGGTTCCCCCCGACGGGAGCTGGAACGATTGGGTCGTGCCATTCATACAAATGCTCCGTCATAGAGCAGCTGCGGGCTCTCGATTACGAAGAGTTCGGATCATCTCTAACCCTCGTGTCCAGGTTCCGCGCCCTGGAGAGGAGAAGAGGAAGCAGATGGCGAAATTGGTCCGAAAGGTCGAGGTCGTCTATCATCGGTACAGAGGCGGAGTGATCGATGGGCAGAGGGTCAGGGAGTTGTTTGAGTGGCAGGATGATGAAGAGGATCACTGTGGGTCATCCGGGGGAGGGCTGGTGGGCGACTTGTGATTGACGTAGGGGCCCTCTCGTTTATTGGGGAGGGGTTAAAACGTGGATTCATGTGGGTGGGGCGAGTGAGCCAGGTCCAACACTCAAAAGTTTTCTGTATGTAATCGTGTGTCTCGGCAGCGTACTAGTTCTTCCCGGGTATCCTATGGTTGGTTCCACAGGAAACAGTTGTACGCTGATCCACTTAAGGAGCACTGCTGGTCCACTGAGGGTCTTCGCGGTTGTGTCGCGGACGTGAATCTGCAAGGACGGAAACTCGCTGTATGGGGTCGAACTTCGACAGTAAAAATACGACATTTTGTGCTCGTTTTGTGTTATACAGACCGCACGGGTGAGGGTATAAATTGATTAGCGGGCCTCAGTTGGTGTGCGTTCTGTACAGGTCGTCTTATTTCCGGTATGCGGGAAACTTCTGGTCGGATCCGAGCACAGTGAAGGGGTAACTGTGGAGTCTCAAGTCTGCTTGTCCTTTCCCTCAGGTCGCCAATGGTGCCCTCGGACACAGCTCCAGTCCGACGGATCATCGTGGCTGATCGCGGAGCGACAAAAGCCGCCGGTCCGGCTGCAAACGTGTTCCAAAAACTGACCACGATCCTCCTCCACCTCAAGTCTACGACGACGTCGACCAACGATGGTTGTCGGGGTCATTGCGCCGTTCTTGCTCTCCGCGGTGCTGGCCAATGCACTGGCCTGGCCACTAACCTTGCTCGT
>Ga0307516_10002532_pt1 | contig 24343 bp, 41 predicted proteins | sample 19_EM_MG_FD_203310 | JGI IMG/M metagenome (GOLD analysis project Ga0307516, IMG submission 203310) | Populus trichocarpa ectomycorrhiza microbial communities from riparian zone in the Pacific Northwest, United States - 19_EM | ecosystem: Host-associated > Plants > Roots > Unclassified | place...
TCTATGTCTTCCGAACTCTCTCCTATGAAAACGTACGAGTGTCACTGTGGTCTGCATTCATCAACCGCTAAAACGTTTCTCAGCTTTCTCTCCCTCATCCGTACTTGAGTACGTGATTGTATACGAACATCCGTTGTAGTCCTTGATAGTAGGCGAGAAAGTGTAACAATACTTGAAGAAAGCAAATTTGTCGTGTAGTAAACGAACCGCTGGTTTTTGTGAGCTCGGAAGACGGTTTGACTTGATTGTGAGGTGTTTCTCATGCGGGTGTATTGGGATCTTCACCAAAGGTGGATTCAAGCAACCGCGCAAGGGCTGAGCGCTGAGATTTGAGATGAAACAATAACGGCCAACAACTGAGCGTCGAGTTTAGGTACTCCGTTAGCTGGGGAACGACGCCCTCTGAATCATCGGGTCGGGAATACAAGAAAAGGGGTGGAACCCGGGGCGAGGACGGTTGAATGTGATTAAGGATGGCGGAGATCCGGGTCGCGTGGTGACCGCAGTCGGGTGGCGGGTTCCGCCAACGTCAGGAATTAGTAAGTACTTTCTGATGCGCGGTGCCCGGAGGTATTGAAATGCCGATGGTACAAAACCCATGCTGCCGGCAGGATACGTGAGTTAGCCGATGTCGCATATATGGGACTGGCACCACGAAACAGCTGAGGCCGTACTTTGTGGAGGGCGGTCTACTGAAGTCCTTACGACCGCTGGAAATCCCTGGGTTACCCGATGGAGGGTACTGGGAACCCGAAGCTGTCGTGACCCAATTTGGGGTAGTCAGGATGCTCCACCCGGCCTCGCGTCATGAAGCAACATCCATCGTTATCGAGGCCCAACCTCAAATACCAGCCATAGGATGTGAGCTCACGTCAGTACCTTCGTTCCCATTTGCTTGGGGCGATAGAGTGTTAGCGTGGGTTTGGCTGAGCAACTAACTCTACAAGGTGAGCCAGACCGTTTCGTGATAGCTTCAAGATTCGGGCTTCAGCTTCAGCTCTTGGCATCATGCCCTGAAGCATGTGTGTTTTGGGACGCGATTCTGAGCTCGCGGCGAGCCGAGGGGATACCAAGGTGGAGGGAGAAAACTACGTCCCGCTGGAAATGTTCACGCCCATGCCACGGGGTCGGCGTGCGCTCATCGCGCCTCTGCCGCGCTGCAGCATCGTCACGCAGTGCCTGGTAGGTCCAGCGTGTGGGCGTTCCAGGTAAATTTCTTCGAGGGGCGCCTCGTTTTATGCTCTCACTTCCGGTCCGCTGTGGACCGGCCATCTCCAGGGCAGGGTCGGAATTTTGCCAGCTCCTGCGCCCTCAGGCGGTTCCTTCCGCTTTTCCAAAACCCCGCTCTGTTTCTCATCATCTGGAACTCGATGTCAAGGGTCAAGGCGGGCTTTCATCGACCTCCCAACACTGGCAGACATTCTGGATCGCCGTTCAAATGCACGGCCACCATTGGCGCCCTCACTCACAAGAGACGTAAGCACGTGGGAACTTCCTCCCTTTGACACCTGGTCGGACGCGGCCACCGACGTCTTATCTGTCACCTGTCACCATGACTACGGCTGAACGTTCGGGGAATCAAGGCCCAACCGACCTCAGAGCCAAGATCCAAGGGTTCCTTGACGACGACGACCCAGTTGAGTGCCCCATACAACAGACCGCCTTCTTATCACCTGGCAACGACCTCCTGCAAGCCATCCGGGCACTGACGTCGGAGGAACGGACAAGATTCGTGGACAAGGTTTATCAGGTTCGCCCCCAGTCTGGTTTCCTGTCCTTTATTCCGTCCCAACGTTCCTGTCCACAAAGTTATACCCGACGCTCGACATACGGAATGTCAAGTTATTGTGCACACTTGGAGAAATTTGCGGCGTATTCGACCAGTTACCGACCTCAATCACGATCTCCGAGGGACTCCAGAAGCATGGAACGACTCCCCTCACCTCTGGTGGGCTGACGGATGTTTGGTTTGGAGTGCATGGCCACGAGCAAGTGACGATCAAAGCGTTTCGCGTTTACCCCAAGAAAGGCATGAAAAAGGCGAGCAAGGTATGCATTGACCCCGTAAAGGCAACACGCTTTTGGAACAATCCCACAGATCCTACTGGAACGGGTGGCAATCTGGAAGAGGCTCATCCACCCAAACGTCAACGCCTTTCGGGGGCTGGCTGCGCAGCTGTCTCAACCGGAACTCGTTTACGACCGGGCGGAACACGGCAACATAACGCAATATGTGAAATTGCATCCCGGCGCACCGCGGTTGGCTCTGGTAGTTGCCCTTGTTACTGAATGACATCAACGATCTAACTCTGGTTTTTGGTGACAGTTCTTGGGTGTCGCGAACGGTCTCTGCTACCTCCACTCATTTGACTTACCTCACGGAAACCTAAAAGGAGTGAGTCGTCTCACGTGCGACTGCGCCGTCAATCCCACCTATGCTCACCGACCTCACCAACAGGCGAATGTGCTCATCGACAGGCTTGGCCATGCTCGGTTGACCGATTATGGGTTCGCCCCCATCAACCATAGCATCAACCTTACGGCAGCTGACCCCACCGCCGGAAACATGGTGTGGCTCGCTCCTGAAATCATCAAGCCCGAGACACCAGGCGCGTTGCTCGAGTCCAAACCCGCCGATGTTTTTGCTTTCTCGATGCTGGTTTTCGAAGTTTTCACCGGCAAGCTCCCCTTCGAAGGAAAAGGTCGCTCAAGAGCTGCGCACCGGATAGTTAATGGAGACCGACCGAAATTTCCGCAGGGTGCTGAAGATATCGGCCTCACCACCCAGGTGTGGGAGTTCCTCGAAGAGGGTTGGCACATGGATCCCGAGGAGCGACCAACGATCGAGGAGGTCGTGAGGACGTGGGGTGGTTTCCTCGGAAACGGCGAGTTGGTGCAAAGAACCCCAAACGACCAAGGCCACGGCGAACCTGTTCCCGACGAGGGTCACCTACTCGGAGGACAACAGACCCGTCCAGGTCAGCACCTTTTGTCCTCCGCATACATCGCTAGTTTATTGATGTGATGGTGGCGACGTTTTAGGCGCCCAAATTAGACGAAAATTTCCTTGGAGGAAGTTGCTTTGCGGATTGAACTGGTCTCGGGGATAGACCGCATTTTGTGTTGCCGACCGTGAGGGTTGGCGGCTACACCCCCGATGGGCATACACAATATCCTCTGTATCCTCAAAACCCTCGGACCTGGCGCCCGATCCACCGTCCTGTATCCCGAAGACACCCTATATTTCTTTCCTCCGGATCTATAACGACTTATTGTACGAACTCCCCTACGATCAGTAGACACGATGTGTATAAGAATGTAAAGTAGCTAGAAAACAGGATGTATTGCGAAAGAAAGGAGCATACAACTTTCCCGGAGTTTGACAAGTTGAGAATACCCCTCGCTCGAGACATTCATCAGTTTCGGGGGACCTGACCACCATCCCAAACCCAGCGCCTCCAAATCTACTATGACACCGCGTTCATTCGTCCTCTAGGATATTGGTGAGTGGCTCCGTATGGCGTGGGACCGCGTAGGCGAGGGAGAACGGCGGCTGTTTTGGCTTTTGCGCGGCTACGGTTTCTTGTTGGTTGACCAGAAAGGTGGCCATATCGATACTGCCCCGAGCGATCCTCCACGGTAAGATCCCTGCGGGGTCAACGATGGAACGGCAGTGTCGGGGGTGATCGTGTGCGGTGCGGGATGGGCACACCACGGGGTGGGTATCCATCTACTTCGAAGGGTTGCCATCCGAGGGGTAAGACTGCGGCGGGCTCAGCGGTTCTAGAGTTATGGGAGCGCCATAGTACTGGGATCCCGTGGGGGACCTGGTATCGCAGCCAGCGGTGGGGGGCCATTGCGTGTCGGGGCGAGTGACCGTGAGTGAGGGGGAGTGGGGGGCAAGAAAGGAACGTAGCGACCAACTACGTAACTCGCCACTCGGATTCGACGCGAGGCCAGTCTTTTGACACCCAGGCTTGCGTGGTGTATCAGGGAATCTATATCCTCGCTGTAAGTTCCAGCCTATGGAGCGGTAAACCGTTCACTCCACCTTCTCTCTAACGACACCGGATACAGTCATGGGACTGCTAGTGTCCACAACCAATTCACCTGTTCCGTCGATTGGAGTCTTCGATCCGAAAGCACGATGGGCAGAAACTCCGGTGGGGTGCAGGAATGTGAGGACGTTCCACGTAGGTTCGGAGATAGGGTTTAGTGGGGAGGACCATGGGGACAATTGAGGATGAGCGTGGACCGGGCTGCGTGTCGCCCCGCCGGAAACAGGAGAGTACTTGGGGGTTGACCATCTGAGCTTGGAGCACCCCACCGACCAGCATTCGAAAGTTTTGGCGCAACCGGTTCCCGGGCGGGCCACCGCACAAGACTTCATGGAACTCCCTGTCGGAATGGTACGGGTGTGCGAGACATTGTTATGGCCCACGACGAAAGTGACGGACTTGCGAAGGGTGAGGGAGAGTGAGGCTTGGTGAGGAGAGAGAGAGCCAGAGGCACGCGAGCGGGGTGATCGGAGCTCAAAAAACCGAGGCTCGTGTGCCCGGAGTCTTTCGGACTTATATCCTTCCTACATTCTTATCACGCGGCCAGACCACCCGCAGCATACGCGCTCCCCTTGGGATTTTACCCCGTGGCTCTGGGATACCCACAGTTTTCGACGGAGCGCGCAAGGGAATGCGGATGCGTCGTCTCCCGGATCCCCCACCAGGTTCGAGAGGCTTTCCCTTTCTAATTCGCCGTCTTACCCCATGCCCACACCAGCCGCTCCGTTACAGTTCACGGCAGAGCGATTATCTATCACCTTCTGGGGAGCTTCCCTTGAAACTCATCTTGGGGAATCTGGTTCATCGATGCTTTTAAATGACGAGATGGTGACGATCTCACGCCTTCAAGCACCCAGAGAGCGCCCAGCTGTCACGACCCTCCGGCAAAGATGGTGGTGTGTTTGAAACTACTGTGATTGAGCTACGGTATGGGGAACTGACCGTTTCAAGGTTCTCATGTACTACGCCTCGATGAGCCAATCCGCTCCAGCCGGTACGAGGGTCTAGCATCAACTATGTATGATCATGTCATCCCCTCGCGGACCAGTGTTTCCTTTCCCATCGATGGGCTAATCCCGTTCAACGCTAATCCCATTCGACCACAATTCTCCCATCCGCATGTGCTCCTCGCGGATGCGTTGAGGCAGCTGCTACATATTCATTGCGGGGAAGCTCGTAGAGATATCGCACAGAGGCTACCCCCATGCCCCAACCCAATCCTTTGCAACTACTCCAGGAGCTCGGCAGGTCCTCTGCCGGGTTCCCTGATCAACTCACCGAAATCCTCCTCAGGGAGGACTGGATGGTTCGGGTTCAAGATCTACCACGGAACGATTTGGAGGCGCTCGTTGAGTATTTGGACAATGTATGTGTGCGGATCGCCTTCACCCAGTCTTCGCTGAGCAGTATTGTAGGCCCTCAACATTCTCAACCCCACCAGCCACGCCTTCTGTCACTGTTTGTTCAAACTCCAGGAGATCTGTGGTGTCCACAGGCTATTGCCAACATCTCACATGCTCTCGTGCCCTCTTTTGAGAGTGAGCCACAAACCGGTCACATCCGGAACCTCGGCCGATATACACGAGGGGTCTTTCAAGGGTTCGAAGGTTTGCGTTAAGAAGGTGCGGGTTTATTCCGAAGGTGGCCCAGAGAAAGTTGAGGTACGACATCTGTGTCGTTTTTCCTGGGTTTTCACTTCCTAAGGTACCATACAGAGGTTCTACTATGAGGCTATTGTGTGGGGGCGCATGCGTCACCCAAACATCGTCCAATTCCATGGCGCCACTCTCAATCCTCCTCAGCTCGTCTCGGATTGGATGGGGGATCTAATGGAATTTATAAAGGAGCATCCGAGTATAAACCGGCTTGGTCTCGTACGTCTCCCTCCACCCCCCGAGTGAGGCTCTAGAGCCTCATCCGTTCATTAGCTGTATGACGTCGCTGAGGGTCTGAACCACTTACACTCATGCAATGTGGCTCACGGGAGCATCAAGGGGGTAATAGTGCACACCAGACTCCTTACAACTGAGCTGACATCCTACAGATGAACGTTTTTGTGGACCGACTCGGTCGGGCGCGGATCACAGATTTTTCCCTCGCCGCAATTAATCGAAGCCAGTGTTCGACTTGTGGTGTCACGTGGATCTATAACGACACACCGTGGACGGCACCAGAGGTCTTGGATGGAACACGGCCACTCACTAAGGAAGCAGATGTCTTTTCTTTCGCGATGGTTGTGGTCGAGGTGAGCCGTGGCGCGTGCCGCACAGCAGCATCCACCAGCTAACCAGATCTTTTTTCGGCGGAGGTCTTCGGCGGTGGAGCTCCGTTCAACAACATTCTCCCCATTACAGTGACAGTAAAAGTAATGGGTGGGGAGCGCCCGTCACGGTCGAATGCTCCAACCCTGACCGACGACGTGTGGGCGTTGGTGGAAAGGTGCTGGGCCCAGGAACCTCAGTCACGCCCGAAAATGGGAAAGGTGCTCCAAGACTTAGCTTCGAGCCTGCTCCAGAGCCTTCGCCAGTTTACCAAGTACTCGCCTGGGTTTTGGGTCGCTCTTGGCCAATTCTACGATAACGTCGAACGCTATCGTTGCCTGAGTCGCCTGCACGTTACCGAGCTGAAGAGATTCGTCGACTTCCTGGATGATGTCGGGCAACTATTTGGCTTTTCTCATTCCAATTCCGATTGTGACTTTCCGTTCAGGTACTACGGACTGAGGGATTAAGTGAAGAGCTACTAAAGCGAACCCTACACAACCTGCAGGCGGCCTTCGACGATCGGACTGTACCCCAGAAGCCTCACGCAATTCACCGCGGATTTACCAGGTTGACAACCGACCCATTCGCGGTAAGCAAATACGCCGAAGTATGGAAGGGGGAATTCAACGCCAGGGAGGCGGGCGATCGCCCAACGGACGCGTGTCTCAAGGCGATTAAAATAGGGGGGATTCACGAGGTGACCAGGAGCCTTCGCCCTTGACCTTTGCAACGCGTTAGCTAAAGTCTTGTAGGAATTCCGTGGGGCTGCCGCAGTGTGGGCAAAGTTGGACCACCCAAATATCCTCCGGTGTTTTGGTGTGACGGTTGATCCGTTCCAAATCGTGACGGAGTGGATGCCAAACAGGGAAGCCATGCAATATGTGCGGAAGCACGAGAACGCTGATCGCGTTCTTTTGGTAAGCTCCCTCAGCCTTAACGTTGACACCAGAGAGGTGTATTTTAACACCCTCTCACAACGTAGTTGATCGGCATCGCCAATGGGTTGGAACACCTTCATTCATGTGGGGTGATTCACGGAAACTTGAAGCAGGTCAGCTGTCCCAATTGCGTGCCTTTTCGTGTAGTTCTCACGATGTGCGTAAAGCAAAATATCCTTGTAGATTCTACAGGCCACGCCCGTCTCTCGGATATCGGGTTTTCTAAGCTCGTACCCACCAGGGAATCAAGGTTCGAGTGGGCTAACGTTGGCGCCGACGGTCACCGATTTGCGGCACCGGAACTGTTTCAGAACGGTAAACTCTCGAAACAATCCGACGTATTCACCTATGGGTTCGTCGCAGCCGAGGTGCACCCTCTCGACCGTCGCCTCACACCACCGTAACTAACACCACCAAGGTATTCACAGGGAATTTCGTATGGGAGGGGACCGACGCGACGGGAGTAAGGTCCAAGATCCTCAGCGACGAGCGCCCGAGCAGACCAGAAGGCGGGAATGACAGCACTTTGACCGCAAATCTGTGGAGGGTGTTTGACAAGTGTTGGAGAAAACAGCCAAGCGACCGCGTTTCGATCCTCAGGATACTCAACCTCTTACAATATCTGTGGGTTTTGAACCCTCTTGGGCGACTGCTTTCTGTTAACTCACTGTATGAAAACAGCCCTCGACAACGCTCTGACGTCTCATACATCTTGGAAATGATTACCGCCCAAGAACGAGACCCGCCATGCCAGGAACGTATTGATGAACTGGACAAGGGAGGGCACTGACTATTTTCGATTATGCCTTTCTGACTAACCGGTGACTACAGATGCTGGAAACGAACTTGATATCTCCAAAAGAGAGACCCACATTCTTAAACAGCCTATTCAAGATGTGTTACCGTCAACCCAACCTCCCCAGCTCGATGGTCATCACGGGCCTTCGGAATGTGGCCACGGCCGCTGAGTGTGGGGGAGGTTCCGCGGAGGTGTACCGAGGTGATTTTGACGGACGTCGAGTCGCAGTGAAGACCATTCGAATCTACCTCAACCGTAATCGTAGTCACGAGCTGAGTGTGGGTACCCCGTTTCGCACACTCCGCGGAAACCAGTTCTGACCCCCCTCATACAGAGGTTCTGCCGAGAAGCCGTGACATGGAGGCACCTGCGCCACCCCAACGTTATCCCGCTGCTCGGCGCGGAGTTGGACATGCAGACGCCCAGGTTTAGGTTGGTGTCGGAATGGATGGATAACGGTAACATCAACGAATTCATCAAGAACCACGGACAAGTGAATCGAGTCCAGCTTGTAAGCTATCACGTATGTGTCTGTGGAGACTGGCGTGACCGGTTTCCAAAGTTGGTAGATGTCGCGCATGGGGTGGAGTATCTTCACAGCCTCAGTGTCGTCCATGGGGATCTGAAGGGAGTGCGTTAGTTTGTTTCCTATTGTCCAACCACCCGTTGACCGGATGGCCCAGGCGAATATCTTGATCAACAGCGATCGTCGCGCCTGTCTTACGGATTTCGGACTGTCAACTATTGTCTACGTCCCACCCCGCACCTCCCCTAATACACCCTTGTCCATTGAGGTCCCCAGAGCCTCGACAGGCTCTCAAGTGTCTCTCGTGCCCCACAGTTCTGGGGGAACTCCTCGGTGGATGAGCCCAGAGTTACTAAACCCAGAACAGTTCGGGTTGGATAGCAGTTGCCCGACGAAGCAATCCGACTGTTACGGACTTGGGATGGTTGTGTATGAGGTTTGTCGACATTTGATTGTGGTTGAATTTTTGGGAGTCACGAGGCATCACCAGGTACTGTGCGGCCGAGTCCCCTACTGGGAACATCATAACAAGGGCGCCATTATGGGTGCGATAATTCGAGGCGTGCGACCGAGCAAACCAGATGCAGGGGAAACGCTTGGATTCACCGATGACTTGTGGTGGACGGTTGAGAGTTGTTGGATGATGGATCCCAACATACGACCGGACGTGGGGGCCGTGCTCTCCCAGTTGATCCACGCAGCTTGGGCTTGGGGCAGGAGGTTGTGACCGGGGGATGCCATTCTAATCGGCAAGTATTATGTCGCGTATAGTAGCAATATGTTTAGATATGATAATGTAAGTACCGGCCGACCATTCAATATTGAATACCGCCTCGTCGTGGCGGCCTAGAGAGGTCCACGGCGCTCCGTCGTTTGCTTTTCATTATATTGACTCCGATTCGGTCGTGCAAGAGGCAACCGGACCATCTAAGTACTGTATGAGTGTCATGAGTCTCCGCCGTGATCTGGCGTCCTCTTTCCTTGCTTTGTTCTAGAACCGGAAGTCTCGATTCTCGACGTTCGACTCTCGCGGTTTCTTTTGGTTGCCTCCGTTCCTACGGGAAAGCGCGTGGCCCTGTGCCATCATTATTGGGGCTTTGGGGTTTTGGGGTTTTCGTGGGGTGTCAATGTGGCCGCGGCGACTCGGTTGGTTTTAATTCACGGTCGTGGCCCTCGGTGGCTCGACCGATCTTGAAACCCACCAAAAGCACGTGTGCAGGTCTCTTGGTGGTGGGCCACACGGTAAGGGCCGACACTGACCAACGTCGTATACCACTGTCTTCAAACCTCAAGGCCCTAGGGCACATTAACTTGTTAACTTGAGTTTTCCATTCTGTGCGTGTAACTCTGGTAGAATCCCTATTACTTATAGGATGCGTCTTGTAGTACTAGTATGACGTGGACCTGCACGAGCTCCACGAACGGAGTGCTGACCAGCGGGTCCCCAACCAGAAACCTCCAACTGGGGCTCCACCCTCTTATTCCCCACATATCAGTGGATACTGCGGGTTCTTGTCTTTGGGGCACTTCCACGTACGCGCTGATCGCTGGAAGGGTTGAAGCGCCGACGAAAAGTGGATGCTTCCGAGTCCGATGGCGGCCTGACATTGACAAGGCCGGGCAGATGACCTCAGTGCCAGACGAGAGGCGAAAGGCCACGTTCGCCGCTTCATACGCGACGACTTGGAAATGAACTACTGTAGTGGAGATATGGGCCACTCGGGCGGACCGAACTGGGTGGTGCCGATATGAACAATAAAAGGATCCTGGCAACTGGAGGTTTCCGCACTTGTGATTCTTCCCAGAAGTTCGGTCATCCACTTTTGCACTCCCATTCGAAACTCACTTGCGTACTTCCGCTGCGTCATACATTGAATCCTGGGCCGAATTGGGCTGTGTAATGTGCAACCGGGGGACTTGAAACTTAGGTTAGTCCGTTTGGCGGATGGGCGTCTATAACATAAAGTGGGTCGACTCCATCCCATATCCTCCCGTACAAAAGCACGTAGTGCACCGACGTCTTCAAGGTAACTGGTGTTCCATTCGCCTGGAACCGCTCGCCCCGCCGAGGGACGTTACTCATGAATCTCCTGCACCAGCTCCGTCAACTAAACCAGTCCTCGCCCCAGTTTCCCGACCAGCTAACGAACCTCCTCCACGAGCGGGAGTACAGGGATTGTGTCGCAAGCCTCAAGGATCACGATTCATCATGGCTGGTTGAGTACCTGGACAACGTACGTCTCCCCACTCCTTAACCAACTTGCGCCGAACCTTGTGTAGGCCCTCAACATTCTCTACCCTGCCAGCGCCACGTCGTTCCGGAATTGCCTGTATGAACTCAGGTCAATATGCGGCAGTCGGAGGGTATTACCGCAATCGTGCACGTTTCCAGGTTCTTGCCCGGACACCGTTGGGTGGCCGATCGCCTCGAGAGGTCCCTGTGATGTGTACAAAGGGTTTTCCGGCGACTCGAAGGTCTGTATCAAACGGCTGCGGATTTACTCCAATGGAGAACCGGGGGCGGCCAAGAATGTACGTCATTGACGTCACAACCCTCCTGCACTCGCCTCTGACGAAACGCATAGGCCTTCCAGGAGGCAGTGGTGTGGAAACATTTGGAGCACTCAAACATCGTCTCCCTCCTGGGTGCCACTGTCGCTCCCTTCCAATTCATTTCGGTCTGGATGCCTGGTGGAGAGCTATTGGAATACATTGATACCCACCCGTCTGTCGACCGTCTCAGTCTCGTATGTTTCCTCCGTGCTACGTTGGATGGTGGACTTACCCTTCACCAGGTGTCTGACGTCGCTGACGGTCTCAGCTACCTCCATTCACACGGTGTCATTCACGGAGATCTCAAAGGGGTTCGTGAAGCTCTGGAGCATCCCCAACGCGTACTGATTGGTGTATTAGCCAAGCGTTCTCATAGACGATACAGGTCGTGCGCGTCTGACCGACTTCGGTCTCGCCACAGTCGTTCCAGACGATTGGTCCACTGAGCCCATCTCAGACGGCCATGCAGTACGGTGGGCCGCACCAGAGATTTTAGACAGGGAACGTCCGGTCAGCAAGGGATCAGACGTGTATTCCCTTGCGATGGTTGCTATCGAGGTATTGGTTCGTAGCATCACCCTATTAGGTCACACCACTCATTTATTCAAGGCGTTCACTGGAAAGGTGCCATTCCACGATAGTTCGCCTACGACGGCAGCCGTTTGTGTGTTATCTGGGAACCGACCAGGGCGACCGGCCCACACAAGCGTAACCGACGAACTATGGGAGATGATTAAACGCTGTTGGAAGCGGGAGCCGGAATGTCGGCCAGAAATTTCGCAGGTGGTTCTCTGTTTACGGACCACTTCCCTCCGGTGCGGCCAGGTGGATACGAACGACAACCAAGTGGCACACGACGCGACCCTCTCAAATTCCCCGCGAAAGAAAGGTTTCTGGTTTTCAAGGCACAGGGCACGCCACTCGTCTACGTACAGCTCACCGGCGAAGCAGGGTGAGTGTGCACAGTGTCCAGGGTGTTGATTCTGGGTTTGATGGTTCTTGCAGAAGAGGTCCTGACACACGGTAATGCATCTTCCGTCTCAACTTTGGCCGAGGACCATGCCGTAGCCTTCGCGAGCTCCCACGAGAAACGTACGAGGTGTTAACATTGACGATCTTTCAATCACTGACAATGTCCTCAGCGTCGTTTTTCACTTCACGCTTATTCAAGAAGCGTGTAATTCCGTAGACGCCGTCCGAATGGGATGCGGAAGTAACAATCGTCGAATGAACGGAACCTACACTACTGTCGGATTCTGATAGTTTTAGAGTATGTGGAACCCACCAGCCCATGCACTGTACAAATGCTACGATGACGACAGCCAAGACTGAATGTAACGTTTAAAGCTTCCATTACCTAGAATTCCAGGGTGGTCCCCCCTCTGAGTGATCGAGTCCAAGAATGAAATGGGGAATGGCGGCGATGACCCGGCTCGGCTGGCCGGACGAAAAGTATGACCACGCTGGTGGGGAAAGGTGGAAAGCATGGAGCATCCCCCACTCACAGTCATTAACACACACCGACGTGGGTGTAATCATTCATCATGATTTCCACTTGTTACTAACCGCAGCGCCATCCGCAACGTCGGCTTGAAAATATACAACTCCTCCATCATCACTGTCCCCGTGGATGAAAACCTCGCCGCCGATTGTAGATTCGACGGGGACGACCTCAGAGGGCCACCACGATCGCAAGCGGGGGGTCACATTGGCATCGCGTTTGGATACCGTACATGTGGGGTTGTGCGCACACCCTACTGAGTCGTCCTGGGTCTAGCACCAGGGTGTAGAACAGGTGATGGGGGTGCTCCAGCCAATGGCGCATGTGTCTATCAAATGGGGCCTTGAAAGTCAAGGGAATAGGAGGCAAGGTCGCGGTGGGCCCCACGTCGTCGCGTGCCAATTGGCGGAACAGAGTGACGTTCGAAGAATAACCGCTCACTGGTACTACCCCCGTAACTGACAGGCGGAAGGGGAATCGGATCGATCCTCGGGGCGTAAATTCCGGTCTCTACCGGACTATGGTAGAGGTGGGAGCCAGTGTCCATGGGCGAGTAATGCCCGCCCGAGCCATCGTCGGAGACGAAACCATCCACGCTGAAAAGGTATATTTGTGTTAGGACCCCGATCAACCTCCGAGACTGGGGATTAAAGGCGGCTCACCCAGCGAGGAAATCGTAAGAGTCCTCGGACGCGAGCGTACACGTTCCTGTGGAAGGCGGAGCGACAATGTGTACAATCGGGCTTTCCTCGAAAGTCACACCAGGGCGACGACGAGGGAGAACAGTTGGTGAATCTAACTGCTGAGCCCGAACCCATTCTTGTGTCCTAGTCACATGGGGCATCAACATTGGTTCTTGGAGAAATGTGATCCTCGGAGACTCCTCCAGATCTGAGCTTAGGAGTGTTCCAGAAGGGTTCCCAATAGATAGCTCGGTGCTTGAGTAAAAGGGGTAGGGGTCCGTACCGTCACTGTAAGAGGTGAAGTCGACATAGCTGTCGTCACCGTAGAGGGCGGCGTTGGATTCTCTCTCTCTTGACTCTGCCAAAGTCTCTGCGGACTCGAGAAAGCCCTCTGAACGTGCTGAAAATACAAGACCCGTTAACAGACATCGCAGTGCTCGGAATTGGAACACATACACATAGAATAGTCCGCGGTGCTATCGATGTTTGCCCCCGACCATGAATCGAGATCAAGGCCATCAATTTCTTCAGAGGTGGGAGGGGTCCACCTCCAAGACGCAGGTCCGAGAAAGTTTCGCACATCCTTGATAGCTGGCCGAGTTTGTGGGTCCGAATCCCAGCACTCCTGTGTCATGTTCCACACTGAGTCTTCGAGCCCAAGCACCTCCCGATGCGGCGGTCGTGCCGGCCGCCCCCCGGCAACGACATCGACGATGACTTGGTAGTCGGAATTAAGGTGCCTGAAAGGTGGGCAATGTGCGAAGATCTGGAAAACGTTCAGCCGCGAGAGGCTGACATGGCTGCGGTACCAACCTCATAGGTGACCATTCCAAACGAGTAGACGTCAGATTCTTTGGATGGTTTCTGACGGACCCCGTCTGCGTCATCACTTTTTAGCAACTCTGGAGCCATCCAACGGCAGGTGCCTCCTGTCGATGGCGTGCTGAGCGCCATGCTAATTGACGCACTCGAAGTGATATTCGTGAGGCCAAAGTCCGCAATACAGGCAGTCAAACTGCCATTAATCAGGATGTTTCCCTGTATGACTGTCAGCGCGTGGCACGGCGTGAACGGCCTGACACCCACACTCTTGATATCTGAATGAACGAACGGCTGGTCGTGGAGGTACTCCAGTCCAGACGCAACATCGTACAGCTACATATCAGGCGGATTAGCGTGGGGTCTAGACAGTCCAGAATACATACTAATTTCAGCCGATTTGTCGCGACATTCCGCTTGACAAATTGAAGGATCGTCCCGTGCTCCATCCACTCGGATATCATCGCAAGGGGAAACAATGTCTCGTTAACGCCGAGGAATGGGAGGAGGTTCGGGTGGGAAAGCCGCTTCCAAACGACTGCCTCGTGGCAGAATTTCTACCCCGCATTCACCCGCCTTTCAGATTTAAAACGACGAGGGCACAATCCAACACACCTGCTTTAATCTCCGCATCTCCCGGTCGACCGTGTCACCCTTTCCAGCGTCCTCCTCCACCCAACCCTGCGGCCAAGAAATCCTCAGCGACTTGATAGCAACAAGCTTCCCGCCGTAGTGTCCCTTCCAAACGTCTGCCGCGCCTCCGAGGGCACAAGCACGCGATCCTTCAGCTTTGATGCCATCTTTTATCACGTATGAAGATGGTAACCTGGCATGTGCCCGGCACATCCTCTTGAGAAGAACGAAAGTCTTCCTTCGTTCCCTCTTCGTTTTGAGTTTCGAACTAGCCACCCGCGACTCCTCCAGGTTGAAAGGTTTCAGGGACCAGCGCACATGTGGAAGAAGAGCACACGTGGGTCACGCTTACCGATTCGAGGATATTCAGCATCCCTTCTATCGCGAAACGATCGTTGAGTGTGTAAAGCAACTTTTGCTCGTGGTCGGAGGATAGGAGAGCGGCGAGAGCGTCGTGGTAACGGTGGGACTCCCTTGGAGAGTCCAGAATCACAGCCCATAATTCGTCCCCGTGCTCAACTAATAGTTGGGGTCAGTTAGTGTTGTAACGGTACTGGCGGGTGACAGCTGGTATTACCAGATGGAGAACCCATGTTACCAGATCCCTGTGGTGGCAGGGGCGAGCGGGGGAAGGGGGTGGGATATTGCGAGCCCAGACGGACGCCTTTATGTACCACCCGACCCAGACCGTGACGAAAAAGTGAACGCCATATTCAAACTCACCCCTGAGATGGACGTGTGGGATCTTGACGATCAGATCAGACTTTGGTAAACACCCCGATCGCATTATCTGCCTAACGCTCTTCAAAAGCAGGGGAGCCGCCAACGAACGGTGGCGTGAGTTCTCGACCGGCGTTTGAAACGACCCATGACCGTCTCGTACATGGCGGTGCGCGTCACTTATTTAGTCACACAATTCTGTCGCAAGCGGGGACTTGGAAAATTTTGTGGGCTCCCCGATCACATTCCAGCCGTTCTGAAAGGGTCCGCTTTCTGTGCAGAAGAAACCTGTCAGCTGCGTCCCCATATGGCTCCCTGGTTTTCAAGGTAATATCCGAGACACCTCGACGGATTTACCGTTTAGGGTGTTTTCCTGGTCAAGCTGACGGACCCTTCGGTAGTTCCCGTGGGGTTTGTATTCCTACGACCAGAATCTCTGAATGCGACGTTGTGCACCACGGGCACTCATCTCTCCACCGTACACACACAGGATATCTCAACTGACACGTAGCACTACCCAGCCGCTTGGCTAAATCCTATTTAGTTTTAGCCCAGCGGTCGGGAGTCAGCCATTCTCCGATGGACCCGTACGGGACGGTCGGAACTGATCCTTACGCCGAAAGGCGTCAACTACCCAACCACGTCCTCGGGCAGCAACTGCCTCAGGTTGCGGAATGCTTACATTCACCTGTTCTACGTGTTGGTGGAAGACTGAAAGGGGTCAATCATGCTACACGAGACAAAGCTCACCGACCTCTCGCCCACGGGTGAGTGTCCACGTTGGTAATCTCACCAACGGTAGTTGAAGCACTGGAGATAATCGGAACAGACTTGTTCTTGTTATGCCAAACGCCTCGCGTGCAATTCCTCTGTGTCACCCGGTATGATGGATGACATCCTATAGAACTTGGATTTGTCCGCTCACCACACTGCGTAGGTCACATTGGGAACAGGGCGCCTCCAACCTTTACGGAGGGCCTATACAACTTGACCGGGGATGGCTGCGCGATTACAGCAACTTACGGTCAGCGTTGATGGGTTAGGTCACACACGCGACTGTCCGATGACGGTCTCGCCACCACCGGCTCCAGGATCGACCTTGCGGCAGTTGAACCTACTGCAGCCCGTGTCCTAGGACGACCGGGGTAGTCGTAGGCTCTAAACTCGCTGGCGTTCCCGCTGTTGCTCTGTCGACTCTCGAGCTCCCGTTCGAAGAACAGGGCGGCTCAGAAGCCGCGAGGCAGTTCACCCAGAGGGTAATGGCACCTCAACCTTACGGGCGACCAACGAAGTGGGTTTCCTCGGTGGCAGCGAGCTACCGATGCGTGCAAAGAGCCCCAACGACCGCAATCATGGTGAGTATATTCATGGCGCGGACGATCTGCTCCCAAGTGAACCCCGACTCGCGCCACCGCCGAGGACAACCAACGCACCCGAGTAAGCGTCACTCGCCTCTCCTGGGCACCGCTAACCTATCAACATCATGTGTGACGATGTTTAGGCCCACGAAGCACAAGATAATCCCGGAAGTGGCACTGCGGATTGAGCTGACCTCAGGGTTAGGGCCCACTGGCGCGTTTGCTGAGCCCCTTTCCTGGACCACATTCTGGTGTGACGAGTCGCCTTTCATCCACAGTGTCACTGGAGACCCGCGTTTCTCTCACACTCCTGCCTTTTCGCGTTTCCAACCACCATGGAGATACGGAATAACACTCACAGACTTCATCCGCCTCTAAAACCGTGTCGGCTCATCAAATCACACGTTCCGGCCGTCGCGCGTGAGAAACACATTGTACCCCGCCCCGTAGCCCTCTGTGTATATCATTACCCATTACACGCACTACCCCGCAATCCGAACACAACGCAAAACCACGCAACTCAGGGAAGAAAACAGGATGATCCCGTTTTCTGGGGTCTCTCATGCGAGGGTAAATGCGGGGGAACAATCTGGAGCTGGGCTCGGGTCGTCGACGACTCGTTGGTAGAACGGGTCACCGACCGACCAGGAGGTTGGGAACGGCATAGACTGGCGGGCTCTGTCCTATCGCCGGCGGCACTCTCGTTACTTATCACGTCCCCAGGTACGACGGAAGCGGCACGGGGAGCGGAGCAAAATATGTTGTTACAAGGTCTCTAGTACATATACATGTACGTACACAACATAAAGCGTAGCTGAGGCGAAGAAAACCATATCCGGTCCACGAACATGACCATAGGAATGGGATCGAATCAACGTGCGGGAGGCCCGTCGGTCTCAGGGAAGTTTCTTGAACCGCAAAAACGCTCTCAGAGCCCGGACCACCCCGCGGAGTTGGCGCCAGCCCCGCGACAGCGTAGCAACCTTTCGCGTTCTCTTTTCTCTAACAACAGGGGGTATTGGTGGTTCATCAATATCATGACCACCGCCAGGGCGAGTGGGGAACGTAAAGTGCTTCTTGGGAATCTTCCTTTTCGGTGTACCCGTGGTGGGGGCCGTTTGCGAACGCGCCTTCTTTCCGAGCTTGGACAATTTGGATCCGGCTGTTCGTTGCACGGGGGGATCCGGATCTGCGAGAGTTGTGTTGGTGAGCGTGGTCCAATTCCAGATCGACAATTGTGGTCACCTTCCAACTTCGCTGGCAACGGCGCTGGGGGCAGATCCTTAGGAGGGGCAGCCACGGCCTCGCTCGGTGTTATTTCGACATCTTGGAACGGAACCAATCAATCCACGCTGTCGCCTGAGGAAATATGTTGGTTACCTGGTTCGGTGTCCGGGACCTCCTGAATGCTCGACGTTGAAAACTGGTTACACACAGCACGTATTTCCCATCGCTGTTCTCGCTTATCACTCCAACATGTTGTAAGCATATTCCATATATGGTCCTGCAACCACCGCGTGTCTGTCGGACGGGGTGGCCGATCGCCGGTTACAACGTGGAAGATTATGATACCGTCCCGAGCGTTCCCGTAGGGCAGGATCCCCGCGAGGGTCTTATGGCGAGGCGATGATGTCAGTAACGACCACGCGCGCAGCGCGAGATGAGCTCACCTCGTAAGCGGTCATAGCAAGGGAGTAAACATCGCTCTCCTTCGAGGGATTGCTGTTCACGAGGCTGAACTGTGACGGGTTCAACAGTTCCGGGGCCATGTAACGGACCACCCCGGGCTTGGACGTCGTGGTACTGCCTGGCTCCACGACGGTGGGATCAGTGATGATACCCGTGATCCCAAAGTCCGCGAGGCGTGCATTGCCCTCCTCGGTGATCAGGATGTTCCCCTAAACATAACGGGCATCGGCACATATCACAATCCGAAGACCCCGCTCATCGCTTACCGGATTGACGTCACTGTGCACTATACTTAACGAATGGAGGTATTCGAGACCGGTGGCAGCCTGTGCAAGCTATGATGACGGGGTCTCAGGATGTTTGCCCGTGGGAGATCGTGGCGATCACGTACCAGCTGTAGTCGGTTAGCCCCTCGATGATTCTGGATGTACTCGACGATGTTTCCGTTCCGCAGCCACGGGCTGATTATGGAAAACGAGAACAGTGTCTCCGAAACGCCAAGGAATGGTAGTACGTTAGGGTGCGAAACGTATTTCCACGCAACGATCTCACGGTAGAACCGCTAATTGGAATCTGCTTGAGCCCATCCTCTCATCGCAATGCGAAACTGTCACACACCCGTTTGATCTTATCCAAATTCGTCGCGGTCTGGGTCCGGAACGCCTTGATGCACACCAGCTTCCCATCCTGCAGGCCTTTCCAAATATCCGCGAATCCCCCCGAGGCGTAAGGGATTGTGTCATTTAATATCACCCCCGCCGGGAAATACGATTTGGGCAGGATCGCATGTGCGGGTGAAACCTTTCGCAGAACTCTGAAACACCTATTCTTCAAGCTTGGGTTCACCGTGACAGATGACACGACCTGATTATTCGGGACTTAGTGAGCGGGGGGGGGGAATCTATCTGGGAGGCATACCTTGTCGAGGATTTCTACAAGGTTCTCCGCTTCTGCTGGGGTGAGGGGAGGCGCGCCATTGGGCGATTGCTCAGCCCTCAGGGTCGTGGATACGATGAAAGGGATCAGTTGTGACTCGACCCCGAGTTTGGCGAGGTCTTCGGGAGCGATAGGAGGAAAGTCTGGTGATCTTGTCAGTGGGTCGCGCCCAAGACGCTGGGGGATTGGTACTCGCTCTGGGGGACTTGGATGGACATTTCGAAACAACGAGTTTGGGTATGGAGGTCGGACAGTGAACCACACATCATCGGGTGCTGTCCAGTAATATAGACTTAGCCACGCGCTGGGCACGAGCCAGGCTCATGGCAATATTCAATTACACTGCCACAATCCTGTGCTCCGAAGCAACACCGTCTCACAATTTGGTCGGTGGGAGCACAGGCGCTAGTTGACGCCGCATCGGTGGTGCGGCTTCTGGGGGGCAGCCTTGGTAGAAACCCCAAGATTTTATACTTTTCGCCTGTTGCGGGGTGACCTGGAGGATGAACAACACCCGTTCCGCACCCCAGACCCGGGCACCCATCGCGGAAACCATTGCCTTTTATGGGAAGCAGCAAAACCTACGGGCGAGAAAATAGAAAAAAATTCAAGGAACTCTGTTTTGCAGATCTCTCCTGCAGATGAAAAAGCGACGGTCTGTCAACATGGATTAGGTGGATTAGTAGTGTGAGGTCGGGTTCTCGGCGAGATCGGGTGTCGGGGTGACTGGCACCATCGTGACCTCTACCACCATCATCGACCACCACCCGACCGACTCTGAACGTCGAACGATACTTGGCCTACAGATGCAGCTGCCTCAAGAACTCGTTGAAGATGTCGTCGACTGTCTTTCCAATGACCGCCCGATGCTCGAAACCTGCTCTCTGGTCGCGAAGACATGGCTCCCTCGATCCAGACATCACCTCTTCAACAAAGTCTCCCTTAACAACGGAAATGTCAGGAAATGGTGCTCTGCAATCCGCCCTGGCCCAGATGGCCCCTCGCATCTCGTCCGCACGCTCACACTCCAGCAAACGCAGGGGCATCGGTGGTTGGGGGCGTTGGACGAGATTTCAGACCATTTCTCCTCTTTCCGACGCGTCGAAGACTTATCCATCACCTGGCTGGATTTGAGTGACTTCGAGCCGGGGTCACTCGCTCGTCACTTTGTTCATTACGGGTCCTCGCTACGTTCACTCCGCTTGTCATACCTCTCTGCTGACTTTTCGGCACTAACCACCTTCCTCCATCTTTTCCCGAGCCTCGAAGACCTTCTCATCCACACACCGGACTTGTATGACGACGGACCTCCCCTGCGTATACCAAGAACGGCTCCCCATTTCCGCGGATTCCTGAACCTCCTCTCGTTCGACTCAGCTTCCTCCCCATTCGTTTCACACCTAGCCGGCTTGGACTTGCAATTCTCGTCCATTTCAGCCTTCAACTGCGATTTCTCATCCGGGTTTCCGTTAAGTCGCTTACTGGAAACTTCTTCGTCGTGCCTCCGCAATCTTGAACTGGAATACATCACGTTCTGTAGGCATTCCTTCCCAATTGCGCGCCACGCCCATTAATCCCACTTCCAAGCCAAATATTCTAACGTGTCTCTTATGCGGTGTGACAACCTCCAAGACCTGACCGTTGGGGCATTTGAAGAAAGTAGACTGCCTTCACTTCTATTCTCCCTCTTATCCACCCTGTGCTCCTATCGTATTATGCACCTCACCATTGATTTCACGGCCATGCCAAGTCCTCATTGGCCTGAATGGAAGGCTGTAGACAGCCACCTTCTTCAGATGGCGGAAAGATGCGGTCTCGAGCGAGGGCCGGAGGTGGTGCTGCGCACGAGGCTCGGGATGCCTGGCGATGCCGTCGATGTACGCCAATTGCTACCAAAGTATTGGGACATAGGGCCAGTAGAGTTGAGGTTGATCCCCCGGAAGCAGCGGGATAACCGATGACTCGTATAGACCCCGGATTCCATTCAATGCATACGTTTCCATTACTTCATGGACGCCCGTGCCGGCAGGATAGTTGCCTCATGGCAGAGTCTCGCGCTGATGAAACTGGATCCAGGGCAAAGCCCGGCCTCGTGTGTGCTTTGCTCTCCCCTCCCCCACCTGCCCTCACCCCCTGGGGTTACACCGTGTTGCACAGTACCTCCCTCCCTGCGATGCCGACGGGAGCACAGCCCCCGATGACGGACGACCTTACCGTCCTCACCGCCAGGCTTGATGGGCTTTCTACCGATCAGAACCCTGAGGATCTCTCAAGGGCCCTAGTAATCGCATTCAAGGAGTGCGAGCTATACGGGCGCTACCTCTCCTCCCTAGTGGGGGACGTAAACAGGACGAAGGCGTTGTTGGAGGTATTTGATAAGGTGCACCTTGAAAACGCGTGCTATTCCATGCGGCGGTTCTCAACGTCACCGTGCGACACAGGCTCTCACGGACCCCAAACACGATGTGAAGATATTCAAGAAGTTTCGCCAGCTCTGTGGTCGGGCAGGATTACTCCCCGCTTCCCACATCATACCTGAAAAGCTTATCCAAACGAGCGAGGTCGCTGTTGCCTCTGGCGGTTACGGCGACGTCTGGGAGGGCATTCACAATGATAAACGGGTTGCCATAAAGGCTCTCCGCGTGTACAAGGAGGATGACGTACGGAAGGTCGCAAAGGTGACTCGTCCAGCGTTCCCGACCTCCGTTGGCAGCTGTAACTGACTGACTATTACCGAAGGTCTTTTGCAAGGAGGTGGTGATGTGGAGGCGGGTCTCACACCCCAATATTGTCCCGTTCCTTGGGGTTTCCGAGGCGCCCGCACCCCTTTCCATGGTGTCTGAGTGGATGCCGAACGGAAACGTACGAGATTATGTCGCAAAAAATCCAGAAACCAGTAGATTGCAACTGGTGTGTCGGCTCGAAAGTGCACTCGGCTCGAGCTGACGTAACTTCAGTTGCTCGACATCTGTCGCGGCTTGTCGTTCTTACACTCCCTTGAGATCGTGCATGGAGATTTGAAAGGGGTACGCCTCGGTTTCTTCCCCCACTACGTTTCGGCCTACGGTAATCTCATCATCTTCTATCTCAGGATAACATCCTCGTTGATAAATCGGGTTGTGCGCGGCTCAATGACTTCGGGTTCACCAGCATCGCTAGCCTCAACTGTACGGAGACTTCCGCGTCTGGATTTAAGGGGTCCCACCGGTGGATGGCACCCGAGCTCTACGGTGTCAACAACGAAGGAACATCTGGTCTCGCCACATACCAATCGGACGCGTTTGCTTTGGGGATGGTCACTTTTGAGGTGAGGAGTGCCTACTGCGGAGGGTCATCTCATGGTTTTGACACTTACATTTTACCGTTCCTCAGCTGTTCACCGGACGAGTGCCATTCCCAGATAATAAGGCTTCGGCAATAGTAATGAAAAAGATCATAGGTGGTGAGCGGCCACCAAGGCCTCCGAAGGAGAAGAAGCTTGGGCTTTCGGACGAACTCTGGGAAGTCGTGCAAGCTTCGTTGGCCCAAGAGGTGAAGGAAAGACCTTCAGTATCCACATTCGTCGATTCTTTGGAGGAGGCTACCCCGGACGTCACCGTTCTCAAACAACTCACCGAATTCGATTTGAACTCAGAAGAGCACGTCCAAATGCTCCACCACATGCTTGGGTACGGAGACAATACACTTTTGGGAATGCGAGAGGAGGAGACCCTCGTAGTGATCGAGGTTTTTGATCGGGTAAACCTCCTCGCTCACCACTCTTTGCACCCCCGGAACGCTTCTGACTCCATCCGGTTTCAGGTTCTCAGCTCCTCGTTAAACGACTCGACGCTCCGCAGCCGATGCTTACGGGGGCTCCAGAAAGTTTCCGCCCGGTGTGGCCTTCTGCCGAAGGGCTACTGGATTTCCCACACCACCCTCGCTGAACACGACAGTTGTTCCTCCACTGCGGGGAGGATATCCAGCACCCGCCAGTTGGTGGACGGAAAGTTGGTGGCTGTCAAGGCGATCGGCCCTGACTCCATTGAGAATTTCGATGCCTTCAAGCGCGTACGTCTCCCCCTCCTCCAAAATATACGCCATTGATTTCATTTTCCATTTGGGTTTTCACAGAAACTGTGGACCAATGGGGTCATGTGGAAGCGGCTACAACATCCAAACGTGGTCAATTTTCTTGGGTTTGGGTCTGAGTCACCTCCTTTCTCCCTGGTCTACCCTTGGATGTCCAACGGGAGTTTGTCTGAGTACGTGCGCGAGAACCCCGATGCTGATAAGCTCGGTTTGGTGGGTGGTTTTCCCTGACACGGTCGGTAACTTTTGCAATGACCCTGACCCCCCATCTCCACCAGGTATTGGATGTCGCTCGCGGATTGGCTTACCTACATCAATATAATATCGTTCATGGGAACTTGACAGGAGTGAGCCCTGGTTTTCTCGCCCGAGGTGAGAGCACTGACAGCCTCACAGGATAGCATTCTGGTGAATAGTGATGATGTCGCTTGCATCTCGGAGTACGGCCTGGAAACTGTCCTACGCGGCGAGACTTCCCCAAAGTCGATCCCGACCAACGTTCGATGGACAGCCCCGGAGGTTCTGTCGACTGAAAATAAAGATAAGCGGGCCACGTCTGTGGAAGATGGAAAACGCGCTGACGTCTATTCGTTTGCTATGGTGATGTTCGAGGTAGGGTTATCCTTCTTTGCCCTCAATTTCGTGTCCGCATCTCACCTCCCCTCTCTCCTCGCCCTAGGTCTTCTCGGGCACTGCCGCATTTCCCAAAGAAAGTAATGAGGAGGTGGTGGAAAATATCACCATAGGATTGCGACCCGAGTGGCCGCCTGGGTTCGCTTCGCAGGGGTTGGGAGA
>Ga0307516_10002533_pt1 | contig 24333 bp, 11 predicted proteins | sample 19_EM_MG_FD_203310 | JGI IMG/M metagenome (GOLD analysis project Ga0307516, IMG submission 203310) | Populus trichocarpa ectomycorrhiza microbial communities from riparian zone in the Pacific Northwest, United States - 19_EM | ecosystem: Host-associated > Plants > Roots > Unclassified | place...
CTGCACGGCATCTCCGCGGCGCTCAGCGTGCCGTTCGACACCACGCGCGGCGAGCCAGGATTGTCCGTCGACTACACCTACGGCAAGCTGCCATACGCCTTTCAGCTGTCGGGCTTTCGCAGCGCCACACCGCGCAACGACTATCAGTACAGCGAGCGCCGTCCGCCCATCGTCGAGCACCTCACGGGCGTATCGACCGGCGTCTCGGTCGGTGTCCCCGGCGACAACGAGTCAGAGCAGCTGGCGCTGAGCTACACGATCGCGGAGTTTGCCCAGCGCCTGCCGCTCGGTCTGCCCGATCCCTACGCGCCTTTGCCGAGCGAACCGTCCCACGGCTGGCTGGGCCTGCTGCATCTCGGCTACAGCTACTCGAACGCCGAAGCGACCAACTACGCCATCAGCGCCGAGCGCGGCTTTCAGCTCAGCGTCGGCACCGACTACGCTGACAGAGTGCTGGGCAGCGATTCCAGCCTGACGTCGTTCAGCGCCGTCATGACCGGCTACCTGAAAATGCCGTGGGCGCGCCACCAAGTGCTGGCCGTCGCGCTCTCCGGTGGCACGGGCGGCGGTACGTACCCCAGGCGCGGCCTGTTTGCGATCGGCGGCTACGCCGACGTGCCGCTGCTCGACGCGTTCCGCTCCAACTTACGCCAGAGCGGCTTTCGACTGCGTGGCTACAGACCCGGACAATTCGCCGGCAATGACTTCAACCTGATGAGCGCCGAGTACCGGGCGCCGTTTTGGTACGCCGATCGCGGCATCAGCAGCCTGCCCATCTTCCTGCGCTCGGTCTCGGGTGCTGCGTTCTTCGACTACGGTGCCGCCTACGACCGACTCGACCTCAAGGATCCGCTGGCTGTGTTTCACGCTGGCGTGGGCGCCGAGCTTTGGCTGGACCTGTTCGTGGGTTACTACATCTCCGCCAACTTACGGCTGGGCTTGGCCAAGGGCCTCGACGCCACCGCGCCGAGCGGCATCCAGAGCTACACGGTGCTGTCGAGCGCGTTTTAGTGGCTTGGGACGCGCGCATTCTGGCGGACGGTTCAATAAGCTCGGATCTCCACGGCGCGTCTGTTCAGGTCGTCAGCGGAGCGCAGACAGGGCCGCGCGGTTCGGGCATCCTTCGCGGTGATGAATCTTGGGGCTAGTCAAACGCTAGGGCTGTATCCGGTTTTGGTCGTGGTCGGCGTGATCGCCTTCCTGCTGTTCGGCTTGCTGGCGCTGGTCGCGCGTTTCTATCGGCAAGTCGATCAGGGCCGGGCGCTGGTCATCAACACCATGCGCGCCGAGCCGGTGGTCGCGTTCACGGGCGCCGTCGTCTATCCGATCATCAATCGCGCCGAGGTGATGGACTTGTCCGTGAAGACGATCGACATCGATCGCCGCGGTAAAGAGGGCTTGATCTGCAACGACAACATCCGCGCCGACATCAACGTTACGTTCTTCGTGCGCGTGAACAAGACGGTCGAAGACGTGCTGAAGGTAGCGCAGTCGATCGGTTGTCAGCGCGCCAGCGACGCGAAAGCCTTGGAAGAGCTGTTCACTGCCAAGTTCGCCGAAGCGCTCAAAACGGTGGGCAAGCACTTCAACTTCGACGAGCTTTACACCAAGCGCGACGACTTCAAAGACAAGATCATCCAAGTCATCGGCCAAGATTTGAACGGCTTCGTTCTGGATGACGCCGCCATTGACTACCTCGAGCAGACGCCGCTCGAGCATCTGGACAAGGACAACATCATGGATGCCGACGGCATCCGCAAGATCACGGATCTTACCGTGATTCAAAACGTGAAGACCAACGAGCTCCGCCAGAAGGAGCGCATGGAAATGGGCAGCCAGAACCTGAACGCCGACGAAGCGGTATTCAGGTTCGATCAGCGGCGCGCCGAAGCCGAGGCCAAGAAGGAGAAGGAAATCTCCGTCGCCAAGTCGCGCGAAGAGAACGAGGCGCTGCGCGTCGCCAGCGACGAGCGCAAAAAGACGGCTCTGATCACGATCAAGAACGACGAGGAGTCTCAGGTCGCCGATCAGGCGAAGGAGCGCGGCGTCGCCATCGCGGCCAAACACAAAGAGCGCGAGATCGCGGTCGAGCAAGAGCGCGTCGAAAAAGCGCGCCAGCTCGAGGTCATCGCGCGCGAGCGCGAGGTGTCGCTCGGCAGCATTTCGCGCGACAAAGAGGTCGAGTTGCAGAAGAAGGAGATCGCCACCGTCATTCGCGATCGCATCGCTGTCGAGAAGACGGTCGCGGGCGAAGAAGAGCTGATCAAAGACGTGCGCCGACTGGCCGAGGCGAACCGCGAGAAAGAGGTCGTGCGCATCGCGGCCGAAGCGTCGGCAATCGACGTCACGACCAAGCAGGTCAAAGCCGCGCAGGCCTCCGAAGAGGTCGCCAAGATCAAAGCGCGCGAGCGGGTGGTGACGGCGGAGGCGGAGCTCGACACGGCCGATAAGCTGGCCAAAGCGAAAATTCGCATCGCCGAGGGCGTGCAGGCCGAGGCGGCCGCCGAAGGTTTGGCCAAGGCTCGCGTCAAAGAAGCCGACGCCGTGGCGACCGAGAAGCTTGGCCTGACCGAGGCCAAGATTTCGCTCGAGAAACTGAGCGCGGAGGCCGCAGGCCAAGAGAAGCAGGGCCTGGCCAAGGTGCGCGTGCGCGAGGCCGAAGCCGCCGCGGTCGAGAAGCAAGGCGTGGCTGAAGCGTCGGCCATTCGCGAAAAGCTGACCGCCGAGGCGCAAGGCTTGGCGCAAAAGGCGGCTTCGATGAAGGCGCTCGACGAATCCGGCCGCGGCCACGAAGAGTTTCGGCTCAACATCGAGAAAGAGCGCGCGATCGCGATGGAGTCGCTCAAGGTCAAGAAGGACATCGTGGCGGCGCAAGCGCAGGTCATGGCCGAGGCCATGTCCAAAGCGAAGATCAACATCGTCGGTGGCGACGGTCAGTTCTTCCAGCGCTTCGTCAGCGCCATCTCGCTCGGCCAATCCGTGGACGGCGCGCTCGAGCACAGCGACACGCTGCGCGCGCTGGTCGAGAACATTGCCCACGGCGACGGCAACGGCGCCGGCGGCGCAGTGCTGGCGGCAGCACTCGAAAAGCTGGCGCCGCAAGGCCCCGGCAAACGGCCTTGAGCGGCACCGTGCCGGGCGCGCCGCACAATCTGAATCTCTTCGGACGACTCAGATTTTTTCACAGGAAGATCGGAAGATCGGAAGATTTTCTTGGTTTGCGATCTCGGCGGCGCTGTCACTCATTGCGAAAGCACCGCCCGTTGCCATCCGTCTCGCCCCTCCCCATCTCGCCTTCCTCTCGCCTTCCGATCTCCCGATCTTCCTGTGAGAAAATCTGGGTCCTCGCAGGGGCTGTTCAATTCCCGGGCAGCGACTAGCAATGGCCGATCAACAAGCCGAACGGAGTCTGGAAGGCGGCAGCTACGAAGTCATTCGGCGGCGGTTGCTCGAGCGCGCGACGGAGCTGACGGCCAAGGCCGAGGCGCTGAACCAGAAGCGCAAGGCGCTGTTCGGTGGCGGCGAGCTCACGCTGACCGCGACCGAGCGCGTGCGCACCGAGAACAACTGCACGCCGCGCGACGTGGTGAGCGTGGACGGGCAGCTGCTGTTCGGCTTTCAAGTCTTCATCGGCTTGAAGACGGAGACGCGCGTTCAAGACGTCGTCAGCCTGTTCAAGTTCCAGAAGAACGACGCCGGCTACGACCTGAGTCAGCAAGAGTTCGCGGGCGCGGGCGCCTTTCTGGCCGACGTCGAATTCGACAAGCAGTTCCGCGAAGCGTTCCGCTACTACAAAGACGCGCGGCTGCTGCAGTTGATGCGCACCGAGACGCGGCTGCTCGTGGCCGTGCAGATTGGCGCGACCGTCAGCGATGCCAAGGTCTTTCGCTTCGCCATCGACGCCAAGGGCCGCGTGTCGTTCATGGATGCGCGCGGCGAAGAAGACTACAAACCGCCCCGCCGGCATCCGTTCGAGTGGACACAAGCCCGCCGCGAGGACCAGGTGGCGGGTCCTCACCCGCACATCAACGTCTTGAACGAGGTCTTCGTCGAGACCATCAACGGCGACCTGACGGTCAAGATCGAGAACAACACCCAAGACGGTCTCGGCATCTATCGCGAGCCCGTCGACGACCCAAACCAGACGCTTGACGACGGCGACATTGCCTACGCGCGCGTCGCCGGCCTGATCATCCTGAAGATCACGCCGTTCCGCGAGCAGAAGACGCGCTACCTGGTCTACAACCCGCGCACGCAAGAGGTGCTGCGCGTCGACGCGCTGGGCGTGGCGTGCGTCGAGCTGCCGGAAGATCACGGCTTGATCTTTCCGGGCGGCTACTACTTGACGACGGGCGAATACAAACTGTTCGACGGCGACAGCGAGGCGCTCGATTTTCGACGCGCCATCGCCTCGCCGAACGGTGAAGACGTGCTGTACGTCTTTTACCGGGCAGAGCGCGGCCAATACGAGCTTTTGCCGTACAATTTGATCGCGAAAGAGGTCAAAAACCCGATTCGCTGCAACGGCTACAGCTTGTTCCCCGACGGCACGATGCTGGTGTTTCGCACCGACGGCGAGCCGACGCGCGTGCACCCCGTGCAGATTTGGCACACGCCGTTCACGACCGCCGAGTTTGCGGCGGCTGCGCCGACCGACGGCTCTTACTTGGCGAAGGTCGGCAACGCGCCGCTGGTCAGCGGCATCAGCGATTTGTTGACGTTGCGCAAGCTCGCGTCCGCCGAAAAACCGACGCGCCGCACCTTCGACGATCTGGTGCAAGGCGCACGCCGCGCCATCGATACCCACTACTGGCTCGGCCACGCCGAGATGGGCGGCTTGCTCGACACGTTGCGCGAGCTGCACAAGACCTCCGAGCTTATCGTCGACGAGTTCGAGAAGCAGCTCGGGCTCGAGCGCAAGGCGCGGGAAGCCGTGCAGGCGGCCGAGCAGGCCCAGGCGGCGCTGCTCGAGCGGCTGCGTCCGGTCGACTTGAAGACCGTGGAGGCCTACCTGAACGGTCTCTCCGATTTGAAGCGACAGCGCGGCGCGCTGATCACCTTGAAAGAGCTGCGCTCGGTCGACAGCGCGCGCGTCGAAACGCTCGAAAAAGCCGTTGAAGTACGCTTCGGTGAGGTCAGCCGCGCCTGCGTCGACTTCTTCTTGGCCGAGAACGCCTTCCAGCCGCTGCTCGACCGGCTCGACGTCGTGGTCGAGTCGGTGAGCAAGGCTAGTAAAACGACCGAGCTTGCGCCGCTGCGCAAGGAGCTCGACACGGTGCACGAGGGCCTCACCCTGCTGAGTGAGACCATCTCCAGCCTACCGATCGAAGATCCGACGGTACGCACCAAGATTCTGGACGGCACCAGCTCGGCCTTTGCGCAGCAAAATCGCGCGCGCGCCGTGCTCGACGGTCGTCAAAAAGAGCTAGGCGCGGGCGAAGGTCGCGCCGAGTTCGGTGTGCAGTTCAAGCTGCTCAGTCAGAGCGTGACCAGCGCGCTGGCGCTCGCCACCACGCCCGAAGCCTGCGACGACCAGCTCGGGCGCCTGATGCTGCAGCTCGAGGAGCTGGAAGGGCGTTTCGGCGAGCTGGACGAGTTTTCGGTGCAGCTTGCGGAGAAGCGCGAAGAGGTGCTCGACGCAGTCAGCGCCAAGCGCCAGGTTTTGGTCGAAGAAAGGCAGCGGCGCGCGCAGAGCCTGGCTAGCGCCGCGGAGCGCGTTTTGGCCGGTATCGTGCGTCGGGCGCAAACCGCCAAGAGCGCTGAAGAGCTCAACGGCTACTTCGCGTCCGATGCGATGGTGCAAAAGCTGACGGAGCTTTCCGGTCAACTGCGCAAGCTGGGCGACTCGGTGCGAGCCGACGAGCTTGATTCGAAGCTGAAGAGCGCGAAGCAAAATGCGCTGCGTGCGCTGCGCGACAAGACCGACCTGCTCGAAGACGACGGCAACGTGATTCGTCTTGGGCAGCATCGTTTCAGCGTGAACACGCGGCCGCTCGAGCTGACCATCGTGCCACGCGAGGGGGTGCTGAACGTGCACCTGACCGGCACCGATTTCTTCGAGCCGATTTCGAATCCGCTGCTGGAAGCGTCGCGCGAGCTTTGGGATCAAGAGCTGGTTTCGGAGACGCGCGAGCTGTACCGTGCCGAATATCTGGCCGTGAGCTTGCTGTTCGAGGCCGAAGCGGGCGCACAGGGACGCAGCCTCGCTGAGCTCGAGACCGCCGCTCGCTCAGAGAAACTGGCGGAGCTCGTGCGGCAGCTCGCCGCCGAGCGCATCGACGAGGGCTACGAGCGCGGCGTGCACGACAGCGACGCGACGCTGATTTTGGAGAAGCTGCTGAGCCTGCTCAAAATGGCCGGCGGGCTGCGGTATTCACCGCGCGCGCGCGCCGCCGGCTGGCTTTTTTGGCAGAGCTTGCCGCCCGACCGCAAGAATCTGATCGAGCGTCGCGCGCAGAGCGCTGGGCGCTTGCGCGAACGTCTCAAAGACGGCAGCGCCGAGCAGGAGCTTTCGCGAGAGCTGACGCACGGCGCCGCCGAGGCGCTCAAAGGCCTTGGGCTCGAGGCCGAGCTGCCGTTCGCACGCTTTGCCGCACGCTACCTGGTAGGTGAGATCTCGCAGGAGCGCGCGCGCTTCACCGAGAGCGCGGCGGCCGCGGAGCTGCGCAAAGAATTTCGGGCGCACCTCGAGCTGACGGGAGCGGCGCGCGGCTTCGAAGAAGACTTGCGCGTGCTTTCGGCGCATCCGCCCGAGCGCTTGCGGGTTGCGCTGTCGTACGTGGACGCGTTCGTGCGCAGCGCGGGCAAAGGCGCTGAATTTCGGCTGGAGCTGGCGGCGCGCGCGGTGTGCGAGGGCGAGCTGGAGTTTCAAGTGTCGAGCGCCAGCGTCGACGTCAGCGTGCAGAACCTGCTCGGGTCGCACCCGCGCGTGGTGTCGCGTGCGTTGTCGTTGAATTTGTCGGAGCTGCTCGAGCGCGTGGCTGTTTTCGTCGAAGATCGCGCGCCACACTTTCGCGCGTTTCGCAGCTTGAAAACCGAGCTCGCTGCCCAGGCTCGCGAGCGACTGCGGCTCGGTGAATACCTGCCGCGCGTGCTCACGTCGTTCGTGCGCAATCGCTTGATCGACGAAGTGTATCTGCCGCTGGTCGGCGCCAACCTGGCCAAGCAGCTGGGGGCCGCGGGCGCGGCGAAGCGCACCGACCAAATGGGACTATTGCTACTGGTGTCGCCGCCGGGCTACGGCAAAACGACGCTGATGGAGTACGTGGCGAGCAAGCTCGGTCTGGTGTTCATGAAGGTGAATGGCCCGGCGCTGGGTAGCGAAGTGCGCTCGCTCGACCCGACCGAAGCCCCGAACGCGACGGCGCGCCAAGAGGTCGAGAAGATCAACCTCGGGCTCGAGATGGGCAACAATTGCATGCTCTATCTCGACGACATTCAGCACACGCACCCCGAGCTACTACAGAAGTTCATTTCGCTGTGCGACGCGCAGCGGCGCATCGAGGGCGTGTGGAACGGCAAGACGCGCACCTACGACCTGCGCGGCAAGAAGTTTTGCATCGTCATGGCCGGCAATCCGTACACCGAAAGCGGCGCGCGCTTTCAGATTCCGGACATGCTCGCCAATCGCGCCGATACCTACAATTTGGGCGATATTCTCGGCGGTAAGCAGGATGCGTTCGCCCTCAGCTATCTGGAAAACGCGTTGACCTCGAATAGCGTCTTGGCGCCGCTCGCGGGGCGCGAGGCAGAAGACGTGTACAAGCTGATCGCGTTGGCGCGCGGCGAGGAAGTGCCGCTCAGCGACCTGCACTACGGCTATTCGAGCGCTGAAGCCGAAGAGATTGCGGAGCTATTCAAGCGCCTCTTCAAGGTGCAAAACGTGCTGCTCCGCGTCAACCAAGAGTACATCGCTTCCGCGTCGCAAGACGACAAGTACCGCACCGAGCCGCCCTTCAAGCTGCAAGGCAGCTACCGCAACATGGCCAAGCTCACCGAAAAAGTGGTGAGCGCCATGAACGACGAGGAGCTAGAACGACTGATCGACGACCACTACGCGAGCGAAGCGCAAACCCTGACGAAGGGCGCCGAACAAAACCTGCTCAAGCTGGCCGAGATGCGCGGACGGTTGAAGCCCGAGCAGAGCGCGCGCTGGACGGAGATCAAAGAAGCCTTTGGCCGCGTGCAGCGCATGGGCGGCGGCGACGCCGATCCGGTGGCGCGCGTCACCGGCACGCTGTCCGGTCTCGATCTGCAGCTCAAGGGTATTCGTGAGGCGATCGTCGCGTCGCTGGCCGGAAATGGCGCAAAAACGGCGCCCGATACCGGATTTGCGGAGCTGGCCAAGAGCCTGGCCGAGCTGGGGCGGCCGCGCGTGGACGTGCAGCTGAACGACGAGCGGCAGCCGGGCATGCTGCAGCTGTTCTCGCAGCAGACCGACCTGCTCAAACAAACGTTGGGCGCGCTCGGCAAACGCGGCAACGGTGGCGAGCGCGGCGACGGCAGCGCGACCGAGCAGAAGCTCACGGAGCTGTCCGAACAGCTCGAGCGTATCTCCAAGCAGCTGGAGCACGGCGGCACCGCGGCGCGGCGGGTCGATGTCGAGCTCGACGTCAACGGCCCGAGCAACCTCTACCGTAATCTGTCCGGCACCGATCTGCTCACGGCAGGCGGCATCTTCGTCGCCACGTACGAAAAGCCGCCACCGCTCGGCGCCGGCGTGCTCGTTTCGCTGCGTTTCCCAACGGGGCCGAGTTGCGAGCTTTCGGGCAACGTGGCTTGGGTGCGCGACCAACTGGGCGAAGATGCGCCGCCCGGCTTCGGAGTGCGCTTCGCGGAGCTGTCGGCGGAGGCGCGCGAGCTGGTCCAAGCCTATTCGGAAGCGCGCGAGCCGATGCTCAGGGACGACTGAGTGAAGCGCGCCGCGGCTGGCTCGATCTCCGTGCACGTGGTGCGGGCGCTGGTATTCGGGGCGACGTCGCGCGGCATCGATGCGCGCTCGCTCGCCGAAGGCGCAGGAATTCCGCCCGAGCTCGTTTCAGCGCAGACTTTGGCCGATCCGGACGGGCGCGTGCTGGCCAGGCATGGCTCGGGAAGCGCTGGACATTGCGGGCGTTTGGCGTGCAGTGACGGTGAAGGTCTGAATGACTTTGTATGCGAAGTCAGTGGTGGGTCGAGCGAGGGGGACCTGGGGTCTTGAGGGTAGTTTCTGCGAGGCGAGCTGCGTCCGGAGGGAGCGGAAGCATGGCTGCACGCGGGCACGTTCGACAATGGATTGGTCGAGACGCCGGCCGGTGGCTGGGCGGTCGAGCGGGGTCAGGAAAAGCGGCCACGCTTGCGTGCGCTGGCCGAGCATCCTGAGGCGCTGCGTCTCGCCTCACTTGGCCTTCGCGAACCAGATGCCTTGCTTCTTGCCCTTGGGAATCGTGTAAACAACGCCGTCCCAGGGGTAGCTCGTTAGGTCGAAGCTGCTGACCCCTTCGGCCAGTGTCGAGCGCGCGTCGAGCTCGTAGTTGTAGGCGACGAGGGTGCCGGTCTTGCTGGTTTGATCCCAGTTTTCGACGAAGACCAGCGCGGGCATGAACCACGCGAAGCGCATCAAATCTGGCGGAACATCGCTGCCGACGGCGTCCCAGGTGTCGGGGTCGGAAGCATCGGCGCCGAGGAGCGCGCGGCCTGCCGTGCCGTCGAAGTGATCGATGCGAGCGTGGTGGTGCACCCCGACGTACGAGCTCTCTTCGCCAGCGGAGGGTGGCACGCCTTTGTCGACGACGGTGTAGCTGTCGCCGACGAACGCCGGCAGATCGCCCGACACGCCGTTGAAGTTGACCAAGAACTCTCCGCTCAAGTCATTGCGTACGATACGTTCGGCGATGAGCCCGGTCGTACCGTCCCAAAGGAAGTGAAGCAGGTCGTACGCCTGCAGTCCGCCCAGCGTTTGATAGTTTATCTGGGCCACACCGTTCCACTCGCTTCCGGCAGGCTCGAGGGAAACTAGGTCGAGATTGCCGTGCTCGCCCAACTTGATCGGCGCGTCGATGCCGGCCCGCCAAGCCCAAACAGTGCCGAGCCCCTCGCTGTCGACGTCGGTCAGGTAGAGAGCGGCGAGCGGTAGTGGGGCGTCGTCGGTCGAGCCGGCGAGCAACGCGCGCGTCTGGCGCGCATCTGCCGGGAACGGCAGTGGGAAAGAGTCGAGCACCTCGAAGCTGGTGCCGTCGAGGTGCAGCAGCGTCGGCTGAGCGCTGCCGCAGGGCATTTCGGCCGCGACCCAGCCGCCTTTTTCATCGCTGGCAATCACGGTCGAATGTTGCAGATGACAGGCGTCGGGCAGAACGTCTTCGCTGGTCAGGGCCAAGGAATCGCGGTCGAGCTTGACGTGGTGGATGCCGTCGGCGTCTTCGACCAAGAAGTCGTTTTGAATGGTGATGACGCTTTGCAGCTGGTTGCCCCACTCGGCGCCAGGCTCGAACTGCTCGCCGAAGCTCTTTAGCTCGTCGTCGGCCCATAGCAGCACCGTCGTGTTCCAGAGCACTACGTCTTGCAGGTGGGCGGCGATTTCACGGGTTTCGCCCGACCAGGGATCGGCGAAGGTGTAGCCCTGCTTCGTTGGCACCAGGTAGCCGTGGTCGTACAAGCGCGGGTAGGGGCGGCCTGCGTCCTCGAGCGCCAAGTCTTGCACTTGGCAGTCGAGCGTGGTGAAGCGCAAGCGGCCGCGCCCTTGGTCGTTGATGTCTTCGAGGTAGGGCAGCAGGCGAAACGGAGCCGGGTCGGGTTTGCCCGTCAGCCAGGTGCCGGCGTCGGGCGAGACCTGACAACCGTCGCGAGCGTCGGCGCCGAACAGGTGGAAGGTGGGGCGCTTGTCATCGAGGCGTCGCGCACCGACGTGGTAGAGCGTGTCGACGTCTAAATCTATGACGACGCGGTTCCATGGCCCAGCGACGAGCAGCGTGCCCGGGTCGAAATAGCGCTTGACGGTGGGCAGCGCGGCGTCGGCGGTGTCGGCAAGGCCGCGCGTCGGGTTGCAGCCCGACAGTGCCAGCAAAAGCCCCACGAGCACGCAGCGCATGAAGGCATGAAGTAGCACTTTTTGGCGGGCGAGGAAGAGCGCGGCGCTATAAAGGCGAGGTGCGCTGGATTGGGCAAAGATTGGGGGCGCTTGGCGCAGGCCTTGCCATCGGCGCGCTCGCGGGCACGGCGCTCGCGCAGAGCGAGCCTGAGCCTAGCGTCAGCGCGCAGGGCGACCAAGCTCCGCCGACCGTAATTGAAGTGCGCGGCACGCCGCCCGGACCCGGCACGCCAGCCTTGTCGCGCGCTCAGGCGCGTGAGCTGCCAGGCGCTTTCGGAGATCCGCTGCGCGCCGTCGACTCGCTACCCGGCGTGGTGCCCACCATCTCGGGGCTGCCAATATTTTTCATCCGTGGTGCCCCGCCCGCGAGCATTGGTTACGTGGTCGACGGCGTCGAGGTGCCGCTCCTCTACCACGCGTTCTTGGGGCCGTCGGTATTGCACCCGGGGTCGCTCTCGGGCGTGGTGCTGCAGTCAGCGCCCGCCGATGTGCGCTATGGCGGCAGCGCCGGCTCCGTGATCGTCGCCGAGCCATCGCTGCCGAGCGCGAGCCCCCACGGCGAAGCCAGCCTGCGCTTGTTCGATGCCGGCGCGCTGCTCGAAGCACCGTTCGACGGCGGCAAGGGCTCGGCCTTGGTATCGGGGCGCTATTCGTTCACCGGTTTGCTGTACAGCGCGCTCACCTCGGAAGAGTTCGGCTACTGGGACTATCAACTGCGCGTCATGCACCAGGTGGCAGCGCACGATGCGGTGGGCGTGTTCGCGTTCGGCGCCGGCGACCACTACGGCGGCGAGGCGCTGGCGGGCGCCGTGGGCGGCGACACCGGCTTTCATCGGCTCGATCTGCGCTTCGTGCACAGCACGCCGGGCGTTTCTGCCACGACCGGTCTCACCTTTGGTCGTGACCGTACCGCCGACCCGAGCGCGTCGCTCACGGACCGTTCGCTGCGGGCGCGCTCCGACGTTTCGGTTCGCATCAGCGACAGCTTGGACGCACGCTTCGGTGGCGACGCACGCCTCGACGACATTCATTTGGACGTGGCGCCAGATCGCGTCGACCGCAGCGATCTCAGCGCGCTGTTTCCGACCCGCACGGACCATGCGCTGGGCGGATTCTTCGGGCTGCGCCTACACAGCGAGCGCGCGCTCAGCATCGAGCCTGGCGTGCGCGCTGACCTGTACACATCTCAAGGCAAGCACGCCGCTTCAATCGATCCACGGCTCGTCGTCAGTGCCCGTCTGTCGCGTCGGCTCACGGTCGAGCACCGCTTTGGCCTCGCCAGCCAGAAGCCGAATTTCGTGCCGGGCGTCCCGGCGGCGCAGGTTGGCTCGCTCGACCGCGGCTTGGTTCACGGCATTCACGCCGCCAGCTCGCTGCGTGTGGCGCTGCCGGCCGAGTTTTCGCTCACCGTGAGCGGCTTCGAGAGTCGCTACGAGAATGTCGTCGACCCGCTCGGGCAAGCGCGTGAGTTTCGGCTGGACGCGGCCTCGCTCGATCAGCGCCAGAACTTGATGTCGCGCGGCTTCGAGCTACGCTTCGGGCGCCCGCTGACCCGGCGCATCGGCGGCTTCATCTCGTATACGCTGTCGTGGGCTACCCGCCAGTCGGGAACCCAGCAGAGCTGGTCGGGCTACGACCGCCGGCACGTGCTGCAGGGGGCGCTGGCGATAGAGTTGTGGTGGAAGCTGCGTGGCAGTCTGCGAGGCCTGTACTACTCGGGCTTTCCGGCGCTCGAGATTGGCGACGGCGGGGCCGTGCCGTCGCAGTCGCGACGCGCGCCCGGTTACGCGCGGGTCGATTGGCGGCTCGAGCGGCCGTTCCGCATTTCCGAGAAGCTCGAGCTCTCGGTGGTGGCCGAGGTGTTGAACGCGACAGGGGCGAAAGAGGCGTTGCGCTACGAATGCGGCGGGCGTTGCGATTTGGTCACGGCGGGGCCGGTCGTGCTGCCCAGCATCGGCGTCGAAGCGACCTTTTAGCGGTAGATAGGGGGCTTGCCGTCGCGGGTCGGGGCGACCAGGATCGGCTGGCATGCTTAAGGCGGTGGAGCTTGGCCGATCGCTCAGTAAGGAGCAGTACGACGCGGTCTTGCCGGGGCTGCGGGCGGCGCTGCTCGCCGCGCAAGCGCGCCTGCGCAGCGCTGGCTTTTCGGTGGTCGTGCTCGTGAACGGCGCCGACGGCAGCGGCAAGAGCGAGACCGTGAACGCGCTTCACGAGTGGTTCGACGCGCGGTTCCTGGTTTCGCAAAGCTACGCCGAGCCGACGGAAGAAGAGCGCGCCCACCCAGAATATTGGCGCTACTGGCTGTGGCTGCCACCCGCTGGGCGCATCGGCGTCTTCTCTGGGTCTTGGTACACCGAGCCGATTCTGCAGCGCGTCTACGGCAAGCTGAGCGACGCCGAGCTTGCCGAGCGCACGACGCGCATCAATAGCTTCGAGCGCACGCTTTCCGACGGCGGAACGTTGTTCGTCAAGCTCTGGTTTCACATCGCCAAGAAGGCCCAGCGGCGCCGGCTCAAAGAGCTCGAGGCCGACAAGACGACTCGCTATCGCGTGCGCTCCTCAGACTGGAAAAATCACGAGCGCTACGCCTCGTTCATCAAGGTCACAGAGACCGTGATGAGTCACACCAGCACCGGCTTTGCGCCGTGGCACGTGGTCGACGGCCAAGACGCTCGTTATCGCAACGTCACGGCCGCGCGCCTGGTGCTCGACGCGATGCAGTCGCGGCTCGCGCAGCAGGCGTCGCAAGCGCAGCCGCAAAAAGCCGCGCGCCTACCCCAAATCGACGATCCCGATACGCTGCTGGACCGGCTCGATTTGACGCAGAGCCTGAGCAAGCAAGAAGCCGATGCTCAGGTGTCGCGCTGGCAAGCCCGCCTGAATTTACTCGTGCGCAAGCTGCAGAAGCGGAAAAAGAGCGCGATTTTGGTGTTCGAGGGGCCGGACGCCGCGGGCAAGGGCGGCGCCATTCGTCGCATCACCTGGGCGCTCGACGCGCGCAGCTACCGGCTGATCCCGATCGCCGCGCCGACGGACGAAGAGCGAGCACACCACTATTTGTGGCGCTTCTGGCGCTATTTGCCGCGCCGCGGGCGCGTCACCGTGTTCGACCGCAGCTGGTACGGCCGCGTCCTGGTCGAGCGAGTCGAAGGCTTTGCCAGCGAAGCCGATTGGCGCCGCGCCTACGAAGAGATCAACGAATTCGAGCGAGAGCTCACGCAGAACAGCGTCATCTTGATCAAGTTCTGGCTGCACATTTCGGGCGAGGAACAGCTGCGCCGCTTCGAACAGCGCAGGCAAGATCCGACCAAACGCTACAAGCTGACCGACGAGGACTATCGCAACCGCCAGCAGGCGAATCAGTACGAAGCCGCCGCCGCCGAAATGATCGAGCGCTGCAGCCCGCCGAATGCGCCCTTTACGCTCGTCGAAGCCAACGACAAGCATTTCGCGCGCGTGAAGGTGCTGCGGGCCGTGTGCGAACAGCTCGAGCACGGGCTGTAGACTTTCAGTCGATGGCGAAGCAGTACAGTCGCCCGGCGCCGCCGAGCGGTTTCGTGTCGTTGCAGCCGCCGTTGGCGTGGGCGGAATTCCACGAGGTGTAAGTGCCGGTCGTGGCCATGCCCGGCCCTTCGCCGTCGCAGTGCCCGACCTGAGCCTTGTCGGCTGCGGAGTCGCTCGTCCAATCCATGCAGGTCACGCCGGTCTGCACGGTGCCATCTGCCTTGGAGCCGGTGAGAATGTCGTGCTCGACGGTAGCCGAGCTATCCCACTGCCCGTGGATAGGCATGCCCTTTTCGTCGATGAAGATGGTGTGATCGCCTTTCACCGTGCCGTCGTGAAGCGCGGCCACGCTCGCGGCGACAACGGCGCCCTTCGAGTTCGTCCACGGGCCCGTGCCGATGCGGTCTTTGGCGTTCACGGTGGCGGTGCTGAGGTAGGCGTGGAAGGTGTGATCGCCGAAGCCGGCCGCCACCGCTAGGTCTTGGCAGCGCTTGTCGGCGCCGGTGAGGCCACCGAGCTTGCCGGTCATGCTCGTGTCGCTGGTCACGAAGAAGGTCGTCTTCGACTTCGGGCCGCCGCTGCCACCACTGCCGCCGCCACCGCCCGTACCCGAGCTCGCACCGCCGGTGCCGCCGGTGCCGCCGCCGGTGCCGCCGCTCGTGCCCCCGCTGCCTGCGCCCGCGCCGCCGGTGGTCGTGCCGCCCGTGGTCGTGCCAGCGGTCGCACTACCGCCGGCGCTGGCGCCGCTGCTGGTCGTGCCGGCGCTCGTGCCGCCCGTGGCGCTGCCGCTCGTGGCCGTTGCGGTGCCTGCCGTGGTCATGCCGCCGCTGGGGCTGCCGGCGCCGCCCGTCGAGCTGGTGTTGACGTCGTCGACCTTGCTGCAGCTCGAGGTGCCGACCAAGAGCGCGAACCCGCCGACAATCCCGAACCGACCAACATGCTGAAAGCGAAGGAGCATTGTCACACCTCGGAGTGAGAGGATGGGGTCGGGCAGGGCCGCAAAACCGCCCGGGGTACAGTTTTGGATCTAACTGCGATTGCCGGCCTTCGCAAGCTGCTTCTTGGCACGTCGCTGCTCGAGCGTGGCTAGCAACGCCGGTAACCACAGCACGGTCGCGGCAATGCACGTCAGCTCGCCCACCGCAGCGCTCAGACCAAAGCTGTGAATACCTTTGTTGATAGAGGACAGTAGCGCGAAATATCCAATCGAGGTGGTAAGCGAGCACAGCATCAGCGCGCCGCCAGTCGCGACCACCACGTGCGGCAGCTTGCCCCGCCCCTCGAAGCGGTAGCGTTGCATCATGTTGTGCGCGTACTCGGCGCCGACCCCGATGGTGATCGGCACGGCCACGAAGTTCAAGAAATTGAGGTGAATCTGCTTCAAGAACATGAACGCGACAAGCGACGCGATGCCGACCAGCCACGGCACGAATACGCCCAGCGCCAGGCGGCTACCGCGAAATGCCAGCACGATGACCAAGATGGTGCCCAGCGCCGACGCGAAGATGGCGCGCGGCGCATCTTGGCCGATGGTGTAGATCATGTCCGCGAAGATCACGGCGCGGCCCGAGCCGTGGATGACTTCTCCGGTGGGCAAGTTGACGTGGCGGAAGCTGTTGGCCCACTCCATCAAATACTTGGCGTCCCACACGCTGCGGCCCAGCGTCGGCGCAATGTACACGATGCGACCGCGCGTGCCGTCGCGCTCGGTGAACGATCGCGCAGCTTGCTCGGGCAAGTCGGCGATGCCGATGGCGTGAACCTCACCCTGCGGCAGGTGCTTTTCGAGCTTGGTCCAGTCGTCGGGCGCGATGAAGCCGCGCGTGTGTGCGCGCAAGATGCGATCGCGCATCTCGGTGATCAGCGGCAGCTTGGCGGCCTGCTCGGTCGGCAGCAGCGAAAAAATGCTGACCGTGTTTTCGAAGGGCTTGTGGTCCGGCGGCGCGGCTTTTTGCCGGCGCAAGAGCTCGGCCTCGAGCGGCTGCACCTGGTCGACGCGTTCGGTCACGATCGCGATGCCGTCTTGACCGACGCGTCCCACCACTTCGTCGACCAAATGCGAAAGGCGCTTGGCACCCGAGGGGCTATTGTTGTCGTCGTTGCCGACGTTGCGCATGTTGTACTCCATCGGGTCAGCGTGGAAGTACAGCGTGGCCAGCGTCACCGCCAACGCGCCCACGACGGCGCCGATGCCGGCCACGACGCGCGGCGCGCCGAGGCCGACGCGCTCGAACAGCACGCCGAAATAGCGGCCGACGTTCAGCGCCTTTTCACCTTCGCGGTAGGCGGGCCAGACGCGCTCGCTCGCCGCGAGCAGCGCCGGCGTGAACAAGTAGGTGGTGAGCCAGCAAAACAACATGCCGTACCCGCCGATGATGCCGAAGTGCTTGAAGCCGCGAAAATCTGTGACGATCAGCGAGCCGTAAGCGAGCCCGCCCGTGGCAGCCGAGGCCAAAGTGGGGATCCAGGTGTCGCGGTGAGCGACGCGGATGGCATCGGTGACGTTGAGCCGCTGATCGCGCCGGGCTTCGACGTAGCGCGCCATGTAGACGATGCCGTAGTTGATGCCGTTGCCCGCGATGATGCTGACCAAGAAACCGGTCGAGCTGTTGAGGTAACCGATGGTGTAGTTCGTGACGCCGAACGTCCAAGCCAGACCGACGAGCAGCGCGCCGCCCATGGTCAGCACGATGCGCAGCCGCAAAAAGTACAGAAACACCACGCTCAGCACGCCCACGACGCCGATCACGCCGACGTGCACCAGGTCGCCCGTGATGCGGTCGTACTCCTCTTGGCCCGTGACCACGTCGCCGGTGTATTGAGCCGTCATGCTCGGCTCGAAGCGCTTGGGATCGACGCGCGCCACGGCCGCTTCGACTCGCCGTCGTAGCTCGGCGATTTTTGCCTTGCCGGAGACCGGTGTGCGCACGAGCAGCGCGGCGTAAGAGCCGTCCGGGGCTTCGTAGTAACCGTTGGCAAAGCTCGGGCCGGCGTCGGGCGTCGCCTTGGTCGGGGTCTTGCGAGTCGTCAGCTCTTTTTCGATGCTGTCGGCGGTGATCGGCGGCGGCTCGTCCTCTTCGTCGAGTAGCGAGCCTTGCTCCTTGCTGACCTCCCAGTCGTAGCGATCGACGACGCGGTCGTGCGCCTTTTGGACGTCGGCCAAGCTGGCGTAGAACAGCGCGTTCTCGTCGAAGAAGGCGCGCGCGTCTTTGACGCCGTAGTCGACGGCGCCGACCCAGGGTTTGCCGAGGCCGTACAGCGCCGGCACCAGCGCGTCGACGCAAGCCTCGAGCTCCTTCTGCTTGCCCGGCGACGAAGTGCGCACGAGAATGCTGAGCGTCGCGCTACCCGCGAGGCGCTTGCTCACGCGCCGCATCTCGATCACGCTCTCTTTGCTGTCCGGAAGCAGCTCGGATAGGTCGAGCTTGAGCCCGAGCCGCGAGGCCGCCCACAGCGCCGGCAGCATGCTCAGCACGGCCAGCGCGACCAGCTGCCACGGCTTCCGCGCTTGCAGCGCGGCCAGCGCCGCGAGCCACCGGGGCAAGTGGCGTTCGGGATCCTCCGCAGCAGACTCGAGCTCGGGCGCGGCCATCGACGATCGCCCTGTTATCACAAAGCTCGCACCTACTCGCAGCTATTACCGGTGACGCACGCTCTGGGCTGTCCCGTGGTCATTGGGGCCCCAGCCCCGCTGCAGTGCCCGCTGTAGCAGGTGTCGTCGGCGCTGCAGTCTTCGCCGGCGTGCGCGATGTCGCGGCACACGTCATTGTCGCAACGCGTGTAGGGCGCGCAAAGCAGCGAGTCACCCAAGCCGGCTGCGCATTTGGCGCCGGCTTTCGGCTTCGCCGTACATTGGCCGCCAGCCAACGGGTTGAGGGCCGGCAGCGCGCAGTATTGATCGTCGGGGCATTCGTCGGGAAAGGCCACGTGACAGGCCGCGCCGGCCGCGACCTTGGCCACGCAGCTGCCGCTGATCGGCGCAAGCGCGGTGATTTCGCAGGCCAGGCCGCCTGCACATAGCTTGCCGTCGAGCGAGCAGGCGTCGCCCGTTTTGCCGGCGAGGGCTTCGTCGATCGTGTAGCACTTGCCGGGCGTCTTCTTGGTGTCGTCTTGACCGAGACAGAGCAAACCATCGGCGCACTTGGGCTCACCCTGCTCGCACGCAGCGCCTTTTTGGGAGGGTGCGACGCAGTGGCCGTTGTCGCCACACTTGAGCCCGCTCACGCAATCGTCGTTGCTCACGCACGCGCTGCCCGCCTGTTCGTAAGGAGCGCACTTGCCGGGGCACTTGTCGCCGACTTTGCAGTAGCTCGGGCCGCTGCAGTCGGCGTCGAGCGTGCAGTCTCCGTCGAGCGCGACGGTGCCTTCGACCGCCTGCTTGCAGCTTTCGGGCTCGCGATTGCTGAGCGTGTCGCAGCCGCCCGCGCTCAGATCGTCCAAGCACTTTTGCACGAGGCTTGCGTGGTACTTGACGCGTCCGGCGTCGACCTCGTTCGGCAGCGTGGCCAGCGCCTCTTCGAAGGTGATCGAAAAATCTTTCAGGCAGTCTTCGCCGGGTCGGAAGATGCCGTACAGGTCCCCCGCGCAGCTCGTGAACACTTGGCAGAAGGCGTCGGCATACTTGTCCGGCAGCTCCTGCATCGAAATACCCGCCCCGCTCTGGTCGCCGCCAGCCCCGGCCTGGCTACCGTCCGCACTGTTGAAGACGGAGGTGTCGCTACCGCCACACGCGGCCACGGCCAAACCGGACACCAGCAAGCAAGCAACCAGACGGATCAAGCGCATGCGGACTCCTGCGTAGAATGAAGAGCGAGGCGACCCTTCCCAGCAACCAGCGTGCCAGGCTTACTCCGGCCGGGGAAGGGCTTCAGCGCGCCCGGATCTGCCACGGAAGAGCAGGCCTGGAGCGCAGCCGGCGCGACAGCGTTGCCGCGCGTTCACGGTCATCGCGCCCACGTTCACAGCCAGCCGCAACGCTCAACGCACCGAGTCGAGCTCGCCCGGCCACCCAAGCTCTCCCGCCACCCAGGGTAGCCTGGTCAACCGAGCCCGCCCGGCCACCCGAGCTCAACGGGCAAAGGTTGAGTTATCGCATAGTATCAAATGACTCATCATTGATCGCGGTGAAGGTGTAACTTTGCGGCCATCCAGCCCGCAGTGAGAGTAGCGAGCTCTTCGTAGCCGAGGCGCAGCGTTTGCCAGCCGGGGGCGCCGTTGTACTTGATGTGTCCACCGAGCGCCGCGACGGCGAAGTAGATCTCGCGGTTCGTGGGTTTCTCACTCAGTTTGAGCCGTCCCATGACGCGCAGCACTTCCAGCTGCTCAGCGGGCAAGACCTTCGTTCCATCGTCGTCGGGAGCGCGTCGCGCCTCACTGCGAATCAGCAGCATTTGGTATGCGATGGGCGCGAGCGTAGCGAGGAGATTCAGCAAGCTTTCGTAGTCTTCGAGCTGCCGCTTCTCGAAGTTGCAGCCGCTTTTGAGCGCCTTGAAGTATTCTTCGATCGTCCAACGGCCGCGGTAGTGGTCAACGACGGCCAGCTGTTGCTGCGGCGTGTCGATTGGCTCACTGGTAAACAGAAACCACTCGACGGGCTCGTGCCCCTCCGGTGGTTCAGGCTCCCAAACGTGGACAACGTTGATGTCGAGGGTGGCTGGCGGAGACGTGTTAAGCACGCGTTTGCTGAGCGGCCGTTTCAACGTCATTCGTGCCGCCGTGTACAGCAGTCGGGCATTCCGCCGCGGCCGTGGCGGGTGGGTCTTGTCAGCGCGCGAGTTGTTCTTGGAGCGCCTTCGTTCGAGCTTCACGTCGCGTTCCGCAACGGCTGGCACGAGTCGCAGCGTGGCGCGCAACTTGTTTAGGCCTTGTTCGGTTTCCACGATCCGATCGTTGAGCGAGCGAACCACGAAGCGGTGACCGTCACGAATCAGCGCATCAAACATCTGATAATCGTCCACCTCGCGATCCATGACGTGAATCGCGTGACGGTGACCATCCAGCGCTGCAGAAGCCTCGTGGCACTGCTCTTCCCAGCGCAGATACTCGACGCCGCTGGGATCGGGACCGCGCACCCACGTCTTGAACGCTGCAACACCGAGTGGTCGGTGACTGTCGTCGGCGGCAACGGCGAGCGACGCATGCAAAAGGAAAGCTTGCTTCCCTGCTGCTACGTTCCTTTTGACCCGACCGAGCCCTTTACGCTCTCCGTCGTGTCGATACAAAAAATCTGTCGTGTCGTGAACGACGAGGAAGTCGGAACCAGCAGCGCGCTCGCTCGTTGCTCTAGTATGGGGACGCAGAATGTCGGCTGGTATGACTCGAACGTTCGAAAAGAATCGATAGGCAGCCTCAAGCCCAGCAATATCGAAGGCGCGCGGCAAGCTCAACTGCGGATTCTTTGCCAATCCCAACATCAAGCGCTTGAGCCGATCGTTCAAGCGGCTGTCGGCGAAGTTTTCGTTCGCGACTTCGTTAGCTAGTGCCTCAACGTCGAGTGGCTCGCCCATCACGACTTTCGATCACACCCTGGTAACTCGGACAAGCACAATGCGACCTAGCGGAGTCGCTTCCCACCCGAGGTTAAGCTCCGCGCGCGAAGGAATTATTTTGCGAACAGAAGTTTGCCGTGTCCCCGCGCCGAACGATGAGTCATTTGATACTATCGCATCACCGACTTTTGCCCGCTTTTCGCGGCGCTTCGCCCCGCCGACGCACCAGCCACCCGAACGCTAGCGCCGACCACACCAACTCGCCGCGTTCGGGGCGCCGGCGGGTCGCGAAGAGGCAGCCGCAGCCGCTACTTTCGCTCGGGGTACTCACGTCGCCCGAAGAACCGGCGGGCGTAAGCGTCATCGGCCCGGCACCTGCACCCGAACCAACGCCTGCGACTCCGCCCGTAGCGACGGCTCCGCCCGCTGTCGTCACGGCTCCGCCCGTGGCGACGCCTCCGCCGTCACCGCCGACGCCGTTGGTGCTTCCGCCGTTCGCTGCGCCGCCAAGGGTCGCTACGGTTCCGCCCGTCGCCGCACCGGAGCTTCCCCCACCCCCAGCAAGGCCACCCGGAGCCGACGCACCGACTTCGAACGCTCCCAAGTCGGGCGCTTTGCCCGCGTACGGAAACTTCAAGTCCGTACCTGCGTCGATCAAATCACTGCCGGCGGCTAGACGAAAGTTGGGCAGCAGCGGCAAGCTGCCGTCGGCTTGCCGTGGGGCGTCCATGCCCGTCGTGGCGACACTTTGAAAATCTGCGTCGCTGACCATCAGACCAGCGATGCTCCAGGAATTGTCGGCGTCGTCTGCCGCGCTGCGATTCGAAAACAGCGCGCCGCCGAGCGCGATGTTGTTGCGATAGACGCCGACCGTGATGTCGGCTCCGGCCGCGTCCATGCCCAGCATGTTGAAGTCCGGGTGATTGGCGTAAGACGTATTGTTGTAAAACAGCTCGGAAATAGGGTGATGGTTGGCGTAAAAGCCGGCCGCCTTGTTGGCGAATGCCAAGCAAAAACGCACGCTGTGCTGAGCCGGGGTCGGCGGAAACTGAGCCGGATCCGCGCCGTAGCCGCCGCCCTTGAAGCCGTTGCCGTTGCCGATGCCCTCCATGGTGTCGGGCTTGTAGCCGTTGAACCAAGCCCAGGAATATTCGACCGTGCAGGCGGCGCGCGCGTTGATGAAGTCGAAGCCGTCGTCAGCGTCCCACCACGCGCGGCAGCCGCGAATCACGTTGCCGGTTTCGCCGTCAGCCACGTGGCAGCCAAAACCGTCGGCGCTCTCACCCGGGCCGTTCGACGTGTGCTCGTCGAAGTTGTGATGTGAGTCGCAGTTCAGCACCAAGTTATCGCTGCCGTGCTGAATGAAGATGCCCGCACCCATGATGTGGTGCACGTTCAGCGCCTCGAACGTGTTGTGGCTGCCCTGATTCCAAACGCCCCACGATTCATGATTCAAATCGTTGTTCTGGCGTACCCCCTTGAGCTCGAGCCCCCGCAGATGAAGGTAGCTGCCTGAAACGAGGATACCCTTGATGCGGCAGGCGTCGCGGATGCCGTCGAAATCGAAGATGGGCGTTTCACCCGGGTAAGCGAAATAGTCGATTGGCGCAGCGGCACTGCCGTCCTTGTCGAGCACCACCCCGCTGACGGTGTCGGTGCCGCTCTTGCAAGCGGTCGTGCCCTGAGTGAAGGCGTAGGTACCGCCGCGAAACAGCACGGTGTCGCCGGCTTTCGCCAGCTCTTGGGCCTTGGCCATGGACGCGAGCGGAGCCGCCGCGCTCGTGCCGGCGTTGGCGTCGCTACCGGTCGGCGCGGGCGCCACGTACAGCGTTACGGCCTGCGCCGCCGCCGGTAGCAGCCACGCACCCACTCCGAGGCTTCGGCATCGAATGCGCATCGCACTATCTGTGCCGCAAGGTACGTGTTTCCTTCTCGGCAAGCGACTTTACCAACCGAGCCCCGACTTGAGCGCCGCCGTCAGCAGGCTCGCCATGCGCTGATCTTCGGCCAGATTGGGGTGCCAAGAGCAGCCCGTGCCCGCCTGCACGTCTTGGGTCCCGAGGTCGAGCAGCCTCACGTTGCGGTCACCCTGCCGCGCCCGTTCCGCTATGACCTCGCTCACGAGCTGCATGGCCACGGCGTGCTCCCCGCCTGCGAGCATGGAACCTACCGCGCACAGCACGAGTGCTCGCGGATATTTCGCGCGGACGCCGACAAGAAACGCAACATACGCCGGCACGAGCTTGTCCGCCGTCAGGTTGTGGGCGGTGGCGTCGTTCGTCCCGAGGTTGATCACGACGGCTTGGGGCTGGAGGGCGAATGACCAGGCAGGCGCCCGCTGCTCGCCCAGCGTATTTTCGAACAGCGCGGGCATCACCTTGGCGCGGTCGCCGTCGTTACCGCTGTAGACGCCCCAACCAGAACCGGCCAGCACGCTCACGTCGGCGTTCAATGCGCGCGCGGCGACGGCGCCGTAAGCCTGGTAGGCGCTCTCGGTGGCTGTCGTGAACGAACAGCCTCCGTTCGGGTCGTTGCCGGCCAGCGGGTGTTGCTCGGCACCCAAATTGCCGAAGCCGGCGCTGATCGAGTCGCCGACAAGCTCGATGAGACGCCCAGAGGGCGGCGGCGGCGGCGCCGTAGTGCCGCTCGCGAAGCCGGAAAATACGCTGTATCCAAAACCTTTGCCCTCGGTCTCTCGATACAGCTCGACGCGATGCGGACCCGGCGCAAGCTCCGCGGCGATCTCGAATGTCTGCTCGCTTTGCCCGACCGAGAAGCGCTGACCCATCGCGCCATCGACCACCGGCTGAAAGAAGATGCGTCCGCCGCCTTCGGTCCGTAGCTTGGCCGAGACGGCGTTGCCCGCGAACGTGCCGACGAAGCCGCTGCCCGACCACGCGAACTTGATGGCTGCTGGGTCGCTGACGTCGACCCGACCGACCCAACGCACGCCGGCTGCGAGCAGCGGCGCCGAGCCGGCAGGGGCAGCGCCGGCCGCGGCTCCTGGCGCGGACTTCGCACCCGCTTTGCAACCGGCGTTCGAGCAAGAGAGCAGCAGCAGCGCGACCGGCAACAGCACGCGGCGCGCCATCACGGCTCGAGCAGCTCCTTCAGCGCCCGCGCGGCGCCCACGACCTGACTTTCGGTGACGTCAAGGTGCGTGACGGCCCGCAGCGTGTGCTTGCCGGTGGCGTTCATCAGCACCCCGCGCGCCGCCGCACGCTTGGCAAAGTCAGCCGCCGCTCCTGCGACCGCGAAACTGACGATATTGGTCTC
>Ga0307516_10002534_pt1 | contig 24324 bp, 25 predicted proteins | sample 19_EM_MG_FD_203310 | JGI IMG/M metagenome (GOLD analysis project Ga0307516, IMG submission 203310) | Populus trichocarpa ectomycorrhiza microbial communities from riparian zone in the Pacific Northwest, United States - 19_EM | ecosystem: Host-associated > Plants > Roots > Unclassified | place...
AGTGCCCTCCCGTCGGGAAGGTAGTACTCGAGGTGCGCGGCTTCCAGATGTCCCATGAGGAGTCAGTCTGCGGTCCCGGGGCCCGCCTCGACAAACCGGTTTCCCTCGGGTCCGGCGCTCGGACCGGTCGGCACCGGTCGGCACCGGCCGGGTGGGGGCCGTACAGGATCCGAGCGGGCCGGGGTACCCGCTGGGGCATGAGTCCAGACGCCTACCTCACCGTCCCGAAATCCGGCCACCGTCTTCCGCTCGACCGGCTACCGGCCCTCGACTACCGGGTGTTCGAGTTCGCCGCCGGGCGCCGCTGGCCCGGCGCCGAGCGCGTACTGCCGGGGCTGAGCCGGAGCGCGAACCACGGGGTGCTGTGGTTCGCCACGGCGGCCGCGATGGCCGCGTGCCGCACCCCGCGGGCCCGCCGGGCGGCCGGGCGTGGCCTGGCCTCGCTGAGCCTGGCCTCCCTGACCATCAACACCCTCGGCAAGCGCTCGGTGCGCCGGCCACGTCCGGTGCTGGACCCGGTGCCGCTGACCCGTCGGCTGAAGCGGCAGCCGATCACCACGTCGTTCCCGTCCGGTCACTCCGCGTCGGCGGCCGCGTTCGCCGCCGGGGTCGCCCTGGAGTCGCCGTCCTGGGGTGCGGTGGTGGCTCCGGTGGCCTTCTCGGTGGCCGCGTCCCGCGTCTACGCCGGCGCCCACTTCCCGAGCGACGTGCTGGTCGGCGCTGCTTTGGGCGTGGGCGCCGCGTTCGCCGTGCGGCGTCTGGTGCCGACCCGGGCCCAGGTGGTGCCGCCGGCCCGGCCACGCGCCCAGGTGCCCGCGCTACCCGACGGCGAGGGACTGATCGTGATCGCGAACACCGGCTCGGGCACCGCCGACCGGGTCCGCGCGCTGCGGGACAGCCTGCCCGGAGCCGAGGTCGTCGAGTGCGAGCCGGCCGACATACGATCCGAGCTGGAGAAGGCGGCGGCCCGCGCCCGGGTGCTCGGGGTGTGCGGCGGCGACGGCACGGTCAACGCCGCCGCCGAGATCGCCCTGCGCCACGACCTGCCCCTCGCGGTGCTGCCCGGCGGCACCCTCAACCACTTCGCCTACGACCTCGGCGTGGAGGGCGTCCGCGATCTGAGCCGGGCCGTCCAGGAGGGCGAGGGCGTACAGGTGGACGTGGGCCGGTTCACCGGCGGCGGCCGGGAAGGCGTCTTCCTCAACACCTTCAGTCTGGGCGTGTATCCCGAGCTGGTGCGGGAGCGGGAGCGCTGGTCGTCCCGGATCGGCGGCTGGCCGGCCGGGGTGCTCGCCGCGCTGCGTGTGGTGCGGGCCGACCGGCATCCGCTGGAGGCCGAGTTCCGGGGCAAAGCCCGGCCGCTGTGGCTGCTGTTCGTCGGCAACGGCACCTACCACCGGATGGGCCTCACCCTCGGCCGCCGTCTCGACCTGGCCGACGGACAGTTCGACGTACGGGTCGTGCACGGCGGGCGCCGGCCCGCCGTGCGGCTGCTCGCCGCCGCCCTCGCGGGTCCGCTGACCCTCCCCCACTCTCGGCTTCGCTCGAGCGGGAGGTACCCCCATCCCGCCCACGCGGCGGTCCAGGTCCGCCGTCTGCGTCTGGCGGGCGTCGGGCCGGGCACGCTGCTGGCCTACGACGGCGAAGTCATCGAGACCGACGGCGAGGTGACGCTGGAGAAGCTGCCGGAGGCCCTCACCGTCTACCGACCGCTGTCCTCCCCCTGATCACCCGGCCCCAGTCCTCGCTCTGATCACCCGCCAGTCCGTATGGCAAGACACAGGGTCTCATCATCCGACATGCGGGCGTACGGTGACGCGTATCGCCGGCGGGGCCGCGAGGCCCCGCTGAGCGCCGGTACGTCGAGAGGGGATCAGCCATGTCCGAGGCCCGGGAGACCGCCGTCTACACGCACGGGCACCACGAGTCGGTACTGCGGTCGCACACCTGGCGCACCGCCGCCAACTCGGCGGCGTACCTGCTCGGTTCACTGAAGCCCCACATGAGGATCCTGGACGTCGGCTGCGGTCCGGGCACGATCACCGCCGACCTGGCGGAACTGGTCCCCGAGGGGCAAGTCACCGGTGTCGACCACGCGCCGGGCATCCTGGACCGGGCCCGGGCCACGGCCGCCGAACGCGGCCTGGCCAACGTCGACTTCGCGGTCGCGGACGTGCACACGCTGGACTTTCCGGACGACACCTTCTGCGTGGTCCACGCCCATCAGGTGCTCCAGCACGTCGGCGACCCGGTGCGGGCGCTGCGCGAGATGCGCCGGGTGACGCGACCGAACGGGTTCATCGCCGTCCGCGACTCCGACTACGCGGCGATGACCTGGTATCCCGCGTCCACGGGCATGGACGACTGGATCGACCTGTACTGCCGGGTGGCCCGCGCCAACGGCGGTGAGCCGGACGCCGGGCGCCGGCTGAAGTCCTGGGCGCTTCAGGCGGGTCTGACGGACGTCGCGGCCACCTCCGGCACCTGGACCTTCGCCACCGCCGAGGAGCGGGCCTGGTGGAGCGGCCTGTGGGCGGACCGCACCGTGGCCTCCGACTACGCGGAGCGGGCCACCGAGAACGGTCACGCCACCGGCGAGCAGCTCCGGGCCGTGTCGGACGCCTGGCGGGAATGGGGCGCGCGGGAAGACGGGTGGTTCAGTGTGCTGCACGGAGAGATTCTGTGCCGAAAGCAAGTCTGAATTCCCGTTTCCGGGAAACTAGGAATGCAGGAGGTTCACACTATGGTTCCGATCCTGCTGGTACTGCTGCTGGTGCTTCTTCTTTTTGGTGCCGGTTTCGCGGTAAAACTACTCTGGTGGATTGCACTTGTTGTTCTGGTGCTATGGCTTCTGGGCTTCCTGATGCGGGGTACGACCGCGGGTGGAGGCAGGGGTCGCTGGTACAGGTGGTGAATTGACCCGGGAATGAATCCCAGGTCGACGACCAGGATTCATTCCCGGGAAAGCACGGGATTCACTTCGGGATTCATTCCCGGGGAAGCAACGGTCCGAGCGGCCCGAGGTCCAGATTGAGGTCCTCGGGCCGCAGTCCGTAGCGATCACGCAGTTCGGCCATACGGTCGTCGAGCAGCATCAGGGTGAGCCCGATGCGCTCCTCCTGCTCCTCGCTCAGCCCGCCCTCGTCGAAGCGGCGCACCGCTTGGCGCTCCATGAGCTGACGCAGCAGTTCCACCACGGTCAACACGAGTTTGACCAGGTCCCGCTCGACGGTGTCGGGGTCGAGGTCCATCCGGTTGCGGCGCTCGGTCACGACTACTCCCCCCACGGTGACGGCACCTGCGCGTTCACCGAACTGATCAGCGCGTTCAGGTCGATACGGACGAGGTCGACGTCAGCGATGCGCAGGGTGATGTCCCCGGTGATGACGACCCCGCCGGCCAGCAGCCGGTCGAGAAGGTCCACCAGGGCGACCTCACGGCGCTCGATCACCGTCACCGGATCCCCTCCTCCCCCGCGAAGGAATAGGCGGCCCAGGGGCCGGTGAGCTCCACGCGCATTCCTGAGGTCTCGCCCTTCGTCCGGTCCACCATTTCCACGAATTTCTCGGAGTCCGAGCGGGGCACGAGATAGGCGGCGTTGAGCACGTTCTGTCCCGAGGCGCCGGAAAGAGCGGGGTTCTGCGGGGAATGCAGCCGGGAATCCTCGGCATATCCGGAAAGGGTTTCGTGCAGTCGGCTCGCGAAAGCCTCCGTCTGCTGCCACATCTCCTCACGCGAGCGCACCCGCGTGCGTCGCTGACGCAGATAGTCCCGGCCCGACATGGCCTTATCTGCCGGCGCCTCGCTGTCGGCGTCGTCGGCCGAGGTGCCCGCGGTTTCCGTTTCGACGTATACCTTGACGCCCCATTCGACCCGGCCGTGCAGCCGGTCGAGGGTACGTCGGAAGGCGTCCCCGCGTTCCTCCAACATCACGCGGACCCCGCTGTCGTCGCGGAAGACCGTACCGAGCCGCAACGGCAGCGGGGTGGTGACGACGGTGAGCGCGTCGATCACGCCCTGGTGCGCGCGGGCGGTCGCGGTCAGCCAGTCCAGGTCCTCCAAATGCCGATGGAACGGTTCTTCGGCGAAGTCCCGCTCCGGCACCCGGCTGAGGACGGCGATCAGTCCGTGGTGACGCAGCAGTCGGGGCGGATCGCCGGCCACTCCCGTCAACTGGGCCTGCAGAGGGGTGTCGAAAGGGCGGCAGACGGCGTACACGTACCGCAGTCCGGTCATGAGGGCTCCTCCTCGGCCCGGGTGGGCTCGAGTTGCTCCAGGCGCTCGATCCGTTCCCGCAACTCGGCGTTCTCCCGGGTGAGTTCGTCACGCCGGGCCCGGGTGGACAGCGCGGGGTCGTCCTCCCACCAGTCGATGCCCATCTCCTTCGCCTTGTCCACCGAGGCGACGATCAGCCGCAGCTTGATCGTGAGGAGTTCGATGTCGAGCAGGTTGATCCGGATGTCACCGGCGATCACGATGCCCTTGTCGAGCACCCGTTCCAGGATGTCGGCGAGGTTGGAGCCGCCGCCCTGCCCATAGGGCTCGGGCAGGCGGCTGGGGGTACTCATCGTCGGCTCCTGCTACCCGAGTCGGCGTACTCGTACTCTTCCTCTCCCTCGGCCGCCTCGGCCTCCGGCTCCTCCGCGTCTTCCGCGTCCTCGTCGTACTCGGCCTCGGCGTCCTCGTCCTCGTCGTACGGGCCCTCTTCCTCGTCCTCGGCGTCGGCCTCGTACGCCTCGTCGCCCTCTTCGTCTTCGGCGGAGTCCTCGGCGGGCTCCTCTTCGTCCGCTCCCTCCGCCTCCTCCGCCTGGGCGGCCTCCTCTTCCTCGGCCACGGCGTCGTCGTGCTCCTTGACGACCTCGCCGTCGCGGATCTCACCGCGCCAGCCGTCCTCCGCCTCGCCCTTGAACGTGATGAAGCGGACGAAGTGCTTGAGGTCGAGCCGCGCCCGGCGGCCCTGGGCGCGCCAGATGTTGCCGGTCTTCTCGAAGAAACCCGAGGGGTAGTACTCGATGACCAGCAGGACGCGGGTGAGGTTGTCGCCGAGCCGGTGGAAGGAGACAACGCCCTTCGTGGTGCCCTTGGCGCCCTCGGACGACCACGAGATCCGGTCGTCCGGCACCTGCTCGGTGGTCGTGGCCTTCCAACTGCGGCTGGACAGGAAGACCTTCAGCTGCCAGTCGGATTGCGTGTCGTCGGCGCGGTTCGCGCTCTTGACGCCCTTGGCGAAGGTGCTGAAGTCCTGGTACTGGGTCCACTGGTCGTAGGCCGTGCGCAGCGGCACACCGACGTCGATGTGCTCCATGATGACGGTGGGCTTCCCGCCCGCCCCGCGCTTGCCCTTCCCCTTGCCCTTGCCGCCACCGCCGAGGTTCTTGAACACGCCGGTCACGCTGTCCTTGGCGCGGGAGGCGCCGAGTTCCAGCGCGCTCCGCAGGGGCCCCTTGCCCTCGGCGATCTTGCGGCCGCCGTCGAGGGCGAGCTTGGCGAAGCCGGGGCTGTTGCCCTCGGCTATGTCGTTCAGCTTGCCCGTGGTCTCGCCGAGCTTGCGGCCGGCGCCGACCAGCAGGCGCTGTGCCTGGGCGGCGAGGTACTCCTGCACCTCGGCCTTCAGCCGGTCGGCGGCCTCGCTTGTGGCCAGGTCGGTGACGGGGTTGTTCTTCGTCGCCTTGTCGGCGGCGCCACGCGCCGATCCGAGAGTCTCTGACATCACTCACCGCCTCCCTTCGGGAGCCGACGGGCGCCACGGCCTGCACTGCGGGCCGCGGCGGTCTTCTTGCCGGCCGTCTGCTTCGTGGCGGTCTTCTTGGCCGCCGTCTTCCTGGCGGGAGCCTTCTTGGCCGCCGCCGTCTTCTTCGCGGGAGCCTGCTTGCCCGGGGCCTTCTTCGCGGGCGCCTTCCTGGCCGCCGGCCTCCGGCGCGGCTCCTCCTCGGCTTCGGCCTCGTCGCCCTCGTCGCCCTCGTCGGCATCGTCAGCGTTTTCGGCCTCGTCGCTCTCCTCCGCCTCGGGCTCCTCGTGCTCGTCCCGCTCCTCGTCGTCGGAGTCCTCGTCATCGGCTCCGGGAACCACGTCCGGCACCACGCCCGCGAGCTGGTCGCGGACCTCGGAGGTACGGCCGTGCAGACGGTCGGCGATGGCGTCCATCTGCCGTTCGACCATGGCGCCCGAGGCTGCCTTGCCGACCCCGCGCAGATCCTCGCGCAGTTGGTCCCCGATCTCCTTGAACTGAGGGTTGTTCTGCAGCTGCTGGGAGACGAGATCCATGACCCCCTTCGGGGTCAGGTTCATCTTCTTGCCGGCCACGAGGGAACCCACCGCGAACGCCAGCTTCATCTTTTTCGTACGTCCGAGGACGTATCCGGCCCCTATCGCTAGGCCCATTCCCACTCGGTTCATCGTGTCGTCCCGTCGCCAGTCCCCGCGCCACCGCGCAGGCCGATCTCCAGTCGGTCGAGAAGTTCGTCCTCCAGTCGGTCGAACTCGTCATCGTCGATCTCGCCCGCCTCCAACCGCTCCTCCAGCTGGGCGAGTTCGGCCCTGACCGCAGCCGGGTCGTAGTAGAGGCGTTCGGCTTCCTCCACCACCTGTCCGATCACCCATCCGCTGCCGCGCACGGGCGCGAACGGCAGCAGCAGCACCTCTCCGATCAGTCCCACGGGATACTCACTCCCTCGCGCTGTCCTGGCCGACCGCGGGCTCCGCGGGCTCCGCGGGTCCGGGGTCGACGAAGCTGTACGGCGGCAGCGGGCCGTTGACGCGCAGATCCAGGTGAGGATGGTCCTTGCGGATCTCCTCCACCTCGTTCAGGAACTGGGCGGCCGAGTCGCGCTCCACCAGGAACGACAGGTTGGCGAGCCAGCCGGTGGACTCGGGGCCCACGCTGGCCGCGTCGGTGAGCGGTTCCAGAGCCTGCTGCACCACGGCGGCGTCCTCGGCCTCACGGGCCTTCACGGCGGCGACGACCGTTTCACCGAGGTGCAGCTTCTGCTCGTAACTGCCGCCGCCCGCCTGCCGGTTGGCCTCGGTCAGGGAACGGATCTCCGGGTTCTCGGACATGACGAGGTGGAGGACGGCCTCCTCGTCGTGGGTCGCCTTGACGTTGTACTCGACCTTGCCGTCGAGAGTTCGCAGCCGCTCCTGGTAGTGGTCGGCGCGCTCGGCGAGAACCCCGCTGACGGTGTCGTCGTCGGGGGCGACACTGCCGAACCGCATCGGCAGGATGCAGCCGTCCGCGCCCGACTCGCTCAGGACGTTCTGGTGGGCGAGCAGGTCCCTGCGCTTGGGGCGCAGTCCCTCGGGCGCGTCGCTGACGACGGCCGCCAGCTCGCCCTCCTCCAGGATGCGCACGGGCCGCGGCGGGTCACCGACACCTCCCAAGCCGTCCGGCAGCGCGGGGTGGGACGCGGCGGTGATGCCGTAGACGTACGTGCTCACTCCTGTTCCTCCTTCCTGCGCGATGCGGTCGACTTACGGGCACGGGGCCGGGACTCGGTCTGCCCCTCCTCGCGTGCCTCCTTGAAGGCACCGGAGATGGTCTCGGCGGCGCCGGACAGCGCGCCCTTGGACTTGCCGCGGGCGCCGGACTCGGTCATCTCGCCGACCAGATCCGGCAGGCCGGGGTCCTTGCGCGGCCCGGCCTCCAGGTCGAGCCGGTTGCACGCCTCGGCGAAGCGGAGATAGGTGTCGACACTGGCCACGACGATCCGGATGTCGATCTTCAGGATTTCGATGCCGACCAGGGAGACCCGTATGAACGCATCGATGACGAGACCCCTGTCGAGGACGAGCTCCAGTACGTCGTAGAGGCCACTGCTGCCGCCTCCGCCACCGCTCTGCTGGGCCGGGACAACGGTCATATCGCCCGCGCCTCCTTGTCTGTGGGTTGGTGAACGATCGGATGTACGGGCCGGCGGCCTAGCGGCCGCCCTGCCCATGTGCGTCGGCCCGTCCGCGTTCGTAACGGCGAACGCGCCGGTAACCGGTGAGCTGTCCGTCCGGGTCGAGTTCGACCTGGTAGCCGGCCATCAGACTCATCGTGTCGGGCACCCGGGAGAGCTCCAGGACCTCGACCTCCAGCGACCAACCGTCCTCGGTCTGCTCGAACGACGACACGTTCTCGGCGGACATGCCGATCAGCTCCTGGAGCTGGGCGCGCGCGTGGCGCAGCACCTCCACGGGGCTCGGCCGCCGGGGGTGCGCCTCACGATGTTCGGCGCGCCGCCCGGTGTGCCGCTGCCCGGTGTTCTGCTCCTCGGTGTGGCTTTCCGCGTCCGCGGACGAGTTCTGGGGGGACGGTTTCCGTGCGGGAGCGTTCTGTGAACGCTGTGCCTGGGATGTGTTTTTTGTGTTCAACATGGCCACCTCTCACTCCGGGTGGCCGCTCGCCTCTTGGCCAAACCTTCAGGACGACATCAACGCGTCGAGGCGGCGCCGCGCCGGTCCCAGGGCGCGGCCTTTGCGCATGGTGTCGGCCCACGGATCGGTGCGGGCCTGCTCGACGGCGTCGGCGACGGTCCAGCGGCGGGCGTCCAGGGCGGGATCGTCCAGCTGGTCCCAGGCCACAGGGGTGGCGACGGGGGCGCCCGGCTTGGCGCGGACCGCGTAGGGGGCGACCGCGGTCTGGGCGTAGGCGTTGCGCTGGATGTCCAGGTAGAGGCGGTCGCCGCGGTCCTTCTTGCGGGCGGCGGTGGTGAGCCGGTCGGAGTGGCCGGCGACCAGGACGTCGGCGATGTCCCGGGCGAATCCGCGGATCTCGTCGAAGTCGTGACGGCCGTCGACCGGCACCACCACGTGCAGGCCGCGCGAGCCCGTGGTCATCGGCGCCGAGGGCAGCTTCAGCTCGTCGAGCAGCTCGCCCAGCAGCCGGGCCGCCTCACGCACCGCCTCGAAGTCGTCCCCGGAGGGGTCGAGGTCGAAGACCATCCGGTCGGGCCGCTCGACACTGTCGACCCGGGACAGCCAGCGGTGCAGGGTGAGGCCGGCCTGGTCGGCGAGGTACAGCAGTGTGGCGGTGTCGTCGCACACGGTGTGACAGACGGTGCCGCCCTCCTTGGCGACCTCCACGCGGGTGATCCACTCCGGGTAGTTCTCCGGGGTGTTCTTCTGCATGAAGAGCGGGCCGTCGATGCCGTCCGGGTGACGCTCCACCATCAGCGGGCGACCGCGCAGATGCGGCAGCATGAACGGAGCGACGGACCGGTGGTAGTCCACCAGGTCGGCCTTGTTGTACTCCTTCGCGCCGCCGTCCCCGGGGAAGAGCACCTTGTCCGGGCGGTGCACCTCCACCGTGTGCCGGCCCGCCCGGACCCTGCGTGGGCTGCCGCCGCTCACCGCACGACCGCCTCCTCCACCAGCAGCTTCCCGGCCGCCGCGATCGACTCGGCATCGATGCCCGCGGCGTGCAGCTGTTCCTCCGGGGAGCCCGAGCCCGGCATCGTACGGACGGCGAGGCGCACCAGGCGCGGCACCGGCCGGCCGTCGGCGAACGCGTCGAGGACGGCGTCGCCGAGGCCGCCCTCCTCGTGGTGGTCCTCCACGGTCAGCAGACAGCCGGTGTCCTCGGCGGCCTGGCGCAGGGTGAGCCGGTCGACGGGCTTGACCGAGTACAGGTCGATCACCCGGACCTGGATGCCCTGGCCGTCCAGCGCGTCGGCGGCGGCCAGCGCCTCCGGCACCGTCACCCCCGCGGCGACGATCGTCAGCCGGTCCCGCCCGGAGGAGCGCAGCACCTTGCTGCCGCCGATCGGGAACTCCTCGTCGGGGCCGTAGATCACCGGGCTCTCGCCGCGCGAGGTGCGCATGTACCGGACGCCCTCCAGGCCGGCCATCTCGACGACGAGGTGCGCGGTCTGGTTGGCGTCGCACGGGTACAGCACGGTCGAGCCGTGCACCGCCCGCATCATCGCCAGGTCCTCCAGGCCCATCTGGCTGGGCCCGTCCTGCCCGATCGCGGCGCCCGCGTGCGAGCCGACCAGGTTGATGCCCGAGCCGCTGATCGACGCCATGCGGATGAAGTCGTACGCGCGGGTGAAGAAGGCGGCGAAGGTCGAGGCGTACGGCACCCAGCCGCGCGCGGCGAGCCCGACGGCGGCGGCGACCATCTGCTGCTCGGCGATGTAGCACTCGAAGTAGCGGTCGGGGTGTTCCTTGGCGAAGAACTCCGCGCGGGTGGAGTCACCGACCTCGCCGTCCAGGGCGACCACGTCACCGCGTCCGGAGCCGAGCGCGGTGAGCGCCTGCCCGAAGGCGTTGCGGGTGGCCACGTCGTCGCCGCCCTTGTCCCAGCGGGGCAGTTCGAGGTGTCCGGCCGGTACGGAGTGCAGCGTGCGGGCGGCCGGCGGCTCGTGCACCTCGACGCGGATGTCGCGGCGGCCGCCGAGTTCGGCGATCGCCTCGTCGGCGTGGGGCAGCGGCTTGCCGTGCAGGCCCTCGCGGTCCTGGACGGACTCGACGCCCTTGCCCTTGAGGGTGCGGGCGAGGATCGCGGTCGGCTGGCCCTTGGTGGACTCGACCTCGCCGTACGCCCGGTCGATCGCGTCGACGTCATGGCCGTCCACCTCGACGGTGTGCCAGCCGAAGGCCTGGAAGCGGCGGGCGTACGCGTCGAGGTCGTGGCCGTGCCGGGTCGGGCCGCGCTGGCCGAGCCGGTTCACGTCGACGATCACGGTGAGGTTGTCGAGGTGCTCGTGCCCCGCGTGCTCGGCGGCCTCCCAGACGGACCCCTCGGCCATCTCGCTGTCGCCGCACAGCACCCACACGCGGTAGCCGGTGCGGTCCAGCCGCTTCCCGGACAGGGCGATGCCGACGCCTACGGGCAGTCCCTGCCCGAGCGAACCGGTGGCCGTCTCGACCCACGGCAGCCGCCGGGGGGTCGGATGCCCTTCGAGCCGGCTGCCGAGCTTGCGGAAGGTCAGCAGTTCCTCGTCGTCGACGGCACCGGCCGCCTTGTAGGCGGAGTAGAGCAGGGGCGAGGCGTGGCCCTTGGACAGCACGAAGCGGTCGTTGGCCGGATAGGTGGGGCGGTCGAAGTCGTAGCGGAAGTGGTTCGCGAGGAGTACGGCCATCAGGTCGGCGGCGGACATCGAGGACGTGGGGTGCCCGGAGCCCGCGGCGGCCGAGGCGCGCACACTGTCCACGCGCAACTGCTGGGCGAGTTCGACGAGTTCACCGGTGTTCATGAGTCTCCTTTCGCGGGGGTGCCGTCGGGGGTGCCGTCGGTCCGCTTGACGGGGCCGGGAGCCGGGTGGGGCTCACCGGCGGGTTGGTTGCCGGCGGGTTCGCCGCCGGGTTGGTTCTTGCCGGGCTCCGGGCCCGACCGGCTCTCGGCGGGCTCGGAGCCGGATCGGCTGCCCGACTCCTCGGGTCCGGGCTCGTCCTTGGCCACGTCGGGGGTCGGGGAGGTGATCGTCTGCTGCTCGTCGGGTTCGGCGGGTCCGTCGACGGGCCCGGTCCCGAGGCCCGCGTCGGCGACCTCGGGATCGGCACCCTCCCTCGCCGCGTCGGGCGTCGGCGAGGTGATCGTCTGGTGGTCGGCGTCCCCGCCAAGCTCACCGTCGGACTCCGTGCCCGAAGGCACCTCAGCCCCCTCGGCGTCAGACCCCTCCCTCGCCACATCAGGCGTCGGCGAGGTGATCGTCTGATGGTCGACATCCTCGCCGAGCTCACCGAATTCACCGGCGGCCTCGGTACCCGTAGGCACCTCAGCTCCCTCGGCGTCAGACCCCTCCCTCGCCGCGTCGGGCGTCGGCGAGGTGATCGTCTGGTGGTCGGCGTCGTGTTCCGGGCCGTCGGTCAGATCCTCGGGGAGGGCTGCGCCGGGGCCGGACCGGGCGGACGCGTCCTGCCGTGTCCTTGGCTCGCGCGGTCCGCCCGGTACCCGGGCCAGTTCCGGCGCCGCGGTGTCCAGCGGCACCGACCAGGACCGTACGAGGCCCAACTGGACTGCCTGGCGCGGGAGTACGGAATCCAGCAGCCAGTCCGCGGCGACCCGGACACGGTTGCCGGGCATCGCCGCGAGGTGGTAGCCGCGGGTGACCGCCCCGGCCGCGGGCCCCGACAGCGGGATGCCGAGCGGGTTGGCGGCGGCCTTCGCGCCGCCCAGGTCCACGACGAACCCCAGGTCCTTGTGCCGGTAGGGACGCCGTTCGCCGACGCCCAGCGAGGCGGCGACATTGTGGGCCGCGATCTTGCCGTGCCGCCAGGCGTGCTGCGCGGTCATCGGCGTGTACTCCCCGGGGGTGTTCAGATCCGGTACGGCGGCCGCGTCCCCGCACGCGAACACCTCGGGACGGCCCGGGAGCCGAAGATAGGGGTCGACGATCAGACGCCCGCGCTCCAGCGGCTGCCCGGTGCTCTCGACGAGCGGATCGGGCCGTACGCCGACACACCACACGAGGGTCCGCGTCGCGACGAACTCGCCGTCGGTGAGCAGGACTCCGTCGGAGGTGGCCTCCTTCACGGAGGTCCCCATGCGCACCTCCACGCCCCGCTCCCGCAGCGTATGGTCCGCGGTGCGGGACAGACGCTCGTCCAGCTCGGGCAGCACGCGCGGCGCCACGTCGAGGAGGATCCAGCGGGGCCGTATGCCCTCCCTCAGCGGGTGCCCGCGCACCTGGGCGTCGCTGTACAGCTGCCCGTGCGCGGCGACCTCGGTGCCGGTGTAGCCGGCGCCGACCACCACGAAGGTGGTGCGCGCGGCACGGGTCTCAGGGTCGTCGGCTTCCGCGGCCAGCTCCACCTGCCGGGTGACGTGGTCGCGCAGGTACAGCGCCTCGGGCAGGCCGCGGAAGCCGTGCGCGTGCTCGGCCACCCCCGGGATGGGAAGCAGCTTGTTGACGCTGCCGACGGCCAGCACCAGCCGGTCGTACGACAGCGCGCCCTCGCCGCCCTCGGGGTCGGCGTAGTGCACGGTCCGTTCGTCCAGGTCGATGCCGTCGGCCTCGCCGAGCACCAGGCGGACGTCGCTCAGGGTGTCCGACAGGGAGACGGTGACCCGGCGCGGTTCCAGGATCCCGGCCGCGACCTGGGGCAGCAGGGGCACATACAGGAAGTAGTCGGTCGGGTTCAGCAGGGTGATGTCGGCCTTGCCGCGGGACATCCGTGACAGGTCTCGGGCCGTCCGGTACCCGGCGAATCCGGCACCGACGATCACAATGCGGGGTCGACTCACGGTTCGCCTCCGGGGCTGTCGCGTACCTCGGGAGACTTCCGCGTCCCCCTGGCCAGGGCACCCAAACGTCCGCACGGCCTCCGGTCCGCCCCGCTCGGGCCCGGTTGCCGCCCGGGCCGCCGGGTACTCGGGGCGGCGAACCACCCGTCCACCCGTGGAGGCACACCCGCCATGCCCGAGTACGGCTATTTCCTCTCGTGCGAGCAGTACGGTCCCGCGGAGCTCATCGAGCAGGCGCGGATGGCCGAGCAGGCCGGGTTCCAGTCGCTGTGGATCTCCGACCACTACCACCCGTGGAACGACGCGCAGGGCCAGAGCCCCTTCGTGTGGTCGGTCATCGGCGCCCTGTCCGAGGCGGTGTCCCTGCCGATCGAGACGGCGGTGACCTGTCCGACGGTGCGCACCCACCCGGCGGTGGTGGCGCAGGCCGCGGCGACCAGCGCGGTGATGACGAACGGCCGCTTCCGGCTCGGCGTCGGCTCGGGTGAGGCGCTCAACGAGCACATCCTCGGCGACCACTGGCCGCCCGCCCACGTCCGACTGGAGATGCTGGAGGAGGCCATCCAGGTCATGCGCCGGCTGTTCACCGGCGAGGAGGTCAACCACCACGGCCCGCACTACACGGTGGAGAACGCCCGCCTGTACACCGTCCCCGACGAGCCCGTCCCGATCGACGTCTCCGGATTCGGACCCGCTGCGACCCAGCTGGGGTCCCGGGTCGGCGACGGCTACATCACGATGATGCCGGAAGCGTCGATGGTGGAGCGGTACCGCAAGGGCGGAGGCGGCGGCAAACTCGTCAGCGGCGGCACCAAGGTCTGCTACGACACCGACAAGGACGAGGCGGTACGGACCGTCCACCGGCTGTGGGCCAACGAGCAGCTGCCCGGGGAGCTGGGCCAGGTGCTGCCCTCCCCCGAACACTTCGAGCAGGCGCAGACGCTGGTCACCGAGGACATGGTCCGGAAGAACCGGGTGTGCGGCGACGACGTGGAGGAGCATGTCGCGGAGCTGAAGCAGTTCGCCGACGCGGGCTTCGACGCGGTCTACGTCAACCAGATCGGCCCCGACCTGCGCGGCTTCTTCGACTTCTACCGTACGAAGGTGTTGCCCCAACTCCAGCAGGAATCCTGAGGGAACGGGCCCCGCGATGCGACTCCACCGGCCCGTCGTGTCCGTGTACACCGTGCCGACCGACGGTCCCGAGGCGGACGGCACGCTGGCCTGGGACGCCACGACCGTGGTGATCGCCGAGGTGAGCTCGGGCAGTGCGACCGGCACGGCCCGACCGACCCCACCACTGGCGCCGGTCACCACGCCGGTCCTGCCGCGCTTCGCCAACGCGCCCTTCGCCAACGCGCCTTTCGAGAGCGGGCCCTTACGGATGTCGCGCTCCACCCATCACGCCCCGTGACGCGGCTGCTCGGAGTCACCGTCGTCGGGGCGCGGGGACGCGGTCCGCGTCCCCGCCGGACCTGCATCCGGTGTGCCCACCCTGGGCGCGACGGGCGGCTTCGGCGGGTACCGCAGGTCCGCGGCACCCGACGGCGCAGGCGGCATCCCGCCGACGGCGCCGGGCTGTCCGCCGCTCGCGGCGAACCCGGTGTCGTGCGTGTGTGCCGACCCGGCCGCGGCTGACGCCGTCGGCCGGGCGGCCCCGCGCAGCACATAGGCGACAACGCCCAGGATCGCGGCGGTGATCAGGGCGGCGGCCCAGTCCGGCAGTGCGATGGCCAGCGCCAGCCCCACCGCGAGTGCGAGGGCCGCGCCCGCGTACAGGGCGACGGTGCCGGAGGCGGCGTACAGGACGGCCCTACGGCGTTGCTTGCGGGTCTGTTCCCGCAGTTCGTCGCGTACGGTCTCGCGCGCGACCTGCGCCAGTTCGTCGACCAGATGCCTGTCCAGATGCTCCAGGTGATCCAAGCGGTCCATGGCCGCCGGGTACCCCGGGCCACCGCCGCGTAACGCGGTCGGCGGAGTGCCGCCGGAGCGGCCGGGGCGAGGAGATCACGTGAAGCGATCTGACTCCCCCGGCCGTCCCAACTAGGCTCATCGCATGGACATTCTGGGAGCCACGCTGCGTATCTGCGTCGACGACCTGGAGACCGCGGTCCCCTTCTACGAGCGCCTCGCCGGCGGCACGGCCCTCCGCTTCGAACGCGGCGGCGTCCAGGTCGCCGCGGTCGGCTGCTTCCTGCTGATGAGCGGGCCCGAGGCCCAGCTGGAGGTGCTGCGCAAGGTCGCCGCGACGATCGCCGTCAAGGACGTCGACGAGGCCCACCGGGTGCTGTCGGAACTGGGCGCCCGCATCGTCGCGGGCCCGCTCGCGACACCGGGGGGCCGCAACCTGATCGCGATGCATCCGGACGGGGTGGTGTACGAGTACGCGGACCGCGGCGGCGCGTGACGGTTCCGGGCCTCACGGGACCCTACGCGCCCCGATCCGCGCGGGCCGGGGGCCACCTCACCGACCCCGGCCGGGCCCTGCTCGCCGGGCTCGGCCGGAGTTCCGCATCTCCACCGTGAGCGCCCACCGCTCGTGGTCCCGCCAGGCCCCGTCGATGAAGATCATGTCCGGGGAGAAGCCCTCCAGCCGGAACCCGCAGGCGCCGGCGAGCGCGATGGAGGCGGCGTTCCCGGGCTGCACGTTGATCTCCAGCCGGTGCAGCCGCATCTGTCCGAACGCGTACCCGACCACCAGGTCGAGCCCCTCCCGCATCAGTCCGCGCCCGGCGGCGTGCGCGAAGGCCCCGTAGCCCAACGCCCCGCACTGGAAACCGCCCTCGACGATGTTGTTGATGTTGACGAACCCGGCGATGGCCCCCGCGTCGCCCGACTCGGGAGCCTTCTCGCACACCAGGAACCCGGCCTTGGTCGGGTCTGCGATCAGCCGCCCCGCGTACGCGGTGTACGCACTGGAGCTGTCCGGCGGAAAGAGCCACGGACGGTGCAGCTCCTTGCTCTCCCGCACCCGGGCGGTGAACTCGGCACCGTCCTCGTGGGTGAAGTGACGAATGCCCACTCGGGGGCTCTCGGCGAGGTAGCGGGAAGCATGGTGAGGCACCCCACCACCCTACGGCCCACTCGTCGCCCACCACCGGCGTCCCGGCGGCCCCGGCGCCCCGGCGTCCGGCGGCTCCTGCGTCCCGGCGGCCCCGGCGCGTTCACCACAGCGCGGCGGAATCACCGCAGTGCCGGCTCCCGCAACGTCAACGTGCCCGCGTCGGCGTCGAGTTCGGCCGCGACGCCGAAGGGGATCGTCGACGCCCCTTCGCAGTGCCCGAACCCGAACTCCTCCGCGACGGGCACACCCAGGCTCCCCAGCCGGTCGGTGAGCAGCGCGCGCACGCCCTCGTACGCCTCGCACCGCTCCCACGATCCGAGCAGCACCCCGCGTACCCCGTCGAACCGGCCCGCGCGCAGGAGTTGGGTGAGGTAGCGGTCCAGGCGGTACGTCTCCTCGCCCACGTCCTCCAGGCACAGCAGTCCGCCGTGCGCGCCGGACCTGGCGTGCGGGGTGCCCAGTTCGGCGGCGAGCAGGCTCAGACAGCCGCCGAGCGTGACGCCCTCGGCCCGGCCGGGCACCAGGGCCGTGCCGCCGGAGGTGATCGTGCGGACCGTCTCCGGGGCGAACAGGGTGGCCCGGAGGTGTTCCTGGGCGCGGGCGTTCTTGACGAAGTCGAGGCCGGCCGCCATCGGGCCGTGCAGCGTGACCAGGCCGAGGCGGACGGCGAAGGCCTCGTGCAGGGCGGTGATGTCGCTGAACCCGACGAACACCTTCGGTCCGGCCGCCCGCATCGCCTCCCAGTCGAGCAGATCGACCATCCGCTGCACCCCGTACCCGCCCCGCGCGCACAGCACGGCGTCCACGGCGGGGTCGCACCAGGCGCTCTGCAGATCGGCGGCCCGGTCGGCGTCCGTACCCGCGAGGTATCCGAACTCCCGGTGCCGGTCCAGTACATGAGGTGCCACCACCGGGTCGAGGTCCCAGCCGCGCAGCACGTCGAGCCCGGACTGCAGCCGTTCCTCGGGCACCGGTCCGCTGGGCGCGACGACGGCCACACGGGCGCCGGGGGCCAGCCGTGACGGCCGGTGGAGTTCCTTCATCCGGTGAGCTCCAATGTCGGGATGCCGGGCGGACGCAGCCCGAAGACCTGGGCGTACAGGGAGAGTTCGGACTCCAGTGCCCGGATCGTGGTCTCTGCCCGGCGGAAGCCGTGCCCCTCGCCCTCGAAGGCGATGTACGCGTGCGGCACCCCCCGGCCCGCCATCCGGGCGAGGAACCGCTCGCACTGGGCGGGCGGGCAGATCACGTCGTCCAGGCCCTGCATCAGCAGGAACGGGGCGGCGATCCGGTCGGCGTGCTCGGAGGGCGACCGCTCCGCGTACCGGGCGGGGACCTCGGCGTACGGCCCGATGAGGGTCTCCAGGTACCGCGACTCGAAGTCGTGGGTCTCCCCCGTGCCCCAGCCGACCAGGTCGAGGATCGGGTAGAGGATCGTGCCGCAGGCGTAGACGTCGGTCGTGGCGAGTGAGGCGGCCGCGGTCCAGCCGCCCGCGCTGCCGCCGCGGATCGCCAGCCGGTCACGGTCCGCGGTGCCCTCGTCGGCCAGGGCCAGCGCGACGGCCGCACAGTCCTCGACGTCCACCACACCCCACTGCTCCCGCAGCAGGTCGCGGTACTCCCGGCCGTACCCGGCGGAGCCGCCGTAGTTGACCTCGGCGACCCCTATGCCGCGTGAGGTGAAGTACGCGATCTCCAGGTCGAGGACGAGCGGCGCGCGTCCGGTGGGGCCGCCGTGCGCCCACACCACGTACGGCGGCAGTTCCTCGTCGGGTGCCGTGCAGCCGGGGTGGTGCGGCGGGTAGACGTGGGCGTGGATCTCGCGCCCGTCGGGTCCGTTGAACGTGCGGATCTGCGGCTCGGGGTAGTACGCGGGGTCCACGGCGTCGTCGTGCGGGGCGCCGATCACCCGGGCCCGGCCGGTGCGGGCGTCCAGCTCGACCATCTCGTACGCGCTACGGGGGCTGGCCCCGACGGCGACGACTCCGTTGCCGTGCACGGCGAGGTCCGGCGCGAACTCGGTCCAGGGTCCGGCCGTGTCGACGAGTTCGCCGGTCTCCGGGTCGAGGATGCCGAGCGTGGTGGCACCGCAGCCGTGCACGACGGCGATGAGACCGCTGTCGAGCGGGGCGAACCAGCGGGACCCGAGCTTCCACAGCGGTCCGCCGAACTCCTCCTCGCGCGGGCAGAGGGGCTCGCCGTCGCGGTACAGGTTCCACCAGCCCGTACGGTCGCTCGCGTACAGGAGACGGCCGTCCGCCGACCACTCCACCTGGGCGATGGCCTCCGTCGGTCCGCCCGCCACCGTCCGCGCCTGACCGAAGGTGCCGTCCGCGCCGACCTCGGCGACGACGAGTTCCGTGCCGTCCCACGGCATCCGCGGGTGGTCCCAGGCCAGCCAGGCCGCCCGCCGTCCGTCGGGCGAGATGCGGGGGCCGGCCACGAACCGGTTCCGGTCGTCGGTGAGTTCGCGTACGCCGGCCCGGTCCTGGGCTGCCGAGCCGTCCAGTGGTACGGCGGCCAGGACGCGTCGTACGTCGTCGGGGGCTTCGCCGGTGAACTCCTCAAGGACGCACCACACTTCACCCCGTTCGAGGCGCAACTGCGGTTGCGCCCAGCGCAGTCCGCCGCCGACCGGGGAGAGCGGGGTGAGCGGGAGCGGTTCGCCGCCCGGCCGGTACCGGTACAGGCGCTGGTCGGCGAAGTGCACGAAGACGACGAGCGGTTCGCCGTCGACGATGACACCGGCCCATGGCTGTCCGCCGTACTCGATGACCCGGCTGCGCACGTTCCACGGGGCGGGCAGGACGGCCTCCTCGGTACCGTCGGCGCGCCGCCGGACCAGGGTGCGGCGCCCGCCCTCGGTGGGCCGGGCCTCGGTCCACCACGCCTCGTCGCCGACGAACCCGACGTACTCGGGGCGCCCGTCGTGCGCGGCGGCGAGCGCCGCGTCGATGGGTGAGGGCCAGGAACCGTAGGCCAATGTCCGCACTTCGTCCCCCGGTTTTCTAGGCGCTGCGCAGGAAGCGGTCGAGGACACGGACGCCGAAGTGGAGCGCCTCGACGGGCACGCGTTCGTCGACTCCGTGGAAGAGGGCCTGGTAGTCGTAGTCCTTCGGGAGCTTCAGCGGCGTGAATCCGTAGCCGGTGATGCCGAGCCGGGAGAACTGCTTGGCGTCCGTACCGCCGGACATGCAGTACGGCACCACGTGCCCCTCGGGAGCGAACTCCTCGACGGCGGCCCGCATCCTCGTGTACGTCACCGAGTCGACCGGCGCCTGCAGGGCCACCTCCCGATGCTGGAACTCCCACTCCACGTCGGGCCCGGTGAGCCGGTCGAGAGTCGCGCGGAACTCGTCCTGGGCGCCGAAGAGACAGCGCCCGTCCACGTACGCCAGGGCCTCGCCCGGGATCACGTTGAGCTTGTAACCGGCGTCCAGCATGGTCGGGTTGGCGCTGTTGCGTACCGTGGACTCGACGAGCTTCGCCGCCGGGCCGAGCTTCTCCAGCAGCCCGTCCATGTCCGTCAGGTCCGTCCGGATGCCGTGGAGCGCGGCGAGTTCGGTGAGCGCGGCGCGCACGGTCGGGGTGAGCCGCAGCGGCCACTCGTGCTCGCCGATCCGGGTGACGGCGGCGGCGAGTCGGGTGACGGCGTTCTCGTGGTTCACCTTGGAGCCGTGTCCGGCGCGTCCGCGGGCGGTCAGCTTCAGCCAAGCGGTGCCGCGCTCGCCGGCCGCGATCGGGTACAGCTCCCGACCGCTCCCGTCGTGGAAGGTGAACGCCCCCGACTCGCCGACACCCTCCGTGCAGCCCTCGAACAGCCCGGGGTGCTCGTCGGCGAGGAACCCGGATCCGTCCTCGGCGCTGGCCTCCTCGTCGGCGGTGAACGCGACGACGATGTCCCGCCGGGGCCGCGCGCCGTGCCGTGCCCAGTCCCGCACCACGGCGAGGATCATCGCGTCCATGTTCTTCATGTCGACCGCGCCCCGCCCCCAGACGACCCCGTCGCGGATCTCCCCGGAGAAGGGGTGCACGCTCCAGTCACGGGCCTCGGCGGGCACCACGTCCAGATGACCGTGCAGGAGCAGCGCGTCGGCCGACGGGTCGGTGCCCTCGATCCGCGCCACCACGTTCGTACGCCCCTTGGTGCGCTCCAGCAGGGTGGGCTCCAGGCCCGCCTCGGCGAGCCGCGCGGCGGCGTACTCGGCGGCGGGCCGCTCCTGGCAGTCGCCGCCGCCCCGATTGGTGGTGTCGAGGCGGATGAGGTCCGAGGTGAACTCGACGACCTCGTCCAGGGCCTGCTGGTCAGCCATACTGCTCCTCCACGGCGGCCGAGACGATCGTGGTCACCGCCTTGAAGGTGCGGATTCCCTCGTACATGGTGGCACTGGTGTACGACACCTGCCGCTCGCCGACGCCGGTCACACCCGGCACGACGGTGGCGGCCATCGCCAGATGCGCGGCGTCGAATTCCAGCGTGACGGTGAACGGCCCCGCGCGCTCCGGCTTCTGACGGGTCGCCAGGGACGCCGCCGCCTTCGCCGCCGCCCGGATGTCGGTGGCGGTCCTCTTGGGCGTACGGCACACGGCCGCGTACCGCGACACATGGTCCTTGACGGCGACCTTCAGCGCCTCGGGAGCGTAGCCGAGCGCGTCCTCGCAGGCCACGTCGTCGCCGGTGACCAGGACGACGGGCACTCCGAACTCGGCGACGACCTGCGCGTTGAGCAGGCCCTCGCTCGCGCGTACGTCGTTCAGCCAGACGCCGGTGATGGAGTTGGCGAGGTAGGTGTGTGCCAGGACGCCCTCCATTCCGGCGCCCGCGTGGTAGCCGACGAAGGCGACGCCGTCCACGTCACCGTGCTGCACGCCTTCCACCATGGACAGCGCCTTGTGGCGGCCGGTGAGCATCTCGGCCCGCTCGTCGAGCTGTTCGAGGAGCAGGTTGCGCATGGTCCAGTGGGCCTCGTTGACGAGGACCTCGTCGGCGCCGCCGTCGAAGAAGCCCCGCACGGCGGCGTCGACGTCCGAGGTGAACATCGAGCGGCACCGCTCCCACTGCGGAGTCCCCGGCAGCACGTCGGCCGGCCAGGTCACCCCGGTGGCGCCCTCCATGTCGGCGCTGATCAGGATCTTCATGCCTCGTCACGTTACGCGCCGCGACGGGAACCGGCCAGGAAGCGCGGGCACCTCGCGGCTCGCTGCACGTGGGGCCGTCGGCTCAGATGGGGACCGCGACGGCGTTGTACGTGGTCGCGGGTGTCGGGGGCGTCGTGAAGCGCGCGTTGACCAGGTACAGCCGGTCACCGAAGCGAGCGGCCGTGGTCGGCACGTCGAAGCGCGGGTCGGTGATCGTCCGGCGCAGGGTGGCCGTGGTGGCCCTGGCGTCGAGGTCCCAGACGCTGATCAGGTTCAGCCGGTTCTGTACGACGTACAACGTGCGGCCGATGCGCCACAAGCCGTCGCCGTTGACGACCGTGTCCTGGCCGACGAGCGTGATCCGGGTGGCGTGCCCGGTCGTCGGGTTCACGTTGTACAGCTCGCCGGGCGTGCTCTTCACGACGATCAGCCCCCGGCCGTCGGGCGTGCCGACGACACCGTTGGCGTTGTTGACGTTCGGCAGCTGCGTCCAGTCGCCGGTGAGCGGCAGCGCACGGACACCACCGCCGCTGCCGCCGCGCGGGACGCTGTGGAGGGCGGCGTCGAGGGAGTCGGTGAACCAGGCGCGGTCGCCGAGCAGGGTGACGTCGTTGATGAAGTGGCCGGTGGACGGGGTGAGTTGGTGAGTGGCGAGGAGTTCACCGGTGCGGGCGTCGTGCACACGGGCGACGCCGGTGTTCCCGGCTACGTACAACAGACCGTCCTGGTCCACCTTCAGGCCCACGGAGACCAGTCCGGTGCCGCCGGCGAAGACGATCCTGCCCTCGCCGGTGCGCAGGTCGGCGCGGTAGAGGGCGCCGTTGGCACGGGAGCCCAGGTAGGCGTACGGCCCGCCGCCGATGGCGATGCCCTCGGGGAGCCAGCCGTCGGGGAGCTGGAACTCCGTCGGGCCGCCGGTGCGCGGGGTCGCGCCCGCCGTACCGGCGCCGGCCGTCACGGCCAGCGCGGCGCCGCCGAGCACGGCACGCCGGGTCGGACGTGGACGGGGGTGGGGCAGCGGGCCGGAGTGGGGGCGGGTCGGGGGCATGGCGCGGGCCTCCATGATGTCGGCTTCGTTGACAACTGCGGCCACAACTAGGTTGACAATGGCGCGAGTTGATAACGATTTTGCGCTTTCAGGAGTTCCCCGTGCCCCCGACCGCCACAGGTGTCGCCGGTGTCACATCGTGCGTCCCGCCACCAGCCACCTCGACGGCAGTTCGATCCGGGTGCCGTCGGGCCGGTACTCCGTGGTGGTCAGCGGCAGTTCACCGCTTGCCAGGACAGTGAGCCCGGCCGCGTTCAGGTACCCGTGGATCGCGTCGTCGGCGACCTCGCCGGGCGCTATGCCGTGCCGGAAGACCGGCGCCAGCTTGGGCGGCGGCCCCTCGGGGCTCCGCGCCAGTTCGAGCAGGACGGGCTTGGCGGACTCGGACAGCTCGACGAGGAAGGTCCGGCCGCGCTCCCCGACAAGGGTGGCGAGGCTGTCCACCAGTGTCTGTCGGTCCTTCGGGTCGGCCTGGTGCAGCACACCTCGCATATAGACGTTGGTGTCGCCGAGTTCCGCGTGCAGTGTCTCCGCCGCGCCCTTCTCGACGGCGTCCAGCAACCGGTACCGCGCCTGCCCCGCCTGGTCGGCGCGCCGGGCGTGGTCGAGGGCGGCGGCGGAGAGGTCGGCACCGATCACGTGGGGGAAGCGGTCGGCCAGGAAGCGGGTCTGGGTGCCGTTGCCGCAGCCGAGGTCGAGCATCGGCAGGCGGTGGTCGACCAGGCGGGGTTCGAAGAAGGCAAGATGGACCCCGGCGGTGAGGATCGGCTCCGCGTCCCAGAACACCGCCCCCTGCTCCTCGGGAGCCTCACGCCAGAAGCCTTCCCAGGCCTCCCGGTACCGACTCGTCACGCTCATGACCACTCCCAGGATGCGACGGCCGCCCGCCTCATGTGGCGGGCCAGTACGGTGTACCGCGCCCTGATCGCACCCACAAGCGCGCGGCGCGTTCCGTCATCATCCGTTCGACTCGGATACGCCGGTGTCCGCCCCGAGGGACCTGGCGCGCCACACGCTCCCGCCGCGCTCCGGGAGCCGCTGGTGCTCCGGGCGCCCCGCGCGCCCCGGGAGCCGCGGGCGCTCCAGGAGCCGTGGAAACCGCTCAGCGCCGCGGCAGTGTCAGTTCGAACCAGACGGTCTTACCCGCCTTGGTCCTGCTGGTTCCCCACTCACTGGCGAGGGTGCTGACCACGCGCAGACCGCGCCCGAACGCGTCTGAGGGGCCGGCGTGCAGCAGGGTCGGCAGGTCGTGGTCGTCGTCGTCCACTTCGCACAGCAGGGTGTCGCCGCGCACCAGACGCAGGTCGACGGGTCGGCTGTGGGAGTGCCGCAGGGCGTTGGTGACGATCTCGCTGACCATGAGCTCGGCGGGATCCGCCAGCTTGGCGAGCCCCCACTCGTGGAGCTGCTCGCGGACCACCGCGCGGGCCCGGCCGGCCTCGGCCGGGTCGAGGGGCAGTCGCCACTCGGCGACGTGGTCGGGTTCGAAGCCGTTGAGGCGGGTCATCAGCAGGGCCACGTCGTCCTTGCGACCACCGCGGTCCGCCTCGGAGAACGTCGCGGCGAGGGCGCGGATGATGGTGTCGCAGGCGTCGTCCATGGAGGCGGCCGGATGGGCCGCGGACTCGCACAGCGTGGCGAGTCCTACGCCGATGTCCTCGCCGCGCACCTCGACGAGCCCGTCGGTGCACATCACGAGCCGGTCGCCGGGCTCCACCCGCACGCGCACCGCCTCGAAGGGCACCCCGCCGACCCCGATGGGCGCGCCCGTGGGCAGGTCAAGGAGCTCACTGGCGCCGTTCCCGGCCCGCACCAGGACAGGCGGGATGTGCCCGGCGTTGGCGATGTGCAGTTCGCTCGCGATCGGGTCGTAGACGGCGTAGAGGCAGGTCGCGAGGTAGGTGT
>Ga0307516_10002536_pt1 | contig 24294 bp, 33 predicted proteins | sample 19_EM_MG_FD_203310 | JGI IMG/M metagenome (GOLD analysis project Ga0307516, IMG submission 203310) | Populus trichocarpa ectomycorrhiza microbial communities from riparian zone in the Pacific Northwest, United States - 19_EM | ecosystem: Host-associated > Plants > Roots > Unclassified | place...
ACAATAGAGAGAGAGAGAGAGAGAGAGAGAGAGAGAGAGAGAGAGAGAGAGAGAGAGAGAGAGAGAGAGAGAGAGAGAGAGAGAGAAAGAGAGAGGGAGCCGAGAAGAGGGTAGAGCTGTGGGAATACAGTTACCCCGTTGTCGACAGGTAGATAGCCGCAGGAAGCGGATTATGTCTATTTTCAACAAGACAATGCCCCTCCACATATCGCCAAATTTACGAAGACCCATATCGCACAGCTTGGACTTCACGATTTCCTTTTTCCCTGGCCAGCATCCTCACCGGATATGAATCCTATCGAGGAAATCTGGAGACGGATGAAAAGCAGGATCTCTCGCCGCAATCCTCGTCCTACCCGAGTAGTTGAACTCCAGGCTGCTATTCAGAAAGAGTGGGATACGATTACTCAAGACGAAATCGAAGTCCTGGTTTCAACCATGCCACAACGCATTGCCGCCCTCCTTGAAGCTAACGGAGGACATACCAAATTCTGATTTTTTTTTCCCATTATTATTACATTTTGTACCATATTAAGCTCGCTTTTTTGTGTTTCTTGTTTCCTTTGTTTCTTCTATCGCGTGTATCTCGGCCTGATTTCTGGGGGTCTCTTTGTCACCCCTTCCATTTAATCGTATTTGCACTAATGTTATTTGTGTTTTTGTACCCTTTCATTCTTTCTTTTATGGTGTGTATGTTGGTCTGATTTCTGGGGATCGCTTTGGTCATCCTTCCGTTTAATTGTATTTGTACTGGCGTTATCTTCTGGTGCACTGACCAGCGTTCAATCTCGATCTTGTCTGAAACCAATTGTCTTACTAAAGCGTTCAATCCCCGAGTACCCTGTACGAGTAGGTCTGCAGATCCTCGCTCATTCTCGCTCTCTCGCTAACTCCGACGGAGTATTACCAGTGTATGCATCGTTATGCATGGCCGGTTCGACGGTCGGCAGGATTACATATCGGTGGGGGGAAATGCAACGGCCGTCCGTTCTGATCCCTCGAAACCGGCTCGCCGGTCGATAGTCAGTCATCGCAACGCTCTCAGCCCCCCGCAGGCGGCTAAACGTTGTTCCTCGCTAGGTTCTAGAGGAACTGTCTTTGGACGGCCGGTGCGCTTCCGCTTGGGAGCGGTATCGGGATATTGGACGCGGAAGGAAATCTAAGATCGTCGTTGAAGCTGTGGTGGGATTTGTTTCCGGCATAGATATCTGCTATGGGCCAATAGCACACCGTCGTAGCTGTGCTATATGGCCTCCTGACATAGGTATGCAGGGTATATACGTACATGCCTCTGCCAACACGACTGCGCAAGTCCCCTAACCAAGCAGACGGTGTTCCGTTGATCCTTCACGGACGGATACACTACCCTGGGTCTCCGTGTAGGCACGGGGCAGATATAGCTCATTTCGCCACTGTATCGCGGAAGCTGACTGGGGTAAGCAGCCCGAGCAAGCATCTCCAAAGGTGTATCCAAGGACATCTGCACTTCTTCACCAAAGGGGAGTGATTCTCCACTCCCATATCGATGTTTTCAGTGCGTACGAAGAGGTGTGCTGGGACATGTGCCACTGGTTCGGCGGCACGGCGGTCCCGAGCATCTCCAACATACTCTCTGAGATAATATACCGTCCAGCTCAAGTCTCCTTGCCGGAAGCGTTCGAGCCGTTTAACCGACGGCGTCGACTGAAGTCTATGCCAGTCAATCATGCGGGATCCAAGCAGGATCACCATAAACACCGCACGTCCGCAGCACAGACGAACGGACAGCCATCGCAGGCACAAGCATATCTCGTTTACTCTCTGTTCGGCGTAGCTCCATCCTCCGAGATACCATGGGCAGGGGGACAACCATCCGGCAGCTTCAGCTCCGAACTGGTTTGCCGGGGACCGGTTGCTACCCGCCATTCGTCACACGGGCTCGTTGCGGACCCAACTACCCTCTAGACAACGCCACCGTCCGACGGGATTCGGTGGGCCAGCGAAAGAGCAAACTAGTCGTTGTATTTTGTCCTCTTATGATGGCATTTTGCAGGTTGCTAGTTTCCTGATTGCTCCGTCCGATGGGCAGCTACCAACCGTAATAGACAACATACAGGTTTCACGGATATTCGCACTTTACCACGAAACACTTGGCTCCCTCCACCTCTCATGCTCCGACGGCCTCAGCCATCCTCACCTGAGCCAATCCACTGGCCCAAGCCGGTGTATCTATATATCCTACATCGAGCAGGGCCAGGCCGCAGGCGAGTCCTACACTTCCACACATGCTGGTTGGTTCCGCAGCAGCGGCTGCAGTGCTTCCTTCCCTCCTACATACAACCTGTCCTGCCATAACTTCCTCCCACACCCCACCCACAGACCCTTCCACCAACCGCCGCACGCCTACAATGCGCCACACGGAAAAATTTGCCGTTCAGGGTAGCCCAATTCGTCAATAGGAACCCAAAATAATGGACTTATGTGCATCCGTCCAAACTCCCACCGCCACCCGTCCTCGTCGCAGAAGAGCACGAATGCGAGCACGGGCACCCCACACCGACAGACACCCCACACCGCCCGTCGCCTGCCCCCCGAGCAAACGGCCGCGAAAAAAGGATGCGCGCGGCGCAGCCAATGGCCCCGATACTATGTATATGTACCAGAGCTGGCCCAGAAATAACCAGTACATTACGGTTCGGCCAACCCCGGCCCTTGCGAGCAAGAAACAAAGCCAGCCAGCCAATCAGCTGTGGGGCATCAGCCGCACGGTGCACGCTGCACAATGCACATTTCTAAAAGCACTGTATATAGAACTAGCAGTTCGGGTTGGCCTGTTTGATGCGGCCTTAACTTTTGACTCTTGGTGGGACCCCATCGTGGTGCTGCTAGTGGTGGTGGGAGCGGTCAAGCACTGACCGCAAATTCACCGGGAAAAAAAAAACAATAGTAATCAAACGCCAGATGCAATCCCCATGCGGGTATGTACATCGGGAAAGTATGTTGCTGTGGAATTCCATCAATTTTTAATTATTATTATTTTTATATAAAAAAAAATGAATCGAAAACTGAAAAGCAAAAAATTAGAATTTGGCCCCTGAATTTCCATCTTATGTAGCTGTTTTTTTACTTTCTTCTTATTACGGAAAAATGACCGGCAATATTCTCTGTGTGACCACTGGGTGCTTACCCAACCAACACAGTACCTGCTCTTTGACGGATGTAGGTAGAACCGAAGATCCTGCGGCAGTATGTCCATCTCCGTCTCGGTACTCCGCCCGGTCTCCACCGCCGTCTCCATCCGTCTCCATCCGTCTCCATCTTGAACCGTCTCCGTCCAGATCCGGTGTGCACCACCCCCCCCCATTTTTTTCGTAGAGGGCAAGAGGGGCGCTAGCTGGACTTTCCGGGCCCCATGTACGGCTCGAGATTCAAACGCATTCGTAAGGGGGAGGCGGGGCGCCTTGATGGAATAGATACCGCAACCAGAGCACGACGTGTCGGCGGCTTGACACTGTGCTTTTTTCTTTCTTTTTTTCCTGGGAGCTTTTATCGAGAGAGAGAGAGAGAGTTTATTTATTGCATCCGATCCGGCAAATTACAATCATTTTACCTTGCCGCCCCGACTAATGGCGAGAGACCCATCATTAAATAAGTATATATGTAGTCAGTACCCCGCTGGCACCCTTAAATCCTAACAAAAACACACATTGCACTTGGGCACGTTTATGACGTTGGTCTATTAATCGCGGGGGGAGCAGCCTTGGGCGCGTTTATCTATCAAATTTACGCCCGTTTCCGAAACTAGAAGTAAGAGTGATGCCCGGTGCAGCGCCACCTCCCTCACAACCCCCCACCTCGGACGCAACTCCGTCAGCTCCGCTGATCGCCGCACGGCGATGCCTGCTGCACCATGACTTCGACCACCCAAAGGAGAGAGAAAATTCGAACCCGCAAGTAGTTTTTTTTTTTTTAACCAGGCTACGAGATGTTGACCAATCTCCACATGTTCTAGATACCGCTCTGTCTGACCTTGCCACACATACCGCAGTGCGTGCTGCGAAGCACGAACTTGGAGAGTGCCACACGCTGGTTGCCACCAATTCTTATCCGCTATTCCTTGGGTCGACCTTGAGGGTTCTAACTGGTTAGTCATTGACGTTCGAGTTACAAACCTCACTGGCCAGTATCTCAAGTGGACGAGAGGAGGGCTACGGCTAATCGCTGGTGGTGCCCCTCCTACCGGACCCAGACCCGGGAGCACCTATTCAAGAATTGCCCTCACTGGAAGGCCCAGCAGAAGATCCTATGGGTGGAAGTGTTGAAGGTAACGGGTAGAGTTAAAAGCTGGTACAAGATCCGAGAGCTTTTTGCCGGTGAGCGGTGCAGCCAGACGATCCTTGACTACCTCGCCACCACAGATGTGGGGCGACGGATATCAGATACGGCTGAGGAGGATTCCCCGGGGTGAGATGTCGGAGGGGGAACTTAAGGAACGGAATGAGAAGGCGTAGGAGAGGGAGACAATCCAAGAGTCGGGGGATGAGCTTTTTGCAGGAGTGGATGAGGTTGGGAGCACAGCTGGGAGCGAGGAAGTCCTCGGGACGGATTTTTTTGAGAATTAGACCAGGGCGGAGGGTAGGGGGAGCCACAGCGGGCCGCCTTCGGGTTGGACAGTGGACGGGGGGGGTGAAAGCGGATGAATGGGCAAAGATGGCAGCGGACGAGCCAGACCTGCTCACGGCGTGGAACATCTCCGACCTCGGTAGCACAGCGACCAGCCGGGGGCAAAGACGGCACCCCCCCAAGTGTGGACGAAGAAGCGACTCACCGCTAAGTGCTGGTGGTGCGCTTGCAGGACCCGCAAAGAATCGGAAATATGTACGATAGTTATCCTCGGGAAACAAAGCGCTACAAAGAATCAAAACTACATACAGTGCACCCTCCCCCAGGCTGCCGAATGAAAGGGAAAAACGCAGACAACTCGACGCAGAGTACTAAGAGATATGTAGTGGGTCAGCCGCCAATGGAACACCCACGACACACTCGCCAAAGAAACACCCCACGAAGAGCTTTGCCTGTCCTGAACTATCCAGCAAACGAGCACAAGGGGAAATGGAGTGAATTGCAGAAATGCCAGAAGAGAAGCCCAGAACTTTTGTCGCAAGCCATTTTTATTTTTTTCGTCGCAAAGAAATCTTCCGTGACCACAAGATTGTGAGGCGATGCACCGCTAGAATTCCAGCAGTCCACCACTCTCGTCGTTCCGTCTACACATTAGGGCATTTCCCAGTTGTTCAGCGGGCGGCCGAAGACTCGGGACTTTGGAAGCTCGTTGATACGACCGCAAGTGGGATCTCCCGCGGTCCACGCAGACCATCCCTTGCCGTGGAGGAACTGCCTCGTGTATATGGCCGTCCTCAGGTTTGTGAACTCAATCTTGTACAAGCCTGTGGTGCCCGCCGGGATAATGTTGATCTGAGTCGTGAAGATATCTCCCAGATTCGTGGGCAGAGGAGTGCCCTCCACGAACTTCCTAATGCTCGTCATAGAAAGCAATTGACCTCGCGGTGGCCGAACCGAGAGAATGCGACTGTTCAGATGGTCGAACAGTTCATCCTGTATATCGGCGTGCAAGGGAGGTACGGCTTCCATCTCAACCTGCAGAACCGTCTCTCGGAAGTAGATAGGGGCGATTTTTAGCCATTGGAAGTATGCCCAAGCTTGCTCGCAATGGAGAAAGGTAACCTCAAGGCGCTTGGAGGCGGTGCCCTTCTCGCATTCGCGGATAAGCATCTTCTCGAACGGACCTCCCCTGATCATATCCAATGCTTCACTGTTTCCAACGACCCGGGGCAGCTGAGTGATGACAACCTTGCGGTAGCGCGGTTCAACCTTGCCGTTGGCGAGGTAGGGAGAATTTAGGAGCTGGGCCGGTCGGTTGCGAACCGGAGGTGTAAGGCCACGGGAGCGATAGTATGCCTTCTCGGCAGGACCACCACCCTCATACCATGTAAGTCTAGAAAAACAAGTTAGGAATTAGAGATGTTGGAAGGACATTTCTTACGGAACCTACCCCTTAGTATTGTCGGCAAGGATATCGAATTCTCCACAGTAGTACGTGGGCCCCTGCTTGGGTTCATGCTTGGGTTCATGCTTGCTCACAAGCACGCGTTCCACGCCCGCAGATGGACGCCGTTGTTCCACAATGATAGGCCTAGATGGGGGTTAGATGAGCTGCTAAAAGGGTTACGGAGACTTACATGTCCGAGCGGTTCGACATCACGTACCCAACCGAACAGCCTGCAGGTACCGCAGAACCACGCTTTGAGACCTTTTCGTCATCTTTCGTCTGGGGCTCTTTGCCAGGCGGATAAAACACCCGAATCTCTGGCACTGACTTCTCGCGCTTAACCTGGCCGGGCCAGCGCTGGTTCTGTTCGTTTGACAGCAAGTGGAAAACTGGCGGCGACATCGGCCGTTGGAATGATTCAAGGTCGATGCCGATGTCCTCGGTCTTAATGTCAGTCGGCAACTCCGGCCGTGGGTTGATCTTTGGTGCAGGAGCCTCAGCCGTGTATCTGGATGGCAATGGAGCGAAAAACTTTGGGGGGCCGCCCTTCGGAAGCGTACCCTTTCGATGAGAGCGGTCAAGGTCTTGGAGAGCTAGTCCAAGACCATCCGGGAGAGAAACTGGTGACGGACGAGGTTCTGTGTTCCAGCGGGTCAGCGCATGTTGTCGGGCCAACCTATGAACCGATGGATTCTCAAACCTTCCGCAGCGTTTGGCTCCTCGGTGACCTTGGGTTTGCCCTTTCGACGGCGGTCGGGCACGTTGATTCCGCGCGAGCGAAAGATGTCAGCCAACCAGCACTCTTCATCGACATCTTCAGTGGTAACACCCGTGAACTTCTCCTCGCTAGCGAGCACAGGGTCGAGCCAGGCGTCGGCATGCCTGTACGACTTGCGCCACAAGTCCTCAGCATCGAAGCCGCTCTTCTGGATGCTGTAAACGAAGTAGTCCTTGGCAATCTTCCACCGGCTAAGATTCTCCTGATAGTCGAGGAGCTTATCTACAGCACCGTCCAATCGATCCTTGATGCTCCTGTGAGATTCCAATAATTCCAGGAGAAGCCTACCTGCACATCTGTTAGATACGAACCGGTAATGATAGAAGAGAGCTCGTACCCGGAACCTGAACCTTACTGTCGGGCACGGCGCCGACAATCTTGTGCAAGATATCGATCACCGAGAGCTCGTCCTCGCCGTCGGACTCGGCAGCCATCACACGCCGTGCAGATGCCGGGGCGCCATGCTCAGACGCCTTGGAGGCGGACAGCATCACCTTGGATTCAGCCCGCTTCTTGGGGTTGTCCAGGGGAGATTCTGGCGATGCTGAGCTCAGTGGTGAGCACTCGTCGTTCTCGGATTCAACCGGCTTCTTCATCTTGTCTGAGGAAGAATCCAGTAACGTCGAGCTTGACGGCGAGCACGTGTCGTTCTCGGGGACACCGATGATCGAAGCTGCGACTCCCACCTTTCCGGGCGAGGAGTGAGGAGGCGGCGGAGGCTCGGGAGTCGAAAGCTCGGCAAGAGGAACAAGACCGGGGGATGGGGTCAATTTTTCGGCACCACCTAGGGGAGATTTGGTGGCTTCCTTACCAACAAGAGGAGGGGCCGGTGGTGCATTGTGGGGCACGGAAGTAGTAGCAGCGATGTTGATGGGCCTGGAACGAGAAATGAACAACATCTTGTCGAGGAGGTCGTGCGTGCAGGCGATGATCTCCGGCTGTATAGTGGACCCTGCAGCGGTCTGAGACTGCCGCGAACCGGACGGCTCGCCCGGTTTGGCAGCATGCATGCTCGGGGCGCTCATGTCGATTTTGTCTGGGAGCCGTTTGCTAGTAGCGGTGGTCTCGAAGGGGCAGGGGCGGCGCTGGTTGAGATTGGCCATGGCAAATCTAGGATCCGCCATCGCTCTTGATTGGATTGATTATTCCCCGCCGGAGAAAACCGCGGGGCGGAGGACTAAGAAAGGCTGTGAAATTGTTGCGGTATGCCGAGGGTATCAGTGAGAAGGTGGCAAAGGAGAGGGGGGGAGAGGAGGAGGTGAGTGTAGAGAGAATTACTAGGAGACGATAGTAGGAAGAGGTAGATGGCGGGTGTTGGAAAGAGACCGGCGACGAGTGGAGATGGGAGGCGGAGGGTAGAGTAAGAACAGAATGACGACGATTGTAAACACAGATTGAGCCGCAGACTCACAAACCCTCGGGTGAGAAGGGCCAGTAGCGCTGTCACGTGGTGACAGTGTCCTCACAACTGTGTTTCACGCGTTTTTTCTTGGCTGCGAGCGCCCGCTGCGCTACGTATAACTTTCTGCGTCCGCGGGGGAGGCCTGCACCGACACAAGCTGTACCAGCTGCATCCGCTGCGCGGTGTTTCCAAGGGGTTTTCTTTGCTACCAGCCACCAACCACGTGCAGATACACTGCTATCCACTGCCCGCAGTTCCGGGCACGGTCTCGACTTCGATAAATCTCCTCGTCTGAGCCTGCACACTAGGGCAAACTCGAGTGAGGCACTGTGAGTTGGTACGCACATTCACGCGTTAGTACAGGGCTGAGGAACCCTGCGAACCGTGCCAGCCCTTCGCTTGATTCTGCAGCCGCTTTGCATACCCAGCACATGGTTCGTACATATTGAAGGGACGAATAAAAGCTCAAACCCTTTTATCACTCATTATTATCATTATTATTATTATTTCGCCCTCAAAGTGCATCCAGCTCCATTCCACTTGTTGCCAGCATAATCGGCATCAGGACGCAGCAAATCGCGGACATTGTGAGCACATCCACTGCTCGCTTGGGCGATCCAGCGATCGCGTTTGGTCGGTGAAGCGGAAGCGCAGCGCCACCTCTCCGCGAATGATGCTGATGATGATGATTCATTGATCGTGTGGTTCATCGACGATTTCGCAGCACGGTGTTCGCCGAACCATGTGCTGTGCAGAAGCGCCCACCCCATCCCCCCCCCCGGCGACTCTCCGCGAACAAAACGACGATATGTAGCTATATATCGTGCATCTCTCTCACGCGCCAGCCATCCACCCACAACCCAGTACCATGGATCCCTCCTGTCGGCGCCTCGGAAATCCCAACCAACCACGCGGCCCGAGACGGTCGGTCGGAAGGAGAGGGGGGGGTTCGCACCGTGCCGGGCGAGCGGGTTGAACCTATTCGCTCTACAGCTGCACGCTGTGCTGCTATATCTCCCAAGTATCGTATAGCTATCCGACTCGTGTCACCCGCCAACTAACTACTTACACAACCAAGTCCGACCACATTTCAGACCCCCGACCAAGGAAAGCTCCGAGATACAACCGCGACATCTCGCCCGCCAGTGGCCGCATCCCACATCTCGGACGACCGATTCCAGCATGCGGTTATGTTATGCAACTCCATCCTGACAGAGGGTCGCACGCGATCAACGGACCACCACCAGCGGCCTGGCATTCGCCTCGGATATCGGATATAACCCCCACGGTCCGCGGGCTGGAATCCAAACCCGCGACCGACAGGGATGGGTCAATGGGGGCGCTGGCGGAAGCCTGCCGTCGATGGCGAATGGAGGAATACCAGCAGCTATCTCCCTCCGCCACGTAACTGTGTACATATGTACCTCCGGGAAAGCCGTCTCGCAGCCTGCTCTCCGCGGTGGCGACGTGTGGTCTGCACTCCATCGCGAGTGTGCCTCCCGTCTCGCGCCCGAGACCAATCACCCTGCGCCGAGTCGGCCACGAACGAAGCCCTGTTCGTGTCGGCTCACGCACGCACCCGCGCACGGTGCCCCTCCCCACCACGCATCACTCGCCGCCCCCGTACCGGACAGACTTGGCCACGGGCTGTGGTCCTCCCCCTCTTCTCTCCCGCTTACTTGCCGCATCAAGCATCCCCTCGAAAGATGCCGGCCGCGACTCGGCCGAGCCGCGCTGAGCACTGGTTACTACTGCACGAGGCTGCATACCGTCCGATTCTAGATACTATTAGCCGGCGCCTAACCAACGAGCATTATGTGTGTACTACCACTGGCAACCGGTTGCCCCCAACCTGGGCTGCGAGTGACGAGCGTGTGAGCGGAGGCGGACGGTGCCACTCTGCCAACGCGACGTCGCCGGCAGCCAGCCAGCCAGCCGGCTCCCCAAATGTGTAGCTGTTGGCCATCTCCAAACTCTCCCCGGATATCATGCCTGCCCGAGCGGGTTTGTGTGTGGCTAGGAGTGTGCTGTTCTGCAGGCCGCTGTATCCAGCAGCCGGTCGATCGGCTCCAGATGGATTGATAATCGACAAACACACTCTTCCCCCACCCGCCTTCTGTCTCGCGCTTAGCCCGCAAGATGTAGGCCAAGACAGAATGTACTCTATGTATCTCATTTCCCACAAATACTGCATACAGTATCGCCAAAAAAAAAAAAAAAGAGGAGAAAAGAAAAGAAAAGAAGAGAAGAGAAACCCCGACTTGGGAAAAAAAAAAGAAAAAAAAAGAAAGAAAAGAAAAGTGTACTCTAGCATGCCCAAAGCGGACACCAACCAATCGGATCATCAAGACATCATCACCGTTGCCCTCATTCCACACGCGGGTTCAAACAAAAGAAAAAAGAAAAGAAAAGAAAAGAAAAAAATCCAGACGAACAGAGGAAAAAGGGGGGGCTGGGTAGGTAATTAGTCGGATGCAACCGTCATACGACTTCCCGCCCAGATACATACATAACTCTTGGGGGGCGGGGGGGGGGGGGGGGAGATAAAACCAACGGGCGGGTAGATCCCATTCCGCAAAACGCGCATTCCGCGGGGTATGTGGATATGCAGTTGGTTGGATATCTATCTATGTAGTTACCATACATTAAGTACATACATAGTTGTTCCCACGCGCGGACGTGGGTACATAGACCACGGTCCGGATGACGATGTCGGGTAGTGGCAGGGCGTGCACGCCCTGCAGACATTTCCACGCTCCAAGAGCGTGTGTAGTTACGTGCGTACACAGATAGTTACATATCTATCCCCCCGCGAGCAAGCTGGGCCTGATCCTCCCGCCGCTACCAGATCCGCCGGGCTGGCTGTTTAGTGGCCCGAAGGTCTCCTCCGGCATTCCGTTGCCCGCGCCTCCTGTAGCAACTGGTGCTAGGGCGCGATGAGGCGACGACGGAGCTGCACGGGAGGAGAGGCTCGCAGTGACGTCATCCCGCGACCACTCCGTTCTGCGGGCGGTGGGCGGTGGGTGATGTGTACGCCGAGCCCCCTCCCGTGGATATCCTCCCTCCCCCGCTGTTGGCAAGTTCCGTTGCCTCCCTACATAACTATTTACATACGTTGCTGTTGGCAAGTTCCGTTGCCTCCCTACACAACTATTTACATACGTTGCTGTTGGCAAGTTCCGTTGTCTCCCTACATAACTGTTCACATATGTTCAGCGCAGCGGGAACCCGTGCGTAGACTAAGCCCCCCCTGCGGTATGAGGTATGTATGTGTATATGTACGCAGGCGCCCGCAGCGAGCAGAACGGATGGATGCGGATGCGGCCGCCAGCCTTGGTCCGCGATCACCAACTCCGCTCTGGCTGCCAAACAACGGTAGGCAGCCGCTGCGGAAGGCGCGCACGCACTCGTATGTTCCCGGGGCTGCCCACCAACTACCACGCACGCGTCTTCATTTGAGGATATAGATATCTATGACATTTCCGCTGCGCGCTGCACACACAGGCACGCAACAAAGATACCTACATTGCATTACACCGCATGGCATGGCATCATCGCGCTCCAGCACAGCACGGTTATACACACCGCATATTGCGGTTGTCGGTCCCAATTCCCTTTCTGGAGGTGGGGCCTTTGTCTCCTGTCCTTGTTCGCGCCTTTGTCTCCTTCTCCTTCTCCTTCTTCTTTTCTGTTGTTGTTTTCCTTTTCACCTGCTCGACCGTGGGCGAACTCCCGACGGGATGCCTCGTTCGTGGGGCCCGCCTACCCGCCGGCCTGCTTGCTTGCGTGCATGAACGCACGCCATTACTACATATATGTTTTCCCTGCAAGTCAAAGGAAGAGCGTGTGCGGTCTGAATATCCACATACATAGATAGCGAGATAGATGGGGCGAGAGTGAGTGTGCGTGCAAGTCACAGCACACCGCGGGTGTACTGGTGCGTGCAAACCGGAGTGCTGGAGCAGGACCTCAGAGGCGGACTCGCCAGCCCCCGACGGTCCAGCGTGTAACTATGCGCGCTGGGATCAAGACGGGCCCCTCTTCTCCTTGCGCTCCGCACGTACATAATGTATCTGCACACATACATACATGTGTGATATGTGCGGGGGACGGAGGTATGAATACCGCCGGGCTGACGGAGGAGGAGGAGGAGGAACGAGGCTGCGAGACGGTCGGTGCGCGGAAAGCAGAGGACGGAGGACGGAGCGCGGTGTCTCGCCGAGGCACGACAGCGGTGGCCACGGTCCCTCCGTCCGTTCCTCCGTCCGTGGCGCGCCGAACTGCGACCGGACGAACCGCCCCGACCCGCCGCCGCCGAGCAGTGGCACCGTGGCGGGCTGGGCCACACACAGCGGGGAGACAAGTGCCGAGCATCCGTCTTGTCCGTCCGTCCGTCCGTCCGTCCGGTGGCAAATGCTGCCCCGCCCCTGGTAAGGGGGGGGGCGCGAGTCGCCTAGATATCTATCTATCTACACATGTGCGCGTGGAGCCGTGGTACATAAGCAGCGGGATAGGAAGAAGAAAAGAAAAGAAAAAGAAAAAAGAAGAAGAAGAAACGAAAGAGGAGGAGGGAAAAAACAACTTTTCCGCGCGGGACTTGGCTTGGCTTTGTCCAAGTCGGGCTGAGCTTTTTTCTTTTCTTCCCATGTGTCCCGGGGCGGCAATAATAATGCTCTGTGCCCGGTCGACTTGGGTCAAGTCAAGTCCGGAGTTTCGCCGTTTCAACCCGTCCAAATCGTCCGCGCCTCCCCCGCTCCCCGTTCCACACACACCACCGAGAGAAAAAAACAAGCCAGAACAAGCCAAAAGAAACCAAAAAAATAAAAATAAATAATAATAATAATAATAATAATAATAATACCAAGTCCCGATGTCCGGCGGGGTTGGAGGCTGTCCGACCCGCAGCAACAAGCGATCAAGATCTGGGTCCTGCGACAAGGCAAGATCTGAAACAGCGCGGTACAGGGTAAACCACGCAAAGATAAGTAAGTACACACATAGTTATCTGCTCTGTGATCGGTCAAACCGTGCGAACCCGTGCCGAGTTTCTTTTTTGCTTTCCCTCTCCTTTCAGCAGCAACCGTGTGAAACAAGCGTGGAAAACCCTCGTTTCTCCGCTAAAAGTGGTCCCACCATCCGTCCGTCTCCTTGTGTCTGGCCGATGAACTCGCATCCCCGTCCCCCCGCACGCGTCTCGTCGTCGTCGTCGTGCTCGTCGTGCTCGTCTTGGCCCCGGCTCCGCCATCTCCTCCGCCCCCAGGCTCCACTGCAACCCCAGGATGGCCCGGGTTTGGCGCCCGCAATGAGACACGGACAACGAGGATGCGGGGAGGGAGAGCTCCTCGCTGCTTCCGTGTCAAGGCAAACAATTGCGAACCGGCCTGGGATTGCAGTTCGAGAAACGTCGGCTATCAGTCTTTCCTACGCAGGCACCCGGCGCACTGCGCGGAGACCGGACCAGGCCGGACCAGACCGGGAACCAGGACGGCCGGACCGGACCGGACAACTCGAATCGAAGCGCCGCTGGGAGCATCCATCCAGCTCTCGGGTTGGCTCCTCCCTCTCACCCCTCCTCCCAATTCCCAACCCTGCGGGTACCGCGCGCATCCCCCCCCAGTATCACAGCTCGAATGTCGCCGAACCGAACCTAGGTGGGACCGCCTCGCCGCAAGGAACCCACCAAACCCCCACCTCTCTCCACACACGCACCCCCGTCTCCCCCACCTGCCCACCGCGCATCATGAGCCCCGTCAGGTAGACATCTTCATGCCGTGCCCCACATAACTTGTTTCCGCACTGCCTGCCAGGTTTCGCTGCCCTGTGCCTAGCTACTGCTTCCAAGGGTCGGCCGCGCCGCACCGCTCCCAACCACTGCCCCGGAATCGGCGTTTGCAGAGTGCTAGATATCGTTTGCAGCCAGACAGTGGAAATAGGGGGTCCTCACTTTTTTTTTTTTTTTTTTTTTCCTGCTCTCGCTCATATTGCAGCGCTCGACTTGCTCTGCATGACGTTTTTCCTCTTTCCCGCACAAACAGAAAAAAAAATAGATGAATAATAATCATCAAAGGGAAAAAAAAAAAAACAGAGAAAGAACAGAGACGACACGAGGACTTGCACCTGACAGGCCCCTTCTGGGCCCGCCGTGTCGGCGTGGCGATATATCCGCTGTCAACTGCACAGCTCGTTTCCGGTGCGACGGCAGCAGGACTAAAGTAAAGTAATCAGGAGAGCTCCAGGCAGTTCAACTTAGGCAACGTCATCGGGAGGATGGAGCCGAAAAGAAAAGAAAAGAAAAATAAATGAAAAAATAAATAAAAATAAGTCGTTGGTTCTGACACCACCGAATGGATGGCTGGGCCTGGTGGATTGAGCCTCGAGCACCGGGAGAAGAGAAGAGGGCCAGTCGAGGAGAACGTTCCAAAAGGATTCAGGCTACGTCACACAGCATCGTGTCGCCGATGCGGCCCGGGGACGGAGGAGAGCGAGGGGGTAGGCAGGGGAGGGAGGAGGAGGAGGAGGAGAGGAGGAGGAGGGAGAGGGACGGCGCTCCTGGCCCTTCAACCGCGATCTGTCACCAAGGAGAGAGCGGGCATCCAGTCAGTGGCCCGGAAGTCTATCTGGAGCCCAGATCTTCAGGAGAGATTCCAGGCCAAGCCCAATCGGTGCAGCCCGTAGTCTCGCGTTGGCTTCTGTGCTTCTTCGTCGTCTCCTTCTGTGTCGTTTCTTCTTCGTTCTTCCGTGGTTGTCGTGCTCTCCTAGCTTGCCGAATGCTTTGCAAGTGCCGGAGTTCGACGCACCGACGCAGTGTAGATGCGTAGCAATGGAAGAGGAGGGGGGGGGCGGAATGAGGGGGGTGGGGTGGACATCCCTCCGTCATCGGCCGGCACATTGACGTGGACGCGAGCTCGACTAGATAGATATGCAGCCACAGTAGATAGATACCGCGCCTACGTAGGAGAGTAGGAGTTGTGGAGCCCTTCCCCCGGCCCGGGGGCCCAATCGGAGCCGAGCCGTTTCCTTTTGGATCTGTTTGTCCGTTGTCTCCACTTCCGTCCGGCAAGTTTGTCGGCGGGGGAGGTGATCCTCTTCTCCTGGTATTCGCCATTCTCGACTGCCGCCCCGCTCGTGGGCCAATTGGTGAATCGGACCCTCTGCTCGCGCCTGCGCTCGATGAGAAATCCCCCCCCCCCCCTCTCTTCTCCCCTACAGCCGGTGCTGATCGATGCTGTCCGTGTTTTCGCTGGCGTGGGATCGTCGACGTCTCTTGAGCATCCATCCATCCATCCATCCATCCATCCAACTAGCCAAGATACCCTCCACCCTCCTCCTTCCACGATCCTCTGTGGCAGTCTGGCCCCACAAAAACCCACGGCCATCTGTCTATCCATCCAACCGAACTATAGAGCTATAAATCGAAACACCCTGTGTGTCTCCTGCGCGCATGCACGCTCCTGCGCGCACTCTAGCCCCCTGGTTACATAGCCAATTGCTTCTCCCGCAGAAGCCACCGCGATCGATGCGCACGCACTGCTCAGGGCCAATCGACTGGACGTCGTCCCATGGAAAGGTGGAGTTGGGACTAGGACAGTGCACATGGGTTGACCGAGCACACACCAAGTGCGGTTCTGGTGGTTAGCTCCAGAGTGGCTAGCCTCGACTCGGCCCGGCTCTGGGTGTGGCTGGCGGCAAGTGGTTTCGGCATCCGCGGGTATTTGCCGGGGTTCCGAAATGCATACACGCCAGTAGTTACCGACCGAGACTGGCCGGACCGAACCGGAGCAGGGAAAAAAGCCTCGTCCTCCCCACCACCCCCATCCCGCACGCGGCCGAGTCCATAGTGTTGGTAGATGCCCGGCCACGGGACCACGGGCACAGATTGCTACATACGTAAAATACATACGCGTATACACACACATGTCTGAGGTGTCGCTGTCCTAGACTACCTGGGTTGGGGCTAAGCGAGTATGTACTGTATGCCCAGCGCCCATCCAGACCGCGGCGGTCCGGATGGCTATCCTCTGTTCCAAAGTGGGGGCAGGCCTAGACGGGGTGGGGGCGGGAGGGGAGAAGCCCATCGCGGAAGGGGGGGGGGCGTAGAATGTCACCCCGAACACTCGCATTCCGGCTGGCGAGATGGTGATGGACAGATGTCGATTTGCGAACCCTGTGTTTTGCAGATGGTGGAGGGTGGGGGGAAGGGGTAGGGGAGACGGGGTGGGGTATCGGCTGCTCTCACTTACGTCCGCGGGCCATGGCAAGATGAACCGAAGGCAAAGCCGTGATCACCGGGCTGGTTATGATTCAGAATTGTTTGTTGTTGCTGGGCTGTCTTAAATGCTGTTTTTGCTTTTTGCTTTTGCTTTTGCTGCTGTTTTGCTTCCAGCCTTGTTCTGACTGACAGCGCAAGCTGGGCCCGGCCACGGGTAGGCCAGAATGCCCTGAGCTCGAGCACAGTTGCAGTCCGGGTTTGTTTCGGCAGAGCGGACGGCCGGACAGACCAGCGAATGAGCGGCAGCCACACGCGGCTGGCCAGCGATGGCCAGGGGCAACAGCGAGCCATGCCCCCACACGAGGAGGACTGCGGGCCCTAGGCCAGAACGGTATCGTGATGAAGTCATGATCTTATATAGCTCCTGGAATGCAGTGAATTCCGGCGAGCTGGTGCTGGCCTTGGTGAGCATGGGGTACGTGGGGAAGGGGGTACGAGGAGGTTCGAGGCGGAGCAACAGTACCGGACAGAAAGACGGGCAGCCATCATCCATCGGATTTCGTCGACGGTGATAGGTCGGACAGCTTGCTGACGAGACACATGTGTTCCAGTCGACACATCCTGCTCTGCAGAGCGGAAACCGAGATATCGATGACGGTTGGCGAGTCTGTGTGTGTCCTGGTGCCGCTCAAACGGTAGTGGTGGTGTGGTCTGGAGTGGGTATCCTCTCGTGTGAGCGTGGACGCTAAAGAGTAGCAAAGAGGCTTCCCTCCCGTGCTGGGATCCGGAGGGTGCCACAGCCTGCGATTGCAAGACATCCAGTCCGGTACGACTGCATTTGGGGGGGGGGGGGGAATGCCAACTTATCCGAAAGAGGAGAAAAGAGACCAGCGGAACGGTGGGGCGCCAGATGTTGGGGTCTCAGTGTGTCTACCGCCTGCTCGGCTTCCGATGCGGCGGTCAAGAACGGACAGGCAGCCCGAGGAGAGAGGAGAGGAGAGTATCACCGAGCATCACCGAGCAGGTCACCGAGCGGGTCACCGAGCGGCGGAGCCCATGCCCATCGGTGCGGCTTCGTTTCTCGCAGGTGCGATGACGACATACGCAGGAACACGAGAGCTTAGCTTTCCGAGCGGTGAGAAGAAGCCCAGCTCGACCGTCCGGGGCGCGCCAGCCAGCGGTCCGACGCCAGTGGCAAGGGCCAGTCCCGGGCGGAGGCCTCGTCTCGCATCCGTCGCGAGAGATGGTTATTATTATTATTTTCTTTTTTCTTCCGTTTTCTGTTTCCCTGCTAATTTTTTGCCGTGGCCACGAGGCGGCGGCGGCGGCGTGCGGTGACGGGAGTCCTGTCGGGCAAACAAGTCGTCGACGCCCATGCGCGAGCCTCACAAGCATAAGAAAAACAAAGAAAGAAAGAAAGAAGGAAAGAAGAAACAAGGAAGGAAAGAAGGAAAGAAAGAAAGAAAGAAAGAAAGAAAGAAAGAAAAAAAATCCCAAAAAAGAAGGGCGGAGGGGAAAAGAAACGCAGGAAAAAAGGAAGCCAAAGGGCGCGAGATCGACGGCAAAAGCGCAAAGGCCAATGGCCCAGGGGTGGGGCCGGAAAGCAGGCAGGTTTGGGTCGCATGTAGGTCGAGCTCTGCCAGCGGTTTCTCGACGGAGGAGGAGCCGGACGTGCGGCGGCGCTAGAACACCGAACGTACGGAGCCCGGGTGTGCCCCGTCGCCGGAGAGAGCGGCGGCGCAGCAAGAGGACGAGGTGGAGCCGGCGACGGAAAGGACGGGGCGGCAGCGGAGGAGGTGCTGGCGGTCGGTGGGCGGTGGGACGGGGGGGCGGCTGTCCGGAAGGCGCTGGAGGGCGCTGGAGGGCGCCGGGACATCCCGTGCTGGCGCGAAAGTCCCTCGCGCCGCGCAGTCGAATCCGGAGCAGACTGAGGGCATCGCTTTCGAAAGTCGAGACGGCGCGAGCCCTGCGCCGCGTTCTCGCCGTGGCCGGGCTCGCGGTCCCCGCCACGGCGAGCTCGAAGCAGCGCATGGGGCTCCCTGCGGCCGTGGGACCCAGAGCCCGTATCCGCATTCACGGGACCCCTCCAGCGCCCGATTCGCTCGGTCACGCCGGGGCTCGATTACTACTCGGCGAGACAGTGGCAGCTGTCTGCGCACTCCGCCGCAGCATGCTGCCTGCACCACCTCCACAGCTCGTGCTCCCGCGTCGCCAGCTCGCGCCGCCGGACGGAGACTTGCTTCGCCGTGCCGGCTCCCGTGTCCGTTCTCCTCGCCCACTCGCCGTGGTACGTGCTGTTTGGACTGGCGTCGCTCCCTGCTAAGGGTCCAACGTTACTATCGCTAGCTAGCTAGCGGCTCCTGGCCGCAGCCAGCCAACCACATCCCGCCCCGGCCAGCAGCAATGGGTCTGTAGACCTCCGTTCTACTCTGGCAACGTCACTGCACCCACGATATCCCGTTCACTGCTCTCCACCCCACTGTCTCCCCACCGATGGCCCGTGGGCCTCGATGCCCCTGATGCCACGCGGTGTCGCTGGCCCTCGGGCATGGAGCCGCGGATCGTGGCGCTCCCGCCATCGCTACATAAATCCCGCCCTCCGCCCCGCCCCGCCTTCTTGTTTTCTCAGCACGAGCACCCGCAGCCTCTCCCAGTCGCCCCTCAATTGGCCTTCGCCAGCGCCGCAGCCAAGCTCTCGCTCTCGTCCCTCCTGTCCGTCTTCGAGCCTCTGTCCGCATCCAACGCAACTGCTCTCGTCCAGCCCAGCGCGGCATCCGCTTCTTCTTCGTCTCCCGCTCCGACGGCGCAATTCTCCGCCGGACCCAAGGCAAAAATAAAATAAAAAATATAGAGTGCGGAGCATAGAGCACGGAGCACGGAGCACGGAGCACGGAGCACGGAATACAACACGCAAAGAGAACACACAGCACACAACACGGAACGCAGAACACACCGTGCCCTCGGAGCTCCCCCCCCCCGGCAGAGCAGACACCACCAGGAAGAATGGCCTCCGCTCTGGGTCTCGAAGCGTCGTCCGGCTACTTCAGGTATCGCTGCAGAAACTTCTATACGCACAACTGTGACAACTGGGTCTGGGTGCGCAACACCGCTTGCGCCGAGTGCGTGGTAAGCGTCCCACCGTCTCTTTCTCCGGCTGCAGGGAAAAGAGAATGGAGGGCCCTCCCAATGCTAACGGCTCTTTTTCTTTTTGCCGGGAACAACAGGCTGCAGGCAGAGAAGAGCAAGGCAGCGATGGGTCGTCGGCGGCCGCCAACTTTGCCTCGGCCGGGGCGGAGGCCGGCCGACAATGTCCGATGCCGGAGCACTTGGTCCGCGAACACGGCTGCGATGTCGCCGATGGCCATGGCGGTGATGGCGGCGCTGCCATCGGCGGCGGCGTCTGCGAGGCTTAGCGGCGTGTGTTGTCGTCGTCGTCGCCGTTGTCCTCGGGGCCTGTCGTGGTGCATGCGGGAGTTGGCCGCCGCCCCAGGACGCATTAGAAGTCATTTTCTTTACCATCGACATGACACTTCTCTCGTCGCCGCATCAAGCTCACCCTAGCATCAATCGAGTCCGTTGGGACAGCCATCCACCTTGTCCTTCCTTTTGTGCCTTCTGCCTTTTCATCCGGGCTTCCCTATTTTCCTCTTTTCTCTCTCGCTCTCCCTCTTTAGTTTCGCGAAACAGCTGCCGCCGCTATTGCTCTTGTATTCCCGTCGCCCCGTCTTTTTTTTCCTCTTTCTCTCCTAATGTGTTTACTTGGTTTGGGCTGAGTGTCTGCACGAGATTTGGCGTATAAATATGGGAGGCTTTTAGTTTGCACCGGGGGATCCGGGGGGGGGGGGTTATTGTTCTTTTGATCGTTGTTTTTCTTTGTGGTTTGTTCTTTGCGATGTACGAAGCATATCTTATTCTGTTTATTGTAGCACCCAGCATTCCTTTCCATCGCTTACCTTTCTTTAACGTTCTGTCCGTCTGTTTGTTTGCTTTCTTGATTTCTTCTTGCTCATCCACACATATATACAGTACATACATACAATACATACATATAGTACATACATACAGTACATACACACAGTACATACACACAGTACATACACACAGTACTACATACACACAGTACATACACACAGTACTACATACACACAGTACATACATGGGTTTTTTTTCCTCCTCGGCATGGCTTACTCTACCGTACGTTGCACTGCGCTACTGGCGTGGGAAGATCGGGGTCGGGGTGGTTATTTTTATTATTTTTATTTTTATTTTTATTTCTTCATTTCGGAATTTGTGCAGTGGTATGCAGTCCGATCCGAATTATATGCGCTACTCTGCTTACTCTCTTCAAGAAAAGAAAAAAGAAGAAGAAAAGAAAAGAAAAAGTTCTGGACATCGTCTACACCGCTCCCACACACAGACGACAAAGTTGTGCACCTGCACGTGTGTGTGTGTGTTGGGGGGGTGGGGCTGCTGCTCTACATAGTGTCGATGACGTCTTCCAAGCCCTGGCCATCGTTTTTGTACCGTGCTGCACACTACGGTATGCATCTGCTGTATGTTCCGCATTCCGCATCAACAGACAGATAAAAAAAATACTTGCGATTCGTTCGTTGGAGGAGGAGGAGGAGGAGGAGGAGGAGGAGGGAGCGTCACGTCAGTGTGAAGTAGTTATATCCATGTGCTGAATACGTACGTACGTACATTAGTCCGTGTGGATTATTTCTTTCCCCCCCCCCCCAATTGTCTCCCCCACACACGACGTTACTCTACCTGCCCAACTACTTGCCAACTCGGGTGGTGATTGACGAACGAACGAATGAACGAACGGCGGTTTTGTTTCTCGATCTGGCTGGCTGCCGCAGCGGCCGAAAGAGCATGTTTGTATGTATATCCACCCTGCCACGGATGCACGGGTCTGTATCTATCTACATATGTAACTGTGCGGAATCGCACAGCCAGCCCGAGCGCGGCGGGCGTGATGGAAGGGCACACCAAGCAGGCGCGCACAACGTGGCGGCGTTCGTCCAACCACTGCGTTCCGCGGCCACTGCAGGGTGGGGGAGCGGGGGAGCGAATGCAAACCGTATTGCACGGATGTAGCCACGGCAGGGAGGGCAGAGTGGAGGAGGCTGAAGCTCTGTCCGCTCGCTGGCGGCCGCACTGCTGCTCTGCTTGCTGTCTGGCACAGGCGCGGGCAGGGGGGCCCCTTTTCTCTGACTTTTTGTCCGCTGGAGCCTGGTGGAGGGGGGGGGGCGGTCTGGTCGCACCGGGAGAGACGCCGGAATTCGACGGAGCGGAAATCCTGCCATTTCGCCCCACAATGCCAGGATGGAACACCGAGCCCGATCCTACACTTCTCTGCCCTCCGCGCCGGCTCGTGCAGACGCTATCTGCTTCTCCTTGCCCACACCATGCTCCGAAGTGTGTGCGAGTGTGCGAGTGGGCGAGTGGGCGATAGCAAAGCCGGTACCTGCATAGCATTGGCCCCAATTGCTCAGGCTGCTCGCTCTCTCCCTCAGCAACTACATGGACTGTACACACACATGCAAACATACACGACACGACGTGCACAGACCGACCGACGGACCGACCGACGGACCGACCGACGGACAACGCGAGCTCGCCAGGACCAGTGCGGACTGCATACAGTCATAAAGGGGTCCGCCTACACCACGTCGATCCCGATTCTGACGCTCGATTCCGATTCCGATCGTGCACCTGCTGTCCGTCGTGGCCAGCGCCCGGTCACCGAGTCTGGCGTGTGTATGCATGCTGAGCCCTACCGCAAGGCGTGGCGAGCGGCGTCCACGATGTTCCCACGGCAGTCCACCCCTCTCCTCCTCCTCCCCTTCCCCCTCTCCCTCCTCGCATATCTATCTCCACCACACTCGACCCCGCCGGCAGTTGCGCTGCCGCCCGCCGCAACAGCTTCTTGGGGTCTGGGCATTGCACGGGTGCTCTGGGTTTGTTTTTGTTTTGTTTTTGTTTTGTTTTTTTCCCGTTTCTTTTCCCACGCTGACGTCGACGTGCTTGCAGCCAGCTGGACCCCGTGGACCGCGCAGTCTACGGTACGTACATACTTCCTCTAGCTCCGCTCCCTTCCCTCCTGCCCCGCCGGCGGCGGACCCTGTGCGTGTGGAAGTGTGCGCACCGCCGCGGGAGTTGTCGTTCGTCCACCAGACATCCAGCGAACTAGCGCGGGGCGGTGGCTCTGTCTAGAGCTGGTAGTCCGCTGAATTAGTCCTCGTCCGGCGCAGAAAAGGAACATCCCGCCAGCTCTTGCACATCTGCCGCGGGGCCCTCGCTTCTTTCTTTTCTTTTTCCTGGCCGAGGTGGCAGTTCGTGCCGCACTACCGTTGGCTCCGTTGGCCGGTCGGTTCTCGGGAGATGTCGGTATCGGTATCCCGCCGGCTGGGACGTCGCAATTGGTCGGGGATGGACGGGGAAAGGGGAAGCGGTGCGCGTGAGCGCTCTCTCCCAGGGGCCCCGCCAATCAGACCGGTCCGGGTTGGCGCTGCTCCCCGTCGCGGTGCGATCGCCGCTGGGCTGTCCAGCTCGCCGTCTCCCCACTGTTTGCGCTCCGACAGCAGAGGCACCGGCCGATGCACGGATTCTGGGGACGTCAAACGGCGCCGGCTGGGCACACTCCAGCGCTGCAGCCCACGTGACCCGCAGCGCCGTCGCCGCCGTCGGGCACAGTCCCCCAGCACGGGTTTGCGTATGGCGCTTATCTCATCAATCCCATTTATCTGTTCGTTGTGTCTCCCGCCCGCATTGCCGGGCATGTGCGCACGCATGTCGGATTGGCCGGAGCGGCGAGCACGTTCTAGAGCGCCTCGCTCAGGGTCGGTGATATGTATCTATCTATCGTGTCGCACTCTGGAGTTGCGCGGCAGGGTTCACGCTCGGGTTTCGTCAGGGCTGCGGATAAGTATATCGTACATATCGCCGGGCCGTGCTCCACCTGTCTGTCCGTGTGTCCACGAAGGCTTGGAGGCTTCCACCTGTGTCCTCGGCGCACACGGCCCCGAGCAGCGGACGCAAACGGGTCTCCGCTGCCCTCCGTGCCAATGCCACGAGGGGTGGCCATCCTAGCGCCGCCGTCCACCATGCCATCCGTCCACATGTCGCGAAGAGAGCGTGCCCCGTGGCGTCGGCGCCGCTTGTATGTAGCGCTGCTGCCGACCGCCGGCCTCTGCGCTCGCCGTCTCGCCTGCGCTCTCCTCTTCGAGTCGCCCGCCGCCGCCGCAGCTGCCACGCGCACGACGGCCGGCCGGACGAGTCGATAAGCACGCACTCTACACGCTCCATCCCACTGACGTGCGTGCGTGCGTGCGTGCTGGGCATGTATGTAAGCTCTAGCTAGTGCCCGCCTATGTACACGACTGGCTGGCCCTGTCCAGAGTTAGCAGCTCGCTTTCGTCGCCCGTATCTCCACACGAGAGAGCATCGTGGCGGCGGCCAAGCCATGCATGACGTATCTAGAGTAGAGACTTATCGTCCGAACCCATGCATGTACTGTACATACGTAAGCAGGCAGCCCGGCAGTGCTGCCGAACGAACGAGCGGACGGACGGACGGACGACGGACGGACGAGCGAACGAGCGAACGGACGAACGGAAGGACAGACGAGGGAGGAGCAATCCCGGTCGGGCTAGCTGCTGAGCCGGCAGGGATCGGAGAATTAATGGCGGTCGGTGCTGGATGACACCTGGCTTGGCGTGCCTTGCGGCCGGGGTGCTGGCTGGAAATAGTTGCGTACATTTGGGGGGGGGGGGGGGGCGCGCTTTTTTATTTTTCTTTTTTAAATTTTTTTTTTCAATTTATTTTTTTTCCATTTTTATTTTATTACATTT
>Ga0307516_10002537_pt1 | contig 24291 bp, 29 predicted proteins | sample 19_EM_MG_FD_203310 | JGI IMG/M metagenome (GOLD analysis project Ga0307516, IMG submission 203310) | Populus trichocarpa ectomycorrhiza microbial communities from riparian zone in the Pacific Northwest, United States - 19_EM | ecosystem: Host-associated > Plants > Roots > Unclassified | place...
TTGCGTCCAGAAGTTTCCCTACGAGGGAAGGGTCGGGGCTACATCGCTCGAAACATAATCTCTCCACAGAGGAGAGATCAATTGTTTGCAGGAATTTTAGACACGGCCCGTCCAGCTCCTGTAAGGCCCATATGTTAGCTGTCTCTAGAGTGTGGTCCTCGCACCAGCCAAGCCGGTTCTCGATTAGAGTTTGACGACCATCGGTAGAAATCAGGTCAATGCAAGCGCGGGTCTCTGAGGATTCCTTGTCATGAACGAGCCGATACCGGATATACTTTGGAGACGTAGGGATCGGGAGTTGCATTCTGCGCGGGAACACGTAAGAATCATGGTATCCGTGGTTGCGAGGGAGGTAGCACGCGAGGACGATTTTGGTATGGAGGGGGTAGATGATATGAGACGTGAGAGATGGAAGGGACTGTGGGCGGGTTCCCCGAAAAACGATTTGTTGTAAGCCCTTGAGGGTCACAGGAGGTACATCTTCCCCGAGTTCGGCGACCCTGAAGGTGCGTTGATCAACCTCGAACTCGAGTTCCTCAAGCAGCGGCGCCTTTACGAGGAACTCGAGCAGGGATGGCAGCTGAAATTCCCGTCCAACGCAGCTAACACCCAGTTTTCGGAGGTTGGAATGTTGGAAATACCGAACGTACGTCATATCTCCATGCAAGATCAGGGAGGAAAAGGGTGGGGACCCTCAATTTTCCCGACTGCACCTTCATCTGGTATTTCGAGCTCCAGTTCCGTGAGGCGCGGGAAAGGGTTGTCCATGATGGCAAAGACATCTTCCCCAGTGGAATAGTAGAGCTCGTGCAACCTCAAGGCCCCAAATCGGTGTGAATGTTGACCCAACGTCCGAAAAGATGTGTCCCACCCTGTCGACTCCCGTTCATTGGCCGTGATTGAGACGTTGAGAGCCATATCTCCCGACCTTTCGAGATACGCAAGGGTTTTGTCTGGGCTGCGGGAGGTGGTGATGACACCCCAGAGCGCGGGGGTGGATAAGAAAGTGTCCCTCCAATGGCGGCACACATGGGTTGCGGCGATACGGTCGCGGTCGCGAATGAGGAAGGAAGAAATCATAGCAAGGGCCTCTGGCGGGAGGCGTTGGTTGATGAGGGAAAATCCGTTCAAGACAAAGCGGACGGGATCGAAATGTAAGGCCTATTGAAAGTGTGGTAGGGGTGGTTGCACTTACTCGGCAAGTTCCCCGCATTCTACCTTGGTGAGCAGTGCTCGGAGAAGTTGTGGAATCGACAGCTCGTGGCCAGGGTTGTCTTCATCGGCGAAGTCGACCGTCGCGATCTGTGTGGGAAGGGATTGCGTTATGGCGGGGGGCTCTCAGATGACAATCAAGGTGAAGAGGGCGTGGGCACGTGTCCGGTTCTGAATGACTTGAGGAGGCCCAAATTCTCTTTCTCCTCGAATTGATTGCACTGTAGTCTTCAAGATACCTCGCATGAGCCTCTCTTGGCCGACTCGGAGGACTGTGTGCTTTTAGTTTACCGGTGGTTGGCCCAGACACTCGTGGTCGGGGCTGTATTCCCGCAGAGGCAACCCCCGGTCATTTTGGCCAAGTGTCAAGACGTCAAGCGTGTAATATCAATCAAATATCACCAGACAAATGTTCTCCCAACGGAGCGGGCTCGAGCTTGAGGTACCCTCGATCGACTCGCATTTGGCCAGCCACCAATCACACCCCAGACCAGACCCCGCCCGGAGGGTTCGTCGTATTAAAATTTACGTCTAGATATTATACTTGACATATGTATAGTTTGGTTTGACAAGGGATAACCAGCCCGTGTGTCGTATTTTCGTCTAGTCCAATAGATCGCGTGCGGAGGCGAGGGAAGGAATGTCGGGTAGCCCGAGATCAGTGGGACGGAGAACAGAAGAAACGTTCCTCCAGTTCTCCGCCGGACTATCCATGAGGGCTCTAAGGTATATCGTTGCTTCGATTGCCCGCATGGCAGTCTAGATTTTGGTCAGCCCAATGGTGTGGAAACATGACCGTTTAGAAAACCTACGCGTGCCGCTAGCTGGTGTCGCCAAGCCATGGTACCCTGTGGGCTGGACATTTCTTGTTCCCATGGGGCGATCATGAGAGAGATTTTGGTATCGTTCGCGAATATCGCGTGAATGGGGTTCAGGAATAGGTCTACGCCGTTCTGGCGATCGATCTCGTCCAGGAGGTGTAGTTTGTCAATTCGGGAGAGGACCAAATACTTGTGTGGCATGTAGACTTCGGCGTGGGCAAAGTTCTGCTCGTAAGAGGGGTCCTCGGTGTCGAAGCCGAGCTCGATGTTCGTGAGTCGTGTCTCGATGGACGTTATAAAGTCGTAAAGAGCGTCTGGGTGAGGATAAAAGAGAAGTTCATCTTGCTCCACGCTTCGAAGGAATGTATTGCAAACTATACGAAGGAAACGGGTTAGAACTGCAGCGGGAAAAGTGTGAGAGGTGTTTGAACTCACGAGGGAATGTGGTATCAAAATCGCGGGTAACTGAAGGGATCCACCCTTTGTGGGTATAGACGGGAGTCTAAACAGCAGTCAGTGTTGTGCCCCAAGGCCGAGATGGCTCGCAGACTCACAAGGACAGGGTGGGTTCTCATCACGACGGAGCTGTTTCTGGGTACGAGTTCACCGGTCAGGACGCATCGGGATCCGTAGAGGTTGGTCAAGAGACGGTCGTCGTTCATGGGCCACCACTGCCTCAAAGGGACATCCTCAACACGTCCCGATACGGTGGTTTCCGGCTCGCTGGATTCGTACTCGCTGGATACGAACCAGCTGGACTCAAACACTGTAGATCCACGTTCAGTGGAATCCGTTCCGTATCCCACCCTGGTGGATTCGGATCCGGAGGAGGAGGATCCTAATTCCGTGGACCTAACTACGGGAGAGTCCAGCTCTAGATCACCGATGTGGCAGCAAAAGAGAGACAGCTCGATTCCCATAGCTTCGAGGATTGAAAGGCGGATGAAAGGGGTGGAGAAAGATGCCGCATCCGCTCCGCCACCTCCCATGGATTTATAGAAAATATGGGGGTGGCAAATCAGACTCGTGTCGTGGCCACTCTCCATGTTAGCGGGGGAATCCGTGGGCCCGGTTCTTTGTTGCTCAGTTGGTGGCTGTCATGGGTAGACCGTGCGAACCACGGCCCTGTACACGACCCCTTCGCACCTGGATTTGGATGGGGACATCACGGCGGGCCCGGGCCCGAATATCCGGTGCAAAGATATCACCGACGAAGGAACGTGTTGCCACGAGTGGCCTCTATGACATCTTTTGAACGAGAGGGATCCGCCGCAAAATCACAGCCACGTGCCCGAGCCACTCAGTCACGGGGGACCACTTTGCGAGAACGTATCCCCTTGGTCTAGAGCCCACCAAGCTGTCATCCGTGACGGCTTTGATGCTCTGCATGGTGGGGAACCGGTCGAGGAAGGCCGACGGACGGGGTAGTTTATGTGACGGGGAGGGGGCTCGGTGGGGGTGTTGAAACCGTGGGAATGTTCAACATGACGACACGCGACAGATTCCAAACGGACGCTCTAAGATTCCATCTCAAGATCTCAACTACAACATCGCGAGCGCTACTGTGCATCTATAGAACCTTTCCTGGATCCCGCGCAAGACAGGCTGGCGTATTGATTACATCATTCGGGCGGCGGGGCTTGAGAAAACGGCTTGAGGCGTTGCATGAACTGTGGTCGCAGTGACGCCTTGCATCTCCAATCTTTGTACTCCTCAACATTCGCCAAGATGCCCAACCACACAGCTGCCTCAAGCTGATCTCTTGCTTCCTAAGGTGATAGGTATGGTTAGAATCTCCCAATCATTCCGGACAGAGGTGATGTCTCGCCTTGATAATGGGGTCAGAATCACCCATCGGCGATGTCCACGATTCCACGACGCGTTGGAATCTGCCTGTTTCGAAAACCCAGACGATTTCTGGGTCTACGGGCAGGGGGAGACGTATGGACGGTTTCGAGGTGCCAGGGAGTTTGTATCCCTTTCGCGTTAACAGAGTGAATTCCTCGTCTGTTTTCCCGGACTTTTCGGTATGGCGGATCGCCTGTTTCACGTCCTCCCTCGTGATCTCCCTCTTCCCATCTAACTCCAGGTGAAGGTTCTCCAACGCGGTGATATAACGTATTAAACAGTCAAGGGTTGGGAAAATCGCCCATTCTTCTGCGATATACGCTTCGTAGATCGACTCGTTCACTGTCACGTCTCGCATCAGTCTTGCGCGGATCACGTACGGAAAACAAGTGGGGACTCACCGTTAAGCGTTTGCCTCCTCTGTCTCGGGAGTTTTGTGGTTTTGACCTATGTGCGGGTTAAAACCACGCATCTCTCGGGTGATCAAACGACCTACTATATATCCGAGTATAATCGTCTCCGAGTCGTCCGTCCGGCCGGGAGGGAAGAGATCACAGTATGACTTCGTCATCGGGCGATAGCAACAGCTGCTGAGCAATGAGATGGCCTGTTTGACAGAGTGTAGGGGCAAGGAGGGGAGAGGGGTGTCGGAGAAGGTCCGCTTTTTAACTTCTCCCCTCCGTGGCACACCGCGTTGGGTCCGGCCGGGGCCACGACCTTCGATTCACACTGGGAAGCGCGATCAGGGAATGGCACGGCCACGAAGGTTCGACAAGGGGCCGTATCGGCACATTGAAGGGCAGGTTAATGTCCCTGGCCTCCTGTCCCCGGAGAGAGAACGGTCATGGCCATGGTGGGGACGGTCCGATCGTCATCATCCTGTGTTTCCTGTGCCACTTGACGTAATTAGGCGTTATCACGTTCCGCCCGAAATCCCCCACTCCTTGAAAGCGCAGACGGGAAACTGAATGGCTGGGGGCGATGAGGTTACGAGCGTGGGAATGTTCACAAGTTCATTGCGGGCCGGGCATCACTTACGAGATTACCATTACTGTGGGATTCACGGATTTGAGCCTCCAATTGGGTGCGGTCGACGGGCTATGTAATGCAATGGGCTGAGTTACTCTATGGAAAATCGTAGGGAATTGCCACCTCCACGGCGGACCGGGGTCTCTTCGACCGTAACGATCTCCAATTCTTGCGCCTGTGTACCAATATCTCCAGCCACCCAGTTGCTGCCAGCTGTTCTTCTGCGCCCTGAGATCACCACGGTCAGGCAGGGCTTCAGACAGTCAGCCATGGAGGTGAAACGGTACCTTGATCACCTCAAAGGTCTCACCGTCCACCGGGCTCCCCGGGCCACGGATCCACGACTCGGCGGCGTCGGAGAACTTGGGCCGCTCCCATCTCCAGGCTATGCTCGGATCCGCGGTGGAAAAAAGCGTCGAGTACGTATCCGAGGTGCCGGGGATCGTGTATCCGTTGCGCGCCAATACGGTGAATCGGTTGGTGGGTGTTTCCCGGTGAAGTTGCCGGAGCTTGCTGTACATCTCAACGTCGCTGACAACCGGTCCGCCTTCGTGCTCCGCATAGAACTTCTCTAGTTCGTCAATGTAGCGGGCGAGACAGTCAATGTGTGGAAATATGACCACCTCACCCGACCGGTAAGCTTCATACAGCTGCCTGTTCTCTGTAATGTCCGGTTGGTCGAATTCCGGATGCCATAGGTAGGATAACTCACGAAGTTCTTCCTCAGTATAAAATGCCATGCGGCGGAACTACTGGCATGTGAGGACTAGAATACCACGTCGGAGAGCGGCACTTACCCGAGGCCCACCAGTCGATTTCGAGGTGACTGCACTCCTGTGTGACATTTCGAAAGGTTCCCGGTAACGAGGGTGCCCAGGAGAAGGTGTGGGATGAAAGAGGAAGGAATGGGACATGCCATGGCTTCGAGTTATATGCTCAGTGGACCGTGCCACAGAAATTGCGGCTGTTCCACGATAAGCCGTGCACAACCAGAGACAAAGGGGCGTGGCGGGTTAATGATTATTGTTGAATGTTGACCCCCGAAGGTGGCACGTCCCAAGGACGTGGCAGTGGCGGATTGTGGGTTCAACGTCCTGTATCTTGCGCCGTGTTCCAACGCGGTCAGAAACTCGGGGTGGATGAGAGAGGGGGCTCACTGCCCCCATACATATCACAAGCGACGAATACAGTGGATAGGACTACCGTCTCTTTGACCTAGTATCCTCCAATACGGGAGAGGCCCTCCGTTTCCTAAAGCACCGTATCAAACACCGTCGTTTCGAAGGAATACAGTACTTACCGCGATCTCTCCTCCGGTGGCGTGTTGTTGTTAGCATCCCGTCCACCACCATAATCCAGGCCATCTACATTAGCCGTGAGTCCATCTCTGTCCTTGTATTTATTTTGGTTTCGAGGGCCTGTCGGGACGTTGGGTGGCAAGGGCGATGTCGAACGTATCGTTGTTTGCCCAGCTAGAGGAGAATAGTAAGCGAGACAATTGGTTGGTAGCGGGATGGGGGATATGTACCTCTTCCCCCGCGCTGTTGAAACCCGCCACGACCACGCGGTCCGAGCGCAACCCCTCTTCCCCTGAAGGAGGGACCAGTAGGGCCTGTTAGACTTGTGGGGCCCGTAGGAATAGGTCGCACGGGTTGCGGTTGGACTGGTGTGTTCGCTGCGTCCATTCCGGAGAACATCTGCTGTTGCATCTGTTGTTGCATGACAGCTGTAGGATCCTGCCAACACCATGGTATTAAGGGCCAGGATACATATGGGGCGGAAGGTAACGAGGTAGCCCTACCTGCATCACGAACTCGCCACCGGCCATGCTCATCATCGCAGCCTGGTTTCCCGGGAACCCATCTCCCGTGACATGCTCCTGCGGCATATGACCTGGAACGATGGTATTGTCTTGCATCGGCATCCCCATCTGCATCCCCGACATGTCCGCTGCGTTCATGGCGTTCATCATGTTCATTTGGGGCATGTTCATACTCATGTCGCCCATCATCGGCATCCCCATCCCTGGATTTTGGGCCATCATCGCCGGGTTGGCGCCGTTGCTCATGTAGTTGGTTGCGCTAGCCATTACGACTGAACGTATTTCTGGTGGGAGAGCGGTAACCTGTTCCTCAGGCATGCCTGTGAGGTTCTGGAAGGTGCCGTTAGCCAGAGGAAACTAAAAGCGATGGGACAACGCACGAGGATATTTGCCTTGAGGACAGTCGCGAGGTCCCCTAGCTCCTTTCTCCGGTAACAGTATGCCTCCCAAGAGATCTCGTCGAAGCCATAATTGAACCAGTCGCTGAGATCGGATCCTGGCCTTCGCCACGGCTTGTCATTAAGTGAACTTAAGTCTACTTCGAGAATAGAACGCCCGTCGAGTGTGCCGATTAAGTTGGGGTCGATATTAGGGTGTGATGGGGGTGCAGTCGCTGGAGGAAGGGTGTTAGGATCTGGTCCCTGGAAGTCTTGCCCTGTGGAATCGGGTTCGCTTGTAGGATTGGTCGGTTCCTGCACCTGGATGGACTGGACGCTGGGCTGAGTTGGTGGTTGCTGTTGCTGCTGTGGTTGCGGTTGTTGCGGTTGCTGTTGAGGAATTGCGGGGATGGGAGGTGGGGGTTGAGACGTTGTTGGCCGTCCCCTCTCTCTAGGAGTGTATTCCGTGGTGAGAGAGGGCACTGGTGCCGCTGCTGGGTATGTCAGTTCCAATCCGAGTCCAGCCGCGGATTGTGACAACATACATGGTTGTGATTTTGGGGGGGGTTGGGATGTGTTGGTAGTGCGAGGGTGTCCCTGCCGCGATTGCCGTAAATCCAGTGACATTGAGGGGTGCTCCATAATGAACTCGACATCCTACGGGCCCGATTATCAGGGCCCGATTATCAGGAGAAGCAACCGGTTTGAGCTCGGTGACTTACATCCTCGCTATCCTCTTCGTCCTCTTCTCCTCCATCGTCTGATTCACGTGTTTCTTCTTCCTCATTTTCGCCGTTCGCGCCCCCATTCGTGTCCATGGGGGCCGTACTATCAGCACCGCCATAAATAGCGTCGTCTTCGGAGGTGAATGAGTTTGAAAGCGCTCTGTATGCGCCATGAATCATTAGCTCGAAGCCGGTCCCTTGGAATTGAGGGACTCACATTGGCGGGGCTGTTCACACGCACACGAGCATGATGAACAAGGTGAATCATCATTAGTCAAGTGAAGAGATACAGGCAGCGAAAGAGACCGTGCGAGGCGTACAAAAAAGAGGACAGATGCTCACCAGACAACCCAGGTGGTTCTGAGGTGGTTCGTGGAGGAGCGGGTTCTGTCTTGGTGGAAGGACCGTACAAGAATTCGTCGTCGTCTGAATCCCTATTGGTAACGCGTCAGTCCCGCGCGCAATCACACCCGCGAAGCCTCTTACATTGTTTCCCGGTAGATTTGAAGTGGCCGCTGTGGAACCTGAGGTCAAATCGAGATGACCGTCGGTGTGGAGGACGCGGAAGACGGAAGAGTGGGAAGAGCCAATGTTCCCACCGGCACCGATCACTCCTCTCTCCCTTGATCGACCCCCCAATTTTTTCTCGCTTTCTCGCGGAATGGCTCGGGCTGTCGGTAACAAACGGACGGCGGTGCAGAAGAAGTCCAACGCTATCGGGTTCTCGAAGAGACAGGCCCGCAAAAAGGCTCGGCAGTCAACGAGCATCAATGATGTCTATGAGTTCCAGCCCGAAAAAGTGCGCCGATCAAAGGTTGCCCTCCGTCTGACCAAGGAGGAACTTGCTGAGCTCGGCCGTAATAATGCCAGTGATTCAGAGGGTGATAACCACCAAGGTGGCCAACCGCAACCCAGGCTGATCGGTCAGAACTCGGACGATGAGAGGGTGGATTCTGAAGACGACGAGGACATCGATTCTGACGTTGCTTTTGGTGAAAGTGACGAGGAGACATTTGCGGGATATGGGTTTACTCGCAAGGTGCGCCCAAATTCTTGATGGGGTATCCCAAACCCACCCAACCCTCCGCCTGCAGGGTAAACCATCGAAGAAGTCTAAAGTGAATCCCTCAACCACAAAAACCGTCCACTTCGAAGTCAATCTCGACGAGTGCGATGAGGGAGAACTCGGAGGTGATTCGAACGGCGCGGAGGTCTCAGGCAGTGAAATGGAAGAGGAGGGGGAACCCGATGAATTCTTCGACGTTCTCGATATCCTCGATGGTCGCGCCGAACCGCTGAGCGACGACGAGCCACCCGCTGCCCCTCCTCGCCAGAACGAAACCTCCAGTGTTTCTCCTGACGAGGAAGAGGAACCAGGTGACGACGAAGATGATCAGGGTATTGATCCTGAATCGAAGGATCAGTTCATGCCTTCGGACGATGAGGCGGACGTCGGTGCCCTTCGAAATCTTGGCCAGTTCATCTCGGACCTGGACCTATCAACTAAGCGAAAGGCTTCTGAAAACGAGGGTGCAGCCGTGGCTGAGGATAACGTGCCTCGCAAGAAGCGGAAACTACTCAAAGAGCACAACGAAGCGGGCGCAGAAAACGAGTTCGCAGCTTCAGGTGGGGTTGGATTTGGTGTAAATGGCATTCCACTATATTCTGATAATTTGGTTCTGTAGGTCAGACAAAGCTCAGCTTTGAGGACCTTCTCGCTCCGCTTGCCGGCCAGTCGGGCAACCTGGACTCCCTTAAAAAATCGGCAAAAGTTCTGACGTCCCTGAAGAACAAGGCACTTTCTGCGCCTCTGCCCCAGCGAACACAGGATCGACTGGATAGGGAGGCGGCGTACGAGCAAACAAAACAGGAAGTAGATAAATGGCAGGCCACCATGAAACAAATCAAAGAGGTATGCAACCTCGACCAGTGCCTTTCGGACGCTGAGCGAAGATGTGTAGGCCGAACATCTCAGTTTCCCTCTTCAAGCGCCTGCAAAATATGTTACGTCGAATGCGGAATTAATTGCTAAGTTCAAGGTGCTTCGTTTCACTCTGTCTTCACCTTGCATATTCCTGACTACCAGACGGCAGCCCACCACGGAACTCGAGACTTCCATCGACAACCTCCTGAGGAAGGCGAACCTTCTCGACTCTCAACGCGATCAGGGGCCTGACAATCTCCCAGCGAACCCTCTCACTGCCGAAGGGGTCCTCGCGCGTACCTCCGAAGTCCGGAAAATGCGCGAACTTATGTTCCGAGCCGACACCAAGGCGAAGCGTCTCGCTAAGATCAAGAGCAAGACCTACCGTCGCCTGAAGAAGAAGCAAAAGCAGAAACTCGCTGAGAAACTTGGTGATGACGAGGATAGTGCTGGCGATGAGAAGAGGTTGCAGCGCGAAGTCGAAAGAGCGAGGGAGAGGGCGACGCTAAAGCACAAGAACACGGGGAAGTGGGCAAAAGCTATGAAGGCGAGGGGCGAGCTGGATGAGGACCAACGGCAGGAGGTCTTGGAGATGTTCCAAAGAGGCGAGAAGCTGAAGAGGAAGATCCACGCGCAAGGCGAGGGCGACGAGGACGAGGACGATAGCGGCGATGACACTGGGGACGAGGGACGAATTCTCGCCTCTGCCTTCGATGAGGTCGCTGCACTTGAGGAGGGAGGAGGCCCAGAGCACTCGGAGGGGGGCCTGTTCAACATGAAGTTCATGAAGGAAGCAATGGCCAGGGATAACCAGAAGGCGCAAGATGTGGCAGACGAATTCCTGAGGGACCTTGCTGGATCGGAGGCCGAGATTGCCTCCGACAACGACAATGGTAATCTGCAGAACCGGTCTAAGTGGACCGGCGGAAGGGTCAGTTTCAGACCCGGAGCCCAGGTAGGTGCAATCACGTCGTTTTCCTTTGAATGTGTCAACTTCTGTCCCTTCTACTTGTAGGCACAACCCACATCTCTGAGAAAGTCACCGCCTGACGTTGCTGGCGATGTCGAGTCTCTTTCCGCCATTTCGTCCCATACCCTCTCATCTCAGTCAACTGCGGTCCCCCCCGCCAGGTCAAAACCTCCCACGACCATCACTCCCACCCTACCCAAAACCACTCTCTCAGTCGCTCCTCCAGAAACCGAGAATCCGTGGCTTAATATTCAATCGAGCTCCTCTTCTAAGGTCACCAGGAAGCAGAATGAGATCATCGTGGGAAAGTCAAGCGGGCTGGCGGAGAAGTCTAAAAACCGACTTCGCAAACACCAAGAGAAGCACCAGAGCGAGCGAGAAAGGGCTAGGGATGACGCTGTTGTCGAGATCTCCGTGAACACCATTCTGAATCTCCGACCAGAAGAATCGGAGCAGGCAAATCCCCCTCCCACCTCCGGAGCGGAGGTTGGGGCTCAGGCCGATGCCGGCTCTGATGAGGACTCGGGCGTGAACAGTGAGGTGGAAGAACAAGAACGGAGGCTGGCCGAGAAGAAGAGGAAAGGAAAGGGTAAATCCAAAGATCGAGGCGCGGTAAAGCCGTTCGCTCAGCGGGACCTTGTGTCGCTCGCATTCGCGGGAGATAAGGTTGTCCAGGTGTGTCTCCTCCCACGCGTTGCATTGAAATAGATGCACTATAACCATTCACTCGTATGCAGGACTTTCAAGAAGCTAAGCAACGGGAGATCCTCGAAGATGCGCCAAAGGAAGTGGACACAAGCCTACCTGGATGGGTGCGCCCCCTTCTCTACTTTCACCGCGCTGTCGGGATCCTCACGCCTAAACCGCCATAGGGTTCGTGGGGTGGGACTGGTACCAAAAAAGCACCACCAAAACCATTCCTCGTCAAGAAGGTCGCTGGCATCAACCCAGAATCTCGAGAGGACTACGGAAGAGCACACATCATCATCTCTGAGAAACGGGACAAAAAAGCTGCCAAGTATATGGTCAAGAACCTACCGTACCCCTATACGAGCAAGGCACAGTACGAGAGGAGTCTCCAGACACCGATTGGGACGGAGTGGAATACCAGGGTTGGGTTCCAGAGGGGAACGCTGCCGAGGGTGGTTAAGAAGGTGCGTTACCAAATTCTCTCCCGCTTCTGCGAGTTCACTATACTGATGTCGATTCTTAGCCCGGTGTTATTATCGAACCTCTGGTCAAGATGTCGTAAGGTCTTTTCCCTTGGAGGCTGTAGGACTCCGGGTTAGTTTCCCTTGTTACGGGATCCATGCGCATATTCCCGGGACGTATAGTACCGGGTCTTAGTGACTTTTATTCCACGGTCCCCCGCCAAAAACGTGAATCCTCTGCCAATCGTCACACGTCACAAGCCAGTCACACCTCCCTTTGTTATCCCTTTTCTCGCTTTGGCCTCCATCTCTCCCGTTATCATTGCCCTCGCTGAGTGGTCTTTGGCCTCTCCTCTTCTCCCCCCTTGTCTACCCTCATATGAATTCCCAACCACTTCGTGCTTTTCTCTCCCATGCAACTGTCACCGTCTCCCTTGACCCATCATCCCCCAATTCGAAGATTTCCCCCTCTATCGTCCACACTCTCAACCTGCCATACACTTTCACGCAATCTGGACACCAGGGCTGCTCAACGTCTCTCTGTGTCCCCACTATCAATGGTTACTTCCGGTCTCGGTTAAATTTTGTCGTAGGATACAGTCTCGCCTCGGATGTCGCTGATAGACTCGCTCCCCAGTGATCGTAGCTACTTTGTACAAATACACTGATTGTCATAAATGCTTCAATGCTGGGGACGGCACCTCAATGCCTGAATTCTTTAGGCTGGATGGGGACCGTTGGCTTCAAGCCGCTTGTCGCAATAGTAACAACGTGCCTGAACGCTCCCGTCCCGGGCTCTGCCGCTTGCCGGCCCTGAACCTTATCTGTATCCATATTGCTTAGAGCACGGGTACCATATGTAACTAAACGTGGGTGGTGGTATAGGGGCTATAAATGTCCTGTGATTCAAGGCAATTGCGGGTTATATAAGGTATGGGGTACAAAGTGTCTTGGGTGCAACATATGGCATCGATTTGAGGGAGCGAGGTGTCATAACATTCGTAGAGAAGTGTATTGAGGTGCTGTGTCGTGCCGGTGGAGGGTGAATGTCCAAAGTATGAGAGAGTTGCGTGACCGTCAGTCGGTGAGGTCGTCGTTCCAAACGTATTCCCAAGGTTCGTTGTCGTCATCGCGGGAAGCGTCATGGACCTCATCGAGCGCGACCACTGAGCCAACACTCTTGACGTACTCAAAGCCGGGTTCTACGCTGTGGTTAGCACGATAAGGTGGCAGTGGTAAGTAAGGTTTGGACGAACCCTTGGTATGCTTGACCTTGGCCGTCGTGATCAAGGCCTCCATATCTACCGCAGGAGGTGTTCGGAAATCCGGGCATTCGACATCCGGAAGGACGACAGAGAGAGAGACCTCAATGGGGGTTTGGATCTCATCCTCAGAGGTGGTTGCTTCGTCAACGGTGGCCAAGGTGACAAAACTCTGGAGGTTCTTAATCCTGGCCGAGCCCGAGCCCCGGCTGCGGACAGACTTAACCCTGGTACCCTTCTTCTCCTTGGACTGCTGAAAGCGGGCATTCTTCCTTGTCTGGTTGCGGTGGCGTTCGTATGATCGAAACTCGCGGGCGACATCAGGGGCAGGGACGCCCAGCGTGGATTCCGGGAATACGGCGGTGGTGTAAGCGTTCGGTGGCGTATACGCTTTAGGAGCCTTCTCGGTCGGTGGCTGCGATTCAGGGGGAATGGGGCCGGAGACAGGGCGACGTTCGCTCGTTCTGACAGAGGTGGGTACGGCATCCCGGCGTCCCGGGGGGGCCGGATCCGAGAGATCCTGCTCGTAATCGGATTCAGAACCCACTGCCAAATCCTGGGAGGTGGGGTGCCGCTTCCCAGACCGTTTGACACCTTTGCTACGCTGGGTTGGGTTCCCTCGCCGCCGAGGTCGGCCCTGCCCCTTTGACTTCTGAGCTCGTGCGAAGTTGGCCTCGTTCTTGGCCTTGTTGCGACTGTACTGAGCTGAACGCAATTCACGCGCGATGTCTACGTTGAGAAGAGACGGAGAGAGGGGGTGGGAAGCCGCCCCTTCTTCGTTCTTCGTGGTAGGGACGCTGTGTTCCTTGATCCAGAAACCCTGGGCATTAGAGTAGGATGCAAATAGGTCGGAAACGACGGGAGTCGAAGAGCTGGTGGAGGAATCGTGCTGGGACATTGTAGGTGTGGTGGAAGTTGAGGTGAGAGTGGTGGGGAGGAAAGTTGACTCAAAAACAAGGAGAGAGCGGCTGTGAGGTGGCCTGAAAGGGGACAAACCTATATAGGTACGTCGTTCCCGCCCTGCCATCATGGCGGTGCGGACTGTGCGGGAAACCGGTAAGATCTAAGCTGCGAAATGTTCGGGGGCCCGGCCAAAGGGCGACAAGGCGAGAAGCACAGAAACGGAACGGAAGAAAAGATAAACGCCATATATTGGATTTTTGGGTAATGTTCCAGTGTTTGTCGACATGCAGGGTCCTAGAGAACGTAGCCACCACACTTCCTAAGCTGGAACGATTTTTATCGGAAGAGCAGAGATCCTGGAGGATCACTGGCACTGTCAGCGACGGTAGAGCAGACAGCATCGAGCAGCGTGGCAATCTCCCTTGAAGAAAGAAAGAAAAAAGAGAGGAAGGAAATTTTCATGGGGTGAGGGCTGATTAGGTAATAATTCACACGGCCCTAATTTGGAAGGTGTACCCGGCCGACACGCCGGCGACCGTTCCGCTCAGTGCCAACAACGATGTTGAGAGCAGCTGTGACTCGTAGGTTTCTTCCAAGATGTGCCTCGGAGGTGCTGTGCTGACCCTTTGGAATCGGAATAGGGCCGCTTAGTCGCGCTGTCGCCTCGTCGAGCTCGCAATGCTCGTTCCACTCTTCCGCTGTTGTCCAGGTCGCATCCTTCCGAAGGCGGAAAGCACGGGCTGTTCAGAAAGAAAACCTCGCCAAACGCGCCGAGAGGGAGAAGCTCGCCGAAGCCCAACGTCCGCACGTTGTCGTTGGACACCGACCCGGAGCCGAGGCGAAATGGACCAACTGCGACCTCGCAAAGGCCATCATCACTGAGAAGGACCTGGAGGAGACCGAGGTCGTTGATTGTCCTCTGGGTTCTGTTACCATGTCCAAGCATTTGAACTACGGCGTTGGAGAGAGGGAGAAGGAGATACTTTTTGACACTCTGCCCCAACTCTCGGCCCTCCATTCCGTTGCCTCTTCTTCCCATGCGAACATGCCTGCGACCAGGTTGCAACAGCAACACGACGAAGCGGTCCCTATTGAACGGTTCAAATCTAGGATGCTCGCTCGAGTAATTTCCCTGAAAAATGCCAACGCCAAGGGTATTGCGTTCGAGAATCGAAGGCGAATCGTCGCCGCTTTCTCCGAACCATCGAATCCACATGACCCTGGCCGTCCAGAAGTGCAAGGTGTGTTTCCCCCTACACACCTGGGACACATAAATGGCTAATGCGCAACCCACAGCCGCTCTCCTGACTTATCAAATCCGAAATCTCTGGGACCATTTGCAAAAATTTAGGCGGGATGTCGGAAACAGGCGTGGGCTCACCAAACTGGTCCACCAACGCGCTAAAATACTCAAGTATCTCAAGAACACGAACCGTGACCGGTACGATGTCGTCCTGGAGAGGTTGGGGCTAGAACCGGGCGCAGTTGAAGGGGAACTGGTCGTATAACCCATCGCCTTCCTTAGCCGTCCCAGTTACGATACCACTCCATAATCACCGCTTTCCATGGAATCGGAGATGCGGCCCTTTGCGTATGGAAGTGAACAAGACTCACCTATTCTCTCACAAGCCTCCGAATTTCGACGCGGTACTTTACCTGATGCGGTATCGCCGTCCCCACTACGCCAGGAGTGTGTGCTCGCAGAACCGGTTTCTTGCACCATACTCGCGCAAGGGGGTTCGAGTCACCAAAAACCAAACGCGACCTCATCATCGGTACATAAAATCGCCTCCTTCGACAGGAAAATCGCACCCGTCGTGCCGGTTAGGTGAATTCAACGGTCCGGTCAAACCGGTATAATGTGGGTCGAAGTGGATGATGGGCATCGTAATGCCACCCCGTGGGAAAATAACAAACGCAGATAAAGAGATCTCGAGCTCTTCCGATGCCCTCAGTTTCCCGCTCTGACCTGAACCATGTCTATCACCCGTATCCACGCTCGTCAGGTAGGACAACTGTCAGCGATGTGGATGACATGACCTCTCAAACGCTCATTACCCTTATCCACGCGTTAGATCTTCGATTCTCGCGGAAACCCCACCGTCGAGGTCGACGTCCACACTGAAAAGGGTCCGTCTACCCGCGTTTTGCTCCCGTCGTTCAGCGCGTCGCTTAGACCATAATTTAGGCCGCTTCCGCGCTGCAGTCCCATCTGGCGCTTCCACCGGTATCCACGAAGCCGTCGAGCTACGCGATGGTGATAAAACTTCATATGTCGGAAAAGGCAAGTACCTGCGGACATGAATTCCGAGGTGTGATCCGCTAACTCCCGCCCAGGCGTCTCGAAGGCCGTCGCCAATGTCAATGACATTATTGCCCCTAAGTTGATCGAGTCTGGCCTTAAGGTTACCGCCCAGAAGGACATCGATGACTTCCTCATCAAGCTCGACGGTACCCCTAACAAGGGTGAGCTCGGAGCGAACGCCATTCTCAGCGTCAGTATTGCTGTCGCTGAGGCTGCTGCTGTCGAGAAGGGTGTTCCCCTCTACCAGCACTTGGCCGAGCTCGCTGGTGTCAAACCACCCTACGTCCTTCCAACCCCTGCATTCAACGTCATCAACGGTGGTTCCCATGCCGGGAACAAGCTCGCCTTCCAGGAGTTCATGTTGCTTCCCGTTGGAGCCTCCACCTTCACTGAAGCCATGAAAATCGGTACCGAGACTTACCACACCTTGAAGAAGGTCATCAGCGCCAAATACGGAATCGATGGTCAGTACCAATTATACGTACGTGTGACAGAATCCCCTAACCCTTGCATTTGAACCAGCCGTCAATGTTGGCGATGAGGGAGGGTTCGCCCCCAACGTGTCTGGCGCAGACGAGTCTCTTGAGCTCCTCAGCGAGGCCATCAAAAAAGCCGGTTATGAGGGCAAGATCAAGATCGCTCTCGATGTTGCCTCCTCCGAGTTCTACAAGGATGGGAAGTACGACCTCGACTTCAAGAACCCCAACTCCGACCCCACGAAGTGGCTCACTGGGGTTGAGCTCGCTGACCTCTACATCGGCTATATCAAGAAGTATCCCATCGTCTCCGTCGAGGATCCCTTCGACCAAGACGATTGGGAGGCTTGGACCCACTTCACCGCCAATAGCGGTATCCAGATCGTTGGTGATGACCTTACCGTCACCAACCCACTCCGCATCAAGACCGCCATCGAGAAGAAGGCTTGCAACGGTCTCTTGCTTAAGATCAACCAGATCGGGACCATCTCTGAGTCCATCCAGGCGTAGGTTTCTACCCAACGGGGAAACGACTTCTCGAGCTGAAAGGCGTCTTCACAGTGCTCAGCTGTCTCAATCTGACGGTTGGGGTGTCATGGTTTCTCACCGGTCTGGTGAGACCGAGAACACCGTCATCGCCGACCTCGTCGTTGCCCTTGGCACCGGTCAGATCAAGACTGGTGCTCCTGCCCGCAGTGAGCGTGTTGCCAAATATAATGCTCTCCTCCGCATCGAGTACGTTCAAGCACCCCGCTTCTCTTCTCTTCTCGTCTCACTAAACACACCTCAGGGAGGAACTCGGTTCCAACTCCACCTACGCTGGTGATCGCGGTCTGAGCGCTGGCGCCAACCCACCTGCTTTGTTGAAATAGATGACGCACCGCACGACGTCAAACGGTCGAAACCAAAATAAATGTACCATGTAGCGAACTGCGGTCCCTGCTGTATTTTTTGATGTCAAAGAACGTCACTGCGTGTGAACGCCCGGTGACTCTGTCTGTCCCCCTCTCTAGGTGGTCGCTATCCACCAGAGGCGGTGTATAAAGTACCGACATTCTCCGTCGAACTGGATTCCAAACGTGGCGATGTAACGACGACAAGACCTGTCACTACCGAGTGATTGGAACTGCTATTGGCTATCGCTTGCCAGGGTTTTGAGAGCAAAACGCCGCCAACGTCAACGCGAAAAACTGCCAGTTTCGCACGACTTGCTGATATTTTGGTGAGGTGCTACATGATCCCCGCCCACCTCGTCCAAAACCGATCGTCAGTCAGGGCATCCGCCGACAGCCAGCGTAGTTTCAGACCGAGACTAGATATCCCCAGCGTGGGGTGATTTCTGATATTAAGGATCCTTTTTGGTGATCCCGCACGAGATGGACGTGAAACCTGAGGTATCCTCCCTGGATGTTTAATTTCGGTGCGTGCGCCCTCCTAGCTATTGATACGAACAAGTTTGGGGTTGCATCGTCATCAGCACTTAGAGGTTTGTTGTGAGCATCGATTGAACTTGATCGGCGCCAGTCCTCGTGTCGCGCCCCCGCCCATCAAAGGCTTCGGATGATGTTGTAGATCATTGATCCGCATTTCTATCCTCATCCGGAGTCTTGCAAACGTGACAGCGACAGCCAGTGAGTGACTAGAGCACATCCAGGATGTTCCTTGTGACCGGCGGGATGCCGCAGACGTGGCACGGCATCCCACCGATTCACCGCAGTGCGGTGAATCTAGGGTTTGATTCCATCGGATTGTTAGCCTGGGTGACAATCACTGCCAGTCGGGCTTGCTCCCCGTCCCAGGTCAACGTAAAGCGCTGTTCCACCCGTGAGGCCTTGAGGGGCGAGATCGGTGCTTGTTGGCTGACCGTTGGCTGAAACGATATCAACCATCTTTCAAAAATCTCTCTCGTGTATGCTGGGGCTCTAGTGTGGATGTTTGAGGAGATCTTGTCGCGGCGCTCAGTGCGGAGGCTATGTTTTTTTTTCCACACCCGGTTTGAGTGCGGGGCCTTTCGTGAAATTCCGAATTTCGAGGGTGAGATAAAAGGTGAGGGGTTCCATCTCCAGGGTCTCCAGTAAGCTCTCCTCCACATCTTCAGTCCTACCTCTCAACCAAAGCACCCTAACGCCTTTTTAACGACTTTTACCTATCATCGTCATGTCTACCTCTACCTCCTCCATTCTCCTTGGGAACCCAAAGGGCGATAACCAGTCTTGGGAAGACTGGGGCACTCAGCTGGCTGAGAAATACAAGACTCCCGCTGATACTCCTGGACTCCACGTTGCCCCCGGACAGACCGCTCTCCGTAAGTGCCCTTCTGACCCCGATAGTCAACCCCTTCTGGTCATAGCGGCTAATTGTTCCTCTTGGTGAACAGCTGCGACCTGGTCCGAGTATGGCGACCAGTGGGAGGACTACTACAATAGCCTCACTGAGGCACCCCCCATCTCAGCCCCAAAATCAACAGGTGGAGCCCCCCTCCTCACCCTTCCTCCTTACCCCGCCCCCGGATCCTCCGGGGATGCATGGTCCGCTTGGGGTTCATCCATCGGCCAGGCTTACGCGGAGTACGGCAAGGCCGTTGGAAAGAAGTACGACCAAGATCTTATTCCTCCCCAGACCCCTACCGACGGTAACTGGACCGACTACGGTAACCAGTGGGCCGAGTATGGTAGGAAACTCGCTGAGAAGGCCGGAAAATCCTCCGCTTGATTGAGTACCCCTGTAACGATCCTGTAATTCTTCGATTTGTGTTCTCGGGTGCTCGTGGCCGTTGACCGGCGTGGGTTCGCACAATGGTTTTTTAACAGTAATCTTATTTACGAACGAAGGGTCTAGAATGGTATTTATGCTTCGGATCTGGCGGGCTCAGGCTCAGTGCGGGGGTTGATTCGGAACGGGGGTTTATGCACCTCATACCAACTTGGTAAGGAGCGGTGATTTCAACTCAGTCACCTACGCACATTCTTCCGTCCGCTAGATTCCTCTCCAGGCCTATGGCGTATTGTGGCGGTTTGCGTCAGCACTGGATCTGGACATGGGGTGCTGCCAGATCTCAACGTTCTGAGCGCCCCTCCGCCTGCATCACGCACAAGCTTGTATTCTTCTCCCATGATGTAATGGCTCCATCTGTACAGCGCGTTGCAGCGATTGCCGCTCATTTCCGCTTGGGGGCTCGGATTCGTCCCCGCAGTTTGGGCGCCAGAATGTCCCTTGCAGTCGCCTTGACTTTTGGACCATGAGGACCCAAAGGCCGAAAGGGCGGGATGGTGTTCTCTCCGCGTTGAACATCGCAATCGAGGTTTTGACCCTCGCCAAGGAGGTCTCTAGTATTACACCGGCCAAGGCTGCCTTTGGCTCCGTCAGCGCTCTTCTTACAATGATCAGGGTGGGTTTTCCTGCCGTGTTGGCCGATTGTAGACTAACGTGTATACAGGATTCGATGGTCAACGGGGCGGATTACGTTGAGCTCGGATTGGCCTGTGCCGACGTCTGCACTGCCCTCGAACGGGGGATGAACGGGAAGAAGATGGATGACCTTAATCAGTCCGTGTGTGGGGCGATCAAGCAGTTGACAGTGTGAGCTGAACCGGCGATCTGTGTGTTGCACGATTCGCTCACTGAATTCTTTGTTGCAGAACCGTGACAGAGATCCAAGGGAAGATAGATGAACAGGCTGGGCGGAATGCAATCTCGCGACTGTTACACGCAAAATACACCAAGGAAATGATCACCACTTGGAGGATGGATCTCAACAGGATTCTCGATGTCTTCAACGTGGGTTCCGCCTGTTCTTGTTTGGGTATCGCCAACCGTCCTCCCCTAGGCTGAGTTGGCGATTAATACCCACATCGTTGTTGCAGACATTCGCGGCGACGTGTCAAAGATTCGAGAAGGAATTGACGGTCACCTCCGTTCGGTACATATGATAGTTATACTCTGACACCCACGCACCTGAGCACTAACACTCCCTCAGGCCCAAACCAGGTCAGTATCCCAGCTACCGGTGAAGATGAATCTATCTCCTTACGGTTCCATCCAGTGCCCCTGGAGAATTTCCGCCGCCACCACCCAGGGCTTGCTTCGGACGCGACGAGTTAATCCTGGAGATCGTTTGTCTCGTTCAGGAACTCACGCCCGTTGCTCTTATTGGCGCAGGCGGGATCGGGAAGACTTCCATTGCTCTGACTGTTCTCCACCACGACCGCATTAAGCAACGGTTTGGTGATGATCGTCGGTTCATCCGTTGCGACCAGTTCCCGGCCTCGCGCGCTCATTTTCTCAACCGGTTCTCCAAAGTCATCGGTGCGGGAGTCGAGAACCCTGGGGATTTGATCCCCTTACGACCATTTCTATCCTCGAAGGAAATTTTCGTAATTCTCGATAACGCCGAATCTATCCTCGACCCGCAGGGGGCGGAAGCTCAAGAGATATATGCCGTGGTAGAGGAACTCAGTCAGCTCAGCGGCGTTTGCCTTTGCATCACCTCCCGGATCTCCACCGTCCCTCCCTACTGCGAGCGGGTAGACATTCCGACCCTGTCAATTGAGGCCGCACGCGACGTATTCTATCGTATATACAGGGGCAGCAGCGAACGATCCGATCTCGTCAACAACATCCTGGAACGACTCGACTTCCACCCACTCTCGATCACCCTGCTTGCAACTGTTGCGTTTCACAACACGTGGGACTATCATCGATTAGCAAAGGAGTGGGAGGAGCGGAGAATCGATGTGCTTTGTACACAACACAACAAGAGCCTCGCAGCCACCATCGAGTTGTCGCTCTCCTCCCCCATGTTCCGCGGACTTGGTCCTGACGCCCGCGCACTTCTCGAGGTGATCGCTTTTTTCCCCCAGGGTGTTGGCGAGAACAACTTGGACTGGTTATTTCCTACCATCTCCGACAGAACGAGCATCGTTGACAAATTCTGCATCCTTTCTTTGACCTATCGAAACAACGGCTTCATCACGATGCTGGCACCCCTTCGAGATTTCATTGGTCCCAAGAATCCATATTCATCTCCGCTCCTATGTGCCACTAAGGACTACTATTTCCTCCGGTTGTCAGTTGACGTCTACCCTGACAAGGAGGGGTACGAAGAGACGAAATGGATAACATCCGAAGATGTGAACGTCGAGCACTTGCTCGACGTACTCACATCTATCGACACCGGCTCCGCCGACGTCTGGGAAGCCTGTATCCATTTTATGGAGCACCTCTATTGGCACAAAAGGCGACTAGTGGTACTGGGGCCAAGGATCGAAGGGGTCCTGGACAGCCATTCCTTCAAGCCACGATGCTTGTTCCAGCTCTCATGGTTGTTCCAGTTGGTTGGAAACGACCTTGAGTGCAAACGGCTTCTTACTCACGCGTTGAAGCTCTCTCGAGAGCGAGGAGATGACCTTGAGGTCGCCAAGACGTTAAGGTTCCTGGCCGATGCAAACCGGTTGCTGGGCCTCCGCGAAGAAGGGATACGACAAGTGAGAGAAGCGTTGGCAATTGACGAACGGTTCAACGACACCACGGGAGAAGTTCACTCTCTACGCCACCTAGCTCAGTTGTTATACGACGACAAACAATTCGAAGCCGCAGAAGTGGCCGCATCCCGCGCCATCGACCTCCTCTCTGACAATGGTAGTCGATTCTTGGTCTGTCAATCCCACCGCATCCTTGGTCTTATATGTCGCTCTAAAGGTGAGGTGGGGGAAGCAATCAACCACTTCAATGTAGCCCTCGGCATTGCATCCTCTTTCAACTGGCACGACCAATTATTCTGGATCCTTTACGCCCTGGCGGGGCTGTTTGCTGACGAGGACAGGATCGAGGAAGCGCATGATCACATTGAGCACGCCAAGTCGTACGCGGTTGACGACGCATACCTTCTGGGTCGAGCATTGTGGCTCCAGGCCTGGTTTTGGTACAAACAGCACAAGTTCGAAGAGGCGAGGTTCGAGGCTTTGCACGCTATCTGTGCTTACGAGAAGATTGGGGCTGTATACGACCTGGAGATCTGCAAACAGCTCCTCCGACTGATAGAATCAAGCATCAGCGCGGCGTCGGGGACCTCCTTAGAATTGGGTGAATGTGGTGAGCTCCTCGAGACGGCGATATTCGTCCCGTTTATTAATTCTCCCACTTAAGGTCAGAGTGTTAAATGATGGCACCTATCGCCTGACGAGGTTCTTCAGATGCATCCTTCCGCGAGCTACAAATTCGCCCCACCCGTTTCCCTCGGTTGATTTCTCCGTCACGTTGTTGTCTCGTTGGTTGTTTGCCCACCTATCCTATCTCGCACACGTTTAACTTCTACCCCACCCCGAAGTTAGTCGGTTTTGGTACAGCAGGCTCTCGCCCGCATTGTTGGTGGTAGAGGTGAATCAGATGTAATTATGGCGGTACAGGGGGTATAGATAGTAAGATACAGCGGGTGTGAGTACGGGACTTCATGGGGCAAGTCATTCGTTGCTGGTCGAGAATGGGTGATAATTGAATAAACCTGCCGCGCCTCCGACTTGAGCCGACTTAGGCGTGAGATGTTCCCGCATGAGGATAAGAACGGAGATGACTATATCATCGAAGTCAGAGTGTGCTTGTGGTTGTAGGGTCAAGTGTCGCGAATCTGGTGAGAAAGTCGCCAGTTGTGAATTGTCAAGGGATGCCTGGACGGCCGCACGCGGGCATTAGCGTTCAGGGCCACGGCTACTATAATGTCAACTTGCCTCCCATGTTGTTGCGCAGAGTTTCCACTTTACAACTCGCCCGTCATTCAGAAGATATCTGCGAGACCTGGGCCACGATTGAACCCGCGACTGGTGATAAGGGAGAGAACTACGCACGATGAGGATGAGTGAATGCCAGGCATGAGGTCGTTCAGTAGCATAGTTTGGCTGCCGACAGTGACGGTAGCGTTTGCGGATGTAATTCCCATTCTCGAGGTCAAAAGGTCAGCCCGTGATAAGGGCTGGGAAAGTTGCACTCACTCCAGTCGAGCGAGAATTGGTCCCTCCGGATTCGTGTGTCGGCGGACGAGGGTTATATGTTCGCTGGGCATCCAGACGTTTACGCCAACGCTGATGTTGTACGCGGTGTTCGATGGTCCCTCACGCGTTACGAGACTCATCGAAAAGGCGGACTCCTGCACGAAACGGTACGATGTGGGTTTGCTTCGTGAGACAGCATGAGCGTAGGAAGGCGGCCTGTCGAATCGAACGTTGGGTGTTCCCGTGAAGTCAGAACCACTATTTCGCGAATTCGAAGACGAAGCGGACGTTATCTCCTCATCACTTCCTGATGCACGGGGAGTGATTGGCAAGATTTGTGGTGAGCCTGACCGTGGCTTTTGTTTTGGTGCGAAGAGGGCGGACAAGCGACAAAAAGAGCTCGGCCGCCGGCGGGGTCCTGTGGTCGTTTGGGGCATATTCTCAGACATCCCTGAGACACTCTGAGAGCTGGAGACTGCATTT